>Ga0209169_10000511_pt1 | contig 23705 bp, 16 predicted proteins | sample HubBroMetageWRM4_FD_188346 | JGI IMG/M metagenome (GOLD analysis project Ga0209169, IMG submission 188346) | Warmed soil microbial communities from the Hubbard Brook experimental Forest, New Hampshire - Hubbard Brook CCASE Soil Metagenome WRM 4... | ecosystem: Environmental > Terrestrial > Soil...
TTATGTGCTCGAAGCGGTGCGCTTGGTCTGGCTCGCCGATCGCGCGGATGTCTGGGGCGTGCGCTGGTGGTCGCCAGCGGGCGCGGCGATGGCCGAAGCCATGCGCGCGGGCGGAATGTCGAACGCCGCCGGCGGCATCGTTCGTCAGAACCTATGGTGGTTCCACGGACTCCTGGCGTTACTGTTCATCGCGTTGATCCCCTTCACGAAGGTGAAGCACATCTTCACGGCGGCAGGCTCGCTGATGTTCCGCGATCCGTTAGCCGCACAACGCCTGCCTCGCGTGCCGGCAGAGCAGAAGCAGGCCGGCGCGCAATACATAACCGACTTCACCTGGAAGCAACTCCTCAATCTCGACGCCTGCACGAAATGCGGTCGGTGCCATGAAGCCTGCCCGGCGCGGGCGGTGGGAGCGCCCTTATCGCCGCGGGACGTGATCCTCTCGTTGCGGGAATTTGCCAACAAGACGCTCGAGTCCGGGACGCTGCCCCCGGCAGCGGAGTTGGACGTGCATGGTAAGGGACCCGGGCAAGTGGCCATGGAAACCCTCTGGTCGTGTCGCACCTGTATGGCCTGCGTCGAGATCTGCCCCGTGGCGGTCGAGCACGTGCCCATCATTGTGCAGATGCGCCGTAAGTTGGTCGAAGAGGGCGAGATGGATCCGCAGCTGAAGAAGACGCTGCAAACGATCCACAAAAACGGCAATTCATTCGGAGAATCCCGGCGCAAACGCGCCGCGTGGACCAAGGCGCTGCCCTTCAAAGTGAAGGACGCCCGCAAAGAGCCGGTGGATGTGTTGTGGTTTGTCGGCGATTACGCCTCCTTTGACCCCCGCAATCAGAAGGTGACGCAGGCTTTTGCCACCCTCCTGCAGGACGCCGGGGTCGACTTCGGAATTCTTTACGAGGGCGAGTCGAACGCCGGTAACGATGTGCGGCGGGTCGGAGAAGAGGGACTGTACGAGGTCCTGGCGGAGTCGAACATCGAGACCCTCGCGGCCCTGTCGTTCAAGAGTATTGTCACGACCGACCCGCACTCCTACAACACCATCCGTAACGAATATCCCGAATTCGGCGGCACCTACGAGATCCAACACTACACGACGCTCCTGCTGAAACTCATGCAGGACGGGAAAGTGCCGGTTCCCCGGCAGCTCGGCCGGCGTGTCACTTTCCACGACCCCTGTCATCTCGGGCGCTTCAACAAGGGGTACGAGGCGCCGCGCGAGATTCTGCGGCTGCTCGGCTGCGAGTTGGTCGAGATGGGTCGCTGCCGTGCAAACTCATTCTGCTGTGGGGCGGGTGGTGGACGAATCTGGATGCCGGACCCGGTCGGCGCGGATAAACCCGCGCACAACCGTATGCGCGAGGCAGCGGTCATTCCCGGGCTGGAGGTCTACGTGGTGAGCTGTCCAAAAGACCTGACCATGTTCGAAGACGCGCTCAAGACCACCGGTAACGAAGGCAAGTTCGTTGTGAAGGAGCTCATCGAGCTGGTCCGCGAAGCGCTCCCGCAGAGCCAAGTTGAAACTGCAGTCAAAATGAGTCCTACAGCATGAAAATCCTCGTAGCCGTCAAGCAGGTGGCCGCGTTGGACGAGGACTTCGAAATCCGCGCCGACGGTAAGGACGTGGAGCCCGATTTTCTCGTTCGCGACCTGAATGAATGGGATGATTTCTCGCTCGAGGAGGCGATGAAGATCAAGGAGTCGGCGTCTACTCCGGTCGAAGTCGTGGCGGTCTGTATCGGACCTGACGATGCCGACGAAGCACTCCGCAAGTGCTTGGCGAAAGGCGCGGACCGGGCTATACGCGTGTGGGACGACGCCATCGAGGGTTCCGACTCGATTGCCATTGCGAGGCTCATTGCGGCCGTCGCGACTCGTGAGGCGCCCGACATGTTGTTCGCGGGCGTGCAATCTTCGGATCACACGTTTGCATCGACTGGCATCGCAACCGCCTCTCTGCTGGATTGGCCGCACGCTGCCGTAGTGACGAGCCTCACTTATACGCCGGGCGCCAACACCGCTGTTTTCAGGCGCGAGCTCGAGGGCGGGGTACTGCACGAAATGCAGATCGAATGTCCTGCGGTACTCACCATCCAGCTCGGTATCAACACGCCTCGTTATGCGTCGTTGCGCGCTATTAAACAGGCAGCCGCTAAGCCTATCGAGGTGCTGACTCTGGAGGATCTTGGCGTGGCGCCGATGCACGTCGGTGAGAGCGGGTCTCTCTCGAGGGTGCGGCGCATGTATATACCGGAAAAGGGGCGTGCGCAGATGATCGAAGGTAGCGTCGAGGAGAAGGCGGCGCGACTGGCGCAGATCATCAAAGAGCGTGCTGGAGGTGCGGCATGAGCGGGGTGCTGATTATCGCGGAACACCGTCGCGGCGAATTGCGTCCGGTCACTCTTGAGTTGGTCGCTGCGGCACAGGCCGCGAAGCGTGGCGCATCGGATAAAGTTACGGTGACCGTGATAGCGGACGAGCCGCAGAAGTTCGTCCCGGCACTGAGTGTGGCGGGGGTCGATGAGATCCTGACCGTAAAGGTGGCCGCGCCCGAGTTCGAGCCCGACTCTTACGAGGCCGTTGTGAAGGCTCTGATCGAGGAGCGGCAGCCCGCGCTCGTCCTCGTCCCTCACAGCATCGATTCATTCGGCTACGCCGCGGCGGTCGCGGCCACGGGCCGTTACGGCTTCGCCACCGATGTGTTTCGTTTTGAATACCAGGACGACGGCCTCGTCGCGACGCGCGGCGGTTATGGGCAGAAGGTGAATATCGAGGTCGACTTCCCGGGCAAGGACACCATCGTGCTCGCCCTTCGAGCCAACATGTTCAAGCCGCCCGAGGGTACGGCCTCTCCATCGGTGGTCGCCTTCCCGGCTCCGCCCGTGAAATCGCGCGTCAGCGGCCGGGAATTCATCGAAATGAGCTCGGCGGATGATGTCGACATGACCGCAGCCGAATTCATACTGGCGATAGGCCGGGGTATCGGTGAGGAGTCGAATGTGGCGCAGTTCAAAGAACTCGCGGAAACCGTGGGCGCGACGCTCGGCTGCTCGCGCCCGATTGCCGATGCCGGGTGGTTGCCCAAGAGCCGTCAGATCGGGCAGTCCGGCAAGACGGCGAGTGCCTGCAAGTTATATGTCGCGATGGGGATCTCGGGGGCGATCCAACATCTCGCCGGTATGAAGCACGTCAGCACCATCGTCGCCGTCAACGCCGACGCCGGGGCGTCGATCTTCAGCATTGCGAAGTACGGCATCGTGGGGGATATCTTCGAGATTTCCGAAGCGCTGCGCGAGCATTTCTGACCACGCCATCAGGAGAGAACACGGTGACCAGTCTCGCTCCCCAAGGTGCCCAGGCAGCGGCCGGCGCAACTGAAGTCCTCGCCGCCGCGACGGGTGACCCACCCAAGGCGGCCCTCGAGCGCGGCATCGATTGGACCGGCGCATTCTGGGTGGCCAGCGGTGTGCCGCCACTGGTGTTGTTCTCGATTGGAGCCGTGGCGGCCACCGTCGGCAATCTCTCCTGGATCGTCTGGACCGCCTCCATCGTGATGGGCTTCGTACAGTCCTTCACCTACGCCGAGATCGCCGGACTGTTTCCCGAAAAATCCGGCGGCACTTCTGTTTACGGTGCCATTGCATGGGTCCGGTACGGGAAGCTGATCGCGCCGATCTCGGTCTGGTGCAACTGGTTTGCCTGGTCCCCGGTTCAGGCGATCGGCTCGGGGTTGGCGGCGGGTTACATCCTGAACGGACTCTTCCCGCCGGATTCCGTCATCAATACCTGGCAGTTGACGCTGCTGGATCTCACCGCCGTGAAGGCGGGCCTCACGTTGCGGATCAATGCCGTGTTTATTCTCGGCGCGGCAATCCTCATCGCCGTGAAGATCATCCAGGACGGCGGCATCCTTCGGTCGGCCAACACCACCAAGATCCTGGGGATCTCGGCGATGATTCCGCTCATCCTGATTGGCGTGGTGCCGCTGTTCACCGGCGACGTCGTCAGAACTCACTTCTTTCCGCTCGTGCCGTTGGTCCATGATGCCGCCGGTACGATCAGCAGCGGCTCGTGGAATGCGGCGGGTTGGACAGCCGTCGCCGGCGCGATGTTTCTCGCCGCCTGGTCGACGTATGGTTTCGAGACCGCCGTTTGTTATACGGGGGAATTCAAAGACCCGAAGACAGACACCTTCAAGGCGATCTTCTACTCCGGGCTGCTGTGCCTGGTCGTCTACACCATCGTTCCGTTTGCCTTCCAGGGCTACCTCGGCCTGGGCGAGTTGGTGAAGCCCGCGGTGCTGGATGCTCATGGCACCGTCCTCGAGCCCGCAGTCTACAGCGGCATGCTGGCTCCAGACATCGCCAGTGGCATGGGCGTGGGCAGTGTGATGGCGAAGATGGTCCATTTGGGAGCCATCGGCGGGGCCGTCATTATCATCATGTTGATTCTCGCCGTGGTGTTGTCGTTGATGACGTCGATGGCCGGCTCGTCGCGGACGCTCTACCAGGCCTCCGTCGACGGCTGGTTACCGAAGTACCTGTCGAAGCTGAACGGCCACGGCGCACCCAGCAACGCGATGCTGACCAACCTGGGCTTCAACCTGATACTGCTCCTGATGTCGGACTACGTGTTCGTCCTGGCGGCGGCCAATGTCGGCTACCTGATCTTCAGTTTCCTGAATCTGAATTCCGGTTGGATTCATCGCATGGATCGGCCCACCCAGGTACGACCGTGGCGGGCACCGAGCTGGATCATTGCGGCGGGCGCCGTGCTCGGATTCGTCAACCTGGCCTTCATGGGAATGGGCGCCGACACTTCCGGTATCGGGACGCTGCGGAGCGGTCTGATTTTCGCGGCCCTGATCGTGCCGGTATTCGTGTATCGCCACTACATCCAGGACAAAGGGAAGTTTCCGGCGGCGATGGAAGCAGATCTGGAAATAGGGGAAGGACAGACGGTGGTGAAACGCGCCGGAATCTGGCCCTATCTAGCGCTGGTGTTGGGGATCGTGGTACTGGTTGTTACACACATGCTGGCGGTCTACTGACGGAGCGCGAGCGATGCTGGTCACTGGAATCAAGAGCAAGCCCGTCTACACGCCATTGGCGCCGGACTTGAGTGGGCGCTATCACCTGATGGTCGGTCACGGTGTGGGACGTGAGCCGCTTCTGCGCGTGTTACGGGACTTGCGTACGGCCGCGCCAGAGAGTGGTGCTCGCACGCGGGTGCTGTTCGTAGGTAGCCCGGACGAGCACAGCGCGAGCGACGAGGTATTCCGCTCTGCGGGTGCGGCTGATGTGCGGCTGTTCGGACGAGAAGATGAGTTGCTGACCGATTTTCAGGACGTGTTGACGAGCTCGGTCATGGGGACCCGGCTGTATGTCGCGGGTCCGGAAAGCTTCATGGGCCTTGTCATGCGCCTCGCCCGCCAGTTCAACCTCAACAAGGATGAGGTCCGTGCGGAGGAGTGCGGAGCCGCAGCCCGACGGGTCTACTGCATGCACTGCCAGACCGCGACCGAGAATGTGACGACGAACATCGTCCAGTGCAAGGACTGCAATCGCTGGTTGCTGGTGCGGGATCACTACTCGAGCCGCCTGGCCGCCTACATGGGCGTGATGGTCGACGCGGAGGCGCCCGGCGAGCGGCCCGAAGTGAAAGAGGTGTTCCGGTGAGCCACGCCGATACCATTCCGGTCCGGGTGGTCGCGGTGGAGCAGGTCACTCCGCAGATCAAGCACTTCAGGCTGGCCGCCGTCGATGGCTCACGACTGCCGGCCTTTTCCGGGGGCTCTCACATCATCGTCGTCATGAACGATGTCGACCGCGTGCATCGCAATCCCTATTCACTGTTGGGTGTGCCGGCGCAGCTGGAGACCTACGAGATCGCTGTCCGGCGCATGGAGCAGTCCCGTGGCGGCTCGCACTTCATGCATGACTCAGTCAGCGTCGGCAGTACGCTCGAGATCGCGCATCCGGTCAATTTATTCGGCCTGAGTAAGATCGGCCGCAAGCACATCCTGATTGCCGGCGGCGTCGGGATCACACCGATCCTGGGCCAGATGGAAGACCTGCACCAGGACGGCGTGCCGTATGAGATTCACTACAGCGTACGCGCCCCTGAGCACGCCGCATTCCTGTCCCGTCTCCAACAGCGTGCCGCCGATCGGCTCAAGGTGTATTACGACAGTAGCGGCCACGCGATCGATTTCGATGGGCTCCTCTCCACACAGCCGCTCGGAACCCATTTCTATGTCTGCGGGCCGGCCGGCATGATCGAAGTGGTGCTGGCCAAGGCGCGCACGTGGGGTTGGCCCGAAAGCCACATTCACTGGGAGCAGTTCAGCGCGCCCCCTGCCGGTGAGGCTTTCGACGTGCACCTGGCGAAGTCCCGTCTCGACGTGCATGTCGTTCCCGATCAGAGCCTCCTCGAGTCGATCGAGGCGGCGGGAGTCGAAGTTCCTTATCTATGCCGCGGCGGTGTCTGCGGCTTCTGTCGGACTGACGTTCTCGAGCTCGATGGCGAGCTGATTCATAACGATCATTATCTGTCCGACGAGGAAAGGGCATCGGGCCGGGTCATCATGCCGTGCGTATCGCGGGCTCGCTGCAAAAAACTGGTCCTCGATCTTTGAGGGAGAGACTCACGTGAACGTTGCATTCAAACCTGACGAGACCTTCCGCGACGACTTCACGTTTCGCAACACCCCGGAGGCGATTCGCCGCTTTCCGCTGCCGTTTCCCGAGGACAAATACATGTACTCGGTGAATATCGAGGCACACCGTCCCGGGCCACACGGGTCGGTGGTCGAGTTCGCCATCGACGTGGATGAGCACTATGTCGCAGAGTGTCGGGAGCGCGCGCTCGTTCTGAAGGAAGACCCCATGCGCTTTCAGGCCTTACCCCACATGATGAGCGCGCAGTGGGACTGCCTCGAGCTCATCATGGAGTCCCTGGCGCGCGACTATCCGCAGCACTTCACGCTCGACCGGCAGGGTAGCCAGTGGGCTTGGACCAACAGGCCCCTGGGCATCCAGCAATCGTTCACCTTCGGCGATCCTGCGACGCTGCCCCAACAGCCGCTCGAGTACATCACCCGCCAGGTGCAGGGTGACTGGGTGGTTATGGATCAGCGGGAAGGGGACCTGTGGGCCGAGGCTGGCATGGTGACCACGCAGGCTGACTGGTCGTTGAATTTCGATATCGGCATGAGTTTCAAGGAGTGGCACGGCCCGGTGCCATTGGCGCACGAGATGGGCGTGTTCGATCGCGCACTGAAGTACCTGTTGGGGTTGCGTCTCAACGAGCCGGTGCGGCGTTTGAATTGGACCATGACTGTCAATCCGCGGTTGGACACGTCGCCCGAGATGTACCCGAAGTGGGGCACCGATCGCGCCAGCGTCACCCCCGAGAATGTGGCCGACAAGGTGCATTTAAGAGTCGAGTTGCAGGGACTGTGGCGCTTGCCCCGCTCGAACGGGATCGTCTTCAGCGTGCGCGGGTATCTCATCAGCATGCGCGAGCTTGCAACGATTCCAAAGTGGGCGAAGCGCGTGCATCGCGTGCTGCGGGAACTGCACCCGGCACTCGTGGACTACAAGGGCCTCACTCGCTACCGGGACACGGTGGTCGAGTACCTCGCGCCTTTCGACGACGGCTCGCCGACTTCGTCAGGAACCGCGCCCGAATGAATTTTAAACGAACTGGAGAATACACATGGCGTTGAGTTGGCGTACCACGGTCCTGGCCGCTCGGCATCGTGCGCTGGGCTCCAAGCTCGAAGACTGGAATGGTATGGGGACCGCCTGGACCTATTCCACGGACATGGCGCTCGACCACGTAGCGATCCGGACGAAGGCCGGGTTGATGGACGTCTCGGGGCTGAAAAAGCTGCACCTGGTTGGTCCGCACTCGCATGCGGTGCTTCAGAATGCGACGACGCGTGATGTCGCCAAGATCTACCCGGGGCGGTCCGCGTACGCCTGCATGTTGAATGACGCCGGGCACTTCATAGAGGACTGCATTCTCTATCGCACCGGGCCGAACTCGTGGATGGTGGTGCATGGGAGTGGCGCGGGACACGAGACGCTCTCGAGCGCTGTCATCGGACGTAACGTCGCGATGGTGTTCGATGACGACATGCACGATCTGTCGCTACAGGGTCCGGCGGCGGTGGAGTTTCTCTCCAAGCACGTTCCCGGAATCCGTGACCTGAAATACTTCCATCACATGCCGGCACAGCTTTTCGGCCGCCCGGTACATATTTCGCGCACGGGTTACACGGGCGAGCGCGGCTACGAGATTTTCTGCAAGGGTGAGGACGCCGGTCTCATCTGGGACACGATCCTCGCCGAAGGGAAAAGCCTCGGCATCATCCCGACCTGCTTCTCAACTCTCGACATGCTGCGCGTGGAAAGCTACCTGTTGTTCTACCCCTACGACATGTCGCAGATGTATCCGTTTGAGAAAGACCCGCCGGGTGATTCCCTGTGGGAGCTCGGTCTGGATTTCACCGTGAGTCCGAATAAGACCGATTTCAGAGGGGCGGATCAGCACTACCGGTTGAAGGGCAAAGAGCGCTTCCGGATCTTCGGTCTGCTGGTGGACGGTGACGTTCCCGCGGATATGGGTGACGGCGTGTTCGCGAATGGCAAGAAGGTTGGCGTGGTGACGTGCGCCATGTATTCGACGCTCACCCAGAAATCGATGGCCATTGCCCGCCTGGAGTTGCCGTCTGCGGTCCAGGGCACGCGCCTGGAAATCCGTGGGAAACGTGTCAACGGGGCGGCGACGGCGCATACTCTTCCGTTCGACGATCCGGATAAAAAGAAGCGCACGGCCGTTGGCTGAACGGCGAAGGGGCGAATCATGCAGACGCGGTTGTTGATCGACGGAAAGCTGACCGGTGGCGAGGGCGTTGCGGAAAGTATTCTCGACCCCGCCACGGGAGCGGAGATCGCGAAAGTCCCTGAAGCGAGCCGCGAACAGGTTGACGCGGCTGTCAGGGCGGCCAAGGCTGCCTTCAGCGGCTGGTCGCAGGCGACGCCCAAGGACCGCGCCGCGCTTCTTTTGAAGCTCGCCGACCGGATCGAGGGCGATGCCGCGGCACTGGCCGAGCTCGAATCGCGTAACGCGGGGAAACCGCTGGCCGCGGCTCTGAATGACGAGATTCCGGCGATCGCGGACGTCTTCCGCTTTTTCGCGGGCGCCGCGCGGACTCAGCACGGCGCGCTTGCAGGCGAGTATCTGCCCGGATTCACTAGCATGATCCGGCGCGATCCGGTGGGCGTCGTGGCGTCCATAGCGCCCTGGAACTATCCGTTGATGATGGCGGCGTGGAAGTTGGCCCCCGCTCTCGCCGCCGGCAACACGGTTATTCTGAAGCCGTCGGAACAGACACCGCTGACAGCGCTGAAGCTCGGGGAGTATCTCCTCGAGCTGTTTCCGAAAGGGGTGGCGAACATCATTTGCGGGCGGGGTGAGAGTGTTGGCGCCCCTCTCGTCGGCCATCCTGCCGTTCGCATGGTTTCGATTACCGGCGACGTGTCGACGGGACAGAAGGTTCTGAGTGCCGCGGCAGGAAACCTGAAGCGGACGCACCTCGAGCTGGGAGGGAAGGCGCCGGTCATCGTGTTCGACGACGCCGATGTCGACGCCGTCGTCAGTGGCGTGCGGACCTTCGGGTTCTACAACGCTGGGCAGGATTGCACGGCTGCCTGTCGTTTGTATGCCGGTCCGAAGGTGTTCGAAAAACTCGTTGCCGACCTGACGAGCGCGGTTCGCACCCTCAAGGTCGGGGTGCAGACGGATGCGGGTGTGGAAATGGGGCCGCTCATTTCCGCCGAGCAGCGCCAGCGGGTGGCAGGCTTTGTCGAGCGGGCGGCCGCCCAGCAACACATTGCAGTCACGACGGGGGGCAAGGTTCGCCAGGGCGGCGGGTTCTTCTATGAGCCGACCGTGGTGGCCGGGGCCCTGCAAACAGACGAGATCGTGCAAAAGGAGGTATTCGGTCCCGTGGTGTCGGTGACCCGGTTCACCGATGCGGAGCAGGCAATCGAGTGGGCGAACGACTCCGAATATGGGCTCGCCTCGTCGGTCTGGACGCAGGACGTGTCGAAGGCGATGGCGGTGGCTGCCCGCCTGCAATACGGGTGCACCTGGATCAACACCCATTTCACGCTCGTCAGCGAGATGCCGCATGGCGGATTCAAACGATCCGGGTATGGCAAGGACCTGTCCATTTATGCCCTCGAGGACTACACGGTCCCGCGGCACGTGATGGTGAAATTCGGTTAGCGGGCGGTTGCATCTAGAGTGAGTCTCAACGCGCGCCTGTTGTAGCCGCGCACCAAACATCAACGCTTTAGTGCACGGCGCGCGGTTGCGCGCCAAACCGGTGCGGGGCCGCGCCGCCGGCCCTTTGCGCCGAGCGCGCACACGCTGCGATTCTTACGTTTCCCCGCGTTTCAGGAGTTGACCTTGCTTTGAGTCGCGTGGTATTCATGTGCAAAATAATTTACCACCATGCAATTCACACCGAGACTGTGAAACGGGGTGATTGAGTGGCAATGGCGTTGTGCGACACCTGCAACAACAGGTGCGCTAGGGGGCGCCGTGGGCGCGTGGCGAGTTGATTCCTTTTTTGGAGAGTCGCACATGGTCAGACTGCGGATAGTCCTTCCTCTGTTGGTGATTGCGCCCTGGTCGGGGCACGCGTTTGCGGCAGACGCCGCGGAGGGGCCTGCCAGTCCTGCGAGTGCGCCGGCGGAGGAAAAAGGCGGCCTCGAGGAGGTGGTCATCACCGCTGAAAAGCGTGAGTCCACCGTGCAGCAGACTGCAATCAGCATGTCCGCCTTGAGCAACGAGGCCTTGACGAACGAAGGCATCAGCTCGATCGAGGACCTCGTCGCCTCAGTGCCGGGTGTCTCGATGCGTACCGCAGGTCCCGGCCAGACCGAATACGAGATGCGCGGGCTCACTTCCGCCGGTGGCTCGACAGCTACGGTCGGTTTCTACCTGGACGACACGCCGCTGTCCGCTTCCGCTGTGGCGCTCAACGGCCGCACGGTCATCGATCCGGACCTCTTCGATCTCAACAACGTCGAGGTGTTGCGCGGCCCGCAGGGTACGCTGTACGGCGCCGGTTCCATGGGCGGCACCATCAAGCTAGTGACCAACAAGCCGAAGCTCGGTGCCTTCGAGGCCGCCACCGACGTGAATGCCTCCTATACCGACTCGGGCGGCAGTGCCAACGGCGGCGCCAGTGGCATGATCAACATTCCGATCGGTGACGTCGTGGCACTGCGCGTCGTGGGTACCGACAGGTACATCAGCGGCTGGATCGACCGGTACGTCATTCCGAATTTCCCGTTTCCGACCAACCCCTATGGGTCCCCCAATGCCCCTGCGGTCTGCGTAACGTATTACTGCACGCGCGGCGACGTCCAGGATGCGACGCCGTCGAAGATCATCCACGGCTCGAACCTGGAAAGATTCTCCTCGGCACGCGCGCTGTTGCTGGTCAAGCCTACCGAGCAACTCTCGGCAACCCTGACACTCATGTATCAGCGTATCGCCGCGGACGGTTACAACAATTACCAGGCGACCGGCACGTCGCCAGACCCGTACCCGAGCACCCCGGGTATCTACCAGCCGTACGACCAGCCGGAGCCGTACTACGATCAGTTCAAGCTGGCGAGCCTGACTATCGTCAACGACTTCGGACCCATGTCGCTGACCGTGACTCCGGCGTACTGGCAGCGGAAGGTCTTCCAGTCGACCGATTCGACCGAGGCGTTGCAGAACATCAACAATCTGACCTCGTTCATCCAGAATCTGTATTCGGAGACCGATCCGACCTCGCAGGACAGCCTCGAGCTGCGGTTGTCTTCCAACGGCACCGGGCCTTTGCAATGGCAGGGCGGCGTCTACGGCGCCGATCTGCACTCCGGGTACATCACCCACAACGAGGAGCCCGGGTTCGCGACCGCCTCGACCTGCGGCTACCCGTCCCCGACCTCGCCCGTGACCGGTGGCCAATGTCCCTTGAGCCAGCAGTACAATCCCAACAGTACCCTGCGCTACCCGGACGCCTCATTGCCGCCATATCCGAGCGGCGAGGCCGCCAACCCGAATGGCGTCGTCTTCAATGACAACAACCCCAACATCATGAAGCAGTACGCCTTCTTCGGCGAGGCGTCCTACAAGATCCTGGACGACCTGAAGGTGACCGCGGGCATACGCTACTTCAGATATACGATCGATAACCACGCGGACCAGCAGGGTCTGGGCACGGCCTCGGCGAACCAGGACCATACGATCCTCAATACCAGTCAGAGCGGTAGCGCGACCCTGCCGAAGTTGAATCTATCCTATACGCCGACGCCCGATACGACGGTGTACGGTACCGTGGCCAAGGGCTCCCGGCCGGGTGGAGTCAACCTGCCGATCCCGATTCCTACGGTCCAGCAGTTGGAAAACAATTCAGGGGCCTACAACTGTAACCTGCCGCTGGCCAACCAGCTCGATCCGACCCTGCCCATACCGCCCGGTGCGTACGTCGCCAAGCAGCCCTCCTATGGGCCGGATTCGGTGTGGAGTTATGAGCTGGGTGAGAAGATCCGTTTCGACGACCGGCGTATCGTCGTCAACGCGGACGTCTACTACATCAAGTGGACCAACATCCAGCAGGTCGTATCGCTGACCTGCGGCTACCCGGCCAATATCAATGCGGGCAATGCGCAGGCGTATGGTCCCGAAGTGGAGACTTCCTTCCGCCTGACCGATGCCCTCACGTTCAATCTGTCGGGCGCCTACACCAAGGCCCAGATCAACGATCCCAACGCCACCGCGCAGGCGGCGGGCTTCTACCCTGGCATCAAGATCATCAACGTTCCGGAGTACACCGCGGTCGCTGCGCTCGATTACCAGCAGCCCATCAACGACAACTACGCCGCGGCGTTCCATCTCTCGAGCTCACTGGTGGGTCCGAGCGAGGACCAGGCGTACTATCGCGAAACCCTGCCGTCGCACAATATCGTGGACCTGAAAACGGGGATTGTCGCGCGCCAATGGGGGGCGTACTTTACGCTCACCAATCTCACCAACAAGGTGGCAGCGCTGACGATCGACAATACGGTGTTCGCGTGGCAGCAGCCGACCATCACGCGCGTGTCCACCAATCAGCCGCGCACTTTTGGTGTCGATTTCACCTATAAGTTTTGAGGGGGCAGCCGATCATGTACAGAGCCACATTCCTGCTCGCGGGCGCGCTGGCGCTATTGGCTCCGCTCGCGGCTTCTGCAGGCGAGCGGCTCCAGGTGGTAGAGCGGGCTCTGACCGACACGACTATCGATCTGGGAGCCAAGGGCGACTCTGTCGGCGACCTGCTCACCTTCGCGAATCCGATCTATGACGCCGCCAACAAGGCCAAACTCGGATCGGACCAGGGGTATTGCGTACGGGTCGTGGTGGGGAAGAGCTGGGAATGCTTCTGGACGCTCATACTCGCCGAGGGCCAGATCACCGTCGAGGGCCCTTTCTTCGACACGGGCGATTCGGTCATGGTCGTCACCGGTGGCACCGGCAAGTACGCTGGTGCCAAGGGTGACATGAAGCTTCACTCACGCGATGCGAAGTCGACGGCCTACGACTTTACCTACGAGCTTCTTTAAAGTTCGCTATTTCCCCAACTGGGTCGGGTAGGGCGGCGCGGATTTCAAAGGCACCGTGTTCGAGGTTTTGAGCTGCTCCAGAACGTTCGCGATAGCAGCGTCCAACTGCGGGTCGGTTCCCGCATTGACCGCGGCCGGGTCGAGGTCGACGGGTACGTCGGGCGCGACTCCTTCGTTTTCGACATGCCACTCGCCGGCAGGGGTGTACATGCGGAAGAACGGCACGGTCAGGAAGCCACCGTCGATGAGCTGCGGATTGGCGGAAATACCGATCAGGCCGCCCCAGGTGCGGGTTCCGATCAGCTTCCCGAGTCCTAGGTAGCGGAAGTTGAAGGGTAGGTAGTCGCCCCCCGAGCCCGCATCCTGGTCAATCAACATTGCCTTGGGGCCGTAGATGCCGCCCGCGGGGGTGTTGAATACCAGTCCGTCGCGGTCTTTCCAGCCGGACAGGTACTTCCGGCTCAACACCTCGAGGATGTAGTTCGCGGCCTGGCCGCCGCTGTTGCGCCGGTCGTCGACGATCAGGCCGTCATGGTCGACCTGGGCAAAGAACATCCGGTTGAAGAAGGCGAAACCGTTATCGGCCGTGTCCGGGAGATAGACGTAGGCGATTTTGCCGCCACTCTTACGCTCCACGTATTCCTGGTTCTGTGCCACCCAGTCCCACTGCCGCAGACCCGTCTCGCTCCCGGTGGGAATCACGGTGACGGTTCGGGACGGCCCCGTGGCGCCTTCATGACTGACCGTGAGCGACACCTGTTTGTCGACGGTGTTTTCCAGCAGGGAAAAGATATTCACGCTGGCATCGAGCGGTTGGCCGTTGATCGCGAGAATGTAGTCGCCTTCGGTGACGTTCACACCGGCTGCCGTCAGCGGTGAGACGAGGAACGGGTTCCAACGGTCGCCGTGATAAATCTTCTGAATCCGGTAGAGGCCTTTCTCCACCCGGAAATCGGCGCCGAGCAGGCCGGTGGCGTCGGGGCGCTCCTGGTGGATATCACCGCCGCCGATGCGATTGTGACCCACCTGCAGCTCGCCGATCATCTCGACCAGCAACTCGTTGAGGTCCTCACGCCGCTGGACGAATTTCAGCAACGGCTCGTAACGGGCACGGACCGCGCGCCAGTCGAGGCCGTGCAGGTTGGGATCGTAGAAATAGGCCTGCTCCATGCGCCAGACTTCGTCGAAGATCTGCTGCCATTCCTGGCGCGGGTCCACGAGCATCCGCAAGCCCGCCAGGTCCACGGGCTTGGAGTCGAGTTTTTCGCTGGCGTCAGCTACTTCGAGCCGGCTCTCACCGAGTTCGAGCAATAGCTTTTTCCGGTCGGCACTGGCGGAGATGTCGACGAGGCCCGACCTGAGCTGCTTCTCGCTGCGATCCTCGAAGTTATAACGATACAGGTCAGCCTCGGCATTGCCATTGTTGGCGGGGCCGGGCGTGGGTGGCTCCTGGCTGGAGCCCGGCTGCTTACGTGCGAGGTAGAACAAGGCGCCGTCGGCTGCGACCACCAGGCTCTCGTAGTTACGCTCGGCGACGGGGATGGGGACGAAGCGTTGCGACAGTCCGGCCAGGTCGATGCGGGTGGGCACAACCTTCGGAACTCCTTTGTTAGCTGCGAGTGTTTTATCCGAGGGCGCCGCGTCGCTGGGGCCACTGTTTTTGTCTGTGGGGTGTGCAGCGCCGGGTACTTCGTCGGCATCGCCCTTGTGCTGGGCGTCTTTGCCGCTGCTGTCTTTTCCCTTGCCGTTCTTTTCCAGGCCGTCTTTTCCGTGGCCCGGGAGTTCCTCGTCGCCGCTCTTCGGCGGCAGTGGGGAATGGCCGTCGGCCGCCAGGACGGCCGCGTAGATAGCCTTGCGCAGCGGCCGCTCCTGGGTGGACATATCCAGTCCCGACCGGCTCGGTCCGGCGTCGATGGACGCCGTGAAATACAACAGATCGCTGCCCGCGAAGACGGGATCGTCGGTTTGGATGAACCGGTCCGCCAACTCTGCACTCTGGCCACTGGCGAAGTTGAAGAGCTTCACCCGCGCCAGGTAGTTGTCACCCACCACTGTGTAGGCAACCCACTGGCCGTCCGGCGACACGGAAGTCTTGAAACCGAGGCGGCGTTTGCTCGTGTCGATCAGCGTGATCACGTCAGTCTTGAGCTCCAACGCGAACAGATGCAGGTGGTTGTCCTGGAAGAGGACATGGCGTCCGTCAGGCGACCAATTCAACAGTGTGAAATAGGCGGGCTTGTCGGACGCGTGGCCCAGGGCATGGCGGACCGGTTTTTCCAGGCCCACGGCATCGCGCACCATCAACGCCTGGACACCGACTCCATCGCTGCCCCTGGCATCGCTTATATAGGCGATGCGCTGTCCGTCGCCGCTCCACAGGGCATCCGACTCACGCACCCCCGAGGTATCGGTCAGATTGCGGACCGAACCGTCCTTGACCGGCACACTGAAAACGTCGCCCCGTGCCGTGATCAGCACCCGCTTACCCGTCGTCGAGAGGGCGGCCGCCGTGATGTGATGCATGGCGTCTTTCCATTGCGGTCGCGCCTGGATTGCCTGCGAAGCCAGGTGAATCGGGATGGGTTGAATCTGGCCGCTGTTGAGATCGAGGGACTTCAGCTGACCGCCTGCCTCGTAGACGATCGTGTGGTCATACGCCCCGGCATTACGCACGTCCCACTGCGTTTCATGGGTGAGTTGCCGAACGGCGTGCGTGTGGGAGTCATACAGGAACAGATTCGCGGCACCGTCGTTGCGATCGGAAATAAAGGCGACGTCCTCGCCGACCCACATCGGGTCCTTGTCGGAGGCGTTCACGTGTGGAATTTTTTCGAGCGCGCCGCTCACGGGATCGATGATCCACAGCGGTGGCGTGTCGCCACCCCGGTGTTGGCGCCAGCCGCTGATTCCCAAGTAGGCGAGGTTGTAGGGGCGATACGCGAGGCGCTTACCGTCGGGTGACCAGGCGGCCTCGACTGCGACGGCCTTCATGATCTTGCGCTCGTAGCCGCCTTCGAGCGGCACTTCGAAAAGTTGGCCGCTGCGGCTATTGGCTACTTCACGATCGGACGAAAACAGCACTCGCTTGCTGTCGGGACTCCAGCCGGTGACCAGATCCGCCGCCGGGTGCCACGTCAGCCGCCGCGGTTGTCCGCCGCTCGCCGATACAACATATACGTCGATGTTGTTGTCGTAGGCGGCGGAGAAGGCGATCCAGTTGCCATCCGGGGAGAAGTGCGGCGCGAATTCCGTCGCAGGATGGGTCGTGATGCGGGTCGGGTGCTGGCCATCGCGGTCGCTGACCCAGATGTCGCCGGCATAGACGAAAGCGAGCCGATCCTTCGAAACGGCCGGCTGGCGTAGTAGCCGGGTTTCGGTGTCGTCCGCGGCCGTGGCGTTGAAACAATGAAACACCAGAGCCAGGGCGAGTGCCCTGCCCAAGAACCCCCGAGGCTGCATAGATGTCCTTTATTAGAAGAGGCGAACCGCCGGCAACGCCCGGCTACGATTATAGAGGCTCCCGCAAGGGTCAAGTCGCGGAAACATGTCAATGCGTGTCGGGCAGCCGGGGGTGCCAAATATGTGATCCCGTACCGTGGCCCCGGTCATCCGATCCGCCACCGGCACGTTCCTTTGGGGAGCCATCGTGGGAATGGCGGGAGCTATACCTTGAGTCGCTCATCCTATAGTCACCTTTGGCGCCTTGGGGTCCTGGTTGCCGCCCTTGCAGCAACGCCAGCCACCTGGGCGGACCCGCTGTCTGCCGTGGAGGTGCTCCGCGCGGGCGGTTGCGGCGGCGTCATGCCGGCTGCGCAACCGCTTCGTCATAATCCAATGTTGGACCGGGCCGCCGCTGAGTGGGCCACCGGGCAGTCACTGCCGGCGGCATCCGAACGCAACGGCTACAGGGGGGATTTTACGGCAGGTCTGCACATCAACGGACCGGATTCCGCCACGCTCCAACTGCTGCGGCGCTCGGGCTGTCGCATGGTCGCCGGGCGAGAGATGCGCGACATTGGGGTTTATCGGCGGGGGTTCGATTCGTGGATTGTGGTGGCGTCTGTTTATAGGGTGACGCCGTGGGGGCAGGCGGCGGCGGGAACGGCGACGCCGCCGGCACCTGCGGTGGGGTGGGGCGCGACGCCAACATCCGCGCCGGCGCTGGCACGAGTGCCGCCGTCCTCGCCGCCGCCATCGAGTTGGGATACTTCCGCTGCGCCTGCTCCGGCGCTTTCAGCTCCGCCGGTAGTTTCACGGGCACTTCCACCCGCGCCTGCTGCCGCGCCACTTCCAACACCCGCTCTTTCACCAGTGCTCGCGACACGGGCATTGCAACTGGTGAATGACGTGCGCGCTCGTGGGACTCACTGCGGCGACGAATTGTTTGGGCCGGCACCGCCCGTGACGTTGTCCGGAACGCTTGCGGATGTCGCGCTGGGTCACGCCAACGACATGGCGGAGAAGAACTACTTCGAGCACGTCGATCCGGCGGGTCAGTCGCCGGCAGACCGGGTTCGTGCGGTGGGCTACTCGGAGAAACTCGTGGGCGAAAATATCGCTTATGGCCCGAAGTCGGTGGAAGAGGTGGTGCAGGGCTGGCTCGACAGCCCGGGCCACTGCGAGAACATCATGGATCCCCGCTTCGTGGAAATGGGGATCGGACTTGCCCCCGGGCATGTCAAACGCGGGTTGTACTGGGTGCAGGTGTTGGCCGAGCCGCGCGCCTGATCAGTTTCGAGCGCGAGGGGCCTCGGCGGCGAGACTTGGCGGTGTATCGTCCCGCTGCCATCCCAACCCGAGACTCTTCTGTAGCGCGACGTAGTCCTTGATCAGGTCCGCATCGCCCGCGATCCGGTTCTGCTGGGCGGAAAAACGCGTCCGCTCTGCGTCGAGCCAGTCCAGGGCGGACGAGGTCCCTGCACGATAGCGCTGCTGTGTGAGTGTGGCTGCGCGGGTAGCCGAGTCTTCCACGTTCCGCAGACTCACGACGTTGTCGCGCTGATGTCCGTAACGGGACAACGCGACATTGGCGTCGCGAAGGGCGCCCAGAACGGTGCTCTCGTACTTGGCTGCGGCTTCGTCAAAACCCGCTTTCGCCTGGTCGACTTTGGCCTTCGTGCGACCAAAGTCCAGCGCGTTCCATTGCAACAGCGGCGCGCCGACCCAGGTGAAACTGTTCGAGCGGAACAGGTGGCCGGGCTCTGCGGAGGTAAAGCCGAGATCGCCGATCAACGTCAGCTTCGGGAACCAGTCGGCCTCGTGCTCGCCGATCTGTGCATTCGTCGATACGAGCCGCCACTCGGCGGCACGGATGTCAGGACGCTGTTTGAGTAGTGCAGCCGGGTCGCCGACCGCGATCGTCTCCGGGAGTGTCGGCAAGGGCCCCGAGGCTGTCAGTTCCGCATCCAGAGCGCCGGGCTCGCGTCCGGTGAGGGTGGCGAGTTGGTCCAAAGACTCGGTGATCTGCGCGTCGAGCGGAATGAGCGTGCCGCGCGTGTTCTCGACCTGGGTGCGGATCCGCTCGACATCGAGGTCGGATGCGACACCTTGCGCACGGCGCTGTTGGGTCAGGGTGAGGATCTGCTCCTCGAGCTCGGCTGACTCGCGCACCAGCGCGATACGCTGCTGTTGATCGCGCAGATCGACGTACGCTTGCGCGATTTCCGCAGAAAGTTGCACGTGTGTGTCGGCGAGATCGGCGTCCACGGCGGATGCCTCGGCGGATGCCGCTTCAATGGCGCGCCGGGTGCCCCCGAACATATCGACTTCCCAGGTTGCGTCGAACCCCACATCGTAGAGGTCGGCCGCCCCGATGCTGAGCGACGTGCTCGGCAGGTGGGCGTGCAGGTAAGCGGCGCTGCCGGAGGACTTCGGCAACTCGTTGCGCTGTTGCTCACGCAGTCCGGCTCGCGACTGCCGCAGGCGTGCCTGCGCAGCGCGGATGTCGGGACTGTTGACGAGAGCGGTCTCGATCAACTGGTTGAGCTCCGGATCGTTGAGCGATCGCCACCATGCCGCCGCGCCAGGAGCGGTCGAGGTGATGTTTTTAGGCGCCCGGTTGAACGAGGTCGCATGCGTGGAGTTAGGTGCAACCGCTGGGGCGCCATGATAGTCCGGCCCCAACGTACAGCCCGCAATCGCGGTGGTACCCGCAGCGAGCGCCAGAACGAAACGCAGTGCTTTGAAGTTCGGTGACATCGGAGGGCCTTTCAATGGCCGCCGCTTTGCGCGGGACCGGGACCGGCGGGCTGCGGCTTCCTTAAAAACAGCGCCAGAGGCATGACTAACAACAGCGCCCACGCGAGAACGTGGAAGGTTTCCGAGTACGTGATGACCGCGGCCTGTTGCTGCATCTGCCCGGCCAGTTGTCCGAGCGCCTGCATGCCGGCGTACGCCTTATCGCCAGCCTGTGCCATGAAGCCAGCCGAGGTCGCAGCGATGTGATCCTGTCCGATCAGGGAGTTTGCGGTAACCGAGTCGCGGATGATGGCATCGTGGAATGCATTACGGCGGTCGATGTAGACCCCGAGGAGCGCCAGGCCGACCGAGCCACCGAGGTTGCGGGCCATGTTGTAGAGACCGGCGGCGTCGCCGGCTTCCTCACGGGAAACGGCGGCCATGGATGCCTGGTTCAACGGCATCATGGCGAGCATCTGTCCGACGCCGCGCAAGAGTTGCGACCCATAGAAATCGTGCCCGACACTCTGTGCGGTCAGCGTGATATCGAGCATGCAACTGGCCGCGAAGCACAGAAGGCCGCTGATGACCAATGCCCGGGCATCTACTTTAGTCAGCAGGCGCGGCAGGATGGGCATCACCGCGAAGGCGGGCAGGCCGGACAGGAGCATGATGCCGCCGGACTGCTCCGCGTTGTAACCGGCGATGTTGCTCAAGAACTGCGGCACCAGGTACGACACGCAGTAGAGTCCGGCGCCGACCACGAAAACGATGAAAATGACACTCGCATAGCTCTTGTTACTGAGCAGGCGCAGACGCACGACCGGCCGCTTGGCGATGTACTGCCCGGCGATCAGCATGCCGATGCCGACCACCGACAGGACGCTCAGCCAGGTGATCATGGTGGAGTCGAACCAGTTTTCCCGTTGGCCTTCTTCCAGCACCACGGTGAGCGAGCTCAGGCCAGCGGAGAGGCCGATGATCCCGACCCAGTCGGCGTTCACGAACTGGTGCCAGTCGGGCTCGCTCTTGGGCAGCCCCGCGTACAGCAGCGCCACGAGGGCGATCCCGACCGGGACGTTGACGAAGAAACACCAACTCCAATCGATATTCTCCGCCAGCCATCCGCCCATCACCGGGCCCAGTAGGGGACCGGTCAGCACGATGAGACCGAACAGGGTCATGCCGATGGGCATCTGGTGCGGTGGCAGCCGGGTTCTGACGATCGTCTGCGCGGTGGGAATCATGGCCCCGCCGGCGAATCCCTGGCCGATGCGGCCAATGATCATCTGCGGCAGGCTGTGCGAGAAGCCGCACATGACGGAAAAGATCGTGAAGAGGATCGTGTTGTTCAACAGGAAGGCGCGCAGACCGAACACACGGGTCAGCCACGCGGTCAGCGGGATCATCACGATCTCGGACATGAGGTAGCCGGTCGATATCCAGGTGCCTTCCGTGCCGGTCGCGCCAATCTGGCCCTGAATCTGCGGTAGTGCTGAGTTCGTGATGGAGATATCGAGCGTCGCCATGAGCGCGCCGAGGGCGCCCGCTACCACGGCGGTCCAATCACCGAGCGTAGCGTTATGGAGGCCGCCGGCAGGCGCGCTGGCGGCAACCGCCTTGCCGGAAGGGGCCCCGGCCGTCTGTTCAGCCACGAGCATTCTCGCGTTCGAGACGCTTGGCGGACTCTTGGCCGCTGCGCGTGTCTACTTTTACCGTGACGGAGAGGCCGGGCACCAACACGCTGCGCGTTTCCTGGCCCGCGTCTATGTGGATCCGTACCGGCACTCGCTGCACGATCTTCGTGAAGTTGCCGGTCGCGTTCTGCGGCGGCAGCAGTGCGAACTGCGAGCCCGTGCCCGGTGAGAAGCTCACGACGCTCCCGTGCAGGTCCGTGCCCGACAATGCGTCAACATGTATCGTGGCCGGCTGTCCGGCGCGCATGAGACCTATCTGGGTCTCCTTGAAGTTAGCCTCCAGGTAGACGTCCTGCACCGGCACGATGGTCATGAATCTCGTACCTGGCTGCGCATATTGACCCACACGCACCGTTCGATCGCCGACGCGACCGTCCAGCGTGCTGCGTACGACCGTATCCCCCGTGTCGAGCTGCGCCTGTCGGAAGCTGGCTTCGGCAGCCTCGAGCTGCGCGCGGGCTTGCTCGATCTGGGCCTGCGTGGTGGCGGGCTGCCGCTCGGCGGACTGCAGTGCCGCCACATCCGCCGCGACGGACGCGGCGGCTTGGTTACGCGAGTTGACGAGGTCGGCGAGTTTCTCGGTCGTTTCGGCGCCCGTCGCGACCAACGGCTCGTAACGTTTCACTTCTTGAATGGCGTGTGTTTCCGCGGAGCGTGCACCCTCCAACTGCGCCTTCGCCTGCGCGATGTTGGCTTGCTGCTGGAGCAACTCGGCCGCGCCGCGGGCGATGTCCGCCTTGCGCGCGGCGATAGTCGCATTGGCCTGTTCCAGGATCGCCTGGTACTGGCGCCTGTCCAGACGCACGAGCGGGTCGCCGGCCTTCACGGCCTGGTTGTCGACCACGTAGACCTCAGCCACGTAGCCCGACACCTTCGGCGCAATCGTTACGCTATCCGCCTGCAGGTAGGCGTCGTCGGTGCTCTCCATAAAGCGCCCGACCGTCCACCAGCGCACGCCCCAGATCACGCCCGCGATGAGCACCACCGCCCCGATGCCGAGCAGCACGATACGCCGGCCAGGCCCCGCTTTGGCTTCGGGTGCCTCGACCTGCTTCACAGTTTCGCCCTTCACCGCGGTATCCATGGGAGTTCCACAATTATTCCAACCGGTACAAATATGCCATCTGGAAAAAGTATGTCAACTGGTATATTTTGATTCCGATAATTCGCCACATGCAGGAATTCGATGACACGCGCCGTTAAGCACCGTCACGCAGTCGAGGGCGGGTACGCCCGAGGGGAAGAGACGCGCGCTCGCATCGTTGCGGCCGCACTGCGGATGTTCGGCCAGCGGGGATTCGAAGCGGCCTCGACGCGTGACATCGCTACCAGCGCCGGCGTGAATGCACCGGCGTTGCAATACTATTTTGACAATAAGGAGGGCGTGTACCTCGCCTGCGTTGAATATATTGTCGCGTCCGTGTGGGACTTCATGTCCGGGGTAGCCGCGGATGCCGAGCAGGCGCTCGAGGCAGAGGCGAGCGATGCGGAGTTGATCGAGAAGTTCTGTGCCCTGCAGAGCAGGCTGGCGGAATTCATGTTCACTATCAAGGACTCGGAGGACTGGCGGCTGTTCATGTCGCGCCTGCAGTCCGGCGAGGGGCCGCCGGCCGGGTTCCAGTTCATCTATCAACACGTCAGCGGCCGTATGACGAATGTGCTTGCCGGGATCGTCGGCCGTCTGCTCGGCCGCCCCGCCGATGACGATGAGACGCTGATTCGCACGATGATCGTGAGCGGCCAGTTGCATGTGTTCCAGATGGCCCGCAAGAGCGTGCTGGCGCGACTGAAGTGGGATCGGGTCGACGCCGGCCGCCTCGAATTGCTGAAGCGGATTTTGCGCGAGCACAGCAGTGTGCTGCTCCACGAGATGGTGAAGTCGCGTGAAGCCGAGAGCCGGTTGCTCGGTAAGCGACCTGCGTCGCGATTGAAGCGGAAAAGAGTTGCGGGCGCCGCCTGAGCCGCCGCTCCACGCCGGTGCAATGGTTTCACCGCGGTGCAACGCCGGCATTGAGAAGCAATACCGTACTGCGGCATCAACGATTCGCTAGGCTCGCCCGCTGATTTACTACAGGTCGAGGGAGCGATGGCGGGCTTCACCGAGGAACAGGCTAAGAGCTACATCACAAAATTGCTCACGGCCATGAGC
>Ga0209169_10000512_pt1 | contig 23700 bp, 22 predicted proteins | sample HubBroMetageWRM4_FD_188346 | JGI IMG/M metagenome (GOLD analysis project Ga0209169, IMG submission 188346) | Warmed soil microbial communities from the Hubbard Brook experimental Forest, New Hampshire - Hubbard Brook CCASE Soil Metagenome WRM 4... | ecosystem: Environmental > Terrestrial > Soil...
CCAGCACCCGCGGCCCGTCAATCAACGCCGCGGACCAATCCGCATCATTGCGAAAATCTCCCGCGATTTTTTCCAGCGTTGCCAGCGCGCGTCCCACCATCTCCGCCGCCGGAACCGTCACGTCTACAAATGCCTGCGACCAATCGCGGCTCAAATTCGCCACCTGCCCTACCAAACTGTTCGGCACCGTCACCATCGCTCCCGCCGGATTGCGCAGTACCGTGCGCCGCAACGTAAGATGCTCCACGCGGCCCGTCTCGCCATTCACCTGAATTAAATCCCCAACCACATACTGATCCTCGAACACAATGAAAAATCCATTGATGAAATCTTTCAGCAGGCTCTGCGCGCCGAACGCAATCGCAATGCTCGCCACGCCCGCCGTCGCCATCGCCGGAGCAATATCGAAGCCCAATACTTCGAAGGCCATCAGCACCGCGATCAACCCGATAATCGCCGCGCCAATGCTGTACAGCAGCCCCGCCATCGTGCGCGTCTGCTGCTCGCGCATCTGGCCGGCGCGCGATGCCGATTTGGCTAGCTGTACCAGCCGCGCCGTCATCGCCTTCAGCGCGCGCGTCAGCAGGACCGCAAACAGCAGGATGACCAGCAGCCGCAAGCCGGTCTTCCCTGCAATTTCCAGCCACCGTGAGAACGAATCAGTCATAAGATAGAGGGAGCGGAATTATACCACCCGGCAACCTGCCCCATGCGGCGCGGCTAGCCGAATGCCCGAAGCACATTCCGCGAACGGGAGCACGCATTATGGACCCGAAAAAACGTAATTTCATCACTCAACTATTTTCCTGGGCGCTCGCTGCCCCACTTGCGCTGCTGGCCGTCCGCGCCTTCGCGCAAAATCCCAGCCCCAAGCTGCCTGCGGGCAATACGCCGGTCTATGACGGCCGCAACGATCCGTTCGGTAACAATGGCGCCAAGCCTGACCCCAAACTGATTCTGAAACAAAACAAAGAACAAATCCATGATGACGTCGAAAAGCTCTACACCCTCGCCAGCGAATTGAAAGACGAAGTCGAGAAAACCGATTCCGCCAATGTGCTCTCCCTCACGATCGTCGGAAAGTCCGAGCAAGTCGAAAGGCTAGCCAAACAGATCAAAAACCTCGCCCGCGGCTAACTCAGCCTTCGTGAGTCGCCCCACAGGGCGATTCACCCTCAGATCCCGTGGTGCGGGATCGAAGGGTAGCGGCGCACTTCATTGCGCCATCTGCGCAGCCGCGCCCGCCGCAACCAAACCTCCGCGCGGATAATTCACGCGCACCGAAACAATCTCAAAGCGATGAACCGGCACCGTAACTTTGCCCTCCCGAGAAATTTCCAGCGGCCCACCTTCCGCCTGTTCCATCAAATTTGTGAGCGTTGCAGACGTAGCCCCGTCCGGAACCGCTAATTGCACCTCAGCATTTTTCCCCGCCCATTCATAAAACCGGAAAAGCAGCGCGTCGCCTTCTTCCGTCTTCTTCACCGCCGTCAGCACCACGTTGTCCTGCTCTACGCCCACAAAAGAATGCCCGGCGCCCCACGTCCCCGCGTGCGCACTCACCGGCAAAGCTCGCAACCGCGAATTGAATTCGTACCCGCGCCGCACCGTCAGCGCCTGTTTCCAATCGCCCGCATGAGGATAAAGCGCATAGGCAAAATGTTGCGGCCCGCGATCCGCATCCGCATCCGGCCACGTCGGCGAACGTAGCAGCGACATTCGCAATACGTTGCCCTTGGCGTCGTAGCCGTACTTCGAATCATTTATCAGGCTGAATCCGTGCGCCGCGTCGCCCAAATCGGCCCAACGCAGCGCCGGCACTTCAAATTTCGCCGCTTCCCACGAATCATTCCGCGTCGTCGGCCGCTCGATCGAGCCGTACGGAATCTCGTACGTCGCATGGTCGCTCGCAGCCGCCAGCGGAAACGCCGCCTTCAGCAGCACGTGCGCCTCCTGCCAGTCAAAATCGTTCGCCACATCCACGCGATCCAGCCCGGCGTAAAGCGTGATGTCCTGCACGAATTTCGAATGCTGCCACGAACGCGTCACGCGAATCGTCGCGCGCATTGGCCCGGGCTCTACCAACTGCACGGAATCCACCATGTCCAGCCGCGTAAAAGACTTTTCGAAATTCGCGTCAATATTCCATGCGTCATAATCTTTCGGCCTATCTTCAAACGCGATTAATTCGTTCCCGCAGCCGCCGGTCGCAATCGTTTCGAATTGCGCGCGCTTGTCGTACAAGCTCGTAATGCAGCCGTTCTTCGGGTCCACCACCACGCGCAGCAGCGAATTTTCCAGCGTCAAATCGTGCGCTGATAAATCCCCCGGCGCATCCCGTCGCCCCGGCACCACACGCAGCAGCAAATAACCAAGCGCCGGAATCGCTCGCGGCTCGACCAGCAAGCGCACCGTGTTCGTCGCAGCGTCCGAAGAAATCACCTGCATCGGCAGCAGATGATGTTCTGCATCGAGCACCGAGACGCCATCTTTTACGCTCTCCGGCATCTGCACCGAAAATTCCACGACGTCCTTCCGCTCCCAAGCCAGCGGATTGAAAATCAGCACCGGCCGCGAGCGCACGGGCGAAAGCGTATCCACCCGCGCCGCAATCTTCGACAGGGCGGCCGACGTAGCTTCCCCGGTCGTGAACCGCACCATGTCGTAATCCCGCTGGGCCTCCTGATAAATCACCGCAATCCCCGACCCCGCCGCTAGATCGTGAAATTGATTAAACAAAACCTTCTTCCACGCTTCGTTCAACTGCGGAGCCGGATATGCCACACCGGTCAGCCAAGCCAGCGACGAATATTTCTCCGCGTCCAGCATCCACTCTTCGCTCTCGCGCATATTCCGCTTGTGCGCCGCCTGCGAAGTGAAAACTCCACGGTGATATTCGAAATACAGTTCATCATTCCATGTAGGCAGGCTCACCATTCCCGCCGGCGGCGCTGGTAGCTGCGTCGAGCCCCCCGCAATCGTCTTGTAATTCCACACCGGCGAATGCGCCGTATCCAGCTTTCCCTCCAAGTCCGAAAAAAATCCCTGCGCATTCCCAAAAAATGTTTTCGGATACTCCATCTTCGGATCGGTCCAACGCACTCCCGAGTCCAACATCGCCCGCGTCGGCCCTCCGCCATGATCGCCCACACCAAACAGATGCATCATCTCCGGCAGCCCCGGATCCAGTTGCCGCGCCCGCGCCACGTCCTGCGCCAGCGGTTCCGGCTCGATCCCGCGCGCGTAATCATGCGGAAAATAAGCCAGCACCTTGCTACCGTCCGGCGATTGCCACCAGAAAAGCTTGAACGGCAGCGGATTCGTGTCGTTCCACGCCATCTTCTGCGTCACGAAATAATCCACGCCCGATTTCTTGTAGATTTGCGGCAGCTGCCAGTTATACCCAAACGAGTCGGGATTCCACCCGATGCGCACATCCACGCCGAATTTGTCGTGAAAATATCTTTTGCCGATCAGCAGCTGCCGCACCAGCGACTCGCCGCCCGGCATATTCAAATCCGGTTCCACCCACATCCCGCCCACCAGTTCCCAGCGCCCCTGCTTCACGCGCTCCTGAATTTCCTGGCAGATGGCGGGATACTTCTGGCACATCCATTCGCTGTAAGCGGCGGCAGACTGCGTAAACGTATATTTCGGATATTCATCCATCAGCTGCAGCGCCGTCGAAAAAGTGTCGTGCACCACCTGCACCGTTTCCGTCCAAGGCCAAAGCCACGCCGCATCAATGTGCGAATTTCCCGTCAGCCGAATCGAAGTTTGCTGCAGATCGCCCTTGATTTTTTCCAGCTCCGCCTGCGCGCGCACCAAAGACGCATCGAAGGCCGGCTGCTGCGCCTGTCCCAACGCCTGCAAATCCACCGCTGCACTCGCAGCCTCGATGCCGACACGAACCGCGGCCGCAGACGGCCCGAGCGAAGGCAACAATGCATTCGCGGCGAGCATCTCCTGCAGCAAGTCATTCGGATTCGGCCGCGCCGCGCTGAATTCGATTGTCACATCCGCCCGCGCAAGAGTTTTCTGGTCCACCGTGTGCAGCAATTTCACCGCCACCAGCACGCGCTCGCCCGGCTGCGCGTGATCGAACAGCACAATCGGCTCCAGGTCATCTCCCATCGCCACGCGCCGCCCGTTGAAATAAATAATTTGCGGCATCGGTCCATTCGCATAAGCTTCGAACTGAAACCAAATCCGCGCCCCGCTCAAATCGTACCCATGGAGCGTGCTGGGAACTTCAATCCACCGCCGGTACCAAACCGCCTCCGTCGGCGCGTGCGAATTTCCACCGACCGTCTGCCAGCCCGAATCATCCAGCTCTGGCGCCTCTCCATGCGCCACGTCGCCCACATGAAATTTCCAATCGCCCGCAGGAATCGCATTCAGCGAACTCAATCTCTGAATCGTCTGGTGCGCGCCAGGAGAAAGTCCGCTCGAGGGATCGCTGCTCTGTGCCCGCGCGCGACCAGCGCAAAACAACATCGCACAAGCCAACACCAGCAACGCAACTCCCCATCGCAAATCATTCCGCGCAACACACACCTGACAACAGCAATCCGTCACGGGCAGTCTCCTTGATCGAGGCGGATTATAAAGCAACTGTGGCTGTGCCGAGTGAGAAGATGGGCGGTGCCATACAACCCCGCGAATTCTGTATGCGCCGCGGCACAATATTCGCGGTCGCAGACTTTGACTTTGTAGCGGCCGCCTACTTTTCAGGCGGGCGGCGTTGAATTTTCTTTTGAATTTGCAAACCCCCAAAACGCTCCGCGACGAACCCATCCCAACAGGCCCCTAGCTAGTGTATGATTTCCAGTTTCAGGAACGCGCGCCAAGCCGCGTGCAGCGTCGGCAATCTATCTTGCCCTTTTCACCCTAGGTCTTTCCTGCGACTGCAACTGAAACCGCAACAGCAACTCAACCGTCCGTCTCGGAGGAGGAAGCTTCATGATCGTGGGCGTCCCGCGAGAAAGCTACCCGGGTGAACGGCGCGTAGCCCTCGTCCCATCCGTCGTCCCCACCCTCGCGAAAGGCGGCCTCGAAGTAATCGTCGAAGCCGGCGCCGGAATGGAAGCCGGCTATCCCGACGCCACCTACACCGCGAAAAACGCAAAGATTGTCGCCGATCGTGCCGAAGTTTTTCGCAGCGCCGATATCATCGCGCAAGTTCTCTGCTACGGCTCGAACGACAAAACGGGCGACGCCGACCTGCCATTACTCCGCAAAGATCAGGTGCTGCTAGGATTTCTCCGCCCACTCGGCGGCCTGAACACAATTCAGCAAATTGCCCAGCGCAACGTCACCGCGTTTTCCGTCGAACTGATGCCGCGCACCACCCGCGCACAAAGTATGGATGTGCTTTCTTCCATGGCCACCATCTGCGGATACAAAGCGCTGGTAATCGCCGCGGATACCCTGCCAAGAATTTTCCCCATGCTCACCACCGCCGCCGGCACAATTACTCCCGCCCGCGTTTTCGTAATCGGCGCAGGCGTTGCTGGGCTGCAAGCCGTCGCCACCGCGCGGCGTCTTGGTGCCGTGGCCTCAGCCTACGACATGCGTCCCGCCGCCAAAGAACAAGTGCAAAGCCTCGGCGGCCGTTTTGTCGAATTACCCCTCGAAGCCAAAGATGCAGAAGACGCTCGCGGCTACGCCCGTGCCCAAGATGAAGACTTCTACCGCCGCCAGCGCGAACTCCTCGGCAAAGTAGTCGCCGAAAGTGACGTCGTCATCACCGCCGCCGTAGTCCCCGGAACAAAATCGCCACTACTAGTCACAGCCGACATGGTCAAAGGCATGTCGCCCGGCTCCGTGATCGTGGACCTCGCCTCCGAGCGCGGCGGGAATTGCGAACTCACTGAACCGGGCGAAAAAATCGTCGCGCACGGCGTCACCATCATCGGCTGGTACAACCTAGCCAGCACCGTTCCCTACCACGCCAGCCAGATGTACGCGCGCAACATCTCGGCGTTTCTCCTCCACATCGTCAAAGACGGCAAGCTCCGCCTCGACGCCACTGATGAAATCATCAAAGACACTCTACTCACTACCGGCGGTGAAATCGTTAATCACCGCTTGCGTGAATTTTACAAACTGCCAGCGTTAGTCACCGCGTCTCAGGAGAAAAAATAACCATGAAGATGGATTTGCTCACGAGTCTTTACGTTTTCATGCTTGCCGCTTTCATAGGTTTTGAAGTCATCCGCCAAATCTCTCCGCTGCTGCACACCCCGCTCATGTCCCTCACTAACGCCCTGGACGCCATCGCCGTCGTCGGCGCCATCATCCTTACCGGCGAACATCGCAGCACGCTCTCGACGATCCTCGGGGCGCTGGCCATCGTCGCCGCCACCAGTAACGTCGTCGGCGGCTTCCTCATCACCGATCGCATGCTCAAAATGTTCAAATCCAGCGGCCCGAAAAAATAATGACCGCTTGGCTCGGCACCGACACCTTCATCGAAATCATCTATCTGGTCGCCACGGCGCTCTTCATCCTGGCTCTGGTGTGGATGCGCACGCCCGCCACGGCCCGCCGCGGAGTGCGTGCCGGCGAAATCGGCATGTTGCTAGCCATCGGCGGCACGCTGCTCAATCACAACATCATCGAATACAAATGGATCGCCATCGCGCTGGTCCTCGGCTCCATCATCGGCGTCCCGCTCGGCATGGTGCACATGACCGCCGTGCCGCAACGCACTGCGCTCAGCCACGCCTTCGGCGCCTTCTGCGTAACGCTGGTCGGCACCGCCGAATTTTATCTGCGCGCGCCCCATGTGCCGCCTTTCATGATGTCCGTCCTCTCGATGGAAGTAATTCTCGGCGCCCTAACCTTCACCGGCAGTCTGATGGCCGCAGGAAAGCTGCAAGAAATCCTCCCCCAGCGCCCCATCACATATAAAGGTCAGAACCTCGTCAATCTCTTGTTCCTAGCCGTCGCCATCGGTATCGCCGCCTACCTCGTCCACGATCCCAGCCACGTCCGTCTCTTCCCGCTGATGCTAATAATTCCCCTGATCTTCGGCGTGCTAATGATCATCCCGATCGGCGGCGCTGATATGCCTACCGTCATCTCCCTGCTGAATTCCTACGCCGGCCTCTCCGCCGCAGCCATGGGTTTCGTCCTCGATAGCAAACTGCTCATCATCGCCGGCGCTCTCGACGGCGCCTCCGGCTTCATCCTCTCCGTAAATATGTCCAAAGCCATGAATCGCTCGTTCAGCAACGTCCTGTTCGGCGCGTTCGGACAAGAACAAGTCGCCAGCGCCACCGCGCAACAAGCTCGCCCCGTACGCAGCGCCTCCGCCGAAGAAGCCGCAGCGATTCTAGGCGCTGCCAACAAAGTGATCATCGTTCCCGGCTACGGCATGGCCGTCGCGCAAGCCCAGCACAAAGTCCGCGAACTTTACGACGCCCTCAGCAAACGCGGCGTGGACGTGAAATTCGCCATTCATCCTGTCGCCGGCCGCATGCCCGGACACATGAACGTCCTGCTAGCCGAAGCGGACATTCCCTACGACAAACTTCTGGACATGGAAGAAGTGAATGACGAATTTCCCCAAGCCGACGTAGCCCTGGTAATAGGCGCAAACGACGTCACCAATCCCGCCGCACGCAACGAAACCTCCAGCCCAATCTACGGCATGCCCATCCTTGACGTGGACAAAGCCCGCACGGTAATGGTCATCAAACGCGGCATGAGCCCAGGCTTCGCCGGTATAGACAATCCGCTGTATTACCTCGACAAAACTCTAATGCTCTTCGGCGACGCCAAATCCTTCGTAGGCTCCATCGTCCGCGAACTAGCCGGCGGCCACAACTAGCACCTCGCCACGTGCAAGCGGTTCTTGACCGTTATTACTTTGGCAGATATTCTTCGCGACATTGTGACCGTTCGCCGGATAAGACGTGCAACGAAGCCGAAGCCAGGCGACAGAGTGGTACTGAAGGCGCTGCCCCCAGGATTCATCGACGATCTTCCGGAAGACGAGCAACGCGCGATATCAGCGCGAATTGGCAGACCCATAACGCTCATGGGATATGATCGAAACGGAAGGGCGGAATTGGAATTTATGGCTAACGATGACTCGATTCACACGCTCTACGTTGATCTGAAGTTCATAAGGCCGTGGTGAAGCGGGCTCTTCGCATGTTCCTTCTTCTCTTTTGGCATTTGCCTTTATCTGTGTTCATCTGCATTCATCTGCGGTGCCTTTGAACTGCGCCAATCCCCACTCCATTCCATTGCGAGCCCACAACAGAACGTAATACAATCATCCCGCGACGAATTTAATTCCCGATTGCGCCCGTAGCTCAGATGGATAGAGCGTGTGCCTCCGAAGCACAAGGTCGACGGTTCGAATCCGCCCGGGCGCGCCACCTCAAACGGGTCCGATAAACGATTGGCTGGGAAACTTCGGCCGGAGGTGCTCGATGCTAGGTGTCACGAGTACGGGATCGTTGCGGGGCTCTCTTGCTCTGCGGCCCTGGCATTTCATCGCCTGCACGCGGTGGTTTTCCGCCGCGCCGCTTCATGAGTTTGTCGAAAGCTTTGAAATCGGCGCGCTCTCTGCGACCAGCGAAGAACTCGGCCGTTCGCAAAGCTGAGAGTTTTTCAGCCACGGCTGTGGCGACGAACTGGTTTATGCTCGTCCCATCTTCCCTGCTTTGTTGCTCGACGGCTTTCTTTATCGAACGCGGAAGCCGGAGTGGGTATGTCATTGTTTCCGTCATCGTTTTATCCTTCCTATCGCCTCACGAGGAATTATCAATTCAATCCCAAACCGTGCCGGCACGGTCCCGAAATCCCGCACGTTGAAAGTAACCAATGCATCGGCGCGTCCGTTAACCGCCGCCTCTAGCACCATTTCATCGCCAAGGTTGCGCAATTGCGGTCGCCACAGAAAATGTGTTTTCACCGGCTCCGCCATTGCCAGCAGTGCATCCAGGAATATTTCAACTTCTCGTTCACTCAGTCCGGCCGCGAGCCGGTGCTCAGAATCCGAACATACTGCTTCGCTTCCAAAGACAGGGTGTTTTCAATAGCTTCGGTCGATACCCTTAGTTATGTTTCGAACAAAAATTGAACGTGGCGGTCGCCAAAAAGCGTCCATAATCCGAGCCATCACGTTTTGATAGCGTTGATGCGCTTTTCCTTCATTGCCTTTAGACTTGCTTTCACCAGTTTCTTCACCAATCTTGTTGGCGCTGGTTTACCCATCGGGAAGCTAACAATGGCTTTCGTCGTAGCATAACCTGCGAGTTCCTTCCTATGCTTTTGTATTACTGAAGGGGGTACATGTAGGCGTATGTGTGGTTTCTTGAAGCTGAACCAGGCAAACATCCCGTCATAATAATCAACTCCTGGATTGGAATATCCGGGCATTTGGAAATAATCGGTGCGTTCAGTGGCACCAGGCGCAGCCGCACGTATGGCCGCTCTGACCTTCGCCAAATCGCCTTGCGCCTCTTTTGGACATCTTGCTATGTATTCATCTACCCCACCACTTTTGCGTTTTGCCACGGTTGTGTTCTCCCCTTGGCGTCATGTTTTTTCTTGTTGTAATCGACTGTTGTGATTTCACCGGCAAGTCTCGCCAGCATCTATTTGGCCCGCTTGGTTAAGACGACATGAGCGGCCTTTGGCGTTGTCACGTGTTCTGCGGATCGGGAAGCTCGATACAAACTCCCCTAAAAAAGTTCTAAGATCGTCTCCTTGGACGCGCCACTCCTTCGTTCAATTCATTTTCAATAACTCCCGTCGATACGCGTTGATTCGTTTCAAACTCTGGAATCCGGCTGTTGCCTCCACACGAAATCGACAAACTTCACTTGATTGCATAAGAATGTCGGCTCCTTAGACCCGAGCGGAATGTGGTTTGTCGACAATCATAAGTTCGGCAAAACAGGAGCCGAACACAATGATCATTGGCGTAGATCACCACGCGAGCGTAGATCGGTCATACAAGAAAGCCTGTATTGCGAACACCAACCGTCAGTGCAATTCTCGATAGCGGCTTGCGGCGCTGACGATAACCGCGCGCGATACTGAGGAGAATATATGATCAGTCTGAAATATTTTGCGCTCATTACTGTTGCTGGGATTTGCTTCGCAGCGACCGCCCCCAAAGCAGGGGCGCAGGTCAGCGTCGGCGTCAGCGTTGGACCTGCCCCCGACTGCCCCTACGGTTACTACGACGCCCCTCCCTATGGCTGTGCTCCCTACGGCTACTACGGGCCGGAATGGTTTACGGGCGGCGTTTTCATTGGTGCCGGCCCATGGTTTCATGGTCCTGAAAATTTCCACGGCCACGTAAACAATCATTTTCATCCCGAACACGGATATAGGGGCCCCGCGCCACACCCAGGAGAAAAGCCCTCAAGGCCCGTCGATAAGGTTGCCCACTTCAAAGGAAATGAAGTGCGTGATGGGCGCGGCCACGTGGGTGGTGGCGAGAAGCGCTAGAAACAGTAGATGCTCGGATTGCTGGACGAGCGATGGTCGCTGGCCAGAGCTCTGCTCAACGGCCGTCGCTGCAACTGTGAGCGCAAGTCGAGCTTACGCGTCTAGCACCTGACAGTCGAATGACCGGAAAAGTGCCTTCGGGAACCTCAAAGAGGCTACAGGCTTCACTGCAGCGCCTTGCGCAACCCCTGCTGACTTCATTTTTGACCACACAGAACTGGCGAGGAGGCTGAATCCGAGGAAATCGATCTGTAGCAAGGCAGCCGCAAATCCGCCCAGAAAGCTCCTAAAATCCTTCTTTTGAGTGCGCCATATCACCTGAAATCTGTTCCCCGCTGGAACTTTGCTCTCCGAGGGTGTAAATTCCCTTTGCGCAGGAAGTCTGACGAGACCGGTCAACCGGCATAACAACGACCATGCACCTGGCAACCAAGTTAGCCGAACCAGATTTGCACGAAGCGCGAAAAGACGCTACCGCAAATACCCAGAACTCTGCGAAAAGCCTGCCTGCCCCATTCAGAATCGCGCTTCGCTTGTTCTCCGTCCCCGTCGCCCTGGCAAGCATCGTCGCCGTGGCGCTGGTCGGCGTGCCATCCCTTGGCTTCTACGGCGCAGCCACGCTTCTCGAAAAGATTCGCCCGCTACGCGACGCCTATCAATTTCTCTCGCGCACATACGACCAGCTACTCGAACGGCTCGGCCAAAAGGTCTTGCGCGACCCGCGAGACACTCCCGCGTTGCGCCTCATGGTCTCCGTCACCATAACCGCCGTGCCAATTTTCCTGGCGCAACTCATTTTAGGAAAACCGCGCCTCTGGCTCGCCGTCGCTTTCTATCTTTCTCTCTACGGCCTAAAGTTTCAGCGCTTCGTCCGGATGTTTAGCGCCAAACACTTGGAAGCCCACCGCCGCCAAGGCTACTTCTCCGACAAATATCACAAGGTATTCGGTCGCTATGTCGAATTCTTCCTGGGCTTCCTCTATGGCAACGTTCCAGAACTCGATCGCACCGTTCATGTCCGCCTCCACCATAAAGAAAATAGCGGACCCGACGACACAACCTCCACCATCGCCTACGATCGCACCAGTAAAATGGATTTCCTCTGGTATCTTTCAAACAATATTTGGACCGTCCTGGGCCTTATCCCCTACGCCTACTTTAAAGCTAGAGGCGAAGACGAAAACCGCCGCCGAATGCTGTGGGGAATCACCCTGTACTCTGCGTATTTCGCAGCGGCGTTTATTTACGACTGGAGAATCGGCATCGTCTACGTCCTCGTTCCTCTGCTCGCCATGAACTTCATCATGGCCATGACCGCCTGGGTCCAGCATGCTTTCTATGACGAAGAGCGCCCCGAAGACTATTTCGCGAACACCGTCACCGTGTACGACGAAGTGAACTTCATGAACGAGGGTTACCACCTCTGTCATCATCACCGCAGCGGTCTGCATTGGACCGAGATGCCCGCGCATCTCGAACGCATCAGCGGCAAGATGAGAGAATCCGGCTCCGTGGTCTTCCGCGATCTGGATTTTATGGAGCTGTTCCTGGAGTTGACCGTCCTGCGCAGAATGAACGTCCTCGCCGAAAAGCTCGTCCCCTGGGAACCTATGGATCACGCCGAGAGGCTCGCGTTGCTGGAAAAGAGAACCAAGCCCGTGCGCACCGCCGTCTCGGCCTGAAACCTCCTAGTTTGAAGACTACCGCAGCTCCTTTCCCACTCCGTCAATCCAACCTTTCGCTCGATATTCAGTTCTTACAATCCGGATTGCAGCTAAAATAGCAACGCAAGTCGCGGCGACATCCGCAAGCGCTTACTCCGTGTAACCGCCCAGGCGCCGCAGCCGTCCCTTGACTGGATTTCCGGGAGCCTTCGAAATGAAGAAATTGCTTTTGCTAGCGCTGGCCACATCCTTCGCCACCACAGCCCTCGCGCAGGACGCACCAAAAAAAGTGGAAGTCGCCGCGGATTATTCCTACTTCCGCATCCCGCAAGGCAGCTTCGTCCCGGACGCCGCTTTGAACGGCGGCGGCGCGTCCATCGCCTACTACTTCTTCAAACACGTCGGCCTCAAAGCAGAATTTCAGGACTACGGCACTTACGCGCAGAACATTACCGTGCCCGCCAGCACTCAGGGCTGCAACAGCCTCTCGGGCTGCCAGCTACCTGTCAGCGGCACCGTCTTCACCTACACCATCGGCCCAGTCATGCGCTTTCGCGTGAAGCACTTCGAGCCCTTTGCAGAAGTCATGATCGGAGGAGCTCACAACAATATTTTCCGCAACATCTACAACTCCTGCACCGCCCAGGGAGAATGCATCAACCTCAGCAAGCTCCCGAATAACACCGCCTTTGATTTCGTCATCGGCGGCGGCCTGGACCTTCCCTTCCGCGAACATATTTCCTTCCGCCTCGCCCAGATTGATTACGTTCGCACCGGCTTCGGCAATAGCCTCGTAATCGGCAAAAGCACCCAGGACAATCTCCGTGCTCAGGCCGGAATCGTCGTCAGATTCTAGCCGCGCCGTCCGCCACCTCGGGAACCTTCGTAGCTCGTGAATGGAGCGCGAATCCCTCCGCGGCGCAAATTAAGAACCAGCTTCTTCCGCCCTGCTAGCCCGCCGTCCTCCAAACGCATGAATCGTCCGCGTTCCGGCAATTGGTTCCCCGCCGTGCCACAGCCCCTTCGGAATGAAGTATTCTTCGCCGGCTTTAACTGGAATTCGCTGCCCTTCGATGATGAGGGTGTAACAACCCTGCACAACCAGCATGTACTCGTCGAACTCGTGCGCATGCGGCGCGGATACCGCAGTTTCGCGGCAAGTCCAGAACGCCATCTGGCTGCCGTCCGCTCCGTCAAAGACGTAACCTTCCACTCCCGGCGTCGCCTGGCTGCTCGTCGCGATCCGGTTCGCCGCCCGCTTCATAAATTCTGGAAAATCATCCATGTCCTTCACCTCGGCGTCAGCGCGTGGCTCATCCTTCCACCCGTCCCGCGCCTCCGCAACATTCCTTCCCTTTCCCCATTCATCTTTTTGCGTTTTTAGTGTACTAGTAGAATTGCACAGATAATTTGAATCGCAGTTGCAGCGCTACAACATCATCCGGCGCCCGGTCCCTGTATCCGCGTCAATGCACAACTACGAACCGGATCCAGGTGTCTGGCGGCAGTGTCGGCATCCCAAGGAGCAACGATTCGATGGCTCAACGCAACAACATCGGCATTTTGACAGGCGGCGGCGACGTCCCCGGCCTGAATTCCGTAATAAAATCCGTAGTCTACCGCGCCACAGAAATGGGTCGCACCGTCACCGGCATCCGCAAAGGCTGGAAAGGCCTCACCAACATGAATCACGCCGACACGGGCGAAGCCCGCCTCGATCGTCAGCTCACCCGCGAAAATACCCGCACCATCGACCGCAGCGGCGGCACCTGGCTGCACACTTCCCGCACCAATCCGCGTAAAGTCGCCGCCAACAAGGTCCCCGCGCACATCTCCGCCGACCAACTGAAGAAACTTTCCTTCGACGGAAAATTTTACGACTTCACTCCCATCGTTCTCGAAAATCTCCAGCGCCTCGGCATCGACTGCCTCATCGCCATCGGCGGCGACGACACTCTAAGCTTCGCCTCCGTCCTCTCCAGCCAAGGTTTTCCGGTAATCGGCATTCCCAAAACCATGGACAACGACGTCCACGGCACCGAATACTGCATCGGCTTTTCTACCGCCATCACTCGCGCCAAAGATGCCATCAACCGCCAGCGCACCACGCTCGGCTCTCATGAACGCATCGGCGTCTTCCGCATTTTTGGCCGCGATGCCGGTTTCACCGCGCTCTACACTTCGTACATCACTTCGGCCCGCTGCCTCATCCCCGAAGTCCCCTTCGACCTGGACCGCGTCGCCAAAATCCTGATGGAAGACAAGCGCAATAATTCCAGCAATTATTCGCTGGTGATCGTTTCCGAAGGCGCTACTTGGACCAACCGCGTCGTCGACGAATACGGCGAAGCTGACGCTTACGGCCATCGTAAAAAGGTGGACATCGGCCACGCCCTCGCCGACGACCTGCAGCGCCGCACCGGCGAAGAAACCATCGAGAGCGATCTAACCTACGACTTGCGCAGCGGCGAGCCCGACGCCATTGACCAGATCGTCGCCATCACCTACGCAAATATCGCGCTCGACCTGATCCGCGACGGCGCCACCGGCCAAATGGTCGGTGTGCAGAACGGCTGCTACGCTTCCGCGCCCCTGCCCGCTTCCTCGGCCGGCGCGCGCAAAGTGGATGTCGCGACACTCTACAACACCGAACGCTATCGCCCCAATTACACCGCCAAGCTCGGCGCGCCGCTGCTCTTCGGCCACGACTGAAATCGCGACACCACAAAATTCCCGTGACCCGCGCGCTGCGTCGCGTCCGCCATTTCCCCGACGCAACGCATCGCGCAACCCTCTCACTGCAGCGGAATGCGATACAGGTTTCGCTGCGTGCTCACCACCGTGTATGCGTAGAGCGACTTACTCACGACCGAGCCCACCCGATGTGGAATCACCGCCATCGTCTTGAACTTCTTCAGTGTTTCTGCGCTTTCATTTTCGATCACCACATCCGGAATCCCTCCGGGCTCTCGTAACGGCAGCAGGTACGTGCTCTCGTCCGCCGACTGATAAAAATTTAAATGCATGAACTCTCCGCGGACGCTCCATCCCGCCCAGCAGGCTATCGAGCAGATCCGGACCCCAGCCCCTCCCTCCAGCGGCACTACCATTACGGTAGGCGACTTCTCCTCGTCGCTCCCTTCGCCTAGCACGAGCGCCAACCGGCCGTTCGGCGATGCGTCGAACAGATCGAAGATTCGCTCCGGGATTATTTTCTGGCGCTGCGTTCCGTCTATGCGCATCCGGTACAGAAAATCAATTCCTCCCTCGACCGAACGAAAAAGCAGGTCGCCGTCGGGCAAGAAACGCGGAGAATCCTCGATCGCCGCGGACTCCAAATGGCGCGGCGCCGAACGGTGGTTCAGCGCCACTACCCACAATCCCGTATGGCCGCTCGCGTCCGCCTTTGCGAACACTGCCTCTTTTCCGTCGGGCGAAATTGTGTAGTCCTGCATCGCATATCCGGGCAGCACGCGTTCGGGCGTGCCGCTCGCAACGTCGCGCACCCACAGTTCGAACCCTTGCGTCTGGCCGTTATCCATCAGGTAGTACAGTTTCTTTCCATCCGCGGAAAAAGTAGCTCCTCCGGCAGAGCCCTCTGACGAAACCTGGTGATCTCCGCTTCCATCGTGCAGCCACACCGTTCCATTCCGCATCCCCACCGAAGTGATCAGCGACTTGCCGTCTGCCGCCATCGCGATCCCTTCCTCTTCGTTCGGCCCGGAAGTCACTTGCTCCGGCTCTCCGTCGGGAAATTGCTGCCGCCAGATGTGAAATTTTCCTGCGGTGCTCGCGGTCAGATAAATCCACCTGCCGTCAGGCGACCACGCCCCCGACATGCAAACACTGTTGGCAGGACCTACTTCTCGCGCCGCACCGCCGCCCTGGAAGGGCGCCACCCGGCAAGGCACAAACAGCGCTTGCGGACCCATTTCCACAATCAATACCCACTTGCCGTCCGGCGAAAGATACGAGTGGTGCGCCATCGCGCGATCGCTGGTAGGCACGTACACGTCCCGGTTCTGTCCGCGCCCCTGATCCGTCGTCACTACCGCCATGTGAATTCCTTCCTTGATCTCGGAGAACAGCAACCGCTTCCCACCGTCAATCCATGTCAACGACGACGCATTCGGAAACATCAGATGCGCCTCGCCTCCCAGCACTGGAACTTCCCACATGTCGAAAGGCGTCGCTGTCCCATACGCAATCCGCGATCCGTCCGGCGAGAACGTCGGGCTCATCTTCGCCGTCGCATCGTGCGTCAACGCCACCGGCTCGCCATCCGGCAGCATCTTCACGTAAACCTGCCCCGGCCCGAAAAATACACCTGCCCCGCGAATGAATGCGAGCATGTGTCCATCCGGCGACAACGCCGGGTACACCGCCGAGTCGGTGAAAAACGTAATCTGCTGCCAAGCAGTGTTCGCCGGCGTCGTGGGCCGCGCCGTCCGATACCACCAGATTCCGCCAGTGGCAGTCAGCAGCAACGCGATCGCCACCAGCGAATAAATTAGCGTTCTGCCATCGCGCGGTTTTCCCGCTGCCGCGGCCCCCATCATCGGTGCCGTGTTGCCCGATTCCGAATCGCGCTTGAGCCGCCGCAAATCAGACCGCATCTCCCCCGCAGACTGGTACCGCAGCTCCCGATCTTTCTCCAGTGCCTTGTGGATGATCTCTTCAAATTTCGGCGGCACCTGCGGATTCAACCGGCTCGGCGCCACCGGCGCGCGATTCAGAATCGCATCGAAGATCACTCCGGTGGTGTCGCCCGGAAATGGTGCCTTCCCCGTGCTCATCTCGTACAGCACCGCGCCAAACGAAAATAAATCGCTACGCGCGTCCAGCTGCTCCCCGCGCACTTGTTCCGGCGACATGTATGTGACCGTCCCTGCCACCGATCCCGCCGCGCTCTGCAGCGGTTCTACGCTCCGCGTTGGCAGACTCTGAGTGTGCTCAACTCCATCAGCCGCCTCCACCTTCGCCAAGCCGAAATCCAGTACCTTTGCTTGCCCCGCGCTCGTCACAAATATGTTTGCCGGCTTGATGTCGCGGTGAATAATTCCCCTCGAGTGCGCCGCGTCCAGCGCGCTGGCCACCTGAATCGCAAATTCCAGCAGTTCCCCCGACGAAAAACCGCCGCGCGCGATCCGCTCCTTCAGCGTCTGCCCATCCAGAAACTCCATGGCCATGAACGGCCGACCATCCTCCTCGCCAATCTCGTAAATCGTGCAGATATTCGGATGATTCAGCGCCGAAGCCGCCCGCGCTTCGCGCCGCAATCGCTCAATAGATTGGGAATCACCGCTAGAATCCGCGGAGAGGAATTTCAAAGCCACAAACCGCTGCAGCTGCAAATCTTCAGCCTTATAAACAACGCCCATCCCACCGCTACCCAGCTGCTCCACAATGCGATAGTGCGAGACCGTCCGGCCAATCATCGTCGCAATCTTGTCCCCGGCACGCATGTTTGGCTGCGCACCAAATCAATGTAAGTCAATGCAACTGAATCGCCCCACAGGGCGATTCACCCTGAGAACCGGCAGCGCCAGTTCGAAGAACCTGCCCGCCGCAGGCAAGCTGCGCCCCTTTCACCACGCACTCAGCGAATCGCCCCCGCCCGCGGCACGGTTCTGTGCTGCTGATAGCGCGAAAGCAGATTCCTCATCTAAATCTTCAGCAGCCAGTGGTATTCTCGCAATACCAACACCGCGATTCCCAGCACCGTCAGCGCCACTGTCAGTGTCACCAGTCGCCGCGTCAATTCCGGATTTTTCGCGCCGCGTGCCACGATCGGCAGATTGATCAGCGCGCTCGCAATCGATGCCAGCACCACGCCTGTTCCTGCCAATCCCGGCTGTAATTGTCCGTTCGCCACCATGTTCGCCGCGGCTGCGGTCGTGCTCGCACTGCTCACCAAACCGCCCAGCAAACTGACCCCCAGAAATCCAAATTTTCCCAAGTGCCGCTCGCCCAGCGTGGACACCACCTGAATCACCAGAAACAGCACCGCGAAATTCAGCACATGCATCAGCGATACCGGCGACTCCAGATGAATCTCCGTCGCCGTGTCTCCTGCGCGCGCCCGCGAACGCCGCACCAGAAACAACGCTCCAATAGCCATCGCGATCAATGGCGCCGCAGCTGACCCCAGCGCCGCCGGCGAAAAAATCGCCACAATTACCAGATTACGCGCGAACATGGCCACAATCGTCAGCAACAGCGCGGCAATCGCCACTCCCAGTGATGTGCTGCCCGCTCCCAGCGGCTTCGCCAGTTCCGCTGCTGCCGCCGTGCTGTTCACCAGCCCACCCAGAAATCCGCTCACGTAAATTCCGCGCGTCCCGTACAGCTTCAGCAGCACGTAGTTCACGAACCCCAGGCCCGCGATCACAATCACGATCACCCATGCCGCGCGCGGATTCACCAGTTGCCACCGGTCCACGAAACGATTCGGTATGATCGGATAAATTACAAATCCCAGCAGCCCCAGCAACACCGCGCTGCGAATTTCCTCCAGCGTCAGCCCGCCCGCGAATTTCCGCAGCTCCAGCTTCCACGCCAGCAGCATCGTAATCACGATCGCAGATGCTACGGGCGTGAACACGTGTCCATCGCCCACCAGGTATCCCGCCACAAATACCAGCAGCGCCGCGATGGACGTAGTCAGCTCCATCGGCTTCACCGCTTGCAGGTTTCGCGCGTCCGACAAACCAATCAGCAGCAGCACTCCCGCAAACGCCACCGCAGCCAGCGCCACCGGCAAATGCGCGCTCAGCATTCCCAGCACGGAAATAAACGCGAAACTGCGCAGCCCAAATTCCTTGTTCGCCCATTCCCGCTCGATCCCCACCAGCATCCCAATGCACAACGAAGCCGCCAGCTGCACCGCAATCGTCGGCGTAGGTATGCGCAAAGCTTCCGTGTATGGCTGCTGCCAAATCATCGCGGCATTATACGACGCGCATCACAAACAGTCGCGCCCACAGTGCCAGTTTCACGCGCAACCGTAACTTCCCGCGCCTCGGCCTGCAGCCGCGTTTTTTAATGGTCACTTAATTTTGCAGCGAAATCTGCACGCGACGCCGTAACGCACCTGGCACCCGCGGCGCATGCCCATGACGGATGGAGGCCGACGCACCAGCGCCGCAGGTGCGCCAAGTTCGCCCAGCCCGGAACGCCTGTGAAATCACCCAAGAAAAATCCGGAGCGCCGTAGTTGCGACGCAGCTTTCGCTGCAGTCGACTCAAGCTCTCGCCAACAATTTCGCTCCGGCTGAAACCTAAGGATGTCAACAGGGGCGGGTTGATCACCCGTCCTCGAACAATCGGTGAGGAAGAATTCGAGAAACGCCTAACGGCGGCGGACGCGACGACGTTGGGGATCGACGAGTTTAGCTTTTCAGTCGTTTCAATTCGCGCAGAGTGGATAGTGCGCTCTCTATTTCCTTGCGCTCGCTGCGAGGAGTTTTGGCATCGGCGAGACGCTTATTGATCGCGTCTTCCGCAAGTTTCACCCGAATGTGAAGTAGCTCCGGAATAAGCTCAAGAATGGCTGCTTTGTACAACTCTCGCCAGTTCCCTTCGGCCACCTGGACTCCTGAGGAAGTGCTGGGAGCGCGATTCCAGCCAGGTGTGCCACGCCCTAGCCAGGTCGCTGCTCCCATCGGAACAGCTGCACACGATTCATTTTCCGGTTGACGCCGCTTTCCTTTGCACCATCTTCTGGGCCATGTGTAACAGCAACTTCTGGTTGCCCGCATTCATTCGGCCCATTAGTTTGCGAAAGCGATGCAACGTCCGCGCATCGCGGCGCGAGCTACCCCACCCTGTGGCACCGGACTGCTGAGAATGCGACGCAGGTGGTTCGGCTTCGTAGAAAAGTGCGTACATCGGTACTTCCATCGCGCGCGCCAGCTTTTCAATCGTCTCGATTGCGGGAACCGTGTGGCCGTTCTCCACACGCGAAATGTAACAGCGCAGAAGCCCAGTGCGCTTCTCGACGTCGCCCTGTGACATATCCCTCTGTTCCCGGAGCGCCTTCAACCTTTCACCTATTTCCATTGTTGTTCTCCTTATTTTTGAGCCTGATTTCTGAGACAGTTACGGTGCATTTCTACATTGCCGGCAATCTAAGCACTAAATCCTGCATAGCCTATATGCCTAACCGCGAGCGGAATACCGAAAGCGCGTCAATCCCGGGTCAACTCCGGTTTTGCCGCGGCGACTTCCCTACCGCCGAATCGCACTCGAAATACCGCAAAAAAGAAAGGAAGCGGCCCGGGTTGATTCCGGGCCACAGTCCAGTTGAGCGAATTCTCACTTGTGTATTCTGGCGCGGTCAATCGGAGTGACTGCCCAACGATCGTCCCGCACTCTATCGAGAGGCCGCTCGAACCTCATCAGAACTTCGATGAGCAAATCCGTCTGCTGCGGCTGTTTCACTTCGCAGACCAATTCATAGAGAAAATCCTGCAAGGCTTGTGGATCATTTCCGTTGCAAAAAGACCTCATTTTTCACCTGTCTTCTGCCGGTCTTCGAGCCCGGCGGTTGGTCGGGTGAGACCCGATAGTTGAGGGAGGGTCGCCGGAAGATTCCGCATGCAGCACAGTTGCAGTCCGCAAAGAAAATTCCGAAATCTACGGGCAACAAAGAAAAAAGGAACGGAGCTGTCGCAGCAGGGGTTCTATGTTCTTAGGACGCAGAGGACGTGCAGAAGATCGTTCTTGGAGGTGTGAGCAGCGACGGGAATATCCGGGCGAGCTTTCCTCTGCTGGCTCGGAATTGGTGCGGGAATAGCTTTCGGTTGCGACTCATGGGATTGGCGGACAACAGCTGAGGATGTGTTCGCCTCAACGTTCAACAGCGAGAAGTCATTCGAGGTGTCGTCGACGAGCTTGAGGCATTCGGTGGTCTCAAGCGTCGCGAGACTGCAAAATAGCAATCCCACCACGACGAAGAAGATAACTTTGAGGCGCATTTTAGAGTCCGGCAATACGCAAGACTTATACAACAAATGGAGGTTTTACTCAACAGCAATGCGGAAGCGCGAATCTGTAGAAATGCACACGCCGGGTTCCCCAACTGCCTGCGATTCTCCTTCGCCAAGGACCGGCTGGAGAAATCGCGAAAATCCAGCTCCCCTGCATGTGTGCATAGCGAGCCGCAGCCCGAAACCAAATCTCGATCCGCAGGTCAACGCTTCGCTCCGCCCATTTATACTTTCAGAGAGCAGTACGAACCGCCCGCGCCCAGTAAGGTAATATCGCCGTGCCGAATGCACTATCAGCGAAAACCTGTATACCGCGAGACCCTTTTTCGGGTACCTCGAGACTAAGGCCGCATACCGCCTTTCCGGACGACACCTGCCTTCTGCGTCTCTAACCAAAATGATCATCCGACGAATTTTCCCCGTCGTCCCCCGCCTCAGGAGTCCCGCTCCCAGGCGCGCTGCCTCACACCCCACGAAACTCCAACGCTCTCGCGTGTGGAGATCCTTTCGCTTCTCGTATTCCTTGTAATAGAACGAACGGTCGTGCTATTATGAGCTCAGCACAATGAAGACGCGCCCACAACCCTCCGCAGTCACACGCCACCCGCGTCAGCGTTCCGTCGGCGCAGCAGGAAGACGCGCGGCACGCCGCCCCCGCGGCCTCAAAACACGCCGCGCCATCCTCCGCAAAGCCGTCAATATCGCTTCCCTCGAAGGTCTCGAGGGCCTCACCATCGGCAAGCTTGCCGCAACCCTGCGCATCAGCAAGAGCGGCCTCTTCGCCCATTTCGGCTCCAAAGAAGATCTGCAATGCGCTGTCGTGGACGAGGCCCGGGACATCTTCGTCGAAAAGGTTATCCGCCCCGCCGCGCAGCTCGGCGGCCTCAGCCTCCTCCGCGCCCTCTGCCAGAACTGGCTTGACTACGGCGAACAGAAAACTTTCCCCGGCGGCTGTTTTTTCTCCGCCGCGTCCCTGGAATTCGATGACCGCCCCGGCGCCGTGCGTGATCGCATCCTGACGCTGATGAAAAAATGGCTGGGAAATCTGGAACACGCCGCGCGCGACGCACAATCCGCCGGCGAAATCCGCAAAGATGTGGACGTGCGCCAGCTGGCCTTCGAAATTCAAGCACTCGCCATGGGCGGCAACTGGAGTTCACGCCTGTTCCGCGATCAAACAGCTTTCAGTTCGGCTAAAGCTGCGATCCTGCGGCGCATTGATCAGGTCACCCCAACCGTGCAATCGAGGAAGTAATGCGCATCCGTCCCGGCTTGATCGTCGGCGTTTTCGCAAGCGCAATCCTCTCGCTCGCAGCGCAGCCGCAACGCGTCAACGCGCAAACCGCGAGCGCCAGCGCAGCCGAGATCCCACTGCAGCGCTGCGATCGCCTGCCCGTCGTGATCGTTCAGGTAAACGACGCCGACAAGCGCTTGCTCATCGACACCGCCGCCACCTCCATGCTCAACGAAAAATCTTTCGCCTCAGGCCACTCCAAAGAAATTCGCGTCCAATCCTGGAATCAAACCACAGCCCTCAGCGCCAAAGTAGTTTCCATCAGCGAACTAAAACTCGGCAGCCACATTCTGCGCAACGTCACCCTCCCCGCCATTGACCTGACCGCCCTCGCCAAAGCCTGCGGCGGACCGCTCGATGGAGTCCTCGGCGTGGACCTCCTCGAGCAGCTCGGCGTCACCATCGACCTCCCACGCAGCGTCGCGCGCCTCGGCATCGCCGCGCCCAGCATCTCAGAAGTTTCCGTGATCGCCGAGATGGAGCAGGCCATGCATTCCTGCTCCGAAGCTTTCAACAACGCCGACGCCGCCAAGCTCGCCGCTTGTTTCGATCCCGATTTTGTCCTCAGTTCCCCGGCCGGAGAACTGCGCGGACGCGAACAAGCCACCAATCATCTGCAGCAAACGTATTTTGGCCTGACTCCGCACCCCCATTTCTCCATGACCATGAAAGATCAACGCGCCGTCGGCAATGTAGTCTGGAGCCTCTACGACTACACCATCGAATCCGCAACCATCCACACCGCCGGCCGCGGCATGATGCTCTGCCGCAAATCCGAAAATCACTGGTACATCCTCAGCATGCATGAATCGCCGCGCGATTCCGCTTCCATCCTCACCCAGTGACGAAAATCGACACGGAAATTCGACAGCGAAATTGGACAGGGAAAGTCAGCAAAGAAAGTCTGCAAACAAAGTCAGCGACGGAAGGGGAGTGCCCCGGCCCTCGCGAGCCGGAGCACTGAGGGGCAGGCCTACTCGTGATCTTCTGCGTTCAATTCCGCCGCAACCGGCGTCAGCGTGCCGAACAATCCGTCCGCGTATCCATTGATGCCCGCCGCGAAGAATAACGCCGGACCCGCCGAAGGACTGGCCGTGCTGCCCGCTTCGTTGCTGCCCCGGTTGTCGAACTCCAATCCCCACAATCCGCTGATGGCTATCGGCGCGCCGGACGCTTCCAGCAAATTCCCCAGGAAATGTCCGGTCACCGTATCAAACGCCGCGATCGTTCCACCAAACCGGTTGCCGATCAGCAAATCGTGGCTGAAGAATCCG
>Ga0209169_10000513_pt1 | contig 23671 bp, 27 predicted proteins | sample HubBroMetageWRM4_FD_188346 | JGI IMG/M metagenome (GOLD analysis project Ga0209169, IMG submission 188346) | Warmed soil microbial communities from the Hubbard Brook experimental Forest, New Hampshire - Hubbard Brook CCASE Soil Metagenome WRM 4... | ecosystem: Environmental > Terrestrial > Soil...
AACTCCCGCGGGCCACAGCGTCGGCCGGGTTCGCAGCCGAACTAGAGCAGCGCCTTGGCGCTAAGTGAGATTACCGGTGTGGGATCCGGCTTGCAGCAATTGAGAGGTGAAGGCTTATGAATAACTGTGCCGTCGTGACGCAGCTCCAAATTCTAATCCGAGCGACCCTCGCGCACGCATCCTTGCCGATGATTGCGATCGCGATAATGGCCACCGCACTCTGCGGCGGTGCGTGCGCGGAGCCCGCGGCGCCGCAGGACTTGCAGCTCTTCGTCGACCGGACCGGAGTCATCGGAACCCTGGACGTCAATGGTCCGGCTAACGAACAGGGCGCATTTTTTCAGAGCTTAGGAACCAACGGCCGCACGTGCGCGACCTGCCACGTCGCGAGCCAAGCCATGAGCCTGCGGGCGAAGGATATACAGCTTAGATTTGCGCAAACCAGCGGGCGGGACCCCTTGTTTGCTGCAGTCGACGGTGCGAATTGTCCTAACGCTCGCACCGGCGATGCCGCCGATCATAGTTTGCTGCTAAGCCATGGGCTCATTCGTGTCTTCCTGCCAATGCCCGCGAATGCTCAGTTCAGCATATCGGTGGCGCACGACCCCTACGGATGCGCGATCGTGCCGGATTCGAATGGCGGCCAACCCGTCATATCCCTGTACCGGCGGCCGCTGCCGACGACCAATCTCAATTTCTTGAGCACGATCATGTTCGACGGTCGCGAGACACACGCGCCGCTCAACAACGAGCAGACGTTCCCAGCGAACCTACATTCGGATTTGATCCAGCAGGCGCTCGATGCAATCAACACGCACGCGCAGGCGGTGCAGGTTCCAACATCGAGCCAGCTAGAGGACATCGTCGGATTCGAGCTTGGCTTATTTAGCGCACAGGTCTATGACGCGCAAGCGGGATTGCTCAGTGTGGGCGGCGCGCACGGAGGACCCGCGAATTTGGCAGGCCAGGCGTATTACCCAGGAATTAACGACTCTTTAGGAGCCGATCCCTCCGGTGAGGCCTTCAATCCGGCTTCCATGACGCTGTTTGCCGCGTGGTCGAACCTGAATGATGACGGCAACCCGTTCGTCGAGGCATACCGTGACGAGCAGCGTCGAAAGATCGCGGCCGGCGCAATCCTCTTTAACAGTGCCCCCGTGCAAATCTCCAATGTCCGAGGCTTGAACGACAATGCCGCACTCGGCAAGCCCAGTACGTTTACAGGCCACTGCACCACGTGCCATGACACTCCGAACATTGGGAACCACTCACTTCCGCTCCCTCTGGATATCGGTACAGGACACTCGGTTCTGTCCGGCGTCGAGCCGGACCCCAACATCGCCGCAGGGCTGGCAGAGCTTTCCGTGCCCGACCTGCCGGTTTATCTGATCTCTGGATGTCCAAATCCCTTCAATGCCGGACAGCCGGAATCGTTCTACACGACCGATCCAGGCAAAGCGCTGATTTCCGGGCTGTGCAGTGATTTCAATCGGGGTAAGGGCCCAGTTTTGCGTGGACTCGCGGCCCGCGCCCCGTACTTCCACAATGGCGCGGCCGCGACTTTGGCGGAGCTCGTGAATTTCTACAATCAACGTTTTCAGATGAATTTGACCGAGGAGCAAAAGGAGGATTTGATCGGATTCCTCAATTCACTGTGATCGATCGTGCACCGGATGCTAGGGCTTCAGCGTGAACGCCAGATGATAGGGCTGACTGGCAATCCTGAATCGCGGTCACCTAATTCGCAGACTCTGCGCTTCATGGTCGAACCCTCACGCGTACATCCAGAGTGAGCAGTGTCTGTTCGCTGAGTCCTCCTTAAGGAGATTGTCGTGCATCGACGCGTGTCAACGGAGCGTCATGGACGACGCGACCCAGCCGCGACGGTTGCGTCACGAAGTAGAGCAGAGGCGCGAGCTGAGAAGTGATACTGGCGCACGCCGCTCTCGTTCACGCGTTTTTTGACCAATGCGCGAGAAATGACCCTTGAATGAAGATCGAAGGTGATCTAACTTCGCCCGGTTGACCCCTTGGAGCAACATGGCGAGCGATATTCAACACTGCGTTCGGACCTTGCGCTTGAAGGTAAAGCGCGAAGGCTATCCGTGGCTCAATGCCGCCGCAATCGAAGTGAATCAGGTTTGGAACTACGCCAACGCGACGAGCTACAAGGCTGCGCGTCCCTTCGCAGGGAAAGGCAAGTGGCTGAGCGCCTTTGATCTGGACAAGCTGACCGCAGGGGCGACGGAGTACTTCGATTATATTGGCTCGGAAACCATTCAGCGGGTCAATGCTGAGTTTGCGATCCGGCGAAACCAATTCAAGAAAGCCAAGCTGCGCTGGCGAGTCAGCCAAGGCACCAAACGTTCCTTGGGCTGGATCCCCTTCAAGGCAGTGCAGCTGAAGCATAAAGGCAAGTCCTTGCGCTTCTCGGGCAAGGCGTTGCGGGTCTTCGAGCGAGAGCTTCTGGAGGGAGCCAGCTGGAAATCGGGTTGCTTCGCTCAAGATGCCGTCGGGGACTGGTGGCTTTGCGTGCCGGTAGAATGCGAATTGTCGCAGTCGGTTGCTCCAAAAGAGGCGGTGGGAATCGACCTGGGACTAAAGGACATCGCGGCAACAAGTGATGGGGACAAACTTCAGGCTGGCCGTTTCTATCGAAACATCGAGCAGAAAATCGCCAGTGCGCAGCGTCGCGGCCACAAACGTCAGGCCAAGCGCCTGCACCGCACGGCTGCCCGGGGGCGAAAAGAAGCCTTGCACAGGTTCTCAAGAAAGATCGTAAACGACTATCAAATCATCAAAATCGGCGATGTGAGCAGCCTGAAGCTGGCAAAGACCCGGATGGCCAAATCCGTACTGGATGCCGGCTGGGGCATGCTCAAGACGCAATTGCAGTACAAGGGCCAGCAGGCCGGCAGGAGCGTTATCATCGTCACTGAGAGAGACTCAACGCGAACATGCAGCAACTGCAAGGCCCTCTCGGGCCCGACAGGTTTGGACATGCTCGTTGTAAGGACTTGGGTGTGCAGTGCGTGCGGAGTCACGCACGATCGGGACGTCAATGCGGCCCGAAACATCCTATCCGCGGGGAGGTCGCCCCCGTCCGTCAGCGGGAACGAGTCATCGCTTACAGCCGCGCCGCCGAGCCAGACATCCAGTCGATGCGAGGCAAGGACCAGCGCGCTGAAAGCGGCGGCGTGAGCACCGGGAACTTTCAAGGCAAGCGAAATGATGATCCATCGGCGCACTCGTTCTATCCTTAGTGCGCGCAATAGACCGTTTACCGCCCGGTCGGTCAAACATGCGCAATGAAGAAATCGGCCTCCATCGGCCGCGATGGACCCTCAGTTGCCGGCGGCGGTGAACGGCAGCACTATGGTGACCTATCCAGACAGACCTAACTCCCGAGCTGACACGAAACATGCATCGGGAGATGCCGATGCACGAATGGTGACACGCGCTGCGGCTGGGTATAGCGACAATTAGCTTCGCGACGCGCAGCCCAAAGGCGATCGTCACGCCCTGACCGGCGCATTCTTCGTCGCGCGCCAACATTCCTGTAGGCGTTGAGATAAAGTGGCAGTCGCGCCTCGCCTGGCGCTGCGGTGGTCTCTGTGCCCAGTTTTGAGCGAACAACCTAATATGGTTTCTTTTCTGGCGCCTTATAAGTCGCCCAGACCGATGGAATGTTGAATACCAATCGCAAAATCATCTTCATTTCCCTGGCAATTGCGATTGCTGCCGCTTGCGTCTTCGTCTTCGAAGGCATTTATCAGGAAGCCAAGAGCGCCGCAATCACCAAGCTGAATCAGCAACAGGCGATCTACGCGCGGCAGGCGGCCCGGGGCCTTGAAGAGTTCTTTGCAACCTGGACCAGAAATTTGAACGTCTTGTCAGGGATGAACGCGATTATCGCGGACGACCGCGAAGGCAAAGCTATTCTGAAGCTATTGTACGAGACCAATGAGGTGCGGATCACCGAGATCTTCCGCGTGGATGAGAAGGGCGTGATCCGCGATGACTTCCCCGATAGTGACGCGGTGGGATTGGACATTTCGCATCGAAAACACTTCATCGCGATGCTCCGCGATCACAAGCCTACGGTCAGTGAGGCATTCAGATCCATAGAGGGAGTTGACTCGGTTGCACTTCACGTTCCTGTCCTGCAGGGGACTGAATTTAAAGGGTCGGTGGGAATCCTGATCGACTTCAATAGCCTCGCGAAGCGCTATCTTGATGTGATTAAGGTCGGCGAGACCGGTTACGCCTGGATGATCAGCCGCGAAGGAACCACTCTGTACACGCCGGTACCGGACTTCATTGGCAAATCCCTATCGGCGGTGGAGAAGGACGCTTCCTTGAGCGCATTGGTGAACGCCATGCTGCAGGGTCGCGAGGGCACCGGAGAATACACCTCTCAAAGAATTCGCGACCAGCATGTGAATACGATTAGGAAATATGCCGTGTATTTTCCGGTTCGTTTAGGGAACACCTTTTGGTCAATTTGCGTGGCCTCGAGCGAACAGGATGTTTTTGCCGATCTGACCACGTTCCGCAACAAGCTGGCCGTGACCATGAGCATTTTCTTTTTCATCGGAGCGGCGTTATCAACGCTCGGGGCAAGAGCATGGTTGATCGCCAAAGAGCAAGAGAAGAACGCACGTTCAGAGCTCGAGATTGCGCGACAGCGTCACCAGCTGGCCCATCTTTCTCGGGTAAATATGCTCGGCGAATTGTCAGGGTCCCTCGTCCACGAACTAAGCCAGCCGCTCACCGCGATCCTCAGTAACGCGCATGCGGCGCAACTGCTTCTCGAGCACTCCGAACCAGATTTAAATCAACTGCGCGACATCCTCGGCGACATTACGGCAGACGACGAACGAGCGGGAGAGGTCATCCGTCGTCTGCGTCAGCTACTTAAGCGGGGTGAAGTGCAGTTCCAACCGCTCAGGGTGAACGAACTCGTCGAAGAGGTGTTAAAGCTGCTGCGCAGCGAACTTCTCGATCGAGGCGTCACAGTACAGACGAAACTCGCCCCGAAGTTGCCGGTTCTCCAAGCTGACAGGGTGCAATTGCAGCAAGTGCTGATCAACCTGGTCACAAACGCCTGCGACGCAATGGCCGACATGCCGCGCGCAGCCCGCGCATTGACGGTCCGCACCGAACTGGACGGCGATGATGTCGTGTTGATCTCCGTTTGCGATGCGGGCACCGGCATCGCCGAGGGGAAACTAGAACAGGTCTTCGAACCCTTTTTCAGCAGCAAGGCAAATGGCATGGGCCTAGGGCTGTCGATCTCCCGCACGATTGTAAACGCCCACGGAGGAAGATTGCGGGCTGAGCATAATCCCGTTCGCGGTGCTATGTTTCATTTGATGTTGCCCGTGAGTCCACCTCGAACCACTCAGTGATGGGTTTGGCGAAAACGCCGGCCCTCTCAAGATTTGGACCCGTATCTAACAGAAATCGTCGCGGCCTCTGTGAACGCAGAGTCGGACTAAAATCGAAATAGAGCATGGCAAGCGAGCGACCGCTTCAGAGACGTGATTTCAATCCCGTGGCCGCCTGCAGCACGCCGACGGCCGCCGAAGGCCCTTCCCCGAACCGCCACTCGACATGCTCATGAAGGAATCGTCGTCCATCGACTGTGATCGACCCGTAGCGGGCTTTCGCGAACGGCCGCTATCTGCCAGTTGTTACAGGCCGACGCACGATCAGTTTTGTCCTTCGGGGAAAAAATCGCCCGTTGACTCGTCCAACATTCCATACTGCGACGAATCGAACGAAAGCGCGATAAACGTATGCTCCAGATTCCCGCCTCTAGATTTCAGGTAAGGCCGCGCGGCTTCGTTCAATTCCACTATCTTCAGGGAAGCTACAACAGGTCTCGGAGTTCGATATGGGCAGAATGCATGCGCTTCCTCCCAGGGATTGCGAACCCATAGAAGCTTGCCTATCGAATCGATGGCGACGAGGTGCCGACCGTCACTCTCAACATAAAATGTGATCGAGGTTCGTGGATCTTTGTAAGACATCGGAATAGCGCGGCCGGGGTCCCAGGGCACGTAATCCGGCTTTGGTCTTTTCTCTGTACTAACAGCGTTACCGTTCGCGTCCCGATCAAGGAAGTCTGGGCCATAAAACATGTCTTTGCATTCTGGTGTGATCAAGATTGGGATTGCTGGTTGCGTGGCAACGTAATCAGCGGCTAATAGTTTACTTGGCCTGCAGACAAATTCGAGACCGTAAGGGTGCTTTGTCGAGCGTTCAAGCGCTGTGCCCCCGAAGGCTGTGATGAATGTCCCGCAGCGCAGGTTCTCGCTATCTCGGCGTTGCAATCGATTTCCGCGCGGCAGCTCACGCGATATAGAGTGCCGCCCGCTCTTATCCCAATGGGGCGTGTTACGGCTAGGGGAGTACAGGCGGCCACCATCAAGGAGCTAGCGGTTGCCACCAGCACCCAAGCAAGTCCGACGAACCTCATATGCGCTGCCTTCCGGTCGCAAGGAGCATTAATTTAGCAGTTAACACAATCGAGCGGTCGGATTCGCGTCCGTTGTCCTCAGGCTGGGATCGGCTAGCTTGTCCGTCTGAACGGCTGCTATGAAGGGATCAGTTAGAACCTCGGACAGGCAGCTGTTGGCCGAATCCCGACCTGTCAAAGCGACGGCACGTGCGTTGTGCACGACCCTCGTCCGGCCCTCCAATTCACGGCGCCCCCTCCATCACCGGGATCTCCCCGAGTCCAGTGTCCCAACTTGCTCTGCTGGACCCGAAGATATGCGCATCGGGTCTGAGAGTGACATCGCTATCCAGGCTCCCGGCGGGCACAACCAGCCACACATCGTCCGATTCCACGTAAGGAAGTGACGACCCGCAAGTCGCGCAAAAGCATTTGCTGTGTCGCGTCGATGGCAACGTGAAGCACGTGTTCTGATCCTTCCCCGTGACCCATCTTAAGTTGGCCCCGGAGGCAAACAGGTTGGCGGCGTGTGCGGAGCCTGAGTCTTTGCGACAGTGCCCGCAGTGACAAAGATAGAACCGTTGAAAATCCCCCTCCACCTCGAAGCGCACAGCCCCACACAAGCAAACCGAGATGCATGCGTCGCGATTCCACAGCCCATCCTCCTCTTTCGCTTAGGCCCGACTTTACATCCAAACGGGGGCGTAGCGAGTGCGCCAGGATCTGATGTGCCGGGACCTGAGTGCTTTTGGACGCCGAACCGTGCAGCGCCTATGGCACAAGGTATTCGCTCAAGGCTGGCACCTTCGCCGCCAGTTCCTCCGCGACCATGGCCGCGAAATAGTCGGCGCCGTCGCGACCAAGATGGGTGTAATCGAACGCTTTATTGACCTTGCCCGCCGGCGCAGTGTTATCTAATTTCTGCGTCACGGTGTCCGCCGCGCCGGGCGTCGACGGTGCGGCACCGGTCTGCGCGGAAATCGTCGTGCCCGACGCAGCCGCCGCGGCCACCTCACTCGAGGGTGGCATCTGCGCCAGTTTATTGGCCTCGGCTGGCCCCATTTCCTGGACCGCCTTTGCGCTTAAGGTATTGAGATCCACCAACGGCACCTGTTTTTCCGCGGCAACCTTGGCAACTGTCTCGGCCCAGGGTGCGAGATCGTTTTGTAAGCGACCCGCCAGGAACTGCCGGCGCGTCAGCGGAGTGAGCAAGACAGGATGCGCACCCGCGGCGAGCGCTTCATCCACATAGCGGCGCAAGTTGGTGGGAAACTCAGTCGTAAGATCGGTTGAACGGCCGGGCTTGCCGGGCTGATCATTGTGTCCGAACTGAATGAGGATCCAAGTGTCCGCAAAGCCGCGTGACCTGACTTCCGCCAGCACCAGCTTCCACGAACCCTCTTCCCGGTAACTTCGCGTGCTGCGTCCCCCACGGGCCAAATTCACGCACGCCACGAACGATGTGGCGTGAAGCGCGCAAAAGCTGCCACCCCACCCGCTGCCAACTGCCGTTGTGGAATCGCCGACCAGAATGATCTTCACCGCGCGTATCGGCTTGACCGCAATAGGAGGCGCTTGAGCAGCGGCTGCTGCACGCAGGAACACGAGTGAGGCGAATACTCCGAGAGCCAAGCAAATGTTGCGCTTCATGAGGGATCGATTCTAACGCCGCCGGGTCGTCTTCGCCCTCTTGGGGCTCACCAGCTGGTGGGTTGTGAGGCGAGCGGTGATCGCGGATTACCGACGGCGCGCGCAAGCTGCTTGAGAGGTTTTGGAGCATCGAATCAGGGTGCGCCGGCACCATCGCCGTCCATCGACGCATGTCGACCCCTACCCGCCCCTCTCGAAATCGATTGCGTATTGATCCGGCGGCGCACACGTCTCGAAGAGAATCGTGCCGTGAAATGTTTTCACGATCATGTCGAGGACTTGATCCACAGTGGCGTCCGTCACCACGTCAGCAAGGTGCGGCAACCCCTCCGCTGGCCTAACCAGTATCATGTCTACCATGTGATTTGGCGTCCGAATGTGGTGATCGTGCATCGCGGCCCGCACTTCCGATGAGTTTTGAACTGCCCAGATCGCGGCCCAAGCGTTGTACTGCGCCTCCGGACTTAGAGTGAGCCGGGGAATTCGGACATGCAGAATAGCCTCGGAGACGCGACCGATCCGGACGCGGATGACGCCGGAATCGTCTTCCACCGAAATGTTCTTCTCGTCGCGAAGCATAGTTTTTAGCGCCGCAACGCCACTTTCCCCGACCGGCGCCGGCCGCACAGCCCACTGTCGAAATGAAATGCCAAGCCTTACATCCTGCAGGCACTTGCCGCCGTAGTAGACCCGGCCGACTTTCTCCCCGAGCACCGTCCGCAACTGCCACAGAAAGGCCTTTTGATTGCCCCACTTTCGTACGGTGACACCACCTGCGTTGACGGCGACGCTGCCTCCACTTCTTGGAATCCAGAGCTTGCGCCTATCAACACCGACGACAAGACTGCCCACAGTCCAATGATTCTTGTATGCCGCCGTACGAAGTCGGCGAGAGATTGCCAACCGCGGCGAGTCTTGATTTGAAATGGCCCCACGTTTGCCTCCTGCAGCGGCCAGTCTCCGACCATGACGTTGGTCCTCGCGTCTACTCGATGTCCTGTGCGATGCGCCACAGAACCCCGGACGGATCGAACAACACAAAGTCGCGAATCTTCCACTCCCTGTCAGCGGGCGGCTCTGCGAGCACGGCGTATTTCTGTGGAATCTGTCTAGCTTGAATTTCTGCCCACCAGGCGTCCACGTCTTTTACCATCAACTGCATTTGGAGGTTCTCGGCGAACTCCTTAACGTAATGGTTTTGCAGCAGAAACGCGGGCAGGCCAAGCACGTCGTGAGGACCATAATGAAGGAGCGCCAGCCCGGCAGTGTTCCAGCACAACGTGAAGCCGATATCCTGATAGAACTGCTTCGAGACTTCGAAGTCCCGAGCAGGAATATGAGCCTTGAGTTCAATTGCTACGAGCTCTGGCATGCTGTTGTTCTCCTCCATTGGATCAAACGAGTGATCAGGCCTATGCCGATTCTGCAGCAATTGGCCGCTCTGCGCCTCTCGTCCGGCGATTTAGTGTCAATGCTTTGTCAACACTCAGAGTGGAAGTTGTCAATGGAGTATCAAAGAGTGCCGGATGAAAAACACTTGGATGCCGAACAAAAAATGAAAATCTTAGAGCATGTATTGGTTGATTCTCGCGCACTCATTCGTCGTCCTCGAAATCACCGGTTCCCCAGGTCTCAGCACTGAGGAGAACACGCACCGCAACCGGCGACGAACTGCCATAAAGCCAAACGCCCTCGCGAACTACCGGCCATTCGTCGGTGATGGACATCAGTGCGCCTAACCATGAGGTTGAGCAACGCGTGGTCGCGTCGCCGTCAAAAGAAGCGGCTCTATCTCAATCATCGATTCCCTCCTTGAAGCTCAGCGCCCCGGGAAGCCTATCCCCAGGGCCACCACCAATTCCGCTGGTACGGCTTCAAAGAAGCGTACTGCGGATGCAGCGCCTTAGAACCACGCGTACCTCCAAAGTCCACACGGATGATCTTTGTTCCGTCTTCGTAAATAAACAATCCTTCAATTACCCCACGACCGAATTTAGGGTGGCGAACCAACTGCCCTACGCGTGCCAGACCCAGGCCTTCGATTTCCGTTTCGTCAACTTCGCCAGGCCGCTTTGAAACCGCCACTGTGCGTCTCCCCGCCTAACTTAAATTGGGCGACGAAAACGTCGAATAAGCGGGGCATCTTTGTTCAATGACATTTGCGCACTCCCTGCAATAGTCTGGCTTCATCTACTCGCCTAAGCTTACCGCACACCATGAATAACCGCTTCAAACCGACAATTACGAGGGGTCCAGTGGCGGGTATCGGCTGACCGCCGCCGAATGCCCTTCTCCGAACGGGCCACGCGTCATCCGCTGCTCAAATCAGGGACGAGGCCTTTGCCCCATATCGTATTGCCGCTTGCAGCACGTCAACGTTTATGCCGGTTAGAGTTTTGAACTTGATGCAATACCCGCTCACGGTCGCCTTGCCTAGTGATTTCCCATACGTCCGGGCTAAGTATGACTTGTCTTTGATACCAAGGATGTAGACTGAGATTCCGGTTTTGTTTGCACTCATGCCAATTTGATAAAACTCCCTGGTTTTTCCATCCGCATATTTTATGGTGTGAAATCCATATCCGATATTAGGATTAGAAACAGTTTTGTTTTCACTGTTCTTACCATCCAAGAACCACAATTTACACGCAGGTAAAAGTTCAAGAATCAGCCGGTGCAACGCCTGCATATCACTGCGTTTCGGTTCAGGTTGGCTGGCAAGATATTGTTTGATTTGCCCTTGTATCTTCATATAAAGACTTGGACTTCGAAGGTTCGCGTATCGACGATCTCACGCTCGGACTTCCGTTCTACGGTCGTGAGCTTCCTCATGGCGCTAGTCTCTCTCTTCTTGCGTCCATCTACCTGCTCCTTGCCTTCAATTCCTCGACAACCTGGTCCAGCTCGTCGTAGCGTGCCGCCCAGAGCTGGCGGTACCTCTCGATCCAAGCCGCCTCTTCCTCCAATCGACGTAGGCCGAGCCTGCAGGTCCGCACGCGTCCGACCTTCTCCGTCGTAGCGAGCCCTCCCTGCTCCAAGATGCAGACATGCTTCTTGATGCCCGTGAGCGTCATGTGGAACCGCTCGGCGAGCACCGTGATTGAAGCGTCTGAACGCCCGAGCTGCCCCAAAACGCCGCGGCGGGTGGCGTCCGAGAGCGCGGCGAATGACGCGTCGAAACTGGCTTGTCTATACTGAACCATTTGGTTCACTATATAGCATGCAGATTGTCAACAGGCAATGGGAGCCCGAGCGCGTGCTGCATCGCCTGCCGCTCCGATCTCCAGGCTCTTAATGTTGACGCGCACGGGTGGCTTGGTGGCCCGGGGCGTAGAAAGGTAATACCCTTGTGTAAGGATCTTTCGAAGGGCTGAAAAGCCGATTCGATGAGCTGAAGGTTCGCTCTTGGCCGCCTGCCGCCGAAGGCCCTTCTCCGAACCGGCCACTCGTCATGCGCCTTGAGGGAATCATCGTGCATCGACCGTGATCGACACAATTCGGACGATCGCGGATGGCCGCTTTGGGGCAGGCCACCCGCGCCAGACTGTCGCGCCGCTGATGAACCGGGCGAAGGGGTTAATGAACCCGCGCATCGTGACGATCGGAGCACCGAGCCGCCCATGGTGGCCCGCCAACCCTACTCGAGGAACTGCACGAGTATGACGTGGTACTCGGCCTTGCCGTCATTTCGCACGCGGTGGGTGATCGGTTTCGCGGCATTGGCGGCGAACGAGACGCGGCCCGGTTCGATCGCTTCAGGGTGCCCCCAAGGCTGCCCTTCCAGCTGAACGGACACCAGCCCGCCGGACACATAGATTGCGACCTGATCATACGCATGACGGTGGAAGGTCGTGGTTTCCCCGGGCGGGATGCGCACGTCGTACACGCGCACGTACTGGTTCTCCAGCGCCCACCTGTGCCGTGACTCACTCAGGTACCCGGCCGGCTGAGCCGCCGGCGGATTGGCCACCGCCTCCGCGGGACGGTCCGCCCGCTTCAACTCGACCACAATGTTCTCGACCGGACCGCCGAGATTCCGTACGCTGCGCACGGCCGGCTCGCTCCACGCAGTGCTTCCGGCCTTGGTATGTGTTTCGCTCGCCGTCCCGTCAGCGCGAGTCAGCTGCACGTCGTTCGCCGTCAACGAAACGACCACGCGTCGGGGACGATCGTGCATCGGCAGGGAGGCGTGTTCCGGGATGTGCAACCGTACGACCCGCACGCGCGCATCCTGGTATTCGATCTTCGTAAGCTCCGGAGCCACAGCCACCAGGTCCTGGCCCGCGGCCGCGGAAAGCAGCCCAACCGTTGCAAGTACGAGCAGCACTATGAATCGCCGCTTTTCTACGTCAAACATTGATCGTTCCTCTGCATGTCCAAATTCGACCCTGTGCGGCCGGAGGCGAGCGGCAGATTCGCGGAAACGAAACATCGAGACCTTACCGCTAATTGGCCAAATGCTGCTGCGGCCATGACCTCGCAGTCGCGGCGGCAGCAGTCACTATCTGATCGGTCGTCCAATTCCGTGTCACCCAAATCGTGAGCGCCGCGCCGGAAAGATGCCACCAAATCATCTTACGATTTCTAAGGTGACTTCCATTGTAGTTTCTGACAATTATCCAAACAGCATGCGCTCCGTTGTCCGGAGTGGCGGCTTTTTCGGCTCGCAGTTCACCGATAAATGTCCATGGGTTAAGAACATGAACAAGTATTGGTAACCGCCTTCGAAAGTCCTGCTGCAACGACGCCGTATCGGCACCAAGGTTGTCGGTCCGAGCGGGCGGCACGGGGCGTCCGTCGATGTTCGAAAGACCGAACCAATAAAACGCCAGCTGTACTACCGTCACCATGAGCGCGCCACCGCACAGCAAACTAGCTGTGGCTCTGAAAAGAAATGAGCGCTTCATGCCAGCTCGCGTTTCACGAGAACCCGTCCTCCTCTCGCTCCGCCTTCATGGCGTCCGACCAGAGCACGGATATTTTCAATGCGGATGCCTCCATTCTGAACCGTCAGATTCCCTTCGCTAATGCGAGACAATGAACTACTCACAAACACTATCTCAAACCAAAGTGGCGTCGCCATGGCAGCGTTGCGTTCAATTGTGGCGGAGATGGTCTGCTACCGCGAATGTCCGCTGAGACACTTGGCACCCGAAGCATACCTGTAAAACCGCTGTTATCGAATGCGATGGCGATATGACACCGGCAGTCTGCGAACGGCAGGCATCGGGCCACCACTCTGAGCGGCTGTGTGTCCTCAACTGGCCGATCAGCGAGACGTACCCGGGACATCGGCATCTCGCCAATCACGACCCCGAGCGGACAAGGCGAATGGTGGCTATGAGGAAGGAGAATCTACTGTGAATTCGCTCCCAGCCTTTTGGGCTTCTTGCGGCTAACCTGTGAAAGATGGATTTCGCCCACTACATGGGATGTGCTTTGCTCGGGTTTAGTCCGGCACTCGCCATCTTTTTTCTACTCGGCGCCAAACGCCGAGCGCGGATTCCCCATCTTGCCTGGTGGCTTTCCCTGATCCTGGGGGTCGTCATCTGCTTTTATGGCCTGTCCCATTCGACCATTCCGTCGTTCTCGACCCGCGTTACAGCCGTGGGCAAGTTTGATGACTACGTGGAGCGTGAGGGCTATCGTGGCGACACAACTTACGCCTTTCGTTTCGTGCCCGAAGGCGCGGAAGCCATCAACCTTCACACCAGAATCTTAATCCCGCATCGAGGAATGGACGGACGCACGTATCGCGTTGTCTATCTGAAAGATGACAATAGAAGGCTGAAGAATGAAGCCGTCGATATCACTATTCTGTCTGGCGAGGACACGGGCTTTCATGACTCGCTGGATGCCCGACCATTTGGACGTTGGCTGGCAATACCAGTGGGTGTTGCCTTTTTCGGATTTGGAATGATAGGCCTTAGATACAGGAAAGACGCCAATCCAGCGGCATCGGATGATGTTTACAATTCGTCGACTTGATCGAATCGATAGCCGATTGTCGACTCTCGACCAGCGCTCGTCCTAGACACCATCGCGCGCGCGCTGTGCCCGAATGCGTTTTCCATATAGAGCCGAGGCCCAACGCTCCAGCAATGGGTCTAAAAGAGGGATGGTGACTGACCGCTCGGCGCCAATCCAGCCCCAAAAATCCGCGGCCGATAGAAACGGCCGCAGCAGCAGCGGAAACAGAAATAACCCGAAGATCGCGCCGATTGCCACGCTGCCGATGCAGATCGCAAGGAACGGCGCCAAGTCAACGCCATGCGCGTTCACCGATACGTTGAAAAGCCGGAGTAACGGCCGTGAACACCAGTAGAAGCCGGCAAAGGCGCTACAGGTCACCACCAAGGAACTGAGTAGGCCAAAAACTTTTCTATTCATTGGGGCTCGACCATTTCACTGTGACGACCTCAAAGGCTTGGTTCTTCGGTGACAGGCTGGCTAGCGGCATTAGCCTACCCCAACATTTGTGCGTCCGCTCCCAGGCAGTGATTCAGTAGCGACGTGCGTCAACTTTTGCCCGCCTGCCGCCTAAACCGCTTCCCCGAACCGGCCCCTGTTGACGAAATCGTCGTCCGTCGACCGTGATCGACCCGTTTCTGCAGGTGGTCGCAGTGCGCTAATGGGCTAGGAACGCGGCGTTGATTGAGGCTATTTCGGCGCGAGCGGACACAGTCCGGTGATCGGACCGAAGGCTTCCTCGCCCTTCATGACCTTGACGACCTTGTAGTAGTCCCAGGGGTATTTGGATTCTTGCGGGGTCTTGACCTGCATGACGTACATGTCGTGGATCATCAGCCCGTCGGCGCGGATGTATCCGCCCTTGGCAAACATGTCGTTGATCTTCGTTCTCTTCAATTCCGCCATAACCTTGTCGGCGTCCGTGGTTCCAGCGGCCTTGACGGCGTTGAGGTAGGTCCTCGTCGCGGAATAGGTCCCTGCCTGGGCCATGGTCGGGGGCTTCTGGGTCCTCTCCTGATAGCGCTTGCTGAAGGCGCGCGTTTCATCGTTCAAGTCCCAGTACCAGGCGGTGGTGATGGTGAGACCCTGCGCCACATCCAAGCCCAGTGAGTGGATGTTGGGGATAAAAACCACGAGGCCAACTGGCTTCATTGTCTTGGTGAGGCCGAATTCGTGGGCAGCCTTGAGCGAGTTGATGAAATCGGTGCCGGCATTCGCAAGTGCCAAAACTTGGGCGCCGGAGGATTGGGCCTGGAGCACAAACGAGGAGAAGTCGGAGGTTTGGAGCGGCACGCGCACGGCGCCCACATTCTTGCCGCCGCTGGCCTCGACCACCTTGGAGGCGGCGCTCTGCAGCTGGGTGCCGAAGGCGTAATCGGCAGTCAAATAGAACCAGGAATTGCCACCGTTCTTGACGACCGTGGCGGCGGTGCCGTTTGCAAGTGCTGTGGTGTTGTACACGTAGTGGACAGTGTAGGCCGTGCAGTCTTCGTTGGTCAGCGAGGCGCCGGAGGCTCCTGTGATGAAGAGGGGCACCTTCTTCGCTGGCATGACTTTTGATATAGCAATGGCGGCCCCCGTGTTGGTTCCGCCAAAGAGCATAGTCAGGCCATTCTGATCGGCCCACTCGCGGGCTTTGGAGACGGCAATATCGGGCTTGTTCTGGTGGTCCGCGTATACCACCACAATCCTGCGGCCGAGCACGGTGCCGCCGAAGTCCGCGACAGCCATCTTGATGGCTTCCACTCCGCCCATGCCGAGGTTGTCCGATAACGCCCCCGACATGTCATCGACATCGCCGATCACAATGTCAGGTCCGGCGGCGATCGCCGCGGTTGGGCTAACCATCGCGAGGGTCACAGCCAGGCCGATCCCCAATGCTTCAAGTTTCATGGTCTTCTCCTTGAGTAACCTCAGCCACGTTTTCCCGCAGTCTGCGCTAGACGTCGGAAGTGGTCAAAACGCATCTGCATCGGCCGCGCCAGACCTTCAACCTGCACTAGGTACATTCGCGACAGAAACGTGGCCCACTACTAAGTTTGCGAATGACCGCAAACCGGAAGGCAGAGCAGGCGGTGGGATTGCCGCGCTTGGCCGACTTCCGCCGAATGCCTTCCCCGAACCGGCCACGCGTCAATTTCGTTCTCGGCGGCTTCCTCAAGTCAATAAAGATGAGATCAGTCTCGTAAGATCCGGTCGCTAAGAGAGGCGGCACGTATTATTATCAATTGGGCAGCGAGGGTCAGTCCCATCAAGAAAACCGGCTCCCTAATACTTTTTGTTCTCGGTACGACGATTATCGTCTCAGCACTGGCGCGCGAGCCCGACGGCTTTGCCATACGTGATGTGCGGGTGTTTGACGGCGAAAGCACGCTGGAACGATCCACGGTCGTGGTCCAGGGCGGAAGGATTATCGCAGTTGCGACGGATGCGCCGATTCCGCGCGGCTTTCACATCGTAAGGGGTGCCGGCAAGACCCTTCTGCCGGGTCTGATCGATTCTCACGTTCATGTCTTCCCCGGCGCGCAGCGGGACGCGCTGCGCTTTGGCGTGACCACCGAACTCGACATGTTTGATTTAAGCCACGACTTCAGCGCGTGGCGCGCGCAGCGCGCCTCATTGGAACGAACCGACCAGGCCGATACCTGGGCGGCGGGGACCGGAGTGACCGTGAAAGGCGGCGGACCGATCCAAGATTTGCCGCCGACGATCGAAGTTCCAACGCTTGAAAGCGCGGCCGAGGCCAAGCAATTTGTCGATGCGCGGATTGCCGAAGGCTCCGACCACATAAAACTGTTTGTAGAAAATCTCTCCGAATACCATACAGCCAAGTCCCTTCCCACCCTCACTCGAGAGGAGGTGTGCGCCGTCATCAACGCAGCTCACGAGGGCGGGAAGTTGGCCGTCTCGCACGCCCAGGCCGAATGGGCGGCGCAAGAGGCCATTGAATGCGGCACTGATGGCCTGGCTCACATTTTTCCCGATCAGATTGCCGACGATGGCTTTCTGAGGCTGGCGAAATCACACCATGTTTTCATTCTGACGACCGACTCAGTTTGGGCGGGCGTCGCCGCTCTCGATCTTGCAAAAAGCCTGGCCGCAGATTCGCGCGTCACGAAGTATCTTTCGGAGTCTCAAAAGCAATCGTTGTTACAGGAAAATAAGAGCCCTCATCCGGATTTCTTCCAGAATGCGCTGGAGAACACGCGGCGTTTACATCTCGCGGGCGTTGACCTGCTGGCGGGCACCGATGCGCCGAACCCCGCCACCGCACACGGTGTTTCTCTACATCAGGAGCTGCAAATATTGGTCAAAGCCGGGTATACGCCGCAGCAAGCGCTTAACGCCGCCACCGCGTTGCCCGCCAGGGTGTTTCATCTTGAGGATCGTGGCCGAGTCGCGGTCGGGGCGCGCGCCGATTTAGTATTGGTTGCGGGAAATCCCCTCGAAAATATTGCCGATACGCTGTCAATTGTCCGAATTTGGAAGAACGGTTACCCGATCGCTAGGACAGCCGAGTGATTCCACAGCCGAGTGTGGCGCGCCGATGTTTTCAAGCACTGCCTCCCCCAAGGGCCTCGCGTCGCGTACGCGAATCGGCAGCCCAGCGACAAATACCATCGTCGTGCCCAGCAATAACAGATGCGCGGCATAGAACGGCCCTAAGAAGCAGCCCGTCGTTGAACGCATGCGTTCGACCCAAAGACGGATTTTCGCGCGCGGCGTTGGTAGAAATTCGGGGTGCGGCTTTTCCGGTGCGCCACTAGATTGGGCAATATTCCGCGATGGCTGCGCGGACGCGCCTGACTCGATCCACAGTCGAGGTGTCACCCTCGATCCGCAGGACCGGACAGGCGCGCTGGGACAGCCATTGCTCGTGCTTTTCACGGCTGCGTCCGCTCATTTTGCCTTCATCGTATTGCGCCGCCCAAGCAAGGAACTCCGGGTCCACACGACCGTACAACCGCATTTCACGCATCTCGAGCCGCGCTATCCGGACAGCGGTGGGCACCGTGAGAAAGACAATCAATGACAGCGAGTCTTCCAGCTGCGCACCCCAATTCAAAATGGAACCGCTGATGATCGCGCGTGAAGTGACCTTGAGGTCCTGAATCAGCGTGGCGAGCCGCACTTCCGGGTCTTGCTTTCGCTGGAAGGGCGGTGTGCTCGGCAACCAATAGTAGTCGTCGGTATCAAACACCCGAAAGGAAAGATCATTACCAACAGCACGGCCCAATGTCGTCGTCCCCGTGCCGGAGGCGCCCAAGATAAGTACCCGAAACATCACCTTCACCCTGCAACCAAAGGAATGTGTATTGCCTGGCATCCCGTAGCAGGCTCCATCGCCCGCCGCGGCGCTTGAATGCATCGGACGCGGGCTTGTCTCCAAGCCCGCGCGTGCAATACTGCGGTTTCCAGCAAAGCGCTGCAACACGGCTGCACAGACCCGTTATTCATACCCATCGCCACGCGCTTTCGTGACGCAGCCGTCATAGCGAGACTTGCCTACCTCATAAGAGACCAGACCGCGGCCTTCCAGGCTGCACGTCGTCGTTCCGCCATTGGCGTTTCGCAGAGTCGTCTGCTCGACCGGGACATGGGCGCAGGCGCAAAGCGTAGCCATTGATGCAACCAAAATAATAAAACGCAACATTTCTAGCTCCTAATTTCATTCACTGTGTTGATCGATTCACTTACGCAGCCCGATTTGTCGGGCAGCTATAGGGGCCTGGGGTCTAAATCCCTCGACGCCGTTACCAGTATCATGATATGAGCATTACTCACATTGTGGGACTCGCGTTTTTGCAGGTGCCCTGTGATGGCACGAAACCGCTGTATTTCAGGCGATTGAAGGCCGCCCTGTGGGCCAGGGGCGGTCGCAACGGTCGAATGACTCTCAGGTTTTAGGCTAATACCGCAGAGCGCCCCGTCCACTCGCTGCCGGCTCGATCCGCGATGAGAACTCTCAGCGCTTGGACGCTGCCTTTACAGCACTCGCACCAACGAACCCTCTGACCAGCCGATTGAGCGCTTCCTCGAGCGCTGGTTGCTGCGCCGATGGGTACCCACTGGTCACGACCGCTCTTAAGACACCGGCGATGGCGTTGGTCAGGACAAACGCCTCCGCGGGAGTCAGTCGCGCGCCGGCGCGGCCTTCGCGTGACAGTTCTTGGGAAAGGGCCGAGAACAATGGATTGAGGCGCGCTCGGCGCTGACTCAGCGCGTGCTCCAGAAGAACTTTGTGTACGCGCCGTCGGCCGCCGTAAGTCTCGAACACCGCGCTGACCATCAAGCGCAACCGCTCCTCTGACGTTCGCGGGATCGCCGGGTCCATCGACTCCATCACTTTGGAACCCAAGCCCTTGAGTTCGCGGCCGGATACAGCGTCGAGGATCGCGTCTTTATCCTCGAAATACTGATACAACGTGCCGATGCTGATACCCGCCTTGGCGGCGATCGCATTGGTCGTCAGGTCCGAGATCTCCACGCTGTCGAGCAACCGGATGGTCGCCTCGAATATGAGGGCGATCTTGTGGAGCGCACGATCCTGCTTCGGCGCACGGCGCGCAACACCCTGAATTGCTGCAGTTTTGCGGGGCATAGTCATTACCTGAGAAAACGCGAGTGCCCGAAAATGAGCGCCGCTCATATAATACGTGTCTCGCGTTTGCGGGCAATGATTTTAGGAGCCAGCGATGACGAACCTTGACGAGGCCGCCGCAATGCGAGCCGCCCCGACTGCACCCGCAGCCCGCGCGGTTCCGCGAGCCGACCAACGCCTCGCCCGCAAGTATCGCTTCGATGATCCCAACATGGATCTGTTCTTTCTGGCCGCACTCGGCTGGGGCAAAAGCGGCGGCCTCGATGTCGGTGAAGCTTTCGAAATCGCATCGCACATCACCGACGGCGACGCCGACAGTTGGATCCGCGCCTTCGAGCAGCAGGCGAAACTCCTCGATGCACAGGCGGACCGGTGGGCCGCCCAGGGCTGGACCCGCGCCGCCGGCGAAATGCGCCTCAAGGCCTTCGCCGCCTATCGCTCGGCGTGGCAATTCGCTGCCCCCGGTGCGACGTTCAATCGACTCTACGCACTGCATCGCGCGGCATTCGCCGCCGCAATGCGCGAGCTCGCGTTGCCGGCGACTTTCTTTGAGGTCCCCTACGCCGGCAAGAAGCTACCGGGAGTATTTCTCACGAGCGCCCGCGCCAACGCGCCGGTCGTGCTCGTCATCGGTGGGGCAGACACCTGTTTCGAAGATCTTTTCTTATCGGTCGGCCGCAGCTTCATGGAGCGCGGTTACTCGGTCGCGATGGTGGATCTTCCCGGACAAGGCGCAACCGCCAACGACGGTCTGCACTGGGCAGTGGACGCCGAACGTCCGATCGGTGCCGTGATCGACCTGCTGATCAACCGTTTTGCCGCACAGCCGGGCCGAATCGCATTGCTCGGTATGAGTCTTGGCGGATATTTCGTCACGCGCGCCGCCGGGCATGAGTCGCGCCTCGCGACGGTGATTGCTAGCACCCCTTTCCCCAATCCCAACCATTTGTTTGCACTCTCCGTACGAGCGGCCGAGGCCGAGGCTCATCAGCCGGCCTCGACGGCAACACAACGCAGCCGCCTGCATTCGCTGTGGAAGGCCGGCGCCACGGACGCTCCAGAGTTCATCGCGAAGACTGCGGGCATGGCCGCGGACCCGAAGCGAGTGACGCTACCGTTTCTTTCTATCTTAGGGGGAGGCGACTCACCCGTGTTCGCTGAGCAGGCGCTGCGTTGGCACGCCGAAATCCCCTCCACCCGTAAGTCCTTCGTGTTGCTCGACGCAGCGAGCGGCGCGGACGGACACTGCCAGGTAAATAACCGACTGCGCCTCGTTCAAGAAGCCAGCGGCTGGATGGACGACATCTTCTCCGCGCCGGGCGCCTGATTTGCGTTCGTTTACCTGTTATGCGGCGCGCCTTATTCTCTAAGCGCGGGAACTTCCACCGTTCCGCGGGCAGATGCGGCTCGCCGTCATCGACATTTCATAGGCAGATGAAGGTGGCGCCGTAGTTGGCTCGATCAAGCTTTTGCAACAGCAGCTGCTTCCCCTCCTTCGCGCAATAAACCTTCGCGTCCTTTACGGCTTGCCACTTTTCCGTTTCAGAATTGAGTAGCGCGGACGTCTCTTCGGGCGGTTTCGCGGGTGCTTCGCCTAAGACCAAAGCTAAGCCCATCATCACCGAAAGGAATCCAAGCACGACGAAATAGCGCAACATTCCAACCGGATAGACTTTCGTGACGCCGATAACGCGGCCCAAGTAGCGAACTGCCACTATGATCAACACGATTCCGATCGCATAGGAAAAAAACAGGGATTTGACGACTACCGTTAACATGCCGGTGCCCGATAGGCCTCGATACAGGCCGCCCACGATGCACACGAACCAATCGGCCATAAAAAGAGCGCTCAGCCAATTCCGGAGCAGTCGGACTGCTTCCTGATTGGCTACGGAGCCCTGAGTGTTTTCATCGATTTTCATCGTCTAATTGGTGCAGCGGAAGTCATGAGTTTGTTGGACATTACGCGAACCGATTTTTCTCAAAGTCTGCAAGCACGGCACGAGGAATAAACGACTCCTGGCCGCATTCAATCGCTCGCTCCAGGCCGCCTGACGATCCGCGAAATAAGCCGCCCCAAAACAAAAGGCATCCCCACCGAATAAAGGATCATGACGGCCCACAAAGTTGCCGACGTCGCATCGAAACTTCTAACGGCCGAAAGAGCTAGGAACCCACCGACTGACACGAGCGCACCGGCCACGAAGACCGCAACACCCCAGCGACGCGGAACCCAAACGCGGCCAAGTCCCAACCCTACGAACGCGCCGGAGAAGATGCTCATACCCGCAATGATCATCAACTGCCGCAAGGGTAAAACCGCCTCAACGGCCTGGACGTAATTCGCAATCGGAACTGGGTTGCCGATGATTCTCGAAATGTCCCAAATTTCCCAGAATGCGTGGTAACTGACATTCGCGAAGAAAGACCCAACGGCGGCAATGCACTCGACCGCCCAGCGACGCATACCCGGAGTTACTGACTTTGAGGCCCGATCTGCGCCGGACACTCTCATCCTCGCCCTTGCACTTTCGCAGCTCTGGCCATCGCGCCGCGCGACGCCAAAACCTTTTCTCCGTAGCGCATCGGCATCCGGGTGTCTCTCCATCTGCCCGCCTGCATTACCGAAGGAAGGTCCATGTTCAACGCGAGAAGATCTTGAGCGGCACCTACTCGTGCGGAATGCCCGGAGATCCGTTCCCACTCCTTTTTCTCTAATCCGATCCACTGACCAACCTTTCTTAAGGTGGTCATCACATTCTGCGCCGTCAATGCACCGCCAACGCCGGCAGCACCGTGAACCCTCACAAAAATCGCCCCTTCCTTGATCCCTGCCTGCGTGATCCACTGCTTCAAAAGCCGCATGGTCAACGGTGACAAATACGCCACCGCCCCCTCCCCCGTCGTATCCGTCTTAGATCTCCGGATCAGAATGCTCCCCGAGTATTCTCCGTCGGTCGGGCTGTTCGTGCTCACGCACTCGCCCGGCAGCGGCGAGTCTGGCACGCGAGCCCGACTCGCCTCACGGACTTCGTCCGTTGCGACATCCTGTCGTAATCTTGCCTCCACAATGTCCTCAACCCTCAATGACACCAACTCTTCCCTTCGGCACATCGTGTCGTAAGCCACCGCCGCGAGAGCTCTGTCTCTTATATCCCTCAAGTTCCGCGGCTCAATAGATAAGAAGACTTCAATTTCTTCCCATGTCAGCCCTCGCGCTTGGCGTTGCCGCGCGTTCGAGTTCCGCCCCATCTCCTTCAATGCCAGCTTCACATCCTCAGACGCCGTCGGATTCGCAAGGCCCGCGACCCGATGCGCCCGCCCAATCGTCGACACGTAGCGCCGCACCGTCGCCGGTTTCTTCCCCTTCCCCAAACACTCGAACACAAACGCCCGCACCGTCTTAGGGGCGGCTGGCAGGGACTCCAACCGATACACCCGGCAAGACTCCACGAAAATCTCCCAATCCGCGCGCCATGCTCGAATTGTATTTGCCGAAAATGCGCGTTCGGCCATCGACGACCAATCTCGCATCTTGGCGATGGCGTCTTGATGGGGCGAAGCTGCGCCCGTGAGCGGAGCCACCTCCTGACGTGCACCCCTGCGTGAATCTGCGCTCATGAACGCCTCAAAACCATTTCAATGCGCGACCATCGAGCGTCGGGTACGCGAGCCGCTACGTCCTGAAGCAGCCCCAGTAGACGGCTCCTTGTGTTTTCATCCAGCGACGTGAATCGCCGATTGGCCGCCACTAGCCAGCGGTCGAAGCCAACACCGGAAATCGCCAATCCACGAGTCATTGTTAGCCAAAACAAGAATTCGAGCGACTCCCATTTCCCCAATAACCGAGCTGCAAACGACAGCTGCCGACGCGTGGCCTCGCTGGGAGCAGTCTCGAACGCCCCTTTGAGGTCTTTAAGCGCAAACAACTGATTCTGTTTCGAAGTCAGATTCAATGCGTAGCGGATGACGAACGCGCTGGAATC
>Ga0209169_10000514_pt1 | contig 23668 bp, 17 predicted proteins | sample HubBroMetageWRM4_FD_188346 | JGI IMG/M metagenome (GOLD analysis project Ga0209169, IMG submission 188346) | Warmed soil microbial communities from the Hubbard Brook experimental Forest, New Hampshire - Hubbard Brook CCASE Soil Metagenome WRM 4... | ecosystem: Environmental > Terrestrial > Soil...
GGTTCAATTAATTGTCGGAAGCAAAACCGTTCAGGGATGGGCCTCCGGTACGGCCAAGGATTCCGAAGATACCATGCAATTCAGCGCGCTGTCTGGAGTCCGTCCAATGATCGAAAAGTTCCCACTCGAAAAAGCCGCCGAAGCCTATCAGCAGATGATCAGCGGCAAGGCGCGCTTTCGCGTCGTGTTGACCATGGGTGCGTAACGCAAGGACATAAACAATTTGAGCCGATCCGTAGCAGAGTAGGGTCGGCTCAATTCTTCTATTCCCAGCAAATCTACAGCAGCTCTTCCATACACTTCGCCAGCACTTCCCTGCTCGGCCGCACGACCGACTCCGGTAAAGTTGCCAGCGGCTCATCCGTCAGATTCAGCATGTCAATAAAACTCGGCGCTTTGGCGTTGATGTGGAACACACCGGTCAGCACTTCGCCTTTCGCATGTGATTCCATGAGCCGGCTCATCGCCTGAATCTTGTTCGTCGGATCGTAATCTTCTTCAAGCTTCCGCAAGCGCAGACGCGATCCGTCGTGCATGGTGACTTCAAGCGTCGTTCCCGGATCGTAATCAACATCGATCTCCTCAAACGACGGCACAAAACTGACTTCATTCAGCGGCTCTTCATGCGCCTGCATGTATTTGTACGACTTGGTCGAGCCTTCGTGGTCGTTGAAAGTCACGCACGGAGAAATCACATCGAGCATCACCGTGCCACGGTGAGCGATCGCGGCCTTGAGCATAGTGTGCAACTGCCGCTTATCGCCGGAGAACGAGCGCCCCACAAACGTGGCTCCCAACTGAATTGCCAGAGCGCAAGTATCGACCGGAGGCAGATCATTCACCACGCCACTCTTCAGTGTTGAGCCCAAGTCGGCCGTCGCGGAAAATTGGCCTTTCGTCAAACCATAACAACCATTGTCTTCAATGATGTAGATGAGCGGCAGATTGCGCCGCATCAGATGAATAAACTGCCCGGCGCCGATAGAAACGGTGTCCCCATCGCCGGTCACGCCGAGCGAGAGCATAGTCTTATTGGCCAGTATCGCTCCCGTGGCCACCGATGGCATGCGTCCGTGCACTGAGTTGAAGCTGTGCGAGCGATTCATGAAATACGCCGGAGTCTTCGATGAACAACCGATGCCGCTGAACTTCATCAGGCGCTCGGGTTGCACGCCCATTTCATACATCGCGTCAATAATGCGCTCGGAAATCGCATTGTGACCGCAACCCGCGCACAGCGTAGTCTTGCCGCCGCGATAGTCGATGACTTGTAATCCAAGGCGGTTCGTCTTTGGAGCTGGAGTTGGAGCAGGCGTGGTCGTTGTCGCCGGTGCATTATTCGTGGGAGTGGTCGCCATTTACTTGGCCTCCATCATCATGAGTTCGTCGGTCACGGAGCGCGCATCGATTGGCAATCCGTGTATGTGGCAGATGGAGCGCAAGCGCACAACCAGTTCCGGCTTGATGTCGAGCTTGAGCAGGCTGGCCATTTGTCCGTCGCGATTTTGTTCGACGACGTACACGCGATCGTGCCGCTCGATAAAATCGTGCACCTCGCGGCTGAACGGATACGAACGCACACGAAGATAATCCGTGTCGACTTTGTGTTCGCGTGATAACTGATCCCGTGCCTCGGTGATCGCCCAATGGGTGGTGCCGTAAGCCAGAATGCCGATCTTCGACTTGCCCGTGCCCGTCAATTCCGGACGCGGAACAGCCGACCGAGCCGTCTCAAACTTTTTGTTCAGCCGTTCCATGTTGCGTTCGAAATCGTCGGGACGCTCGCTATATTGCGCCTTCTCATTGTGCCCGCTACCGCGCACAAAATATGCTGCCAACGGATGATCCGTGCCCGGCAACGTACGGTAACCGATGCCATCGCCGTCCACATCTTTGTAGCGGGCAAAACCGCCCGCCTTCGCAACATCTTCCTTACTCAGAATTTTCCCGCGATCAATCGGTTTGTCGGGATATTCGAACGGATCCGACATCCAATTATTCATCCCCAGATCGAGGTCTGACATCACAAACACGGGAGTCTGAAAGCGCTCCGCCAAATCAAAGGCATCCTGCGCCATGGTGAAACATTCCGTAACCGAACTCGGAAACAGCATGATGTGCTTGGTGTCGCCGTGACTCAGGAATGCGGCCGAGAGTACGTCGCCTTGCGCGGTACGAGTCGGCAAGCCAGTGGATGGTCCGACGCGCTGAATGTCCCAAATTACGGCCGGCACTTCCGCGTAATACGCTAACCCAACAAACTCTCCCATAAGCGAAATACCCGGGCCCGCAGTCGCCGTCATGGAGCGCGCACCCGCCCACGCCGCGCCCAGCACCATGCCTACTGCTGCTAATTCGTCTTCGGCTTGCACGATGGCGAAAGTCGCTTTGCCATCAGACCCGACGCGATGTTCCTTCATGTAATCGATCAAGGTTTCGACCAGTGACGACGAAGGCGTAATCGGATACCACGTCACCACCGTGCAACCGGCAAACATGCAGCCCATGGCAGCGGCGGAATTGCCATCGACAATGATCTTGCCTTTCGTCTCATCCATGCGCTGGATGTAAAACGGATCGCGTTTCTGCAAATTCTCAGCGGCATAATCGAAGCCTGCCTTTGCTGCTCCGAGATTCAGATTCGCCGCTTTTACTTTCGTCGAGAACTGCCGCCGGATCGCCTTTTCGACCTCGGCAAAATCAATCTCAAGCAACTGCGCCGCGACTCCCACGTAAATCATGTTCTTGATCAGCTTGCGCAGCTTAGCCTCTGGACAGACGGCCGCCACCAGTTTGTCGTATGGAACAGCATAAAAAATCAAATCGTCGCGCAGCTTATCGAGAGCCAGAGGAGCGTCATAAAGCACAGCGGCGCCCGGCGCCAGGGTCTTCACATCGTCCTGCGCCGTCTCGACGTTCATTGCGATCAGGAGATCGATTTCCTTCTTGCGTGCGACGTAGCCTTCTTTATTGGCCCTGATCGTGTACCAGGTCGGTAATCCCGCGATGTTCGAAGGGAACAGGTTTTTCCCAGAAATCGGAACCCCCATCTGAAAAATGCTACGCAACAAAACTGTGTTGGAGCTCTGCGACCCCGATCCATTCACCGTCGCAACCTGAATACTCATGTCATTAACGACACGCTTTTGCCCCAATTGGCCGGAAGACTCCCGAGGCATAACATCCGTAGTGGCCATCCCTCTGCCTTTCTGGTCTGAACCTAACAAATTCTGAACCGCACAAATATGGGCGGGCAAACCCCATCGCCCGTAATTTTCGTAGAAGTGAAAACCCTCTATTATACGCTCAGAGTCATTCTCCTAATCCAATCGAGCTGTACTGCCTCAGTCATCCAGATTCATCGCAAATAATTTGACACACTCTTGACCGAAGCATGACAAGACGAAATTCAGAACAGCCTACCTTCATTTTGCGGTGAATCCCGACCCAGGTGACGGGTCACCGACAATCAATTCTGAAAAGACTGGAGTCAAGATCATGAAAAAAGATACCCTCGTCCCTACGGCATTGTCCGAAACAAGCGAGTCTCGCTCCGAATCTCAATCCGCATCTCCATTAAGAAACGGCCTCAAGCGCCGCTCCTTCCTCAAAGGCATGGGCATGGCTGGAGCAGCCCTAACCGGCGGTTCATTGCTGGCAAGCGCCTCCGAAACTGCACAAACCAGCGGCATCATCACCTCGGGAGATGTCGCCATACTGCGGTTCGTAGCTGCAGCAGAGCTCATTGAGACCGATTTGTGGCAGCAATACGCGGAACTGGGCGGTCTCACCCCAGGCCAACTCCCCGTGGAGACTGCCCCATTCAAAGCGATGAACAGCTACCAGGCCGCCTTCATGAACCTCGATCCCGACGGCCCGCAGTATGTCTCCAGTAACACGGGTGATGAGGCGAGCCATGCGGCGTTTCTGAATGCTTACCTGCTCTCAATCGGCGCCGAGCCCGTGGACTTCGATGCCTTCCGCACTTTGCCCAGCAGTCAGGCGACCGGTGCCCAGCAAATCGGACGGCTCACCAATCTGATGAACCTCACCGTGGATACGAGTTGGTATACACGCTATCGCAGTGCCCAGAATCCTGACCTTGGCGCAACTTTTCCGCAAGCGATCGATCTCGTAAACGTAACTGCCATTCCCCGAACTAATGCGGATTTCAAACCCCAACATCACATTCAGGCAATTGCCAATACGGCGGCCTTCCACTTTGGAACCATTGAACAAGGTGGCAGCACGCTTTATTCCGCCATGGTTCAGAAGGCAACCAATCTGGAAGTTCTGCGAATTCTGGTCAGCATTGGCGGAGACGAAGTAGCTCACTTCCTGGAGTGGGTGGATTTCGCGGGCAACGGTGTACAACCGCCAGTCGCTCCGTTCACTGATCCGATCTCCGGGCTGACCTTCCCGAACTTCGATAAGACGGTGAACCCAGCTCTGCAAACTAACTTGATCTTCCCCGTTCCCTGCGAATTCATCAGCCCAAGTTTGCCGGTTTGTGCTGTGATTCGCCCCACGGATCCAACCGGAATCGCCGGCGGAGTGGTCGACTTCTTGACCGCCATGAACCTTTTCGACGGTCAATCCCCGGAGTTCTTCAAAACCCTTAACACTTTAGCCAAGCAAGCGGACGCGGCTAAGCGCGGGTTCTAGAGTCGGTGCATGACGTGAACGCGGCTCTCGGGGGAGAGCTTCGCCACGTGGCTCGCGGCAGCGGGCGCTGAACCAATGTGCGGTCACAGCGCCCGTTTTCAACCACGATATTCGTACGACTTTCACCTTTTTATTAAGGAGCACTTATGTTCGAAGGACTTTTTCAACCAATGCATCTGCTGATTATTTTTGGGATTGCGCTGCTCGTGTTCGGACCTAAAAAACTTCCCGAACTCGGCAAAGGAATCGGAGACGGTATCCGCGGCTTCAAAACTGCCATGAAGGATAGGGAAAAAGATAAAGACGATTCGCAGGAAAAGAGCACCTCCGCCAAGGATGCTGGGCAAGCCATCGTTTGACCACTCCCAATCTGAACCGTCGAGTTCCGTCCCCCACTCATTCGTGTTGTGCGAGGCTCCCGCACGGATGAGTGCGGAACGAGCTGTTGATACGGGTCTCGTCGCCACGTATCCCGAACTACGCTCATCCCTTTCAACCTGAGGCGCTGTTCCGTTTCTCTCCCAGTTCGTACAATGTCACTCATACGAATGAAGCTCTCCAATGTGTTTAGGCAAACATATTCTTCTACCGCAAAGCTGCCAGCAGGATCGCCAAAATTACTCTCGCCTTTGACTTTTTGTATCGCGGCCGTCCTCCTGGTCGCGGTCGTCTTCGCCATTTACAGCCCTGCGTTGAACTTTCAATTTATCCTCGATGATCACCACTTCCTTGCCGACCCGCGCCTACAGTCGCCAGGTCATCTGTGGGAGTACTTCACAAGTTATGTATGGGCACAAGTCCCCGGTGGACCGATGAGTTTCTATCGTCCGCTCTTCGCGTTATGGTTGAGGCTGAATTTTGTCCTCTGCGGGAGCTCACCATGGGGATGGCACCTGCTCAGCATCGTCAAGCATGTGTCGGTGGCCATCTTACTCGCTTGGCTGGCGTGGAAGTTGTTGCGGGATCGCGTTGCCGCATTGCTTGCTGCCACACTGTTTGCGCTTCATCCCGCCCAGACCGAATCGGTGGCCTGGGTCACGGTGCCCGATCCGCTGATGGCCGCCGCAGTGCTTTGCACGTTGCTCTTGTATCTCAATTACGCCGAGCGCATTTCCGCAAGCAGGCAGGCTCGCGCTGAAGAATTTAAGAAAAATTCCCGCAAGCAGACCCGCGGGAAGTCCAAAGGCAATTCGTCGGGACTGCCGTCGACACTATGGATGATCGCCTCCGCTGTTGCCTGCTTCGCCGCACTGATAGCAAAAGAAACAGCCATGGTGCTACCAGTCGTGATCTTTGCGCTAAATCTGGTTTTGCCGCTCAACAGAACGGCGAGCGAGAAAGCTGGCGGATTCAGAATTCGACTCTTTGCTGCAATCCGCCAGACTCTGCCCTTTCTTGGTGTAACCGCGGTTTATCTGCTGTTGCGCGTTCACGCCCTGCACCGCCAGTTCAGTTCGCTCACGCAGCACCTCCCATGGAGTACAGTACTGCTGTCGGCGCCTGCAACTCTTTGGTTTTATGTGAAAGTGATGCTCTGGCCTGCCAGTCCGCACGCTTTTGCCGATCCCACACTAGCGGACGCTCTTTCGCTCCGCACCGTCCTCCTTCCCGGATTGGCCGTGGGATGCGCCCTTGTTGCCCTCGCGGCGGGATGCCTGTGGTTGTGGAAAAAGGCACGGCGTGATCTTCCCTATGAAGAGGCGGCGAGAATCCAGCGCGCGTTGCTGCTGGGTGCCGTCATCCTCGTCCTTCCGATTTTGCCAGCGCTGAACTTGAACGCGTTGTTTCCCGGTGATTTTTTGCATGGTCGGTACACTTATCTGCCTTTAGCCGGACTGGCACTCCTGCTGGCAACTTCGTGGCGCTTGATGAACAAAGGGCGCATTGCCATGCTCTGCGCTACCGGAGCAGTGGCGATCACATTCTGCGTGTTAACAGCGGAGCAGGAAAGTATGTGGAAGGACGACTTGACGGTCTACACGGTAGCTAATCAAAACGCACCCCACAACGCTCCTGTGGCTCAAAATCTGTCGAGAGCGCGCGTCCAAGTCGCACTTCTTGCCCTCGATGAAGCAGACGGGTGCGACGAAGCGATGCCAGTATTTCAACAAGCCACCCAGCAGTACCCTCAAGATTGGTTTGCCTGGGCCGGTCAAGGGGAGTGTTTCTTAAAACTCAACAAGTTCCCACAGGCCGAGCAGGCGCTCCGGCGAGCCAGTGAGCTTTCCCATGAGCCACGTGTCAAAGAAGAATGGGAGCAAGTGCGTGAAAGAATGGGATTGCAACCAGTGCCGCCGCAATAATGACCCGTTCCGGTTGAAGTTCGATGCAAGCTACGCAGTGCCATTCCGTTCGGCGATAATAGAGACAAATAGACAAAAATCATGACAGGTCCCTCGAAACGCAGCAACCCCGGTAACAGAGCAGTTGACGCGCAGATTGTTAGCTCGCAGATCGTTAGCTCGCACATCGATAGGTCGCAGAACGCTGGCGCTCAAATCTGCAACGTAGCCATACTCGGCTTAGGCACGGTTGGAAGTTCCGTGGCGAGAATTCTGTGCGAGCGCTCGAATACCCACCTGCGGCTGACGCACGTCCTCAATCGCAACGTAGCGCGAAAGAAAGTCGATTGGCTTCCCTCCACAGTACGCTGGACGGAAAACATTGATGATGTTCTATCCTCCGACGTGGATATCGTCGTCGAGGTGATGGGAGGCCTTCAACCCACCGAAGATTGGATCCGGCGCACCCTGGCAGCGGGCAAATCCGTGGTCACCGCCAACAAGCAGTTGATCGCGCGCTGTGGTCCCGAATTGATAAGTCTTGCGCGCCAGAGGAAACAGCAGATTCAGTTTGGCGCTTCGGTAGCCGGCGGCGTGCCCGTGATCTCCGGATTGCATGAAGGATTGGGCGGCGATGAACTTTTTAAGATCTGCGGCATTCTCAACGGCACCTGCAACTACATTCTCAGCCAGATTGAGGGCAATGGCATTCCCTTCGCCATCGCTCTCCGGGAGGCACAGAAGCTTGGTTTCGCCGAAGCCGATCCGACGGAAGATATTGAAGGCCTGGATGCTCGCGCCAAGCTCGCCATCCTTGCGCGGGTCGGACTGCATTGCAACGTCAAGCCCGAAAGCATTGTGGCGCGCTCGATCTCAGCAATCGACACGGTCGATTTTGAATACGCGAAACAGCTAGGCTGTACGATTCGTCAGATTTCCTGCGCGGAATTGCAAGGCGACAATTTGTTCGCCGCAGTCCAGCCGGCGCTAGTCGAACTTTCATCCCCATTAGCGCGGGTGGAAGGCAGCAAAAACCTGGTGATGGCAACGGGAAAATATGGCGGTGAAACTGTCTTTGGCGGGCACGGAGCCGGCGGGCACCCGACAGCGGTCGCGGTGGTCTCCGACATTCTGGCGATCGCCCGTGCCAAGCAATCCGGGATCAATGACGACATGCAGCCTGCGGAGAAAACGCCCACCGTCACCGCCGATGTCACCTCCAAACATTATCTGCGCTTCATGGTGAGGGACCGGCCAGGCATCATCGCCAGCCTGGCCACAATTCTCTCCGCCTGCGGCATCAACATCGATGCGGTGGTGCAGAAACCCGGCTGCGAGAAAACTCATCTGCCGTTTCTGATCACGCTGGAGGAATGTAAGGGATCGTTAGTCGAGCAGGCACTAAAGCAAATCAACTCACTGGATTTCCAGGTGCAGCCTTGTCTGCACCTGCCGATCCTGTAGTCGGAGAAGCGAAACTACGCTTCCACCTGGAAGAACTGGGCCATATTGCGGAATTTTTTATAGCGAGTCTCGAGCAACTCCGCGATCGGCAGCCGCTTTATCGCCGACAAATTTTGTTGTAGCGCAGCATCGAGCAACTCCGCTGCCTGCGCATGATCGGCATGCGCGCCTCCGGCAGGTTCCGGGATGATGCCGTCGATACAGCCGAGTTCGTTCAAATCTTTGGCGGTAATTTTCATGGCTTCGGCCGCCAGGTCCTTTTTGCTGGCATCGCGCCACATAATCGATGCGCAGCCCTCCGGTGAAATCACTGAGTAAACGGAATTCTCCATCATGAGCACGCGGTCAGCCACGGCAATTGCCAACGCGCCGCCACTGCCACCGACGCCAATCACGGTCGCAATGATCGGGACTTCCAGTCGCGCCATCTCCAGCAGGTTGCGCGCGATGGCCTCTCCCTGGCCACGCTCTTCGGCGTGCAGACCGGGATAAGCGCCGTCGGTATCCACAAACGTAAGAATTGGACGCTTGAATTTTTCCGCGATCTTCATCACTCGCAGCGCTTTTCGATAGCCTTCCGGATGCGGCATGCCAAAGTTTCGATAGACGCGCTGTTTCGCGTCACGCGCTTTCTGCTGGCCAATCACGATGACTTCTTCGCCGTGAAAGCGCGCCATGCCACAAACAATCGCGGGATCGTCGCGGAAACCCCGATCCCCGTGAATCTCGCTCCAATCGGTAAAGATGCGCTCGACGTAATCCAGCGTGTAGGGACGCTGCGGATGACGGGCCAGTTCGGTGCGCTCCCATGCGTTCAGGTGCGACGAAATCTCGCGGCGTAGGTCGCTCACCCGTCCATGCAATTGCTGGATCTGGCGAAGCGTTTCCCCGTTCTGTCCCTCTAGCGCCTCCAGGCGAGTGATCTGCTCTTCGATCTTTTCCAACTCCTGTTGCGCTTTCAATCCAGCATCCATCTTGATGATATTCCCACTCTTTCGCGTATGATGTGCTTCCACAATTGAAAGCATAAAGTCCGTACCGGCGACGGCGTTAATGTCGGCGCTCTCTGTCGCGTTACGTTTCGCGCCATCATTCGAGACATTTTCCGCGCTAGGATCTGACTTCCCTGCCCGCTTTATTTTCGCTCGTCTCATCGGCGACACTAACTAACTGATGACGCGCACGCTGCCGCGTCCACACAACTCTTCTACACGGCCCAGAAAACCGCGGTCCGGCATCACATTATAGCCTTCAGCCTCCATCACCACCATGAAATCGCCGTCGCGCTCTACATCGAAAAGTACCTTTGCTTCGCCTTTGCGTTCGCAGCAGAGTAGGTACAGAGCATCGACCGTAACATCGGTCGCGCTTCCCAGAGGAATCCGTATACGAAGCGCCTTCGGCAACGGCACCCGCGCTTCGTCAAGCGGAGTAATGTCGTTGGCCGTGATCTTTGGATTCGCGCCCTCTTCAATGCGTACGCCCCCGCGAATCAGCACTGGAACTTCGAGCTTCACTTTCTCCGCGAGTTTCTTATAAGCCTCCGGAAAAACCAGGAGCTCTACTTTCCCTGACATATCTTCCAGCGCCGCTTGCGCCCACAGTTCGCCTCTTCTCGACTTCGCGACCCGCAGCCCCGAGATCAAGCCTGCGATCAGGATGGTTTCATCCTTCGCAGTGGACTTCTTCATGGCGGCAATATCCTCACTGGAAAGCGCGTTCAATTCGGCAAGTTTTTCTTTGTACTTTTCCATCGGATGTCCAGTAATGAAAAATCCGAGAATTTCCTTCTCCGCAGCCAGCCGCGTATGTTCATCCCAATCGGGAGTATTAGGGAGAGCATCGCTCGCCTCCTGTGCAGTCTCGTCTGCAAACACGCCAAATAGTCCGTGCTGCCCGGATTCCGCGTCCCGCTGCGCTTTCTGTGCGTGTTCGATCGCTGTGTCGAGTGCTTGCATGAGCTGGGCGCGGCGCCCAAAACAGTCCATCGCGCCACTCTTGACCAGCGACTCCAGTACACGCTTGTTCAATAGCCGCAAATCCACTTCTTCGCAGAATTCGTAGAACGATTTGAAATTCCGACCCAGCTTCTTCCGGGCACCCACAATCGACTCAATCGCATTTCCGCCCACATTCTTCACTGCAGCCAGTCCAAAACGAATCGCTTGACCGTGCGGAGTAAAGTTTGCATCGCTGACATTGATATCCGGCGGCTCAACGGCAATTCCCATCTCGCGGCATTCGTTGATGTACTTAACTACGCTATCCGTGTCGCCGGTGATCGAGGTCAGCAAAGCCGCCATAAAATCGAGCGGATGATGCGTCTTCAAATAAGCAGTGTGATATGCGAGTAGCGCGTAAGCCGCCGAATGCGACTTATTGAAACCGTACCCCGCAAACTGCGCCATCAAATCGAAAATCTTCTCAATTTTTTTCGGAGGGTGGCCGTTCTTGGTTGCACCTTGCACAAAAACGTCGCGCTGCTTCGCCATCTCCTTCTCATCTTTTTTGCCCATTGCGCGTCGCAACAGGTCCGCTTGCCCCAAGGAGTAGCCCGCAAGTTTGTTAGCCGCTTGCATGACCTGCTCCTGATAGACGAAGACGCCGAGCGTTTCCTCCAGGATCTCTTTCAGCTCGGGCAACTCATACTCGATTTTGCGGCGTCCATGTTTGCGATCGATGAAATCGTCGATCATCGCCATCGGGCCAGGACGATAAAGCGCATTGAGTGCGGTCAGGTGCTCGATCGAGTTTGGCTGGTAACGCCGCAGAACATCGCGCATCCCAGGCGATTCAAACTGAAACACTCCAGACGTCAATCCACGATGGAACACTTTCTGATATGTCTCCTCGTCTGCAAGCGGAATCTCATCGAGTGAGAGTTTCTGGCCTCTTTGCGCCAGCAGCTTCAGCGTGTCATCGAGAATGGTGAGCGTCGTCAGGCCAAGAAAATCCATCTTCAACAGGCCCATTTTTTCGATGGCCACCATGTCAAAGGCGGTAACGATTTCGTCGTTCTTGGTCTTATGCAGCGGCACAAGTTCAATCAAGGGTCGCGGAGAAATCACCACGCCGGCCGCGTGTACTCCAGAATTTCGTACCAGTCCTTCGAGCTTTCGCGCCGTGTCGAGTAACTGCCTCACCTGCGGATCTTTTTGATATGCCTCCTGTAGCGCCACCGATTCTGTGAGTGCGTCATCCAATTTGATGTTCAGCGTAGTCGGCACCATCTTCGCGATGCGGTCCACATCGCTGTAGGGCATATCCATGGCGCGGCCGACGTCTTTGATTGCCGCTTTGGCCGCCATCGTGCCAAACGTAATGATCTGCGCGACGTTCTCGCGCCCATATTTATGGGTGACATATTCAATCACTTCACCGCGCCGGTTCATGCAGAAATCAATGTCGATATCCGGCATGGAAATGCGCTCTGGATTCAGGAAACGTTCGAACAGAAGTTCATGCTGCAACGGATCGATGTCCGTAATGCCGAGCGAATAAGCCACCGCCGAACCCGCCGCCGATCCACGGCCTGGCCCCACTGGAATGCCACATTCGCGGGCGTAGCGAATGAAATCCCAAACAATCAGGAAATAGCCCGAGAACTTCATCTGCTGAATGATGGCGATTTCGCGCGTCAGTCTCTGCTCATACTCCGCGAGAGAATGCTTGAGCCGGCCGTTGGTAGATGCGACACGCAGGTTTTCCATGCGCCGCGCGAATCCCTGTCGCGTAATGTGCTCGAAATAACTGTCGAGAGTGAATCCGTCGGGAACGTCGAAGTGCGGGAACGGGCTGGGAACTTTCTCCAGCCGAAGATTGCAACGCTCGGCGATATCGAGCGTGCGCGAAAGCACCAGGGGTGCATCCTTGAATACGCGCAGCATCTCGTCGGCGTTCTTAACAAAGAACTGTGTGCCCTCAAACTTCATCCGGTTGGTCTCTTGAATCGACTTGCCGGTCTGAATGCACAGCATCACATCCTGGGCGTGCGCGTCGTCTTCGCAGAGGTAGTGGCTGTCGTTGGTCGCAACCATCGGCAGGCCGAGGTCTTTTTCCAGCTGAAACAATCCGGAATGGATGCGATGTTCCATCTCCAGACCCTGGTCTTGAATCTCAAGGAAAAAGTTCTCTTTGCCGAAGAGGTCGCGGTAGAATCCGGCTGCCGACCGCGCTGCATCGTAGTTCCCTTCCGTCAACCGCTCGGCTACTTCGCCCTTTAAACATCCAGAAAGCCCGATCAGCCCTTTGGAATGCTCTGCAAGGAACTTCTTACTCACGCGCGGCTTGTAATAGAAGCCGTGCAGCGAGGCCTCTGACGTGATTTTCACCAGGTTGCGATAGCCTTCCTCGTTTTCGGCGAGCACCAAAAGGTGGTTGTAAGTGTCGCCGTCGGGCGGAGTGCGCGTAATAACGTGGTCGTCTTTTTTGCAGATATAAAGTTCGCATCCGACGATCGGTTTGACACCGACCTTGTGCGCGGCATTCACAAAATGCACCGCGCCAAAGATATTGCCGTGATCGGTCATGGCGACCGCGGGCATGCCGAGTTCATGGACGCGATCTACCAGTTTCTCAACGTCGCACGCGCCGTCGAGCAGAGAATAATCGCTATGTAGATGGAGGTGAACGAATTGGTCTTTGGTCGTCTGCTTTTGAGTCATTAAGAGTCGTTGCCCAGTTCGCGAAAATCTAGGCCGTTTTCATTCTAATGGCTGGAAGAAATCACGCAATGCCTGAAAGTGGTGCAACTTCGCCACTTAGTTTTCACTCCAGAAATAAAATCGGTCACTGGCCTTGTACACATCCGCGGTCGAACCGCTCCGGGGTCATTCCGTTCAGCAGTTCCAGAAAAACTCCATTCGTCCATCCAAACCCGACGATGTTATCCCGGTAGCCTTCTCTCAATTGTACGTTCGAGGAGTCCGAGACCACGTTGTATTTCTCACGAATGTTTCCGTCGCGCGCAAAGTTATCCAGCACCATGGACAAGAATTTGCATGAGATTCGGTCCGCGTCCTCGTTGTAGCCATAACGTCGCAATCCTTCGACGGCCAGCAACTGTATCGGTGCCCAGCCATACGGATAGTCCCATTGCACGCCGGTTTCCTGCGTGCTCATTGCCAGCCCCCCTTTCTGCTCGAAGACCTTAAGGTTCTGCGCCACCGACCTTGCTTGCGCAGGAGTTGCCAGCCCCGCCCACAGCGGATAAAACGTCGTCGCGTACTCATACGAGGACAGCTTCTTTTGTTGAAAATCATAGTCAAAGAACAGGCCGCGTTTGCGATTCCAGAGCAATGTTCGGATGATCTTTTTTCGTTTCTCCGCTCGATGATGCCACTGTGTTGCACCCAGTTTGTCTCCTAACAATTTGCTCATTGTTTCGAGGTCGGTTTCTGTCTTGTACAGCAGGCTATTGAGGCAGACGGGCGCATAGTGGTGAGCGTCTGCCCCGTAAGGCCCGAAACGAAAGGAAATATCGAACCCCGATTCGCGCATGCTGCGATCGCCCTTGTAATAGTCCTCGCTTAGGGCAACGTGTTTGATCTGAACGCACTTTGAATCGGCCTCGGGCGAATCGTCTGCACAGAGCCTCAGCGAATACTCAGGATGTTTGAACGAATCGACCGTCTCAGCTTCCACCAGGTATGGACTCGGCTTTGCCTGCTTTAGAAAATCTGCAAGCACGTCATGGTAATAGCCGGTCTCATCGTGCAATCCCTCGGGAACCGGCCCCTCGCCCAAATCATAGAAGCGCGACAATCCAGTCGCGTCCGCTAAATGCGGCTCGCGCAGCCACATTTCATAATCCCGATGTGCATACTGATAGGCCTTCGCCAGCCATTGCAAATCGTCGTGTCCGCGCGCCTTCTCCGCTTCATACACCGCCATGATCATTGAGCTCAGAAATGGCGGCTGCGAACGGCTGAGGTAATAGGTTCGATTGGCATTTAGGACGGCGCCGTAGTGCTCGATTTCAAAGAAAAAGTTTTCCACCATGCCACGCGCGAGTTCGACTTTTCCATCGCGTAACAAGCCACGAATAATGAAGTAGCTATCCCAGCCATACATCTCGTTGAATCGTCCGCCTGGGACGACATAGGGATTTTCCAGAAAGAGCAAGCCGGGTGGCTGAACGTCGCTCCCGGTCACCTCTCCCAGGAGGCCAATGATGCGAGGAAGATGTTCCAAGCGCACGTTGCAGTCGGGCGAAATTTTCTGGAATCCCGAGGGCGTTGCGAGATCGGCCGGTATATAAAGTACGGCCGCTTCGGTCAGCTTGGGGTCGGCAACCCCCTTGCAAGTCGTGGTCGAACGGCTTAAGACTGTCCACCCGGAGGAGATATAGTCAAGGATCGCCTGGAGTTCTTGAGTACGCTTCGGGGACCCGTTCATGGCTTGTGCTTGAATATTAACGGAACAGGAACACAAGACAGCAAGAATCGCTATCCCGCGCATAGAAGAAGTTCTATTGCGGTACCTGGAAATCCACTCCGCGATCATCATTCATTTTAACGGTGGCAGGAATGTCGAGTTGCGCGAGTGGAATCTTCTTTGCAGCTTGGTCGTTCAGCACCCAGAGCGTTCCTCCGGCAATCGCGTAATTGTGCACTTCTTCAACATGCTGGTCACGGAAAACCAGCGCCGTCGCTGGCTCCATATTTGTCTTTGGATGATTGCGCGCTTCTATATCTGCTTGCAGCCGATCGACCTTTCCGTTCAGCGAATCCAGATCACGCTGCAATCCGCCGTCGTCGCGGTAGGGACCAGAGTAGCCAGCAGATGAATCGCTGGTCTGATAATTGGATTGATAATCAGCCTGCGAATCGCTCTGATAATCGTACGGACCATACCATCCGTAGTAGGGATAGTAAGCTCCGTAAGGATAATAGAACCGAGAACCGTAAAAGACTCGACGCCGGTAGTAGGGGTTTCCGCTGTGCACGACAATGCTAGAGCCGTGACTATAACTTCCACCGTGATATGAAACCGAGGGACTATGGAATGAAGCTGAAGGGTGTCCACCCCCAGAGGCGAAGTGCGCACCGCCACCACCCCCGTGCCGCTGCGCCCACACAGGCAGTGTGAGCAAAGCCAGGCTAAACGTCGCTATGCACAACCAGCGCCGCATATGGCCATTATAGCGCAGTTTGACTGGTTTTTAGTCGGAGAAAACCCGCCGAGGCGCGGAGCTAATCTCTACCCGCGGTTTGCCATGAAGTCACGCGACAAACTGCTTCATTTACCCTTTTTCTTAGGCTTGGCAGCGGCCTTTGGCTTCGCTTTCGCGGCTGGTTTCGCCGTCTTGGCAGGTTTTCCCGATTTTTTGACGGCCGGAACTTTGGCAGGAGCTTTCGCAGGATGACTCGTCTTGGGTTCCGCGGCAGGCTTCGCGGGCACCGCGGGCGTCTTACCCTTGACCCCTGGCATTGGCACAGACTTATCCGCTGCGGGCGCTGCTGGTGGAGCTTGCGCTGCCGCTTTTCCCTTCCCCTTAGCCGGTTTCCCAGTCGCTACCGGAGCAGCAGCCGCTGCGGCCGCTGCAGCAGCTTTCGCTCCCCGACCTCGCTTCGCCGGCGGAGGCGGCGGAGGTGGCGGAGGCGGCGGTGCCAACGGTTTCAGATATTTCAGTGTCTCCGTCCGTGAACGCAGCTTGCCATCCAACAAAAGCAAGAACACATCGTTCGCGATCTTGGGATACTCCGGCATCTGCGGCGTGATGTGGAGCTCCGTCATCTCCGGCAACGGAACTTTCTGTTGCACCTGGCGCCATTTCGTGAAGAAATTCTTGATCTTCTGCTGTACCGCCTGCTGCCGCGCCGTGATCGCCAAAAACAAAATCATCTCGGCACGAGCCGATGACAGCAATTGCCATGTCCGCGACGGCGTGGCCGCCTCTTTCCCCATTAGCCTTTTTGCGAGGCTGTGGGCATTCGCATCCAGGTCCTTCCACGCCTCGACCAGGTCTTTGCGCGGAATTGCCTTCCGCAGATCCGCAATATCTTTATCTCCCAACCGCTCGGTAAGGAAATAAAGCACTGCCGGCGCAACCTCCGGCGTATAGCCAAGCTCATTCATCTGCTGACGAGTCTTTACCAGCGCGCCCAAGCCGGCCGTGTCTACTTTGGCCGTGCTCCAGTGCGCATTCAGCACCTTCAGCCAGCCTTCTTTTTCGTAAGCCTTCAGGACGCCCAGTGCGTCATCTTCATACGCCAACTGCTCAATCTCGTGCCCGATGCTCGCGCCGCGGATGTATTCGATATAGCCGTTTTCTTTGCCCGACTCATAACGCGCCTGCGTTCTTTCTTCTAGCGGCCAATGGAAGCGCGTGGTAAAGCGCGTGGCGCGAATCATCCGCGACGGATCTTCAAGAAACGCGTAGTTATGCAACACCCGAATTACTTTGGCCTCAATATCGGCCACTCCGTTAAACGGATCCATCAACAGCCCGCGCGATCCCTCATTCAGCGACAGAGCCATCGCATTCACCGTGAAATCACGGCGCCGAAGATCTTCAATAATCGTTGCCGGAGCTATCTGCGGAGCTTTACCCTGCTTGTCATAGTGCTCCGAGCGTGCCATGGCGATTTCGGCGCGGACACCACCGGGCAGCGTCAACAGCAGGGCTCGCATGTCAGTGTCGGCGTCGCCGATCACCGCTCCGGCCTTTTCTAAATCTTTTTGGAGCTTGAGCGCATTGCCTTGAACCGTGAAATCCAGGTCGCGGATCGGAAAGCCGGTAATGATGTCGCGGATTGCGCCGCCGGTGAGATACAGGTTCATCCCCGCCGCCTTAGCGGCGTCTAGGACGAGGGTGACTGCCTTCTGTTGATCCGGCGAGAGCCGGGTATCCAGCGTATATATGTAATCGGCCATGCCTTCCTAGTCGCCTTGCGGTGGCCCACTGATGGGCCCGATCCGGGGGCGTTATTCACAAGATTTCCACAGGGGCCCGGCTCGAACCCAATTCAAACCTAGTTCGGATATGGACGAGCTGCTCGCTGGCGGAATCTAACTCTCTCTAGACATTAGACTTATACAGTAAATTCACAATTCCAGCAAACTGTAGAAAATAACACAAGGTTTACCGTTTGGCTACTACGAAGGCACAATCTGTTCGAATTCATCGAGAAAGTGCGGATGAAAGTGCGAGAATTCCATCTGGAGTAGCGTGTGTGGTGCGGATACTCTTGTCCGCGAAACTTTAACTGGTTGAACGATGTTGCCGAATTCATCGCCTTTATAGTCGAAGCCGCAAACCCATGCCCTCGACCCACAAGAAAGTAATCGTGCGGAAAAACGACCGCGACTCAGTCAGCGGCTTCGTCGCGCCCGCCAATTTTGTGGTGGATGGCAAACTGGAACTGCTAAACACCTCCGGCAACGTCGTCGCCGTCGACCTCCGAGACATCAAAGCCGTCTTTTTCGTCCGCGAATTTTCTGACGCCGATCCCATGCTCCGCAAGACCTTCACCACACGTCCGCGCACGGAAGGCCTGTGGGTCCGGCTGAAATTTAAAGACAACGACATGATCGAAGGCATCCTGCCCAACGATCTAACTCAAAATCCCGCCGAAGGATTCCTGATGAACCCTCCGGATCTGCGCTCCAACACGCAGAGAATCTTCGTGCCCAGAGAGGCATTAACGTCAGTAGCAGTTCTAGCAGTAATCGGAGCAACGAATCGCCGCCGCAAAGGCGGCCAGCCCGATACCAGGCAGGTCACACTGTTCGAACAGTAGGGTTGTGTGGGGACGGGCGACGCCCCTGCCCGGCCGAGCGCAGCTCCGCCCTCATCACAAAATTGGAACCCACCCCGCCCTCAAGCTTCCGCTACAATTCCGAGACACGCGCTGGATTAACGAACTGAAGACGCCCCCATGAAACTAGCCGACATAGCCCAAGCAGTAAACGCCCGTCTGGATAACGCATCCTCCGAAACCGAAATCACCGGAGTCGCCGGCATAGAAAGCGCCGCTCCTGGTCAGCTAACCTTCGTCTCGAATCCGAAGTACAACGCCGCCGCCAAGAAGACGAAAGCGTCAGCGGTGATAGTCGCAGAAAACTTCCCGGCAATATCCACGGGAATGCTGCGCAGCAGCAATCCATATCTAGCCTGGGCCAAAGCCATAGAACTCTTCTATCAGCCGCCAGCCTACGCTGCCGGGATCCATCCCACCGCAGTAGTTCATCCGAAAGCCAAGCTAGGCAAGAACGCGCACCTCGGCCCATACGTCGTCGTCGACGAAGACGCCGTGATCGGCGACAATGCCACCCTCCTGGCTCACGTAGTCATTTATCGCGGAGCCACCATAGGCAACAATTTCTTCGCTCACGCCCACGCCATAGTAAGAGAATTCTGCCACCTCGGCGACAACGTCCTGCTCCAAAACGGAGCCATCGTAGGCTCCGACGGCTTCGGCTTCGCCAAGCATGAGGACAAAAATCAAGACAATTTCGGCCGCTGGCACAAAATCGTTCAGTCGGGAAACGTACTAATTGGCAGCGATGTAGAGATCCAGGCCAACGCCTGCATCGACCGCGCCAGCATAGGCGAAACCCGAATTGGACGCGGAGCAAAAATTGACAACCTCGCCCACATAGGCCACAGCTGCACCATAGGACATGACACGCTCATCTGCGCTCAGGTAGGTCTGGCCGGAACCACCGACGTAGGCAACAATGTCATTCTGGCCGGGCAGGTAGGCGTCAGCGGCCACGTAAAAATCGGAGATGGAGCCATAGCCATAGCCCAAAGCGGCATTCCCCAAGACGTTCCCGCAGGAGCCATGGTCAGCGGAACTCCCGCAATCGATCACAAGTTGTGGCTAAAGTGCTGCGCCGCCTACGCCAAGCTACCAGAGATTGCCAAAGCGGTTAGAAAGCTGTCCGAGCGTGAGAAGTAACCTAACCAAGTCCCCACAGAGAAGTGTCATCCTGAGCGAAGCGAAGGACCTCATGCACCCCAAAACTGTCATCCTGAGCGCAGCGAAGGACCTCTATACTTGGCGACGCGAGGGACAGAGCGGTGCCTACCCCATCCTCGCTGATTCGATTGGGCACCTTAAGACGTGGGCTGATGTTCTGAGCTGATTATGCCTGACCCCTCCAGCCACGTCACCAGGATTCGCCAACCATGAACTCTTTCCCGCAGAACTGACATTTCAAACGACTAGCCAATAGCTTGTACCAGAGCGCACCACGGGGATGCGGCGTCTCCTGACCACAATGAGTACATTTGAAGAGGCGGTGACTCTCCCTATGACTGAGTACAAGGCGCAAGCAGTCGACGTGAACCAGATATGCTTTCGCAGATTGCACAGATAATGTCGTGGGCCATTCCGGCCAGGATATCAAAGATATAATCCACGATTATGGATGAACTCACATCGAAGATCGACCGGATGACTGGGTAGCTAGTTTATGAAGGGTACGACACCTCCCAAATCTGGGCCAATGGTCATGTGATAACCCGATATGCTGAATCTTGGGGAAAGATCGAGAATTATTGCACGAAGTGCGGATCAAAGACGATCTCCTCTTGCGAGCACTGCGATCAAAAGATTCTTGGTGCTACTTCCGGGCGGCATAAGCACCGAGGATAAACTACTTCTGGCGATACTAGGTGCTAAGTCTGGTCGTGGTGTATTAGTACAAGGTCACAAGATTTCCGCTACCGGTCGTAAGAAAAATAGCCGATGCTCGAAAGAAGAGATTGGCAAGATTAGAACTACAAACAAAAAGAAATGACGTTGAACGAACAAATTGGTATGGGCAGTCACGGTGCTGGTAATTGTCTTAGCCGTTCCGCTGTCGATTGTCGGAAATATTCTGACACCTTTGTTAAGGACTGGTGGAGCGCGACGACCAGCTGCCGACTGCGCACGCCTCACTTCGCACTGTTCTGGAATACAATCTGCGGGTGGAGGGATAATGGACACGACGAAACTTGCAGTAGGTCAGGACATCAACCTAGACACAGGGACTACCAATTTCAGCGGCAAGGTGGTTAAGACCACCGAGTCCAGCGTGTACGTGCAAATCGGTGGAAGCGGAGAACACATACGATTTGACAATGGTGTGCAGTTTGGGGTTGACCCGATGTCTGAGATCGGCCCTCTGGTGATTGACGAAGTACCTTTCGCGGAACGAAAGCAGACGATACGAGAACGGCGTGCGCGTGATTACCAACCGTTCATCACGTGGTGGAAAACCGCCAGTTACGATCAACGGTTGGCGTTGGTCACGAAATACTACGCGACTCGTGCAGCCCTTTCTCTTGAGCCGCTCGCGGCTGCTGAAACCATAGCTAAGTTTGATGACGTCAGCGGCATCTGGATTTTCTTGGAAGAACTCGCCAAAGAAAAAGCCAAAGGTTGAATCACGGCCTCAGCGGTTTTCCGGTCGCCTTCACAATCATGTCTTTGTAATATACGTAGCCAGACACGGGCTTTTTGAAAAGCCACAGGTTGGGCTCCGATGGCACTTTGTATCCGCCCATCGCGATCATCTGTTCGTCTGTCAACCCCAAAGTGTAAGTGGACGTTCCTAATTCTCCCCAATGGTCGGATGTACGTACTACGGTTTCACGGGTCGGCACTCCGCCGGTTGAAGGTCTATTCGTAGATACGGGCGGTTTCACGTTCATCGGCGAGGAAAGATTCCTTTTCCTGCATTTAGGAGGAGCAGCGTCCTTGCCCGCTTCGAGCTTGGCCAGCCAGGCATCGGCCTCTTCAGCTGTGGCGTGGAGACCGGTCGTCTGGTAATGATTCCAGGCGGCAAGCGCATCCTGTCGGAATTGCTCGCGCTCCACATATTGCTCGATGGCTTCGCGCATAACCCAGTGCGGCGTCCGGCGGCGGGACGCGGCTAGACACTGCACGCGCTCTTTGATTTCGCCGTCGAGCTTCACGCTGGTTGTAGACGGCTTCGGCATGGCAAGGTAATCCTAGGTGTTACCTAATAACATTGTAGCGGCGGCTCGTCGATCCAAGCTTGCCCTGTGCGGTCACATGAGTTTTTCATCACAAACATCTGTGCTGCGCGTCACAGACTTCTGCCCGCCCGTCGGCGACAATGGAGATCGACCTGTGGCAAGCCAGAGGTGTGCCCGTCACCAAGACGGCCCTCAAAGCTGCCTAGCCCCCACTAGTCGGGCGTTCTTTGAAAATACCGATTCGAGAAAAATCAGCCAGGCGCGAGCCCGCCGAGCGGAGTGAAAACGAGCTAAGTCGTTGGTTCTCAAAGACCTTACTTCTAAGCCATTTAAACCCAAGGATTTGGCGGGAATTTCCTCCTAACATCATGATTCCAATAGGGAGGGGGAGGGGGGAGGGGGCAAAATCACGGGCTAATACCATCCAAGTGAACAGGGAAAAATCTTACTCCCGCAGCACCACCGGAAGCCCACTGTTGATCGCCGCTCGCACCTTGGCAATCAGGCAATCGCGCTCTCCAAAATCGGAGGGCTCGATAGGATCGTGAAATTCGACCGTCACCGTCGTTGTCCCTGGACGAATCGCAAACCGCCCTTTCGGCATGACCGCTTCAGTGCCGGAAATTGTGATGGGAACGACCGGAACTTTGCACTCCTCGGCGAGATAGAACGGACCTTTTTTGAACGGAAGCAGCTTGCCATCGAACGAACGCTTCCCTTCCACGTAGATGGTCATATTCAGCCCCTGCTCGATGGCTTTGACCGCGTCGCGCACCGCGGAGATACCCGCATCGCGATTGCCGCGGTCGACGGGAACAAGCGATCCGATCCGCATAATGGGACCGAGAATTGGAACTTTGAACAATTCTTTTTTCACCATCACCGAACTGCGCCGGGGAATCAGTGGCAACGTAATCGGCGGATCAAGATTGGAAATATGGTTCGACATGAAGATATAAGTTCGCGCCGGATCAATTTTTTCCAGTCCGATGGTTTTTACTTTTACCCCAGCGATGCGCACGCCTGTCCACATTGCAGACATGCACGTGTTGTATAAAAAAGTGATGTCCTTGGTGAGATAGGTCCAGGGAAAACCGAGCAGCGCAGCGATGGGCAGCGACACCGCCCAAAACGCCAGCATGAGAATGGTGCGGAACACCTAATTTTTTACCCCGAGCGTTTGTGCTTCGACAGGCTTCACACTTAGCCCGCGCAAACGTTGAGGCAGCTTCTCATAGATGCCGCCGAATCCGCCATTGGAGAGAATGGCAACCACATCGCGCTCTTGCAGCTCAGGAGCGATCGCGTTCACAATGGCATCTGCATCGGCGAGTATGCGAGCCTGCTTGCCGCGCTTTTGAATTTCGTTAATGACCTGATTCAAGTCGAGCCGCTCAACTTCAGGAATAGCCTCCGACTTGAAAATGGCCGCGATCACCACCTGATCGGCAAGAGAGAGGCTGCGGGCAAGCGCATCCTGGAGAACGTTACGCCGCAGCGTATTCGAGCGTGGCTCGAGCACCACCCAAAGACGCGATTGCGGATAGCGTGCACGCAGCGCCCGAATTGTCTGCTCGATAGCGGTTGGATGATGCGCAAAATCGTCGATGATCGTGATTCCGTTGACTTGCGCTTTTACTTCGAGTCGCCGCTTCACGCTGCGAAAGGTGTGGAGAGCTTGGCCAATCGCATCTTTCGAAATTCCGTAATTCGCGGCGAGCGCGGCAGCGGCTGTCGCGTTCCAGACGTTATATTCGCCTCCCAGAGAGAATTCGAAATCGGCCCAAGGTTTGCCATCGTGCAGCACCGACCAGGAAGTGCGCTCTTCACCCAATTTCAAATTTGCAATTTTCCAAGCCGCGCGATCGGATACACCGTAACGTTCGACGGGACAAAACGCCTTCTGCAGACAGCGATCGATACTCGCGTTCGCACTTCCACCAGAATCAAAGCCGACAATTCGTCCACGGCGCGGAATCAGATTCACCAGCCGCTTGAAAGCCGTTTCCACTGCGTCCAGATCTTTGTAGATATCGGCGTGATCGAATTCAACCGAGGTGAGAATTACGGAATCCGGAAAGTAGTGCAGAAACTTTGGACCCTTATCGAAGAATGCAGTGTCGTATTCGTCGCCTTCGAGAATAAAGTGCTTGCCATCGCCCAGCCCGAAACTGCGGCCAAAGTTTTCGGCAATGCCTCCAATGAGAAACGAAGGTTGAAGGCCAGCAGTCTCGAAGATCCAAGCCAGCATCGAGGTGGTAGTAGTTTTGCCATGTGTCCCAGCAACCACCAGAACATCTTTACCGATCAGAAACTCATC
>Ga0209169_10000515_pt1 | contig 23668 bp, 22 predicted proteins | sample HubBroMetageWRM4_FD_188346 | JGI IMG/M metagenome (GOLD analysis project Ga0209169, IMG submission 188346) | Warmed soil microbial communities from the Hubbard Brook experimental Forest, New Hampshire - Hubbard Brook CCASE Soil Metagenome WRM 4... | ecosystem: Environmental > Terrestrial > Soil...
GTTCAGCCTTGACTCCATAGAACAAAAAGAGAACACTGAACGGTCTGAGTCACGGGAGAGGACCATGGGCGCGGACAAGAAAAGCGCATGGCTGAAGAAGCTCGACGAAGAATGCCCTTATCAAGTGGTACTTCCGCGCCAGCAGCTTGCCGACGATAGCGACATCATGGATTTTCTCATTTCCTACGTGGGCAAATTCGACATGTATGTCGAAGACGATTACGCGGCCTTTGTACGCTATTGTTTTGAGGATCCGCTCGACGCCGAAATTTTCCGCTCGCGCTTCGAACCGAAGATCGAGCGCTTCAAACTCGCTGGATAGGTTCGTCACCATGCGATTTGGCCGATAATACAGACCCGGCTGAAGCAAGTGAGCTCGGCGGGCAAAAAAGGGTTGCTCAAATCGTCCCGCGCACTAATGTGCGGCGACTCGTTCGGCTGCGAGCCTTCTGCAAACGGTGTCCTTTGCTCAATCCTTGGTTCGAGGTAGCGTTGAAAGCTACCCAACTTTGCGTCGATGCGCAGAGCGTCATGGCGCTGCGGATGATGCGATTGGCCGCGGGCGGCGCTCGGGCTCAAGGCGAAGCTCAGCGTATGGTCGTGGAAAAAATTGCCGCGATCGCCGAAGCGCAAGCGGCCGCAATTTCGGCCGCTCTCGATGGTCATCAGGACCACGTGATCGTCTCCAAGACGCTCGGCGCGTTCGACAAGCGAGTGCGCGCAAATAAGCGCCGCCTGTCACGGGGCTAGTTTCGCGAGATATTCGGGCGGTTAGCGTCGCCGCTTGCGCATCTCCGGAAGCTTCTGCCGTATTTTGCCAATCTCCGCCCAAGCGTCTTCCTTGAGTCGTTTTTTCAGGTCCAGGACGTTGAATTCGTTGCCGCCCTCGGTACGCACTAATCGCTCCCAGGTCACCGGCGCTGAAACCGGCGCGCCGGCACGGGCGCGGCTGGAATACGACGCGATCGACGTTGCCTCGCGCGAGTTGCGGAAATAATCGATGAAGATTCGGCCCTTGCGCAACGACTTCGTCATTTTGGCGAGATAGAGCTTCGGGCTGTCAGCCGCCATTACCGCGGCGACGCGTTGCGCGAAAAGCTTTGCGGTATCCCAATCCGCATCCGCAATGGGCACCGCGACGTGAAGGCCTTTACCGCCTGAAAGCTTGACGAAGCTTGTAAGCTTTACCGCGTTGAGCCGTTCGCGAATTTCGCGGGCCGCGGCAATTATCGCCGGCCACGAAACTCCCTCGCCCGGATCGAGATCGAAGACGACGCGGTCGCAGGTTTCCAAACTGTCGAGCCGCGAACCGCGTACGTGAATCTCCAGCGCGCCCGATTGCACCAGCGCCACCAAATCCTCCACCGTCTCCACCGCGATCACATCGTGATCCTTGCCGGGAACGACGCGGCGAAGCGGCGAGGATTTTACGTTCGAGGCAATATGCTTCTGAAAAAAGGTCTCTCCGCCGACCCCTTCCGGAGCGCGAACGAGCGAGAGCGCCCTGCCGAGAATGTGCGGCTTCATCCAATCCCAGACCGCGACGTAATACTCGGCGAGGTCGGCTTTCGTGACGCCGACGTCCGGCCAATAGACGCGGTCGGGATGGGTCAGACGAAGAGCCAGCGGGCCACCGTCGCTTCCAGCTGCGGTGGGTTTCCTTTGCTGTCCGCGTCTGCTCGCCGATTTAGCGGGCACCTTGTTTTGCGTCATCGCCGAAGCCGTTGGTTTCGCCACGGGAGCCTCCCGCACAATTTCGCTGACTGATTTATCTTCGCGGATCCCTTTGAACGCAGCTTGGCGAAGCACGCCGCCGTGGGTCATGCCCGCCGATTGAACCTCGATCACGAGCTGCGGCTTTACCCAAACCACGTCCTTGCGTCTCTCGTCGGCCGGCAACTCGATTGATGGACGCGCAGTGCGCAACGGCTGCAGCTTCTGGAAAAGCTCGCGTGCAGTCTTGTGACTATACCCAGTCCCGGCGCGACCGGCGTAGCGGAGTTCACCATCTTCCTGCACGGCGATTGTCAGAGCGCCGATGGCGTTCGGGACCGCCGTCGATGGCGAATAACCGACAACAATGACCTCCTGGCCTCCGCGGCATTTAGTCTTGACGAAATTGTCCGATCGGCCAGGCCGATAGGCCGCGTCGCGGCGCTTCGAGATGATGCCTTCAAGTCCCATCTCACAGGCGTGGCGAAGGATAACAGGCCCGCCCTCCTCGAAGCTCTCGGCGTAGCGGATAGTTCCGTTTTCGCCGTCGGCTTTCACCAAGCCGGCTAATGCGGCCTTGCGCGCCAGCAGGGGCTCATTGAGCAAATCGCGGCCATCGAGGTGCAAGAGATCAAAGACGTAATAGACAAAACGATCGGTTCGCCCATCCTTCAGATCGGTTTGCAACAGCGAGAAATCGGTGATCCCACGAGTGTTCTCAACAACAATTTCGCCGTCGAGGAGCGCCGCGGCGGCGGGAAGGCGGCTGACAGCTTCGGCGATCGGCTCGAAGCGATGCGTCCAATCCTGACGCTTCCGTGTCAGCAATCGCACGTCTCCATCATCGAGCCGCGCCTCCATGCGGTAGCCATCGAATTTGATTTCATGCAACCATTCGCCGCCGGCCGGCGGCTGATCGTAGAGTGTGGCAAGACTAAGCGGCACGAAGTCCGGTAATGCAGATCTTCGCTTCTTTGGCTCTTTTTTCTGGTTTGCGCCTGTTGCCCGGCGATTGGTCTTTGCTCGTGCGCGAGCTGGCGACCTTGCGGCAATTTTTCCGATTTTGTCCTTAAAAGTGCGATGCGCGTTTGGCTCGGTTTTAGCCGCGCGATTGGAATGCCAAACGCGCTTTTTCCCGCCTTTTCCCGCCGCGATTTCTTCGATTGACCGGCCGGTCACGGCCGAGCGCGACTCTTGCTGCAAAATGTCCGGATCACGCGGCCCGCGCGCTTCATCGTCCCGAGCCTTGATGAGCAGCCAGTTTTCGTGGCGGCCGCTGTCGCGCCCGCGCATGCGCACGAGATGCCAGCGCCCGTGCAATTTTTGTCCGTTAAGATCAAAGACGAGGTGGCCTTTGGCGTAGGCTTTCTGCGGATCGCCTTCCGGTGTCCAAGTGCCGCGGTCCCAGACCATGACAGTTCCGCCGCCATACTCGCCTTCCGGGATGGTGCCCTCGAATGAGTTGTATTCGATGGGATGGTCCTCGACATGGACCGCGAGGCGCTTTTGGTCGGGATCGAGACTCGGCCCGCGCGTGACGGCCCAGCTTTTCATCACGCCGTCGAGTTCAAGCCGCAAATCATAGTGAAGACGACGAGCCGCGTGCTTCTGGATAATGTATTGATGTCCTCCGGCAGCGGCTTTACGGCCGCGCGGCTCGGGGGTCACGGCAAAACGGCGCTTTTTGCGGTAAATCTCCAGAGCCACCCGGCATCAACTCCCAATTGGCCCGTATTCCTTGGAGGTTAACGACCGGAGCATATGCACGCCGAAAAATCGCCCCTGTGGCTCCCGGGGCATAGCAAAAACCGTCGCCAGAGCCCAACATAAGGGACTCGGACACAACATGGGAGGCCCTGGCCGGTTCCCCTGAAACGAATGGGTCCTAAACCGCGTTTCGCCCGGAATGGTACGCCGCTCCGAAATGGTGTAAACACCGAGGGTTTTTGCGCTATTGCGGGATCTCTGGGGCCGGCCCTCATAAGTGACCGTTTAGGCTGACCCAGCCGTGAGGCTGGCAGCAGCCAATAAGGCTAGTAAAGGAGCATTCGCGTGACCGTTCCGTCCAAAACACCGCTGCTCGATCTCGTCAAAACTCCGAGCGAACTCCGGAAGCTTGAAGAAGGCCAACTGCGCCAGCTTGCGGATGAGTTGCGGCAGGAAACGGTCGATGCCGTGGCAGTGACCGGCGGTCACTTGGGCGCCGGGCTTGGCGTGATTGAGCTGACTGTTGCCCTACACTACGTTTTCGACACGCCTGCCGACCGCCTCATCTGGGACGTCGGTCACCAGGCTTATCCGCACAAAATTTTAACGGGCCGGCGCGACCGGATACGCACGCTGCGCCAGGGCGGCGGCCTGTCGGGATTCACCAAGCGCGCTGAAAGCGAATACGATCCTTTCGGCGCTGCGCACTCTTCGACGTCGATCTCAGCCGCGCTTGGAATGGCGGTAGCCCGAGACCTCGAGGGAAAGCAGAACAATGTCATCGCGGTGATCGGCGATGGCGCCATGTCTGCGGGAATGGCCTACGAGGCCATGAACAATGCCGGAGCGCTTAATTCACGCCTTATCGTCATCCTCAATGACAATGACATGTCGATCGCGCCTCCGGTCGGGGCGCTTTCCGCGTATCTTGCCCGCTTGGTCTCCGGCCGCGCCTATCACAACGTGCGCAAATTTTTCCGCAGCGCCGCGCAACGCGTCCTGCCGAGCAGAATGTTGCAAAAGCGCGCGTTCGCCATCGAGGAATACGCACGAGGTCTGGTAACTGGCGGCACGCTGTTCGACGAACTCGGCTTCTTCTACGTCGGACCGATCGATGGCCATAACATCGATCATTTGCTCCCGGTCCTCAAAAATGTTCGCGACGCGAAGAATGGTCCGTTCTTGGTGCATGTCGTCACCCAGAAGGGTAAAGGCTACGCGCCGGCGGAAAAATCGGCTGACAAATACCACGGCGTCGTCAAGTTCGATGTGGCGACCGGCGCCCAGGTCAAATCGAAGCCGACTGCGCCGGCCTATCAGAAGGTCTACGGCGAAAGCCTGATCAAAGAAGCGCGCAAGGATGACAAGATCGTCGCGATCACGGCAGCGATGCCGTCGGGCACCGGCGTCGATCTATTCCAAAAGGAATTTCCCAACCGTAGCTTCGACGTCGGCATTGCCGAGCAGCACGGTGTTACTTTCGCCGCGGGGCTTGCTACCCAAGGCTTCAAACCGTTTGCGACCATCTATTCAACGTTCCTGCAGCGCGCTTACGACCAGATCGTCCACGACGTAGCGATCCAGAAGCTGCCGGTGCGCTTCGCCATGGACCGCGCCGGCCTTGTCGGCGCCGACGGGCCAACGCACGCAGGCTCGTTCGACATCGCGTATCTTGGCTGCCTGCCGAATTTTGTGCTGATGGCGCCGTCCGACGAAGCCGAACTCGTTCACATGGTGGCGACTGCGGTTGCCATCGACGACCGCCCTTCGGCCTTGCGCTATCCGCGCGGCGAAGGCCGCGGCGTGGCGCTTCCCGACGAGGGAAGGCCACTCGAAATTGGCAAGGGTCGTATTGTCCGCGAGGGCACGAAGATCGCCCTGCTCTCCTTTGGCACACGGCTTGGCGAATGCCTCCAAGCGGCAGACGAATTGGCCGCCCAGGGCCTGTCGACGACCGTCGCCGACGCGCGCTTTGCCAAGCCGCTCGACGTCGATCTGCTACTGCGGCTCGCGCGCGAACACGAAGTCTTGCTCACTATTGAGGAAGGATCGATCGGCGGGTTCGGTGCCTTTGCAATGCAAGCACTTGCCGAGCATGGCGTGCTTGATCGCGGGCTGAAGGTCCGGTCCATGGTATTACCCGACCTTTTTATCGATCAAGATTCGCCGAACGCGATGTATGCCAAGGCCGGCCTCGACGCTAAAGGCATCGTTTCCAAGGCGTTCGAAGCTTTAGGGCAAAATCTGCGCGGCGACGTCGTCAAGCTCGTACGGTAATAAGCAACCGTCGCGCTACTCGCTTTTGACCTGCTAACTTTAGCTCGAACAGGAATCCAGTTCGTCATTTCGCTCTGGGTTCCTGCTTTTGCGGGGACGAACGCATCGGCTGCGCGCGAGCGCGAGCATATATAGCGGATATGACGAGCCGCCAACGTGCCGATCGTCTTCTGGTATCGCGCGGCCTCTTTGAAAGCCGCGCGCTGGCACAAGCAGCGATTACTGCCGGCCTCGTGACTGCCGACGGCGTTTTGGTGCGCAAGGCATCCCAGGAGATTTCGGCGAATGCCGCGGTAGTCGCCAACCGCCCCCATCCTTACGTATCGCGCGGCGGCATTAAACTTGCGGCGGCGCTAGATCACTACCGCGTCGACGTGACTGGCCGCGTGTGCCTCGATGTCGGGGCATCCACCGGCGGTTTCAGCGAAGTGTTGCTGCTGCGCGGCGCCAAGCGCGTTTATTCTGTCGACGTCGGACATGGGCAACTCCACGCTTCGCTCCGCAGCCGAAGCGAAATTGTGTCGCTGGAAAAAACCGACATTCGTTCGCTCGAGCCGTCGAGGCTCGTTGAAGTGCCTGACCTGGCGACAGTGGACGTGAGCTTCATTTCGTTGAAGCTGGTATTGCCCGCAATCGCCAAGCTTCTGCAATCGACCGCGACAATTATCGCGCTGATCAAACCTCAATATGAGGTTGCCCGCCGGGACGCGAAGAAAGGGATCGTACGGAGCGAATCGGCGCGCGCCGCTGCATGCCAGGAAATCGCCACCTCATTGCGCGGCCGGGGGTGGTTGGTCAGCAACCCCATCCCATCCCCGATTCTCGGTGGAGATGGCAACGTCGAATATCTGATCGAGGCCGAGCGTGGTTGAGCGGCTGTTGATCGATCGTCTCGGCCACTTGGGCGACGGTGTCGCCGTTGCCTCGGGCGGCACGGTTTATGTTCCAGGCGCGCTGCCGGGCGAAACCGTCGACGTTGAGGATGTCGCTGGACACGCAGGCCGGCTGCGTCTTGTGCAGATCGTATCCGCGAGTTCGAAGCGCATTTCGCCGATCTGCCCGCACTTCGGCGTATGCGGCGGCTGCGCCGTGCAGCATTGGGACGCCGACTGCTATCGAGCCTGGAAGCGCGGCCTTGTTGTCGAGGCGCTGGAGCGGGTTGGTCTCCATCCTCCGGTCGGCGACCTTGTCGACGCGCATGGTGCCGGCCGCCGCCGGGCCGTGTTGCACGCGCGGCGCGGCACACACCAGGTGCTCGAAGTCGGCTTTTCCGCCGCGCGCGCCCATCGCGTGGTGGCGATTGACCGCTGTCCGGTGCTCGCGAAAAGTCTCGACGGCGCCATTAAAGTCGCCTGGGAGATCGCCGAGGCGTTGCAGCCGACCGCGAAACCCCTCGATCTCCATGTTACCGCGACGGATACCGGCCTTGACGTTGACGTGCGCGGCTCAGGATCGCTCTCGGCCGCCCTCGTGTCATCGCTCGCGCGTATTGCCGACACGCGCGACTTGGCCCGACTTACGCGACACGGAGAAGTCGTCGCGCTGCGGCGCGCCCCAAGTTTGCGCATGGGCAAGGCGAACGTGCAGTTGCCGCCTGCTTCCTTCTTGCAAGCCACCGCCGAGGGCGAGGCAGCTTTGGCGCGGCTCGTGCTCGGCTATTGTGCCAATGCCGGCCGCGCCGCCGATCTGTTCGCCGGCGTCGGTCCATTCGCGTTGCGCCTTGCCGAGCGGATCCAGGTGCATGCCGTCGACCACGACGAGCAGGCTCTTGCGGCGCTGGATCGCGCAGCGTCCACGACAAGCGGGCTGAAGCCTGTGACTGTCGAACGGCGCGACCTTTTCCGGAGGCCACTCACGGGACCGGAGCTAAAGCCATTTGACGTCGTGGTGTTCGATCCTCCGCGACAAGGCGCCGAGAGCCAATCGCGTGAGCTCGCACAGAGCGAGGTGTCGCGAATCGTCGCGGTGTCATGCAACCCGGCAACATTCGCCCGCGACGCATCCGCGTTGGTAAGCGCCGGCTATCGATTGATCGACGTTACTCCAGTCGATCAATTCCGTTACGCCGCCCATGTAGAGATCGTGGGCCTATTTGAAAGGTAGGCGACCACGAGTAACGGGCGAGATACGTCACTCCGCCGCGTGGCGTGACGGCGGGCGCATGCTTTCGACGCCGTCAAGTTCGGTCGCCGATACGGTCGTGCGCACCATCAGCCGCGCCTCGTGCGCCGGCCACGGACGCCCCCGATGCAAGGTCGCTCGATTGTCCCACATGACGACATCGCCCTGCCGCCAGGTATGCACGTAACTTAACCCTGGCGCGGTGGCAGCTTCCATCAAGTCCGCGAGCAAGGTCTGGGCCGCAGCTTGCTCCATTCCCTCGATCGCACACGCATGCGAGGCGATATAGAGCGCGGTGCGGCCATTGATCGGATTCTTCCATGCCATGCGCCAGCAGTGCGGCGGCAATGCCGCACGCTCTTCGACAGCAACGATGTTGGCGTCGATTTTGCCGCGCGAATAAGAATAATCGTGCCAGGCAAACGCATTCTCTAATCGGCCACGCAACTGTGGCTCGAGCCGGTCCCAGGCAATGCGGGTTGAGACGAATTCGGTTTCACCGCCGTGCTCCGGAATGATCCGCGCCGACAGCACCGAGGCCAGCGCCGGCACACTTTTGAAGGTGCTATCAGCGTGCCACAGCTGGTTGGCCTTGTTTCGCAGCGCCAGCTTATGGTCCGCCGGCACCACTTTGCCGTCCTTGCCAATAGTGCTGAGAATGACGAGATGAGTTCCGGCGCCTTGAGAGGCGACATGCGTCACCTCGAGCGGCCCAAATCGGCGCGAGAAAGCTACCTGTGACTCGTCGGATACGTCCCGATCGCGAAAAACCAAGACTGAATGCTGCTCGAACGCCGCGCGCGCTTCGCGATAGGCGTTGTCGTCTGTCGTAATTTCCGCGAGCGTGACGTCACGCAATTCTGCGGCAAACCCAGGGCCAAGCGGAATGACCTTCATGGCGACACCTCGCCGATATTGGTGACGTAGTGTCTCGCAAAAGCGCTCAGCCGGCAACCCTCGGGACGAAGCACCGGCGTCGGTCCCGACCGACAGAGCGACGCCATCATTTGAATGAGACGAGCGTTCCTTGCGGATCAGCGCTCCGGTCCGGAAAGACTAAGCTCGCGTTCAGCGCGGAAAACATTGGCGTACAAAGTCGAGATCCATTGCCGCCCGCTGGACGTCACATTCAGATAGCGTATCGCTGTCTGAATGTAGGGCGAAACGCTGTTGTAATAAAATTGAGGATACAGGTCCGTCAGATCGGCCGGCGATTGATAGCCAAGTTGCCGATTCATGCCGACTTCTTCGAATTCGTAATACAGCGCGTTTGCCTTGCGCAGATAATGCGGGTCGCCGAGCTGGCCAATCAGGTCCGCAGCGCGCACCAGCGACCCTTCCTCACCGTCTTGCTGGTCTGGCTCGGTCGATACAGGAAAGCGGGTGTATTCGATGGCGCGCGCTACCCTGGCCGCGTCGATAAGATCCATCTTCGCCAACCGGTCGATGGCGAAGAGCTTTGAACGGTCGACATGATAGGGCGTCAACGCGGCATCGGACGCGCCGCGCGCGAGCTTTACCTTGCCGCCTTTGTCGTCGGTAACGTATCCGGCTGCGTCGTCGCCGGGGAGAATGCCGCGCACATATCCAATGTCATGGAACAGACAGGCGACGAGGAGATGAGCGTAGTCGCTGGCCGGCGTCGGCATAAGAAGTGAGCGCCCTTTCATGATGTCGTAGCCGACGAGCGTCACGAGCATCGTGTGCTCGACATTGTGATAAAGCGAGTCGCTGTTGCCGATGCATTCCAAGGCCAGACGCGCCACCGACGGAATAAGCTCGGTCAGCTCGGCTTCGGTCGAGCCGAACCGGAGGTCGAGGTCGGAGGAAAGGTATGACCCCAGCGCCTCCGCGGATAACTCAGGTACGGTAATCATGCGATGCCCCCGAAGCTCGCTTGTTCAGGCGTCAAGTGGATCGATCAATTAGTACTGACTATTGCTTTTCAGATTCGATAATCTTTGTGGGCAAGGCGGCCATGCTCGATTTCAACTGGTACGCCGGCGCGAGATTATGGCGGCCGCTTGTCTCTATTTCCAGGCCTCTCAGCATTGTTTCCCAGAGTTCGCGAACTTGAGCGTGGCGGCGCTCCACAGCGGCGGAGACGGCACCGCGTACCGGCACGAGTTCCTGGCTCTTGAGAAAGACGATTTGCGCATGCATCAATCGTCCGCTTTCAAACTCGACACGTTTCATCGCCAGCCCAAAAGCGTTGTTGTGCTGCTCGAATTCGGGCAACAGCGCCGCTGGTCGAATAACCGAATGCACCGCGTGGCCGAAAGCCGCCAGATCAATCAACAAGGCTAACGATTGATCGGCCACTCCGTCCGCGGCCCGCGGCAGCCACGCCGCTTCCCACTGCCAGATCATGAAGGCCAAGGTCGGATCGGGCACCCATTTCGTCGAGCGGCCGATCAACGAAAGGATTTCGATCTCCCGGCAATATTGGGAATGCAGTTCCACCTGCCAGCCATTCTTCAAGCTCCACGGCAGCGCTATGGCAAGCTGCCGTGTCTGCGCGCCGTGCGCCGAGACGAGAAAAGCCGACAATCTCGTCTGCTGAAGGGCCGGCACACAACCGTCAGGATCGAGTGGACCGAGAAACGGGCTCATGAGGCGGTCGCACGTTCGCTGCGCGCTGTTTCAGATGCCGCTTTGCGTACTGGTATGGCGCGCAAATGGTCGAACTCGGCTGGGAACGGAGTGAGATCGCCCCCGACTTGCTCGGGTCCGACCCATATGGTCCGGTTGCCCGGCCAGCGTCCGCCGAGAACGTCTTCGGCGAAACGCGCCACAAGATAAGCGGTCAACTCCGGCTTCTCCAGCGTGAACGCATGATAGGCGCGCGGCAAGATCACCATCGCGCTGTTCGGAATATTCACGCGTAACGAATCCTGCAGCGCGCGCGGCGTAAGAAAATCGTACTCGCCGGTCAAGATCATTGTCGGCGCATTGATCGACGGCAGTTGCGCGGTAAGCGGTTCAAAGTCGAGGAAAGACTCCATCAGATTGGCCAGCGCATAGACATCGTTGATGAGCCACCCGCGATGCGTCGCAAGCTCGATCAAATAACTTTTATCCTCGAGCCACTCGCTCGAGAAGTTCATCGGGAACAGCAGATCTTGCAAATAAGACGTACCGCCGAGCGTCAGCCCCGTGCGCATGGCGGCGCCGAGGCGGTAAAGCTGCGTCGGGATTTCTGCAAAGCTGCTCATCGGCACCAACCCGGCAATGCGGTCGCCATGCTCGATGGCATAACGCAGCGCAATCACACCGCCGAAGCTAATTCCGGCGACAAAGATCGGCCGCTCGCCGAGCTTGGCGATGAGCTCCCCAAGCACGTCCACCTGGTCGGTCTGTTCGATGAAAAGGGATGGCTTGTCCGATTGCCCCTGGCCGAGCATATCGAAGCTCGCGACGTGGAAACCTCTCGCTACGAGCGCATCGCGGAGCGGATGCCAAAGCTTGACGTATTGCGTGAGACCGTTAACCAGGACACACGCTGGGCCGTCCACCGGGCCGGCTAGTTCGTAGTGGATTCGCCGCGAGTTGCTCGAAAGCCAGGGCATATAACGTTCTCTGGGAATCTTGCGCCGGGCCGCACACTAACCCGAACTTGGCCGGGCCCGTCAATCACATCCCGGACCGGTCTCCGGCCCTCATAAACCGGGACGAATAGCCCGAATTTGGTATGTTCGATGGTAATTATGGGTTATTCGATCACGCGAGACCCATTGCATGCTTACGGCCAAGGGAAAGTATAGCCTCAAGGCGCTTGCTCATCTCGCTGCGCAAGCGCCTGGCGCCACTGCGCAGGCGAGCGAGATCGCCGCGGCAAGCAACATTCCCAAGAAGTTCCTCGATGCCATCCTCGGCGAATTACGCAATGCCGGGATTGTTCATAGCCGGAAGGGCCCCGGTGGCGGCTATATGCTGGCGCGCGCACCCAGCGAAATCAAAATCGGCTGGGTCATTCGGGTGATCGACGGCCCGCTTGCACCCATTGCTTGTGCGAGCCGCACCGCCTATCAGCCCTGCCGCGACTGTCGTGACGTAAAGGCGTGCGTGGTTCGGCAGATGATGACCACCGTTCGCGACGCGATCTCTGATGTACTCGACCGCGTAACGCTCGCCGATTTGCAGGCCCTGGACGGTCGCGGCCGTTTCGCAACAAGGCGGCTCGGACGAAAGCGTCAAAACGTTAGCCGACGCAAGATGGCGGCAGTCAAGCTTGCGGCAAGCCTGCGCGCATAACGTCCGCCTTGACGTCCGCCTTGGCGGTGTGCAGGCCACACTCCTTCTTGCCCGCCGTTTCCCACCACCAGCGCCCCGAGCGTTCCGACTCGTCTGCGCCCACGGCACGCGTGCAGGGAGCGCAACCGATTGAAAGAAATCCGCGGTCGTGGAGCGCGTTATAAGGAACATGATGCGCGTTGACGAACTCCAAGGTTTGTTCGCGCGTCCAATCGAATAGTGGACTGGCCTTGATCAGCCGGCGTTGTTTGTCGAACGCCGCGGGCGAGAGCTCCGCGCGGTCAACCGACTGGTCAGCGCGCATGCCGGTAATCCAAGCCGCGCTGCCATCAAGAATTCGCGCAAGCGGCGTGACCTTACGCACGGAACAACATTCCAGCCGAGCCGCAACCGACGAGCGAAAACCGTCGACGCCCTGTTTGGCGACTAATCGCTCGACGCCGTCGGTCTCCGGCGTAAAGACGGAAATACGGACACCATAGCGGCGCTCGGTCCGTGCCCACACATCATATGTCTCCGGAAAAAGCCGCCCGGTGTCGAGCGTGGCGACGTCAATCGCAAGCCCCTGGGAGAATATCGCGTGAGCCAGCGCTTGAGCCTCAAGCCCAAAACTGGTGGTGAAGACGATCCGACCGGAGACCAACGAGCGGACGGCCGCGACCCGGCCGAACAAATCTAATCCGGCGAATTCATCGGCGAGCTTCGCCGCGAGCAGCGGCGAAATACGCTGGCTCGGCCGCTTGGTCGCGATGATCCGACTGGACGGTGGAAAATGCGCGGGAGATTTTGTGGTAAGGGACACGTCGGACATTGCATTCCTGTCGTCTGCTACCCCTCTGAAATAGAAGGGAATTTTAGCGACGCCAAGAGTGCTTTGATAAAAGAAAGATGGTCCTACGCCGAGCAGCTAGGGCAGATTATTGTTTCAATTCCGCGAGCGTGCGTAGGTTACGAGCACGCGGGGAATTGGGGCGGGCCCGGCGCTTAGCGCGGTTGAGTTCGTTATAGCGCGTCGGCGAACGCCGCCATCTGCTTGCGCTGCTCGTCGTCCGGGAGCGGCCCCCGCATCGCACCGAGGTTGTCTGTCATATGTGCGGCATCGGCGGTGCCGGGGATCACTGCCGTTACCCGCGGGTCGGCCAGCAAATATTTGAGAAAGAATTGGGCCCAGCTGCCGGCAAATCCTCTGGCCCAGTCAGGAAGTTCTTTGCCGCGAACGGCGCGGAACAGCCGTGCCCGGCCGAACGGCAAAGCGGTCAGCACGCCGGCCTTTACCTCGGCCGCCAGGGGCAAGATGCGTTTCTCGGCTTCGCGGTCGTCGAGCGAATAATCGATCTGAACGAAATCGGGCTTCTCGCGCGCCAATACGGCCTCGATGGCGGCGAAGTCGGCGTGGCGTGTCGAGGTGATGCCGACATAGCGGCAGATGCCTTGCGCTTTCCATTCCTTGAATTGTGCAAGCGACTGCTCAGGATTGCGTACATTGTGCAACTGCAACAGATCGAACTTTTCAGTCTGTAAGCGGGCGAGCGAACGCTTGAGCTCGGCTGGGTCGGGCGCTTCGAGCTTGGTCGCAATGAAAAGCTTTTCTCGCGAATGGGCGCGCGCAGCAACGTCGCCGATGACGACTTCGGCTTCGCCGTAGACCGAAGCCGTATCAACTAGGCGTCCTCCGCCTGCGATCAGCGCTTGCAATACCGCATCGGCTTTTTGTTTCGTCGCCTCATCGCTGGCATCAAAGACTTGTGCGGTGCCGAGCCCAACCGGCGGAAGGCGTTCGCCGCTTGATGGAATGGCCCGGGTAAAAATTTCAGGCGATTGCGCATGAGCTCGCGGCGCAAGCAGGATCGCCCCGGCAAGCGTCGTAAATGTGCGGCGGTCAATTTTGCTCATGGGCTTTCTCCCTGCACCACCGCGCCGTCGGTCGGGACCAACGTCGCGGCGCGACTTTCCTGCGCCCGGCCCAAAGCGGTCGACAACGCGAGCCAGCCCGCCGCGAGCGGCAAGGCAACGAGCGCAATGCCGCCAAGCTTCAGTCCCAACGCCTGCAGGCTGTCGAACACCCAGCCGTAAAGCGCGTCGGAGCCGCGATAAATCACGACATCGATCAGGTTTTTAGCTTTGTACTTCTCTTCGCGATCGAGAACGGTGAAGAACACCTGCCTTGCCGGATTGGCGACGGCAAAATTCATCCAACGCTGCACCACCTGAAGCCCAATAACGACCGCGAGCGTCGGCGCAGAAAACAGCGCGGCGAAGCCCACGACATAGACTGCCGGAAGCGCGGCGGCGGCGAACCCGGTGCCGAGGCGCCGAAGCACCTGCCCGGTCGCAAACAGCTGCGTCACCAAACTGAGCAATCCGACCGCCAGATCGATCCCGGCGAAGATGCGCGTTTGCTCGCCGGCGCCGTGCACATTCGCGGACACGATGTTGGCCTGCGCGAAATAGGTAATGGTGGCGCAAAACGATAACAGGCTCACCCAGCCCGCGACGCCGAGCAGATACGGCGAGCGGAAGAGTTCCGGCAAGGCAGCGAAAGCACTGCCGCCAACTCGCCGCGGCTCGGGCCGGACGCCGGACGACCCCATCGCCGCCCGATCGAGGCGATAAACGCACAGCACGGCCAGTTCGAGCAGCACTGCCGCAACAATCAAAAGATTCACCGGACCCAATGGCACCGACAGCCCGATGGTTATCATCGGACCTAGAAGGCCGCCGGCAGTACCGCCGGCTCCGATGAATCCGAACAGCCGCTTGCCCTGCTCGGCGGTGAACAGATCCGCCATGAACGACCAAAACACGGCGACCGCAAACAGACTGAATACACTGACCCAGACAAAGAATACCCGGGCCACAATCACTGGTGCGATTCCGAGCATGAGCAAGAGCCAGAACAGCACCAGGTTCGCGACAAAGAAGTGATAGACGATGGCAATAAAGAGATGGCGCGGCAGCTTCGCTACTAGCGCGCCATAAACCGGCTGTGAGACGAGGAGGGTGACGAAGGTAGCGGTGAAGAGCCAGGGCAGCGCCTTGACGCCGCCCGCAATACCCATCTGATCACGCAGCGGCCGCAACACGTAGTAGCCGGCGAGCAGCGCGAAAAAGTAAGCGAACGACCAGAATGCGGCGGCACGCTCCTGCGGAGTCGCCGGTACTGCCCACTCGATCCACCGCCGTAAGGCGGTCATGGAGCGAGCGAAAGCGTTTGCCTCAGTTCAGCCGCCGTAACTTGCTGGCCATATCCGGGACCGCCGCGCTGGAAGCGTCGCGCGTCCGCAAGTTTCCCTACGACCACCGGATCAAAGCCGGCATCGCGAATAAGCCCTTCGGCGACCCGCACGGCTTCCGCGTCATCGCCCGCGATCGGAATAGCCAGCTTCGGATCGGGACGGTTGGCTTCGCTGGCGAAGGTTTTGTAACTCATCGTGTTGAAGGCGCGAACAATCCGCGCGGCTGAGAGGTACTTCTGCGAAACAACGCCGATCCCCTCCTTCTCAACCTCGTCGGCGATCGGTGCACCGTCGCGGGCGGGGACCGCGTTGCAGGCATCGAGCACGATCTTGCCCTTGAGCCTCGCGCCATAGTCCTGGCCGATCTGCGGCAGCGCGCCATAAGGAACGGCGATGAAGAGAACATCGCCAAAGGCGATTGCTTCATCGACAGTGCCGGCTTTGGCAAGCTCGCCGAGCCCGGCGACGAGATCCTTCAGTTCCTCCGGATGACGTGACGAGAACAACACCGGATGGCCGGATTTGACCCATAACGTACCGATGGTGCCGCCGATATGGCCGGACCCGATGACGCCGATTTTGAGCTTTGTCTGCGCCAGCGCCCGCGTCCCCGACAATGCCATGCCGAGGATCAACGCGCCGCCGGCGCGCAAGAGTGCGCGGCGTTGAATTTTTGGAGCATCATGGACGAGCATCGAAACCTCTTCGCTTGCATCACCGGACTTGCCGCGCTCGTCTGCTTTTAGGCGATCCGGCGCGCTGGCGATACGGCCGCGCGGCAGATCAGGTCGCTGCTCGCGAACAGTTGAAAAGCGCGCGAGCTTACCTATTCGCGCGTATTCACTCGCACAGATGAGCGGAAAAGGCTTTTCAGACTCGCAAAGCCTGCTCGGCCGGCACGTAAGGCAGCTTTAGCGCGTCGGCGACGGCACGATAGATGATGTGACCGTCGTGCACGTTGAGGCCGTTGCGCAGATGCGGGTCGTCGGTCAGCGCTTGCCTCCAGCCCTTATCGGCGAGCGCGAGGACGAACGATGTGGTCGCGTTGCTGAGCGCAAACGTCGAGGTGCGCGCGACGGCGCCTGGCATGTTGGTCACGCAGTAGTGAACGACGTCGTCGACGACGTAGGTCGGATGCGAGTGCGTGGTCGGCCGCGAGGTCTCGGCGCATCCGCCCTGGTCTATGGCGACATCGACAATCACCGAACCGGGCTTCATGGCCTTGACCGTCTTTGCCGATATGAGCTTTGGCGCGGTCGCGCCGGGAACAAGGACCGTGGCGATGACGAGATCGGCGCGCCGACACACTGTCTCGACTACGTCGCGGGTGGAAAAGAGTGTGCGCACGCGGTTGCCAAACTGCGCCGCCAGGCGGCGCAACGCCTCGGGATTGCGGTCGAGCACCGTGACCTCGGCGCCCATGCCTGACGCAATCAAAGCGGCGTTTCCGCCGGCGACGCCGCCGCCGAGAATGACGACGCTCGCCGATGCCACACCGGGAACGCCGGCTAGGAGCACACCGCGGCCGCCGTTTTCCTTTTCGAGACAGTGCGCCCCAACATGGGGCGCCATTCGCCCGGCCACTTCCGACATCGGTGTGAGCAGCGGCAGCGTGCCGTGCGCGTCGGTCACCGTCTCATAGGCAATCGCGGTGACGCCCGCTTGCAGCAGATCCTCGGTCTGCGCGCGATCAGGCGCAAGATGCAGGTAAGCAAAGAGCACCTGACCGCGGTGGAGCTTTTTGCGCTCCACTGCGAGCGGCTCCTTCACTTTCACGACCAGCTCGGCACGTCCGTAGACGGCGTCGGCGTCGGCTACAATTTCGGCCCCGGCAAGTTTGTAGTCGCCGTCAGGCAGACCCGCGCCAGATCCAGCGCCGGTCTCAACGAGGACGCGATGGCCTTTGTCCGTCAGTTCGCGCACCGTCGAAGGCACGAGCCCGACGCGGTATTCGTTGTCCTTGATCTCCTTGGGCACGCCAACCAGCATAGCGTTCCTCTTCATTGTACCGACGCGCGCACGCTTCCCGCTTGGATAGGCAAGGAAGAAGACGCGCTACGTCACATAGAGACGATTTGGCAACTCGTTCGCCGAGCCATCGGGCGGGGCATGGACTGCCGCAACCGTGGCGCAGCTCTCGATGGCGGCAGTAAAGCCCGCGGCAATACGGCCCTCACGCATATGGCTGACCAGCGCATCGACCGCCGCCTGCCAATCTGCGGTGTGCACCTTCTGCCCGATACCTTCGTCGGCCATAATTCGCGCGTACCGTTCCGCCAGCGACACGAAGATCATCACGCCGGTCCGATTCTTGGTGTGGGCGACGCGTCGCAAGACGAATTGCTCCAGCGCCGCGCGATGCGCGCGTGCGCGCCGCACCACGCGCGGAACCAACGCCAGCCGCAGCGGCATCCAAGAAAAGACCAGCGCGAACACGATGAACGCGCCAAGCTGCACCAGAAAAATCCGCTGCACGCTCCATTCCGTGAATTCGATGAGCGGCCAGGGCGTCAACAGCGCCAACACGCTCGCCCATATGAGCGGCACGTGCGCGTAATCCGAAGATGCGCGCGCCAGCACGCAGACGAATTGGGCACTGGTTCTTTTCTCAGCCGCGGCGATCGCGGCGGCAATTGCGGCGTGGTCGTCGGCGGTGAGCGCCATTACCAGCTCCCCGAAGCGCCGCCGCCACCTGACGATCCTCCGCCGCCGGAGAATCCGCCGCCAAACCCGCCGCCGGAAGAGCCGCCCCAGGAACCGCCATCATATGGAAGGAAAACCGGGCCGCCATATCCGCCGCGGCCGCCGTGGCCGGCGCCAGGACCTCCCGGACCGTTGGCGTGCCGGACCAGATACCAGATGAAGAAAATTAACAGCACGAAAAACAGGAGTGGAAATAATTTGTTGAAGTCGCTGGCCGAACCTTCGGAGCGGACTTTGGCCTTCTGCTGCCACTCGCTCTTGTCGCCGCTCAGTACGCTGATGATGCCGTCAACGCCGCGTTCGACGCCGCCGGAAAAATCGCCGGTCTTCACGCGCGGGATTATCGCGCTGGCGATGATGACCGAGGACAGCGCATCGGTGAGCGTGCCTTCGAGGCCATAACCCACCTCGATGCGCACCTTATGCTCGGAAGGTGCCACCAGAAGCAGCACGCCGTTATTCTTCTTGGCCTCGCCGAGCTTCCAAAAACGAAACAGCTGATTGGCGTAAGTCTCGATGTCGCTTCCTTGCAGCGATTTGACAGTGGCGACGACCAGCTGAATGCCGGATTTATCCTCAAGGTCTTTGAGCTTGGCCTCAACATCGCTACGGCTTTCAGCCGTCATAACGCCGGCCTGATCGACCACGCGGCCGCTCAACGCGGGAAAGTCCAAGGCAAGCGCAAGCGACGACAAGCAGAAGAGCATGGTCAGCGCGAACGCTGCGGCCCGCGCTAGACCGCCATTGCCGGAAGCCAAGCCCAGAAACGATCCGGCCTTCATATCGGCACGTCCGCGTTGCTTCGCCGGCAGGCGTAAAATGCTCAGAATTTCACTTGCGGCGGCTTTTCAGAACCTTCGCTGGCGGTGAACTCGGCCATCGGCTTGTTGCCTGAGAAAGCAGTCTTCGCCCACAGGACGGTGGGAAACGTTCGTAGCGCCGTATTGTAGGCGCGAACCGCTTCGATGTAATCGCGCCGCGCTACCGCGATGCGATTTTCGGTGCCCTCAAGCTGTGACTGCAGCGCCAGGAAATTAGCGTTAGATTTTAGATCCGGATAATTTTCCGATACCGCGAGCAAGCGGCCAAGCGCGCCAGTCAGTTGGTTTTGCGCGTCCTGGAACGCCTTCACTTTGTCTGGATCGGTGAGTTGCGAGGCGTCGACCTTGACCTGCGTCGCCTTGGCTCGCGCTTCAATGACCGCGGTCAGGACGTTCTTCTCCTGCGCCGCATAGCCTTGCACCGTGGCGACGAGATTTGGAATGAGATCGGCGCGGCGCTGATATTGATTCTCAACATCCGCCCAGCGCGCTTTGGCCTGCTCCTCCAAAGTCGGGATGGTATTGTAGCCACAGCCCGCGAGCGTGAAGCAAAGACCAACGAGCGCGAGTGCCAGAACCGGCCAACGCCAAATTTTGTTCATTGCCGCCCTCTCATTCGCCGAAAACGCTCCGGCTTGGTGAACTTATACCTCGACCGGCTCGGTTCCTACGATTTCAATGCCGAAGCCGGACAAACCTACATAGGTCATATGACGGGAGGAGCTCAGCAGCCTGATCGAGACCACGCCGAGGTCTTTGAGAATTTGCGCACCCAAACCGACCTCACGCCATTGCCGCGTGCGCGCTTCTCCCGAAGCAGTCTCATCGGATTTCGGGATCGCGACCACCGGTACGCCCGCCGCGCCATCGCGCAAAACGACCAGCACTCCCCTACCCTCGGCTTTGAAACGCTCTAGCGTCCGGCGGATCGCTTTCGCGCCACCAAAAACGTCGAGGATAAGATTGGCGCGATGCAGCCGCGTGAGAACATTTTTGCCTTGGCCGATAGAACCGTAGACGAAGGCCATGTGGTAAAACGGGTCGAAAGGTGTCTGAAAGGCGTAGCCGGTCAGCGTGCCGATTTCAGAATCTACCGGAAATTCTGCCAGGCGCTCGATTAGCTTGTCGCGCGCTTGGCGATAGGCGATCAAGTCGGCGATAGTCACGCGCGCGATTTTGTGATGCGTGGCGAAGGCGGCAATCTCCGGCCCGCGCATAACCGTGCCGTTGTCGTTCATCAGCTCCGCCAGCACGCCAACCGGCGGGACGCCGGCAAGCCGGCATAAATCGACGCAAGCCTCGGTATGGCCCGAGCGCATCAGTACGCCGCCCTCCTTGGCAACCAGCGGAAAAACGTGGCCGGGCCGGACAAAATCGGACGCGCCCATGTTGCCGTTGGCCAGCGCGCGCACCGTGTTGGTGCGCTCCTCTGCAGAGATGCCGGTCGTCAAGCCATGGCGCACATCGACTGAAACGGTGAAAGCGGTGCCAAGAGGCGCGTCGTTGCGCGCTACCATGGGATCGAGATGGAGCCGGCGCGCCTCGTCCTGCGCTAGCGGGGCGCAGACAATCCCGGAGGTGTGGCGGATAATAAATGCCATCTTCTCAGGCGTGCAGAGCGATGCGGCGACGAATAAATCGCCTTCGTTTTCGCGATCGTCGTCATCGGCGACGATGACGAGTTCGCCGCGGGAAAACGCGTCGACCACGGCCCGGATGCGTTGGTGTGCGTCGTTCATTGTCCGGTTGGTTCCCAGCAGCGGTCACTTCGATGCGGGCGAAAACGGCCAAGCGGGGGACGACCCCACCTGACCGCGATGCCGCAGATAGTGATCGGCGATGACGCACGCCACCATGGCTTCGCCGACCGGCACGGCGCGAATGCCGACGCAAGGATCGTGGCGGCCCGTCGTGGTGATCTCGGTGTCGTGGCCGTAGCGATCGACGGTGCGGCGAGCCGTCAGGATTGAAGACGTGGGCTTGACGGCAAAACGCGCGACCACCGGCTGACCGGTGGAAATACCACCCATCACGCCACCGGCATTGTTGGAAAGAAATACCGGCGCGCCGTCGTTACCCATGCGCATCTCGTCGCCGTTTTCCTCGCCGGAGAGTTCGGCGGCGGCAAAGCCGGAGCCGATCTCAACGCCCTTGACCGCGTTGATGCTCATCAGCGAGCCCGCGATATCGGCGTCGAGCTTGCCGTAAACGGGGGCACCGAGACCCGGCGGCACGCCTTCGGCAACGATTTCGATGACCGCGCCGACGGACGAGCCGCGCTTGCGAACTTCATCGAGATATTCGGCGAAGAACGCCGCCCGCTCGGCGTCTGGACAAAAAAATGCATTGCGCTCGACTTCCTCCCAGTCCCATCGCGCGCGATCAATGCGATGAGGACCCATTTGCACGAGTGCGCCGCGCACGCGCACGTTCGGCAAAATTTTGCGAGCGATCGCACCAGCCGCAACCCGCATCGCCGTTTCCCGGGCCGATTGCCGGCCTCCACCGCGATAATCGCGCACGCCATACTTCACGTCGTACGCATAGTCGGCATGCCCCGGCCGGTATTTGTCTTTGATGTCGGAATAATCCTTCGTCCGCTGATCGACATTGTCGACGATGAGCGCGATGGGCGTGCCGGTGGTGACCTGCCGGCCCGTCTCCTCGTCAAAAAAGACGCCGGACAGGATCCTGATCGCATCCGGTTCCTGACGCTGAGTCGTGAAGCGCGATTGGCCTGGGCGGCGGCGATCGAGGTAAGGCTGGATATCGGTTTCGCTGAGCGGAATGCGCGGCGGACAACCGTCGACCACGCAACCGATCGCGGGCCCATGGCTTTCGCCGAAGGTGGTCACTCGAAACAAATGCCCGTACGTATTGAACGACATGATGACAGAGGTGAAATCACAGCGGACGGATGCCGCAAGCGTTTATGCCATATTGTGGTGAATGTTAATTCCCGTCACCCAGCAGGCTGGCGATCCACGAGAATCCGAAAGAACGCTAAGATATTGAGATATTTATATTTCTGCCGCTATACAGATTAGTCCTTGCCGACAGCGATGTCGGGCGCGTCCGGGTGTTTCATGCCGACGATGTGATAGCCGGCGTCGACGTGATGGACCTCTCCGGTAACGCCCCGCGACATGTCGGAAAGCAGATAGACGCCAGCCTGACCTACGTCTTCGATCGTCACGTTGCGGCGTAGCGGCGAGTTGTATTCGTTCCACCGGAAAATATAACGAAGATCGGCAATGCCGGCAGCGGCGAGCGTTTTGATCGGGCCGGAAGAGATGGCGTTGACACGGATGTTCTTCACACCGAGGTCGGCGGCCAAATACCACACCGAGGCCTCAAGCGCGGCCTTGGCGACGCCCATGACGTTGTAATGCGGCATCCATTTTTCAGCGCCGTAGTAAGTCAACGTCAGCATGGAGCCGCCATTCGGCATTATTTTCTCGGCGCGTTGAGCGACCGAAGTAAACGAATAGCAGCTGACCAGCATGGTCTGCGTGAAATTGTCCTGCGTCGTGTCGACGTAGCGGCCGTCGAGTTGGGCGCGGTCGGAAAACGCGATTGCATGGACGATAAAATCGATGCTGCCCCAGGCCGATTGCACGGCGGCAAATACCGCATCGATGGTCGCCGGTACGGTTACATCGCAATGCCCAACGACAATGCCACCCACCTCCTGCGCGAGTGGCTCGACGCGCTTCTTCAGTGAATCGCCCTGATAGGTGAAGGCAAGTTCGGCGCCGTGCATGTGGCATGCCTTAGCAATGCCCCAAGCGAGCGAGCGCTGGTTGGCAACCCCCATAATCAGGCCGCGCTTGCCGCGCATGAGGCCCGAGATTTCCGACATTCTCCGACCCCGCACGACGATTTCGGCGCCGGGGCTTCCTATGGCATAGGGTGGTGGACCGCTCAAGCTCGCGACGGGCGCGGAACTAGGCGCGTCCGCTCACGCGCCTTTACGCGGATCGTAAGCCTTTTCGCTTCGCCATTTCCGCATCAGTTCTTCGAGTTCCGCATCGTTTTTTCCAGGTAGGACGATGCGAACCGTGGCCAAAAGGTCGCCGTGGCCGGCTTTCGCAGGGAAACCTTTGCCCTTCAGGCGGAATGTGCGGCCGCTACTGGTTCCCGCCGGAACAGCAATCTCCACGGGCCTATCAAGCGTCGGCACGCGCACCTTGGCGCCGAGTACCGCCTCGTAGAGCGTTATTGGCAGATCAACCCGAACGTCGGACCCGTCGAGGGTGAAAGTAGCGTGCGGTGCGATCGAAACGGTGATGAGCAAATCGCCGGCCCCGGTCGGCCCGGCCATTCCCTGACCGCGGAGCCTAATCTGCTGGCCGTTGGTGATCCCGGCGGGAATCTTGACCTCGACGTCTTTCCCGGAGGGCAACCGCAAGCGCTGCGTGGTGCCAGACGCCGCTTCCGGTAGACTCACCGTGATCGCGGCGGCCAGATCGCCCCCGGTTGCATCCTCGGTGTCAAACGCCGCGCGGGCGCCGCCCCGGCGCGAACCACCGCCCGCTCCGAACGCTTCGCGAAGAATATCCTCGAAGCCGCCGAAACCGGCACCCGCACCACCGCGGCCCCGGCGTGTCGCCCGCGTAAAACCCTCCGGCCCAAAACTGAAGGTTTCGAACTCGGCTTCCGGACCGAACCCGGCCCCGGGGCGCGGTCCCGTCCCGCCTCCAAATCCTTCAAAGCCACGGAATCGGGCCTTGCCCTCGGCGTCGATCTCACCGCGGTCAAATGCCTTGCGCTTGTCCTCATCGCCAAGAATTTCGTAAGCCGTGTTCAACTCGGCAAAACGAGCAGCCGCCTTTG
>Ga0209169_10000516_pt1 | contig 23628 bp, 20 predicted proteins | sample HubBroMetageWRM4_FD_188346 | JGI IMG/M metagenome (GOLD analysis project Ga0209169, IMG submission 188346) | Warmed soil microbial communities from the Hubbard Brook experimental Forest, New Hampshire - Hubbard Brook CCASE Soil Metagenome WRM 4... | ecosystem: Environmental > Terrestrial > Soil...
TCCCTGGTGCGTGTGGAAGAACGGCTGTGCGGGACGCGATATTGCATGATGAAGCTGAGTTTGGGGAACAAAGGCTCGGAGCCGCTCAACATACTTTGCCTCGGCGCGCATTCTGATGATATTGAGATCGGTTGCGGCGGCACGCTGCTGCATCTCAAGCAGACCATGCCGCAACTGAGGTTTCATTGGGTGGTGCTCAGTGCCGCCGGCAATCGGGGCCGCGAGGCCGCCAAGGCCGCCGACCTGTTTACGTCGGGCTGCGAAAAGCAACTCGCACTGAAGGACTTTCGCGACGGATTTCTGCCCTATAGCGGAGGTGTTGTGAAGGACTTCTTCGAGGAACTGAAAGGGCAGGTAAATCCGGACCTGATTTTCACTCACTGGCAGCGCGATGCCCATCAGGACCACCGCTTGATTTCTGAACTTACCTGGAACACATTTCGCAACCATCTGATTTTGGAATACGAAATCCCGAAATACGATGGCGATATCGGCCGGCCCCATGTGTTCGTGCCTCTGGAATCGCCTCTGTACCAGCGTAAGGTGGATTATTTGTTGGAAGCGTTTGAAACCCAGCGCGGGAAACCCTGGTTCGCGCCGGAAACATTTCTGGGACTGATGCGGATTCGCGGTATGGAGTCGAACTCGCCCAGCGGTTACGCCGAGGCATTTTACGCCCGCAAACTGGTGGTGCAGTAGTGCAGATCAGCGTTATTGTGTGCACCTATAACCGTTGCCAGCACTTGAGTCGGGTGCTGGATAGCATCGCGAATTCCGTGCTACCAGACTTGATCGAATGGGAAGTCCTGATCGTCGATAACAACTCTAAAGATCAGACTCCAGATGTAGGCAAAGAATTCGCAGCCCGACATCCCAGGTTTCGTTATCTATGCGAGCCGCGTCAGGGAAAATCCTACGCGTTGAATACTGGAATTCGCGAGTCGCGCGGCGAGGTTTTGGCTTTTGTTGATGACGACGTCACCGTAGAGCCCGCCTGGCTGTGGAACCTTGCTCAAGCTTTGCGAAATGGCGAGTGGGCAGGCACAGGAGGACGAACCTTGCTGGCGGAAAAGTTTTCGCCGCCGCGGTGGTTGTCGCTGACCGGGCCGCACAGCCTGGGAGGCGTACTGGCAGCTCAATTCGACCTGGGCGATACACCCTGCGAACTTGATCAACCGCCCTATGGCGCCAACATGGCGTTTCGCAGGCAAATGTTCGAGAAGTATGGCCTTTTTCGCACTGATATGGGGCCCAGCCCTGATCGCCAGGTACCGCGTCCTAATGAAGACACGGAGTTCGGGCGTCGTCTTATGGCAGCGGGAGAGCGCCTGCGATATGAACCGTCCGCCATCGTTTATCACCCCGTGCCCCAGGACCGGATACGGAAACACTACTTCCTCGGTTGGTGGTTCGATTACGGGCGGGCGGCCATCCGTGAAGTTGGCAGGCGACCGGATATCTGGGGAATTCCACGACCCTACCTTACGATGCTGAAGGCCATTACAGTTCTTGCGCCCACCCGAACCCTGCGATGGATGGTCACCGTGAATCCAAAATGGAGGTTTTACTATAAGTGCTGGGTGTGGAAGACTGCCGGGGAGATCGTGGAAATTTATCGCCAGTCGTTCGGCAGGAACAGACCCGGAGACAATGGAGGACGGACCGTAACACAACGGGATGGTGGGAGGCAATGTAGCAGCCTCAGAAACGCATGAAGATCACAGTTATTTTGTGCACGTATAATCGCTGCCAGATTCTGGCGAAGGCACTGGACAGCGTGGCCGTCCTCAAGCTTCCTGAATCGGTCGAATGGGAAATCCTGGTAGTTGACAACAATTCGCGCGACCAGACGCGCAGGGTGGTCGAGGACTTCAGCCAGCGTTTTCCCGGGCGCTTCCGATATCTTTTCGAGCCACGGCAGGGCAAGTCGTATGCGCTCAACTCTGGGATTCAAGAAGCTTTGGGCGACGTGGTCGCATTCATGGACGACGATGTGACCGTTGAGCCGACGTGGCTGCAGAACCTTACAGCGCATTTGGACCAGAGCGAATGGGTCGGTGCCGCGGGGCGTATTGTTCTGCAATGGCCGAAGTCGTTGCCCGCATGGTTGTCCACCACCGGTCCATACGCGCGCTGTCCCTTCCCCGATTTCGACTTGGGTCAAGAAACCAAAGAGCTCACTCGGCCTCCATTCGGCGCCAATATGGCTTTCCGAAAGACCATGTTTGAGAAGTACGGTGGATTTCGCACCGACCTCGGTCCAAGCGCGAGCCGCGAAATCCCCTGCCCTAATGAGGACGTCGAGTTTGGCCGCCGGTTGTTAGACGCCGGAGAGCACCTGCGCTATGAACCCTCAGCCGTCGTGTACCATCCCGTTGCGCCGGAACGGATCACCAAGAAATACTTTCTCAATTGGTGGTTCGACGCAGGCCGTGCCGAGGTCCGCGCGTTCGGAGTCCGGCCTGGAACCAAATGGCACCTTGCGGGAATTCCGCTGTACCTGCTTCGTAGTCTCGGTCTATGGACGCTGCGATGGGTGCTGGAACTCAACCCGCGCGTTCGCTTTTATCTCAAAATCGTAGTTTGGGGAAAGGTTGGAGGGATTCAAGAATGCTATCGCCAGTCGCGAGTAAGGAACGTAGCCGTCAGGACCGAACTGACATGAAGTTTTCCGCATCGCGGCGGTTGCAGGCGCGGAGCCATGCCATCATTCCTGGCGGATGCCACACCTATGCCAAGGGAGACGACCAGTATCCCGAGGAATTTCCTGCGTTCATCACTCGCGGCAAGGGGTGCCATGTCTGGGACGCGGATGGAAATGAGTTCATCGAATACGGAATGGGCCTCAGATCGGTAACTCTGGGACATGCATTCGAGCCGGTAGTGGAAGCGGCTTACCGCCAGATGCAGCTCGGAGCCAACTTCACCCGGCCAGCGAAGATTGAGGTGGAGCTGGCGGAGGCGATGCTCGAACTTATTGACGGCGCCGACATGGTGAAGTTCGCCAAGAATGGCTCTGACGTCACCACCGCGGCGGTCAAGTTAGCCCGGGCCTACACGCGGCGGGAGTTAGTGGCAATTTGCGCCGACCAGCCGTTCTTCTCCACTGACGATTGGTTCATTGGTACCACCGAAATGGATGCCGGAATTCCCCGCGCGACCGCAGAGCTAACTCTGAAATTCCGCTACAACGACTTGAACAGTTTGCAGACTTTGTTCGATCAGCATCCCGGCAAGATCGCCTGTGTGGTGATGGAAGCAGAAACAGTAACCGCACCTGCTGCGGGCTACCTGAGACAAGTGAAGCAGCTGTGTGAGGAACGCGGCGCTCTGCTGGTCTTTGACGAAATGATCACCGGCTTTCGCTGGCATCTGGGAGGTGCGCAGAAATTTTATGATGTTGTGCCGCATCTTTCCACCTTTGGCAAAGCCATGGGCAACGGCTTTGCCATCGCTGCCCTCGCCGGCAAACACGAGATCATGCGGCTGGGTGGGCTCGATCATGACCAGCGCCGCGTATTTCTGCTTTCTACTACTCACGGAGCCGAGACCCATGCCTTAGCGGCGTCGCTCGAAACCATCAGGACTTATCGCGAGCACAACGTCATAGAATTTCTCTGGAGACAGGGAGAGCGGCTGCGCGCACTCATCAACCGGTCGATTGTCGAGAACCGGCTTGAAGGCTTTTTCAAAATGATAGGGCAGCCCTGCAACCTGGTCTACGCAACCCTCGATCAGGATCACAATCCATCTCAGGCGTACCGCACCCTGTTCCTGCAGGAAACGATCCGGCGGGGAGTTATCGCTCCATCGTTCGTGATAAGTTTGTCGCATCGTGATGCTGACATCGAACGTACTGCGGAAGCGGTCCATGCCGCCCACGTGGTCTATCGCAAAGCATTGGATGAAGGCATGGACAAATACGTGGCAGGGCGTCCGGTGAAGCCGGTGAACCGCGAGTATAACTAGCAATGAAGAAGGATTTGACGCCGTGAAGGAAGAACTGCGGGAGTTATACCGTTATCGGGAGTTGCTCTACATGATCGCGTACCGCGACATCAAAGTCCGGTACAAGCAATCGATCATGGGGTTTATGTGGGCAATCCTGATGCCGATCTTGATCGTCATGTCCGGCATCGTCGTCCGTTATGCCTATGCTTTGGCGGCACATACGCCGCTCCAGACCGCGGATATCGCCAGCGTGGCCGTGAAGTCGCTTCCCTGGGCATTCCTGGTTTCCAGCATTCGCTTTGCCTGTCTCAGCCTCATCAACAACAAAGAATTGGTGACCAAGATCTACTTTCCCAAGGAGATATTTCCGATTGCGGCGGTCGTCGCCAGTCTTTTCGATCTCTTGATCGCATCCTGCGCTCTGGTGATTTTCCTGTTCGTAGTGCAGATCGGCTGGAATCCATACCTTATCTGGATTCCGGTGCTGATCGTGACCATGGTGCTTCTGGCCGCTGGAATCGGCATGATTGTTTCCGCTGCGAGTCTGTTTTTTCGCGACGTGAAATTCATCGTCGAAGTGCTCCTCACATTCGGAATTTTCTTCACCCCGGTCTTTTATGAGGTCGGCATGTTTGGAGAGAAGGGCAAGTGGCTATTGCTCAATCCGGTGAGCCCGATCCTGGATGCGTTCAGCGCCGTCGTTGCCCGCCATCAATCGCCAAACCTGCCGTGGCTTGCCTACAGCGCCGGTTTTGCAGTGGTGTCCGTTCTTGGCGGATACATCTTCTTTAAACATCTGGAGCCGGCTTTCGCGGAGAGCATCTGACAGAGGAACTGAATGTCTGACATCGCGCTCCGAATGGAGCAGGTTTACAAAAAGTTTCGCAAGGGTGAAGTCTACAACTCCCTTCGCGATCTCCTGCCCGCGCTGACGGGAAGCATGTTCCGCCAGCAGGAACTGAGCGAGCGCGACCAACGCGAGTTCTGGGCATTGCAGGACATTTCGTTTGAAGTAAAGCGCGGCGAAGCCCTAGGCATCATCGGCCGCAACGGAGCCGGAAAAAGCACAGTACTAAAAATTCTGAGCCGGATCATTAAGCCTACCAAGGGCCGGATGGTGGTCAATGGACGTCTCTCTGCGCTGATCGAAGTCGCAGCCGGCTTCCACCAGGATCTGACAGGTAGAGAGAACATTTTCCTTTACGGAACCATCCTGGGAATGAGCAAACGTGAGATTGCGTCGAAGGTTGATCAGATTATCGCCTTCTCCGGAATCGAAGAGTTCATCGACACCCCGGTAAAGCGCTACTCCTCCGGGATGTACGCTAGACTCGGGTTCTCAGTTGCCGCGCATGTCGATCCCGAAGTGTTGATCGTCGATGAGGTCCTGAGCGTGGGCGATTACGCCTTCCAGCAGAAATGCATCGAACGCATGAAGGAAGTGGTCCGCGACGGCGCCGCGGTTCTGTTCGTTTCCCATAACCTTCGGACAGTGGCCGAGTTTTGTGATCGCTGCCTGCTGTTGGAGCGCGGGCGTCTTCTGATGACTGGGTCACCCAATGACGTCATACAGTCGTACATGAAAAGTGCCCGGATCAAACGTCACGACGAGTCCAAGGAAGTAGAAATCTCGCGGGTACGAATCCGTAACCGCCAGGGTGAAAGCGTCCGTTTTGAGTCAGGGGAGACGGCTTGGGTCGACGTTGAAGTGACGGCTCGCCGCCCGGCCACGAAGATGGCAGTGGTTCTATTGGTCAAAGACGAGTCCTACTACGAGGTCTTCAACACCTCCACCGAGCGCCTGGGTCTCGGCAGCTTCAACCTGGAAAGTGGTGAGACGTTCGCCTGTACCTTCGAACTCGACCTGAACTTTGCCAACGGGGCCTTTCACCCCTTTGTGGCCCTGTACCGTTACCACACGGAAACCCTGCTTGACCAGTTGGAGTTGGCCGCCTGTATCTACGTTGGGTCAGAAACCGATGTGCGCGGCGCGGTCAACTGTTTTCCTCGCGTGATTCGGCACGAAGTCTTGCGGGTGACCTCCGGGGCGAGTGTTTAAGATGCAGCTTCAAGCTCCTGCCATGTCCGACTCGTCCGATTCTGAGAGTGCTCATTGCTCGGATGACGCAGCCAGCAAGCCAGGCCCTCGAATCGCGCTGCTGACTCCTTACAACGGAGGCAACCTGGGCGACGCGGCCATTCAGGATGCGATGATCGCAAACCTGCGGCTGCGGTTGCCAGGCGCCCAGTTTTCTGGCATCTCGCTCAACTGCGAGAGCTTTGAAGAACGCCATCACGCGGGATCGTTTCCAATTCGCGGAACCTCGATGTGGCACGGCGTGGCTCGCAGCCAAGCGACTCCCCTAGCTGAGGGCCAAGGCAGCCTGGCGGATGACGCTGGCCAGAGTCGGGTTTCGCTAAAGACTGTGCTCAAAGCAGTGCCCGTACTGGGGTGGTGCTTAAAGACGATTCATGGATGGGGAAGGGAAGTTCGCCACTGGTTCAGGGCTTATCGTTTCCTCACTACCCAGGACCTTCTCATCGTATCCGGGGGCGGCCAACTGTGCGATCGCTGGGGCGGACCTTGGCACCATCCGTTCGCACTTTTTAAATGGGCAGTTCTGGCACGGTTCGCTCAGGTTCCTTACGTCGTCGTCAGCGTGGGCGCCAGTAACGATGCTTCCATGACATCCAGGGTATTTATGTCGGCCGCGCTTCGAATGGCCAGGTACCGATCGTTTCGCGACAAAAGCAGCAGGGAAGTTGCTGGCGGTTTAGCGCCACAGGCTGCGCGGGATTCTGTCGTGCCCGATCTGGCGTTCAGCCTGCCTGCTTCGGAACTACCGAGGCCCGCCGGGATCCGAAAGATGGCACAGGGACGGACAATTGTCGCCATCAGTCCGATCGCATATGCGAAGCCGGGCCGCTGGCCTCGCGAAGACCGTGCGCTTTACGACCGATACGTTCAGCAAATGGCTGGCTTGGTGTCGCAGTTGCTCGCCGGCGGTTATTTCCTGGTCGTCGTTTGGTCGTCTCTCGCCGACGACGAAAGCGTTGTTCCTGAGATACTCGCTTCGTTGGACCAGGAGTCGAAAAAAAACATTGCTCGGCAGACGCATATCGCTACCATCGCCTCATGGAAGGATCTCGTCGCATCGCTTATGGACGTTGATGTTCTCATTGCCAGCCGCCTGCACAGCGCGATTCTCGGCTTCGTCAGTCGGAAACCCGTGATCGCGATTTCCTTCGATCCCAAAGTGGACGGAGTGATGACAGATCTAGGTCAGAGCGAATACCTTTTACATATCCGCGATTTTACGCAAGGAGAAGTAGTCGACATGCTAGATCGCTTGATGCCGCGCAAGGATGGAGTCGTCGATCAGATCGCCTCGTACCAGCGTCAAATTTCATCCAGCCTGGCCTTGCAGTATGACGCGATGGCGCGCTTTGCCTTGGAAAGCTGTTACCGTCGAACTGTAGAACGCCTCTCAGCCGCCATATGACGATTGCAAAAATTAAGCAAACGCGAGTCTGGGCATGGGCGCGCCGCAGTTGGCTCGGAGGATGGGTGAAAGAGGCCAAAAGGTGCAGGCGTGAGCTTTGGGCCTGGACGCGCAGCGGGCACACGGTTCTTCCGCGTGTCGACCAGTTCACCAAATCTATCGCGGCGCTTCATATGGGCGCTTCCCTAGACGCCGCTACCGGAGAGGGTGATACCGAGGCCCCGATCTTTTTGCTGTCGACTGGCATGAGGACCGGATCAACACTCCTCCAGCGTATCCTGGTCACTGATCCCCGTGTCCTGCTGTGGGGAGAGCCGCTTGGTGATATGGACTTCGTATGTCGAATTACCGAGATGCTGAGCCACTCGATATGTCCCTGGAACTTGGAGCAGTGGAAAAATCACAACCCCGCTTCGTCCTCCATGGCGACCTCATGGATTGCCGATCTCTATCCTCCTGGCGAAGATTTTCGATCGGCTCTTCGGGCTCTTTTCGATCGCTGGCTAGGCGAGCCGGCTCATGCCCTCGGATTTGCACGCTGGGGCCTCAAGGAGGTTCGCCTGGGTGCAGCCGAGGCAGCCTTGTTGCATTGGTTGTACCCGCAAGCCAAGTTCGTAGTCCTGTCGCGCAACCCGTACGATTCTTATCGATCACTGGCCGATTCGAAGTGGCTCGTCTATCAACGCTATCCGGAAATGTGCATCGATTCCGCGGCAGCGTTCGCTCGCGTCTGGAACCGGCTCGCACTGAGCTGGTCTGAACCGCCGGCGGGCTTTCCCTGGTTCCACATCAAGTACGAGGATTTGGTTGACGGCAAGGTTGACTTCCGGGCATTGGAGTCGTGGCTAGGAATTGACATCAAGGAAGATGTCGCTTTATCGGTAGCGGTTGGCAGCACAGCCCAGCGACGGCGGCTCAGCTGGTACGAACGTCTGATCATCACACGCGAAGCCTCCGCGGGCATGCGCGCCCTGGGCTATTCGGAAACACTCAAGGCTGGGCTGCCGGATCCAACTCACTCCGCCAACCGAACGGGAGCCGTGCCGGCGCAGGGAGTGGCGGCCAAAACCAACTAAATAAAATGTCCCATGGAAACGCCGATGCGCCAGAAGTGGCTCCAGAAGCTCCGCTCGTGAGCGTCGTTACACCTTTTTACAATACGGAAGCTCATCTGGAGGAGTGCATCGCCAGCGTTCTCCGCCAGACGTACGAAAACTGGGAATACATCCTGCTTAACAATTGCAGTACTGATAGATCAACGGAAATCGTCGAGCGCTACGCCAAGCAGCATCCCGGCAAAATTCGCCTTGAACATAATTTGACGTTTCTTTCCCAGGTGCAGAATTACAATGCCGCGCTGCGTCTCGTATCTCCAAGCAGCAAGTATTGCAAGGTCGTGCAAGCCGATGATTGGTTGTTTCCGGATTGCATTCGCGCCATGGTCGAAGTCGCCGAGGCGCACCCGAACGTTGGGATCGTTGCCGCCTACGAACTCGAAGGCGATGAAGTCCGTCTGGACGGGCTGCCCTATCCCAGCCCGGAGGTTTCCGGGAGCGAGACCAGCCGGATCTATTTCCTTCAGGGAAAATATCTTTTCGGGACGCCCACTTCGTTGTTACTGAGGTCTGAGTTGATTCGCTCCAGGCACGCTTTCTATGACGAGCGCTATGCTCCCTTTGAAGATGGGCACGTCTGCTTCGATCTGCTCAAGACCTGGAATTTCGGCTTCGTGCATCAGGTGCTCACCTATTCGCGCCGCGACAACCATTCGATCATCTCCAAAGTCCGATCGTTCGGATTAGAGTTGTTCCTGCATTTCTCGATGCTGGTGGCGCATGGGCGAGACTATCTGACGGAAGAAGAGTATCGTCGCTGTCTGAAGCAGGCGGAGCGAGAGTACTTCGTGTTTCTCACGAAATGCGCCTGCGCGCGGCATGGCAAGGGCCACGACTTTTGGGAGTTTCACCGCAACGGCTTGAAGTCAGTCAATTACTCGCTGAATTGGCGGCTTTTGGTAAAGTGGGCGCCAAGAGCTCTTATGGAGAAGACCTGGGCGAGCCTGTGGAGCGCATGGGACGGGATGTTCGCATGACCACTCAGGTTCAGCAATATCCGATGAAGCCAGCGCCGGCGGAGCGAACCCTGTGGCCGATTGCGGCGGTGATCGCCGTTGTTGTGATCGCCGCCGCCGGCCTCAACTGGTCATTCCACCATCCCTTTCCGGTTCACTGGGATGAGGCGCTGGACGTGAATGACGCTCAGATTGATACGCAACGTCTTCAGCACGGAATGCTGGTGAAGCTCGCGGGCAGACTTCTTATAAAAAGCCTTGGAAAACCACCAGCCTATCGGTTGGTGGCTCTTCCACTGCTCGGCCTAGTTGGATTTCACGTTGCGGCGGCGCGCTTTGTTTCGCTTGCATGCTTCGCTGTGAGCTCGCTGTTCCTGTATCTGGCAACCCGCCGCATTGCCGGTCGAGCGGCGAGTTCCTTTGCCGTTCTCATCTTCTGTCTGTCGCCGGTGGTGGTGTCAGCGAGCATCTGGTTTAGTACGGAAGGCCCGCTATACTTAGCCACTTCGGCGATGTTTTACTACCTCTTCTTGATCTGGACGGACGAGTCGGAGCACTCGCGCAGTTGGATCGGCCTCGGCCTGGCCGTCGCCCTCGGATTGCTGTCGAAGGCATCTTTTTTCGCGATCGTAGTTCCGTTGATGACGTTTGCGATTGTGGTTGCTCTCCGCGGCCAAGTCGGTGGTCGAAGTTTCGCATCGCTGTGGAAGGCAGGATTACTCGCCTCGCTGGTCGCCCTGCCCTGGTGGTCGCTGAACATCAAGCCGGCGATTGGCGTGGCCGAGCAAGCCAGGGGGTTTGTCGCAAATTCTCTCGGGCCTCCATCGATCGCGACCTCTCTAAGATGGCTCAGTACCGTTTTCCAGGGGCTCCTGGGATACGGATTGGGCATTCTGGTGGTGTTCATCTTGCTGCTGTGGGCTTACCGCGCGTTGGTGAAGCGAGACGCGGCTCTTGATCCTCTGCAAAAGACGGCACTGTGGGCATGCGTAGCGGCTGGCCTGCCGATTGTGCTGGTACAGCTCTCCGGCACCAACCACCTGCTTCGCCACGTATCTCCGGTGATGATCCCGTTGGCAATTACTGTCGGTGTTCTCGCCGGGAACGTGGGATGGCTCCGTTCTGCCCCCGCGATTGTGTTTTCCAGCATCCTCTTCTGCGTTCAACTGGGAATGATTGTGGCGCCAGTCGTGGTTCCAAACCAGCGTCCTCTGAATGCCGCATTTGTGAATGTTTCACTGCCGTGGCAAGTCATGGCGCGCAGGGAACAATGGGATTGGCAGCCAGTGCTTACCATAAGTCATGATTGCGGTATTGCTTCTCCGAAAATTGGCTACATTGGAATGGGGCCGACATTTAACCCGCCGCAGATTGAACATCCCTGGGTTGCTGCTGCCGGGGCGACAAGTAACGAGACTTTCCCCTATGCCGATGTTCAGCTGCTATGGCGCTTCGGCCAAGGCCCGCCGGATTGGCAAAAAGTGATGGACTCCGCCGAGCAGAGCGACCTGGTGATGACTGCCCCGCACTATCTTGGCGATCTCGACAACCGCGGCATGGATAATCAATACAACGCTGAATTCGCCGGCCGTCTCTCGTCGGATCATCTCTTTCGAACTCCAATCTCGCTTGCCATGGGACGTTTCGAGCCCGTCGAGGTCGAGGTCTTCGTAAGAAAATCTCTGTCGTGCCGTCTGCCCGAACAGGCGGCGACACCATAACCAATTCGCGACCCTTGAGGACTCTTCAGAACACAACGGTAGCGGTGACGGGTGCCTGCGGGTTCATCGGCTCGCACCTGGTGGAGAAGCTGCGGGCCGGCGGATCGCGAGTCTTGGCCATCGACAGCCTAAGTTACGGCCGCCGCGAAAACCTCGATCTTTCCGATCCGGATATTCGTTTCGAACAAATTGAACTTCGCAGTGGCTGTGCCCATCGTCTCGCGCCATTGCTCGAAGGGGTTGATTATCTTTTCCATCTCGCCGCTGAAAAGCACAACCAGTCCATCCATTCGCCGGAACGGGTGCTCGACGCCAATGTGATCGGCACGTACGAACTGCTAACAGCGGCTGCCGATGCCGGCGTGAAGAAAATTGTATTCACATCGTCGCTCTACGCTTACGGCAGAATGACCGGCCCTCCCATGGCCGAGGACGAAGTCCCTCTGCCCCACACCGTCTATGGAATTTCTAAGCTGACGGGCGAACACCTGTGCCGCCACTTCTCCATGCAGAGGGGAATTCCGGCCGCATGTTTGCGGCTCTTTTTTGTGTACGGTCCACGCCAGTATGCGGGACTAGGATACAAGTCGGTAATCGTCAAGAACTTCGACCGCATGGTAAAAGGAGAGAAGCCGCTGATCTTCGGAGACGGCAACCAGCGCCTGGATTACATTTATGTGGCCGATGTGGTTTCCGCACTTCTGCTTGCAATGTCCGGTGCGGACGAGTTCAATGTATTTAACGTGGGGAGCGGCTCCGGCGTGAGCGTCAATGAGCTTACCGCTCTCATGAAGGAAGTGGCCGGCGTGAATGCTGCTTGCGAGTATGGACCGGCTGATTTTACCAACGGCAGCTCACGCGTGGCCGACACCACAAAATTTAACAAACACTTTGGGCCTCAAACCAGAGTACCGCTGGTGGAGGGCCTGCGACACACGTTTGCGTGGATGACTTCGTCCCAGAGATAGCCCCATGGTTTACGAACTCTCAGTCATCGTCCCTTGCTACAACGAAGAAGGCAATCTCCGCGAACTGGTCAACCGTTTGCGAAATGCCTTCTGGATCAAGAACATTGCCGGGGAAATCATCCTGGTGGATGACGGCAGCACCGATGGCACGGCGGCCCTGGTGGATCAATTGGCGCAAGAGCAGCCCAACGTGGTTGCCCTGCACCATGAAATCAACCGCGGCATGGTCGCGGGTTGGAAGTCGGGGCTGCAGGCGGCGCACGGGGATTTGGTGTGCCTGATCGATGCAGATTTGCAGAATCTGCCAGAAGATGTCTGCCGCCTGTATCGTGAACTTCGGCTCAGCGGGGCTGACGTGGTGCAGGGATATCGCAGTTCGGTGGGGCGCCTGCGCGACTCCCGCTATTTCCTCAGCAAGACTCTGAATGTGATTCTCAACACCTGTTTCGGCATGCGGCTGAGGGACAACAAGTCCGGTTTTATCATCTGCCGCCGCGATGTGCTGGCGGATATTCTTCGCCACCGCTTTCAGTACCGCTATTTCCAGTCGCTCATCATGGTGGCCGCGAAGTCCAAGGGTTACACCATCCGCGAAATCGAGACTTTGTTCGAGAGCCGCTTGGTTGGCAAATCGTTTATTCCGCGTGTTCCGGCCTTGCTGATCTACGGGGTGCTGATCGACATTGTAAAGGCTGTCTTCGAATATCGCCTTTCCGATCAGCGCACCACCGTTCTCGGCGAATACCTGCAGAATCTGCCGGCTCTTGATCGCGCGAAAGAAACCTTGTCCGGTTGGAGGAAAGCCCTCTTTCATCTCTACACCTGGACAATGCCGCTGCACGCCTGGCTAATCTCGCGCAACGTCAAGACCTACTATGAGCAGCTGAAACGAAGTCAATGGCTGACGCCTGAGCAGGTCCGCGAAATCCAGGAGCGCAAGTTCAGGGAACTCATTCACCAGGCGTACTACCACGTGGGATACTACCGCGACATTTTCGACCGCCTGGGGCTGACTCCCGCAGACATTCGGACCCTCGCGGACCTGGAAAAGCTACCGCTTCTCGACAAAAAAACTGTCCGCCAGTTCCTTTACTTCGATCTTCTTTCCGATAATCACGACAAACGGAAGCTGCTCAAAATAACCACCAGCGGGTCAACCGGCGAGCCGTTCGTCTGTTACGCGGACAAGTATCAACTGGAAATGCGCTGGGCCGCGACCCTGCGCAGCATGGAGTGGACCGGCTACCGCTTCGGTGACCGCCAGGCCCGTTTATGGCACCAAACCATTGGCATGAGTTGGCGGCAGGTGATTCGGGAGCGGATCGACGCCTGGTTGAGCCGGCGCCTGTTCATACCGGCATACGAAATGTCGGACAAGAATCTGCCGGACTCCATGGCGAAGCTCCGGAAGTTCAACCCCATGCTGATCGACGGCTACGCCGAATCCTTTAATTTCCTCGCTCACTACATTAAGCAGCACGGGCTCGAGGGTGTAAGGCCGAAGGGCATCATCTCATCTGCGCAGGCGCTGCCGGACCAGAGCCGCACGGTGATCGAAACCGCTTTTGCATGCGGAGTCTTCGACAAGTATGGGAGCAGGGAATTCTCCGGCATCGCTTACGAATCGGATGGACATGATGGCCATCTGATCGTGGCCGAGAACTATTTCGTCGAAATCCTGAAAGACGGGCGGCCTGCAAAGCCGGGCGAACTGGGAGAGATTGTCATCACTGATCTCAATAACCGTTGCATGCCGCTCATTCGCTATCGGGTGGGAGATTTGGCGATTGCCATGGACGACAGTATCCCGAGCCCTTGCGGCCGCGGACTGCCGCGAATCGGGCGCATCGAAGGCCGGGCGCAAGCCATCATTATGGGCGCCAACGGCAATTACCTGCCCGGCACATTCTTCATGCACTACTTTAAGGATTTCGACTACGTGGTTCGGCAGTTTCAGATTATCCAGGAACGTCTTGGCCACATGACCATCAAGATCGTGAAAGCCGACCGTTTCAACGACCAGATCTTTGGGGAAATACTTGAGGGTCTGCGCCGCTATGTTGGGACGGAAATGGAAATAGAGGTCGAATTCGTGGATTCCATCCCCATGGTGCGCACCGGCAAACATCAAGCCACCATCAGCCGGCTGAACCTCGATATCCAGAAGTTAGACCAGAAAAACGTCGCGGGACGGTAACGGGATGCAGACGGTCTGCGTAACTGGAGCTGCCGGGTTCATCGGCTTCCATTTATGCCGCAGGTTGCTGGCGCTGGGTTGTACCGTTATCGGCATCGACAATCTTAACGACTACTACGACGTCAAGCTCAAGCGCGATCGTTTGCAGTTGTTGGAGCCCTCGGCCCAGTTCAAGTTCTTCCATGTGGATATCTGCGATCAGGCCGCGCTTCAGGAAATCTATTCGCGGGAGCGATTTGAGTTTACGGTACATCTGGCGGCCCAGGCTGGCGTCCGTTATTCGCTGGAAAATCCCCGGGCCTATACGCAGAACAACGTCGCTGGCTTTCTGAACATTCTGGAGTGCTGTCGCCTGTTTGGCGGCAAACATCTCGTTTATGCCTCGTCAAGTTCGGTGTACGGTTTCAATACGAAAGTTCCCTTTAGCGTTCGTGACAGCGTCGACCACCCGGTCAGCCTCTATGCCGCCACCAAGCGGGCAAACGAGCTGATGGCCCACGTTTATAGCCATGTATATGGCCTGCCCACGACGGGGCTGCGCTTCTTCACCGTATACGGGCCCTGGGGACGACCCGACATGGCCCCGTTTCTGTTCACCAAGGCGATACTGGAGGGGACGCCGATCAAGGTTTTCAATCACGGGAAGCTGAAACGCGACTTTACCTTCATCGACGACATTATCGATGGCGTCATTCCCCTGATCGAACGTATTCCGGCCGCGGAAGCGAAAGCGGACACCACTCTTCGCCCCGATGAAAGCTGGGCGCCCTACCGTCTTTACAATATCGGCAATCACCGGCCAGTCGAATTACCTTATTTCATCGAGCTGATCGAGCGTTATACAAATCGCAAGGCGATCTGTCTTCCAGTGCCGATGCAACCCGGAGACGTTCCCATAACTTACGCCGATGTGATCGAACTCAGCGAGGCTACGGGCTTTAGTCCGCGCACCTCGATTGAGGATGGACTACGGGAATTCGTAACTTGGTACAAAGGTTATTACGGCCTATGATTGCGTTTTGCGCGCCTCGAGCAGTTGCAGTTCAGCGGCTCCCCTGGGCAGAAAGCCGTTCGAAATAAAGGATTGATGATCTTGCGAAAATTCACTACTCTGTAAACGTCTTGCCTGCCGCGTGTTGTCCGCGCCCCCTTCGTCAGGACACTTTCTCAAGGACCAGGTGCAAATGACCGATTGTCTGACGCAATATTATCGTTGTCCTGAACGATACGTGCGTTTTATCCCCAAAGAGCCCTCTTCGGCCGCGAGCGGGTTCTTCCGCTTTGGCGATGAGGCAATCTGTTACGGGAGCTACTGCGGGAAGCCACCGGCCCAGTCCTCAAGCGGGCCACTTCGTGACGCTCTTCGCGACGTGCTTATCGAAGACGGAGCCATCTATCTGCCATTCGATCCGTCTGCAGTAGTCGAAAATCTTCGTCGCGAGACCTATATGGGAGATTGGCGGCGTGGAAAGACCGTGTCGGCCTTGGCAAGATTGTATTACCTTCTTCGGCCGGTTCTTTCGGTGGGCGTGCGAAAGCATCTGCAAAAACTTCATCTGCGAGGCTGGGACAAGCTGTCTTTTCCGCGGTGGCCGGTGGATTGTTCAGTGGACAACTTACTCGAGAAATTGTTGCTGTTGTCGCTTCAATCAGGTGGCATTGAACGAATTCCGTTTATCTGGTTCTGGCCAGAAGGTGGATCGAGCTGCGCCATCATGACCCACGACGTCGAAACCAGGCAAGGCAGGGATTTTTGTTCCACTCTGATGGACATCGATGACTCGTTTGGAGTGAAGTCATCGTTTCAGGTCATCCCGGAAGAGCGTTACGATGTGAGCCCGGAGTTTCTGCGTTCCATTCGCGAGCGGGGTTTCGAAGTGGTGGTACATGATCTAAACCATGACGGTCATTTGTATAAAGACCGCAAGCGATTCCTGGAACGTGCCGTCAAAATCAATGCGTATGGCAAGGAATACGGGGCCGAGGGGTTTCGGGCCGGAGTCCTCTATCGCAAGCAGTTATGGTACGACGCACTTGACTTCGCCTACGACATGTCAGTCCCGAATGTCGCGCGCCTGGATCCGCAGCACGGCGGCTGCTGCACCGTCATGCCCTATTTCATGGACCACATCCTGGAATTGCCCGTGACCACCACTCAGGACTACACGCTGTTTAATATTCTCAACGATTACTCGCCCCGCATCTGGGAAGCGCAAATCGAAATCATCATGCAGAAGCATGGATTGATGAGCTTCATCGCGCACCCGGATTACATTGCCGCTCCCCGTGAACGTCAAGTCTACGAGAAGCTGCTGGGCGACTTGGTTCAATTGCGCGAACATAAGGGGGTTTGGATCACAACTCCCGGCGAAGTGAATCGTTGGTGGAGACAGCGTGCAGAAATGGAGTTAGTTGAGGACAGGGAAGGCTGGCACATCGAGGGGCCGGGCAAGGAGAGGGCTCGCCTCGCCTACGCGACTGAAGAAGCGGGCCGGCTTGTGCTCACCGTGCAAGAAACGCAAGACGAGGCGCTGCACTCCGTAAGCCGTCCATCCTCTAACGGGAAGGGCAAAGGTTGATGACCGAAAAATTGCAAGATTGTCAGGTTTCGATTATTGGAGCAGGGCCTTATGGACTCTCCGCGGCAGCCTACCTTCGAGCCGCGGGAGTGGAGACGCGCGTATTTGGTGAGCCCATGTCTTTCTGGGAAAGACAGATGCCTGCGGGCATGTTTCTGCGCTCTCATCCTGCGGCTTCAGACATTGCCGACCCCAAGCTCAACTTGACGCTGAATGCGTATTGCCGTCAGAACGGCAATCACCTGCCCAAGCCGGTTCCTTTGGATCGCTTCGTTAACTACGGTCACTGGTTTCAGCGCCAGGTAGTTCCGGATTTAGAGCAGCGCCAGATCACCAACGTTGATCTCGATCCGCGCGGATTTCGGGTTGGCCTGGCCGATGGCGAGCAGTTTATCTCTCGCAGAGTTGTGGTGGCAGCGGGCATTAGCACCTTCGCCTCGCGTCCGGCGGAGTTCGATGGCCTGCCTGCCGAATTAGCTTCTCATTCCAGTCAGCAAAGCGATCTTCGAAAGTTCAAAGGTAAACGTGTGGTGGTCATCGGCGCTGGTCAAAGCGCTCTGGAATCCGCAGTCTTGTTTAAGGAAGCCGGCATCGAGGTTGAGGTGATTGCTCGGCAGAAAGTGCTCAATTGGGTGGGGCTGCATCCTAAGCTGCATCATTTGGGAGTCATTTCTTGGATGCTATATTCCGACCGCGATGTTGGCCCTGCCGTTCTCAGCCGTCTGGTCGCAATGCCTCACCTGTTCCGCAAGTTCCCGCGCGGATTTCAGGATCGCAGCAGCTACCGCGCGATACGGCCGGCCGGCGCGGGATGGCTACAGCCACGCCTGGAGGGAGTGCCTATCACGCTAGGGCGTAAAGTGATCTCCGCCACAGCCGCTGGCAGCCAGCTTCGGCTCAAGTTGGATGACGGAACTGACCGTTTGATCGATCACGCGCTTTTGGCCACCGGCTTCCGCGTTGACGTACGGCGGCACCAGTTTCTCGCTCCCGCCATTGTGCAGCGGTTGGAAATCGTCAACGGATATCCTGTGCTTAAACCGGGCCTCGAATGTTCAATTCCTGGTCTGCACTTTGTGGGAAAACCGGCAGCCTGGAGTTTTGGACCGCTCCTGGGATTCGTCTCTGGAACTGAATTTGCCTCGAATGAACTGGTTCGCTCCGTTAGCCGCACTTAAATGAAAGACCGCACGATGAGTAGCACGCTAACCAGACCTGTGGTGCAGCCGACCACTTCGCACCCTGCGAATCCCACCGTCGGAGCAGTGGTGGTGGGTGGGGACTATCAGGGACTCGGAATCGTCCGCAGCCTTGGCCGCCACGGCGTGCCCGTGTGCGTGGTGGACGACGAACATTCGATTTCCCGCTACTCCCGCCACTCTACCCGCTTCGTCAAACTCGCGGGCCTGAAAGACGAACGCAAGGCTGTGGACGGCCTGCTCGATCTCGGAAAGCGTCTCAACTTGCAAGGCTGGGTCCTCTATCCCACTCGCGAAGAACTGGTCGCAGCCTTCTCGCGCTATCGCTCAGAACTGATCAAGGTATTTCGTGTTCCCACGCCGGAATGGGACAGCGTGCGTTGGGCGTGGGACAAGCGCAATACTTACCAGATGGCCAAAGAACTCGGCATTCCTGTGCCGGCCACCTACTATCCGCAAAGCGCGGAGGAACTCGCCGCCCTCGACGGCCTGACCCCGCCCTTTGCCGTTAAGCCCGCCATCAAGGAACACTTTATTTATGCCACCAAAGCTAAGGCTTGGAGAGCCGACAGCCATGCCGAACTCAGAAGCCTTTTTCAGAAAGCCGCTGCGCTCGTTGGTCCGGGTGAAGTGATGGTGCAGGAGTTGGTTCCGGGTGGAGGCAGCCAGCAATACTCCTACTGCGCATTCTTCCGTCAGGGGCAGGCAGTCGGTAGCCTGGTAGTACGCCGCCGCCGTCAGCATCCTCTACAGTTTGGAAGGGCGAGCACCTACGTCGAGACCGTCGACGTACCGATTCTCGAACAGTACTCCGAGCGCTTTCTACGCGCCATCGACTATTACGGCCTGGTGGAGGTGGAGTACAAGCTCGATCCTCGTGACTCGCAATTCAAACTGCTCGACGTCAACGCCCGTACCTGGGGCTATCACAGCATTGGCCCGAGCGCCGGAGTTGATTTCAGCTACATGCTCTATGCCGATCAGTTGGGCTTGCCAGTCTCGCCCTGCCGGGGTCAAGCGGGAATCGCGTGGGTGCGCATGACCACAGATCTCCCCGCGGCGCTCGCTGCCATTTTGGCGGGAGACACCGGCGTTTGGAGCTACCTTCGCTCCCTCGGTTCCTGCAACACGGAAGCGGTATTCAGTGCGGAAGACCCGTTACCCGGCCTCGCCGAGATCATGCTCATCCCTTACTTGGCCATTAAGCGCGGTTTTTGATCATCACCGCTTACCATCTCATCTACCGACGAGACTTAACGATTCGGATTCTCGGGGCTACAGCCGTCTGGTACTCGCCACATAATCGTCCTATGATTCTGTTGTCAGCACAGCCAATGATCCGGGTGCACCGCATGCTCAGACCCAGCAACTCAAGAAGCCTGGTGCTTGTCGTCGTCTTGGGATTGGGCGTTCTGGGATTGAAAGTTGCCTCCCATGCCAGCATGCAGGCGGCTTTGTCTGCGGACAACGGACATAGTAGCCCTGCGCCGGATCATCCTGCCGCGACCGTTCACTACCGCAGCGTCAAACTCTCATGGGCAGCGAGCGTTCCGGTCGGCAAGCTGCCTCGTGACGCCATCGTCGGCTACAACGTGTATCGCAGCACAAAGTCACACGACCGCAACCCTAAACGGGTCAACGCTGCGCTCTGTGCCAGTATTTCGTTCACCGATCCAGAAGTCGAATCCGGAAAAACCTATTTCTATGTGACTCGCGGAGTGAACGCCAAAGGAATGGAAAGCCCTCCCTCTAACGAGGCCAAGGTCGTGATTCCATAAGTATGCCCAAATTATCTGCCCCGCTCAGTTTCGCATTGCTGTGCGGCTTTTCGTTGTTGGTTGAGTGGCGGCCCGTTGCCGCCACTTTTTCTTTGGCCTTGAATCGGGACGAGTACACCCACATCCTCCTGGTTCTACCCATTTTTGTGGCGCTGGTTTTTGTAGACCGGAATGTGCTCAAGTCATCGCTGAAGCCAGGGCTCAGGTGGGGATCCAGTTTGTGCCTGGTATCGGTCACCGTCGCTTCTCTGGCGAAATGGACTCCAGGATTTCAGCCTGACACGCGCCTCGCTCTGGCGATGCTGGCGGTGGTGACTTGGTGGAGCGGAGCCTTCGTTCTGTGTTTTGGAAACGCTGCGGCACGAACCCTCCTGTTTCCGCTGGGCTTCTTGTTATGGATGGTGCCAATTCCGTCGTTCCTCCTGGACCGCATCATTGTGTTTCTGCAGCAATGGTCGGCCTTCGCAGCTCAGGGTTTGTTCAGCGCGGCGGGTGTGCCGGTATCGCAAGACGGTTTCTTCCTCACCATTCCCGGCTTGACTCTTGAGGTCGCGAAAGAATGCAGCAGCATCCGGTCCAGCTTGATTCTGGTGGTCACCACCATGGTGCTGGCGCAACTCCAATTGCGCTCCTTCTGGCGAAAGCTGTTGGTGGTCGCGGTGGCAGTGCCGTTGTCAGTGGCCAAGAACGGTTTGCGTATTTTCACCATTGCCATGCTCGGCACCCGGGTTGATCCTGCCTACCTCCATGGCCAACTCCATCGGCAAGGTGGCATCATTTTTCTTCTCATCGCACTGCTGTTCATCTTCCTGCTGATTGGGTTCCTGCGAAGAGGAGAACAGAGATCTGCGGCTGGGGCAGACCTCCTGCCGGTGGCGCCGCCGGACTCGGCATAATGTTGAGGTTGCTCTTACGGAACCGCGGCCTGCGCCTGATTGGAGTGGGAGCTTTCTACATGGTTGGAATCCACCGCAGTGGTCACGTAATAGTACGTCGTACCACTGGTCACGCTGGCGTCGGTATAGGTCGTGTCCGGCTGTAGGGAAGAAGTCAACAACCGGTAGGGACCGCCGGATTGAATTCCGCGATACACGTTGTAGCCGATTACCGCCGAGGTGCTGGCTTTCCAGGAAAGCGCCACCGAATGCGCTCCCGCTTGTGAGCCGCTGCCGTCAAGCGTTTGAATCACGGGAGACGCCGTTCCGTCATTCACGAATGAAACACTTCCCGAACTCGCTCCCGAAGCCTGGGGAGTGAAAATGACAGTGTAATTCACACTCTTTCCGGCCGTCACGGTGACGGGAAAGGTGATTCCGCTGACGCTATACCCCTGGCCGCTCCAGGCCGCTGACGTCACGTCAACGTCTGAACTTGCCGCAGTCAGGGTGCCGCTCAGCGTACTCTGGCTGCCCAACGCCACGCTCCCGAAGCTCATGGTAGTGGGTGAAACCGAGAGTTGGCCCGCGCCTGCCGGGTTCTGGTTTTGATTGGGATTGGGTTTGGAGTTCGAATTTTGTGCACCAGAGGACACTCCTGCGCACCCGCTCAGCCCCATGCAGGCAAGTATCACCACCAAGGCACAGATGTGACCAGGCCAGAACGGCCACGCCTTCCCCATGAGCTTGATTATCCAAGGTCCACTTCGGGACCGTACAGAGTCCGGAAAGCCGTGTCCGGTATCCCACGCGGTTACACACTTCGGTAACCCCGGCTCCAGCCACTTGGAACCGCACCCGCGAATATGGGTCCGCAACACTTACCTCTCTGAAGTGATTTGGGAGTGACGCGATAATAATCTGGTAGGTCTCTAGTACTCAAGGAAAATCAATCAGGGCGACCGAAGCTGGTCGCCCTTTCTGTTTCAAAGCGGGATGGTACGGATGCTTATCGGTGCGCCAGGCCGTAACTTACCGCGAAGGCTGACGCGCCGAAGTTTACGATCGGCGCAAGACGTTCCAGCTTGTGGTGGCCGGTCTTATGAAAGAAGTAGCTCACTCCAATTACGCCTGCAGTTTCCCCCGCGAAGTTCGCCGCCAGGCCAGCGGTGCTGCCGGCAAAGGGTCGAGTCAAGGGATTCAATTCCTTCCCGCCATGGCTCAGGTTGTTACGGGTTACGGCGAAGTCGGCGGCACTGAATGCCGCCACCGTGGCGAACAAGGCAGTGTTTTCTTTGTCCCAGAACTTGTGTTCGACCGCGGCTTGCGGAACCGGCGTTGACGGTATGGCCTTGGCGATTGGCGCAGGCGCTAGCAGCGCCGGCTGCAGCGGCGCCGGTTGAAGTAGTGCCATAGACACCTGCTGTGAGACCGCTGCCGAAGTACCTGCCAGAAGAAACAGCAGCGTCACTGCCACTGGTTTGAAAGCGGAGCCGAGGCTTAATGTCTGCGTCACTTTGGTGTGGCCTCCCCTTGGCCGGGTGTACATGTACTATCGCATTTTTACCGCCTGAGCGCATGGCTCGTCCGTGCTACCTAAGCTGTTTACTTTGATTACTTTGGAGAGGGTAACGAGTTACTACGGAGCATCACCGGATGTGCAAGAAGTTGCACTCATTGGGCGTTCCGATTCTGAGCGATCTTGCAAAAAAAAGGGCCATGAGACCCCAAAACCCCGGCCTAACCGTATAGAATGCCATTCCTGTAATCCAGACCTAAGGTCTGCAAGAGCTGTCTGCGATCAAGAATCGCCCGCTCACACGCCGGATTGCCAGTGGCGATGGGCAGGGACTCTGCGCTGAGGTAGGGATATGAGAAGAATACCTGTGGTGGCTGCGTTTCTTGTGGTAGTGAGTGGAATTTGCCTTCAGGTCGCGGGCAACGGCAGCGAGGTCCCGGGAAGTTTCGCGCCCAGCCGGCTGGGGAACATCAGCCTGGAAAAAAACACGCATCGACTTACCCCGGCCGCGCCAGAATACGGGCTTCGAGATTTCCCTATACTGGTGTCGCAGACAACGCTGCCCAGACTACCAACCAAACCGCATCGGGTGACGTTGTCCTGGCAGCCCAGCATCTCCACCGTCGGTACCAACCCGACACCGATTTCGGGATATAACGTTTATCGCCGGAGCGCGTTGTCGACTGAATACATCAGAATCAACGGTGAGTTGGTTCCCATCACCAGCTACGTTGACCTGGCGGTACGCTCCGGATCGGTTTACGACTATGAAACCACCGCAGTGAACTCTGGAGGAGTCGAGAGCCCGCCTTCGAACCAGATCAGAGTGAGAATTCCGTATCCATAGTAGTTACGGAATTGTCGCTTGCGCCAGATTGGAATAACCGCTCTCCTGACCCTGGGAATTCACCGCCGTGGTGGCATAGTAATAGGTCTGTCCCCCCGTTACCGACATGTCGGTGTAGGCAGTGTCTGGATCCACGGCGGAGTTGATTCTGGTGTAGGGGCCTCCCGACTGGCCGCTGCGATAGACGTTGTAGCCCACTACCTGCGAATCGCTGGGCTGCCATGAGAGCCCCACGGAATATTGGGCCACAATGCCCGTAGCTGCCAGGGATTCCACTGTCGGAGAGTTGGCCGCGTTACTGGCAAATGACAAAGTCCCCGAGACTGAACCTGTGCCCTGCGGCGTAACCGTGACCGTAAAGTAGGCCGTCTGGCCGGTGCCGATGGTCATCGGCAATGTGATCCCGCTCAGCACAAATAC
>Ga0209169_10000517_pt1 | contig 23581 bp, 18 predicted proteins | sample HubBroMetageWRM4_FD_188346 | JGI IMG/M metagenome (GOLD analysis project Ga0209169, IMG submission 188346) | Warmed soil microbial communities from the Hubbard Brook experimental Forest, New Hampshire - Hubbard Brook CCASE Soil Metagenome WRM 4... | ecosystem: Environmental > Terrestrial > Soil...
GCACTTTCACTCACATCGCTCGTCCTAATGGCAAGCTTCGCTTGGCCGCAAACCGCCCTGCCCACAGGCACGGCCGTCAAGATGAAACTCGAAACCACGCTTGCAACCTTCAGCTCAAAAGCCGGGGATCCATTCTCGGCAAGAGTCACCCAGCCCGTCATCATGGACGGCAAAACCGTGATTCCGATTGGCACAACTGTCGAAGGCCGCGTTACAAAATCCAGCGAACCGCGTCGTGTTGCCGGCAAGCCCACCATCGCCATCTTTCCCGAAAATCTCGTCCTACCCAATGGAGACAAGTTCATGTTGAACGCCACGCTGGTTGATACCAACGCGGGTCATGGCACGGATGTCAACAGCGAAGGTCAATTCAAAGGCCCGGGCTACGATGGCAAAGATCTTACTGAGATCGGTATGGGAACCGGTGGAGGAATGCTCATCGGCGGCTTGGCAGGCGGCGGCAAAGGCGTCCTGATCGGCGGCGCAATAGGCGCTACCGTGACCGTTACGCACTGGCTCGGGAAACATCGTTCTGCGATGCTACCAGCAGGTACAGAACTGGTGATGGAATTGAGCCGTCCGATGACAATGACGGTAGCAAGCGCAGGTCAGTAGTAAGAATTAAACCGTGTGGGATGTGGACGGGGCTTTGCCCCGTCCAAGCGGAGCGCAGTTCCACTTCTGCACGGCCTTCACCCACCCAATGCCAGCAGATCGTCCTCCGCCAGAAGCTCCAGGTCGATCCATCCTTCCACTGGCAAGGCATCGATTGGTAATTGGTTCTGCCACAAACTGAAGCGCAGGCGTAGCCGGACGGTCAGATGATCCGAACCCTTTGCTCCTCGCACTTTGTCAATCTCCAACGGAATAGCCTGCAGCCACGCCAGCGGCAGGCGGAATTCAAAATTGCGGAGAAGCGCCACCCGCGCACCATCTGTCGTGATATCTTTCGCACTATTTTTTGGATTCTCAGCCCCGTCCTTCGAATCCGCCAGCACCTTACTCTTGCCCAGCATCACATTCCACGACTGTATACGGCCCCCATCAACCTCCACACCTATCCGCAGTTCGCGCCGGGGCTTGGCCGCGTGCTTTGCCCACGATTCCAGATTCACCACCACGTCGAATTTTTCTTCCGGAACTTTCCCGACGAAATCCAGCCGCCCGTAAACATACTGCTCGTCAATTCCCGCCAGCACTTCATCCATCAGAAATTGCTTGCCGTGCATGGCGCCCGAGCGTTGATCAGCCGTATAACGCGCCGCGCCCATCCACTCAAAGTAGCGCACCATGTCGCCTGAAATCTCAGCGTGGATGTACGCAGTCTGTGGCGTAAACGAGGGACGCGCCAACTCCCCCGTGATCGGCTGCGCCAGATAATCCGGCGGCGTGCCGCCCAACGCCTGATAAACATTCGACAGATGTTTTCGGTAGAGTTCGTCAAAGTCGCGATCGTTCGCCGAGTGATGTTCCGGTCCATACCACCAGTTCCAATCGCTGCCCTCGGCAATCATGATCTCGTCAAACGCCAGCTTGCGTTGTTTTTCGGTTGCAATCGGCGCCGCCTGCTCAAAAAAGTTGCGCGCATGATACAGGTAGTCCCAAGCCTTGTTGTCCTCCGGCGCGCCAATCCAAACGTTGAAGTTGGCGTTGATCCACGACCCCGGCACCAGCGACTTCAGATGGCTGACGTTCTTGTGACGAGCAATCGCTTCCGTCACCGTCACCGCCTCAATCCCCGGATCATTCTGCAAACCCTCATAAAATCGACGCAAAAATTCACGCCCAGACTGTGGATAATATTCCCAGGCATTTTCGCCGTCTAGAATGATGGCAACCACAGCATCTTGCCCGCTGGCAATTACCGACTTGGCCGATTCCTTGATCTTGTGAATTAGATTATTGGCGGCATCCTGCGGCGGCATTCCCGAGTAGACGAAACCAATCAGATCCGAAAGGCTGTGGTCGCGGAAAAGTAGATTCATCTGCGTTTCAGAATCGGTATTTTCGTAGCGATAAATCGTATACAGCCGATGCGCTCCATCCGAATCGAGATGACCGTAACCGTCGCGCGAGAAAGTCACGCCCAAAGTCCGCGCCAGCACGCCTTCGTCGCTCGCCATCCATTGCACTCCAAGTTGATGTGCAATCGTGAATACTTCTTCGGAAACACTGCCCTCCGACGGCCACACTCCCTGTGGTCGCAGCCCAAATACTTGTTCGTGGAGATCCATGCCGCGCAGCAATTGCTCCCGCGCATCCTCGGGATGGAGATAGCGATTCTGCGGCAAGGGCAGTCCCGGGGACGAAACCGCTCCCATCTGCGTATCGCACACCAGCGGCAAAATGGGATGATAAAAAGCCGACGTCGAAATCTCGATCAGCCCTTTCTTTGCCGCCTGGGCGTGCACCGGCAAAACCCGGCCAAGCAGCTCGCGCTGCACCGCGATGATGAACCGTTGGTCTTCAACTGTATAGTTGCGGCCTTTGCGGATCAGTTCCGCGATGTCTTTCTCAGCCACAAAATATTCGTCGAACCATCCAATTTGCGAGAGGACCTGCAAGTCCGTGAGGTCCTGAGCGTCAAAATATCTCCCCGCCTTCTCCGGCGAGTCGCCCGCTCCGCGAAATTTCTCCCACAACTCGTGGTAGCGCGGATAGCGCCCAATGACATTCACCGGATTCGCCTGGAATAAATACTGCAGGGCAAACCGCCGCTCTTCCTGCGTCAGGTCCTTCGCAGGCTTACTGGCGACCCGCAAAAACGGGTCCTGAGCATCTCCCGAGACGTAATCCTGGACCTGCGTGATCAACGACGGCACCAGGTTGAAGGTTTGATGTACCTGCGGGAACTCATCCAGCAGCTTTACCATCCCGTAGTAATCCTTCAACCCGTGGAGACGCGTCCAAGGCAGGCGATATTGCCCCGTCACCAGGTCCTTGTAGTAGGGCTGGTGCTGGTGCCACAAAACGACAACTCGCAATTGAGCCATAACTTATGATTCCAACGAATACATCGGCAATTTTTCAGTTTAATTCATGCAGTAATTCTTGAGCGTGGCACTGAGGGACGCGGACCGCTATTTTCCGTTACTCTATTCCCGAAGGATCGTGAATCGTTCCGGCGCGCCGGCGTACTATTAATGAACTCTAAAATTAACTTTATCTTCTTCGATGTGGGTAACACACTGTTGTTTCCCAATCGCGAGCGCATTCACGCGCCTCTCATCGAACGCGGCATCGTGCTGGACACCGAGCATCTGCGCGATCTGGAATGCCGTACCAAGAACCAGTTCGACGGGCTGATGACCAAAAATGGCAGCACCGACCACAGCTTTTGGTGGATGTTCTACTCGCAATTGCTTTCTGAGATCGAATTCGCGGATAAAGATGATAAAGATAAAAATGAAGTGAATGGAGTCCGCGATCGACTCGTCGCCAGCATTCGCAACTCGGGAAACTGGGACACGATTCGCTTCGGTACCGCCGAGCAACTTCGCAAGATCGGTGAGCAATACCGGATCGCAGTCATATCCAATGCCGATGGCAAAATTGAGGACGTGCTGCGAAAGTGCGGTATCGTCGACTGCTTCCGCACCATAACCGACTCCGGTCTCGTCGGCTACGAAAAGCCGCACCCCGAAATCTTCTTCCAGGCTCTGAATAGCATGAACGCCGCGCCCGAAGAGAGTCTGTATGTCGGCGACATGTATTCCGTGGACTACCTCGGCGCAACCGGTGCCGGCATGCAGGCAGTGCTGATGGATGTCCCCGGCGCATATCACGACAAGGGAGTGCGGCGAGTGGAGGATCTCGTAGAGTTGCAGATGGTGTTGGAAGAAGCGAACATCTGAGGACACAAGGAGCCAGAGGACACTGAACCATGTTTCATCAAACCATATTCGACTCAGCTCGTTTTTTTGTTTTCCTGAGTGCTGCAATTCTGCTGGCCATTGCTCCAGGGCCGGGCATGCTTTATGTTCTAGCGCGCTCGCTGGGTGGAGGACGCCGCGAAGGCCTGGTCTCCGCGTTGGGTACATTCTTCGGCGGCATGGTGCACGTTTTCGCCGCGGGTGCGGGCATTTCTATCATTCTGGCAAAGTCGGCCTTGGCTTTCGCAGCGGTCAAATACCTCGGCGCAGCCTATCTTTGCTTTCTTGGGGTTCGCATGATTCTCGACGCCAGAAAAGATGATGGCATTTCGTTCGCAGACCAGCCTCGCGGACGAAATCCTTTCTGGCAGGGCCTTATGACCGAGGTCCTGAATCCGAAGACGGCCTTGTTTTTTCTTTCTTTCATTCCTCAATTTGTAAACCGCAGCCAACGACATGTTTTCCTGCAATTCGTTCTGCTGGGAACGCTCTCGGTAACACTCAATACTTCAGCCGATATCATCGTGACCATGCTTGCCGGACCGCTCGGCCAGCGCATCCGCAATTCAGCGCGCTTCCGCCGGCGTCAGCGCACATTGACCGGGGCAGTAATGATTGGCTTGGGAACTTATCTGGCTCTGGGCGAATCGAAATAACCCAATGACTAGGCCGCCAAAACGGACCTATTGCACTTCAATCACCTGATGGTCGTGGCAATCGGGATGAATATGCTGATATAGATTTGCCAGCAGCTCCGGCCCATACCTCGCGACGAAACTCACTCCCGCGATCTCGCGTTCCTGAAGCGCCTTGTTCGGAAACAGCGAATGATTCAAGGCATCCGCGTGCCGTGTGATGACCTCGTTTCGAAGCTGCTCCGCCCTGGACACTCTCGCCTTGAGGCGGTCGATCTGGTGCATCATGCTATCCCGAGTACTTTCAGCCGTGTCGACAAGGGTTGAATCCAGTTTGCCGATCGATTCACCGAGCGCCGCCATCGACTTCTCCACACTCGCGCGGGCTTCTGAAAAGCGAGATTGCAGGTCCGCTGGCAGTGAACGCGCGGCAATGGCATCTCGAACCTTCTCTGGGCCTTGGAGCACATCAGGCAATCCAAGTTCGTAGCGGGTCAATATCCGCTCCGCTTTAGGCTCGATTAGCGTCGCCGAAAACCGCGGCAGAATCGGAGTCACTCGCCTCAGCAGTTTTTCGTAGACCACAGCGACCTGCGCGAAGTATGCGACTTCAGCCGCTCCGCCAGTATAGACAAGCGTCGGCAACAGGTAATCTTGCACTACAGGGCGCAGCAGAACCGTCGGATTGAAGTTCTCAGGAGTGTGCTCAATCCGGTCAACCAACGCTTCTGGCGAGATGCGCTCCTCACCAATCGCAAAGTCGCCACCATTGTCACCATGATTCCTGCGCCGCACCACCGTGCGCGCGCCACTCTTCACTTCAAAAAGCAGTGTGGTCGCGGACGTCACTTTCACTTGCTGGTGATATCCCGCCGCTTCGATAGTCTTGCCGCGCTCGAGCAACGCGTCGTCAAGTTCGGATGCTCGCTCAATCGCCGCGCGGAACAAGGGTTTCGCCAGATCATGAAAATCTTTGTCAGCCGGATCGAGCAGGATGACTCCCCAATCCGCTAGCATCCGTGCAAAAAGCAAAGCAAACCCACTGCCCAAACTCTGACCTGGACGATACGCCTCGCGCAGCCACGTCGCGACTTCCGACTCTCCCAATAGGCTTGCAGCGCGTTCGACCACCGGCTCGATCTCCGAACCAAACTTCACAGTACCCACAGGCGCATCCGTCACGTCGTGACTTTCGACCGTAAGCTTTTCTGGAAGGCTATCGTTGGATGCGAGCGCTACATGATTGACCTCGGCCAAATCGTGATCCTCAGTCGCCAGCCAGAAAATCGGGACGCAATCGACTCCAGCGGATGTCGCCTCTTCTGCCAGCTTGACCGCCGTCAGCGCTTTGAAAATCGAAAACAGCGGCCCGCCGAAGAGGCCGACTTGCTGCCCAGTAACTGCTGTCAAAGCGCCGTGCTTGAACCGCTCGATATTAGCCAGAGTCTTGGTAGATGCTCCCCAAGCACGATTTTGCCGCTCCAGAATTTCACTGACCTTGGCGCGACGCGTACTGTCGTAGACGACGCGTTGCGATTCGTCTTTCACCCACTCAGAAAAAATAGGCGAGCGTGGATACATGCCGCGAACCGATGGAGTGTAGGAAAGATAATCAAGGAAAAGGCGGGTGGTATGCGGAATCTGCTGGAACGGTAAACACTGCGACTTCATCGGCAGCTCTCCCGACATCTCTCGATACATCGGCACATTTTTGCCGTCCGCATATCTTCTCAGTCTCTTAAGAGCTACTTCAAGAAAGTCATCTTTTGATATTTACAGGCTAACACTTCCCTGTCCGCCTCGAGCCCAACTACATCAGATGATGCAGAATATCTCAGGTTGCAGAGAATGATGGACGGGCAATTACATTGAGGGCAAACAACCAATTCATTGCACCTCCAAAAATCTAGCGCTTCTCAAACACCACCGCAACCTTGTCTTCGTATGTTATGTGCCAATCCTGCGGAAGCTCTCGCAACAAATTGGCCAGCGTCGAACCTGGTGGTAATAGCACAGTCTGAATCTTCCACTCCTCCAACACACTCCGCCATCCCGGCTCCGCTTGCGTCAGGATTAGGTAGTCGCGAATCCGATCCGAGCCGTAGAGATCATGACGGTCATCGACTACAACCTTGCGTTCGGGATACACCCCCCCGCGTTGCATGCGATAGATGAGATAGCCTCCCCAGGCATCGGTTGAGAAAACTGGTTCCGTATTTGTTTGCTTTTCTAAGAAATCGACCGCTGCAACCGGCACTCTCCGCGGATCGAATTGCGCATGGATCAGCTGTCGCGAACCAAGCCATCCCCCTTGAAGACAAATTGCCAAAGCGGCAGCCACCGCCACAATCGGCCACAAGTGGCCTCGAAGCTGCACTTCCTGAGCGCCCATCCGGTCTGAGAAATCTGAGATTTGGGCAATACTTTTGCGCAACCATCGCCACGCCCCCGACGCATCCGCGAGCGCCACAAAGTTTTCCCACAGAATCGGCGCAACGATCAGCACCAGCAACATCGACGACACAGGTACATTGCGCGACGAATAGAATCCCGTATACGCGGCCAGCAACACGACCAGTAGATGGCTGAGCCGCAGCTTTTTGTGCTGAACCACCAGCGCGATCAGCACCAGCATCAGAATGAGCGCAAAGCATCGCGCGCCCCCGCTGTGAAAATCGGGAGACTTGAATTCGTCGATCCGGTTCATCAGGTAGCGATCGCTCAAATAACGATAGATGTGCGTGTGCAGATGCCAACCATAGGGATTGACAAGCGTCGCCAGCGCCGCAGCTGCCCAGGCCGCAAACATGGCACGAGCTCGATGCGCGGCGCGAATCGCGGCAAAGGCATCCCGCGCGCGCAAGCTTTCTACAAATGCGACGGAGGTGTAGATCCCGAGCAGCGCGATTCCAAAGAGCCATCCGCCATGCTGATTCACCCAAAGCAACATCGAAACGGGAAAAAACCAGGCTATCCATCGTGGCACGCTTCCTTGCTCACACCGGCCCCATCGCTCCCAACGATCCAGCACGACAAACCAGAGCAGGGAAAAAAGCCAGCTCACAATATGCGGACGCGCATACAGATGAATCGTCGCAGCCGCCTCCGCCAGCAGCATCAGCACAATCGCCAGCAGCAGACCGGTGCCGCGCTTCACTAGTTGCGAGAGCAGCAGCGCAAAAGTCGTCGCTACTAGAAGAGCGCACAGCCAAACAACTCCGTTGAGCCCGCTAGCCCTATGCAGAATCCCAAGCAGGATGTCGTACAACCACTCCCAGGCAAACCAGGGCTGTCCTTGCATGGTGGAAGAAAACGGATCGGTGCGAGGCAACGAGTGCGTAGCCAGAATCTGCTCACCGGTTCGGATATGCCACCCAATATCTGGATCAGCCAGCGGCCGATTCGACAGCACTCCTGCCAGCAGCGACCAGAAGAGGAAAATGAAAATAATGTCCCGGACGGAAGGCAGCAGGAAACGCAGGACTGACGGACTGGACTGCGCCGGGGTCATCCAAATTTAATAGACACAATGTTGAATAAATAGAGTGTGAACAAGCAGTGTATGCGGATTTCAGCCAATCAAGCCAGCAGAATGGTGCTGACACGGTGTGATCGAGGTCGTTACAACACTCAGCTGCGGAAGTGTATCTTCCTCTGCATCTGAGTCGGCGTCTGACTCTCCATCCAAACGAGCATTCACTCCGCAACCGCCGCAGTCTCCCCGGGCTCGTCAGGCTGTGTCCACATCCGGATCATGGTCGGCGCCGCCAGCACCAGCGCGGCCAGCCAGGTCACCACCACTGCGGTGACCGCCAATGCACCCCGCGCAGCCTGAAACGGCCCCAACAGACACACCGCCCAGTACCCCGCGACAAACACTATCAGCGCCGGTGCCAGCAACCTGTATGCGTCTCCCTGCGCACGGAGCCGCTGCTCGGCCTCGTGTTCATCAACCTTCACTCGCCCGAAAAGTCCATCCCGCACGGCCCGCTGAAAGATCTCCCCACGCTGCTTCTCCTTTAGCGCATCGAACTCCGCGCCATAATCCATCAGCGCCCGATCCTCCAGCGAAACCTGTGCGAACCCAATGCGGAGCGCCCGAACCGTCAGCCCCATCAACACCACCAGCCACGCAGCGCTCATCAGTCCCGCCCATGGGTCGACACGCACCACCCGCAGGCTCACCGCAATCTCAAAAGCCACAACCGGCACCCACAGCAACGCAAACAGCCGCCGCGTCCGCCGGTTCTTTCCGCTCCGCGACATTTTGCGGACCTTCGCCCACTCCTCCGGCCCCAACGTCCCTGACTTCGCCGACACCAACCAAAATCCGATCTTCTTCCAGAACCAGCTCCGCTCTTTCTTCGCGTTGTTGTTCGCATCGCTTACGTTTACCGCCATCTCAAGCCTCCCTCTTGTGCAGCTTGTACACTTGCTCACTCAATGTTCGAAACGGCCGAGGCGAGAAGACAGCCTCTACAGGCAATCCAAAGTGTTCGGCGATCTTGAAGGCCAACTCCAGCGACGGCGTGTAGTCCCCGCGCTCCAGAAACCCGATCGTCTGCGGATTCACACCCACGGACGAAGCCAGCCTCGCCCGCGACAGCTTCTTTTCCGCCCGAAGCACAGCAATGCGATTGTGAAGCGACATGATTCGTTTATAAACTATTACGTTGTGTATACGCAACATATAAATTTTAAACGTCTTCACTCGTTACGCACCTTAACGCTCTTCGGCTGCGATCGGAAGATCCCCTAATCAACGACCGTGGCGCTCACCCAAGCGCAGGATTTCGCGATAGTCTCGACCGCCATCGCCGAGTAAAAGTTTTCGTCGAAACCAGCGTTTCGTGAATCTCTATAGTAGAGACTCCAATGACATCACAACCTGTAGACCACAAGCGACAGCCCAGGGTGGTAATCGTGGGAGCCGGTTTCGGTGGACTCACCGCCGCCCAACGCATCGCTCGGCTCCCAGTTCAAGTCATCGTCGTCGACAAGAAGAACCATCACACTTTCCAGCCGTTGCTCTATCAGGTCGCAACCGCCGGCTTGTCTCCCGGAGAAATAGCAGCGCCCATTCGCTCCATACTTCGAGCCCGCAACAATGTTGAGGTTTTACTTGAAGAAGTTCTGGATTTTGACCTGAATGAAAATAAAGTTGTCACCAGAGAACAAGCGCTCGACTACGATTTCCTGATTGTGGCCTCTGGCGCAGCTCACGCTTATTTCGGTCATGAGGAGTGGGAGCCATCCGCCCCCGGTCTAAAGACAATCGAAGACGCGCTCGAAATTCGCCGCCGCGTTCTGCTGGCTTTCGAACTGGCCGAGCGCCAAGCTGCCGAAGGACAAAAGGTCATTCCGCTCCAGTTCGTGGTCGTCGGTGGCGGACCCACTGGCGTCGAGCTCGCCGGGACCTTAGCTGAAATTGCGCACCACGCCATGAACCATGAGTTTCGCAACATCGATCCAAGGCAAAGCCGCATCTTGCTGATCGAAGGCGGACCTCGGGTTCTGCCAGCCTACTCCGAAGCGCTCTCCCACAAAGCCGAAGACCAGCTGCGACACTTGGGAGTCGACGTCCGCACCTCCAGCATGGTGACTGGCGTTGATCCCGGCGCCGTTTGGATCGGCCACGAAAAAATTCTATCGCCAGTTGTCCTATGGGCCGCAGGCGTGGCCGCCTCACCACTCGGGCAAAAATTGGGAGTGCCAATCGACCGCGCTGGTCGCGTGTTCGTCCGTCCCGACCTGAGCATTCCCGGACATCCAAACGTATTTGTAATCGGCGACCTCGCCGCACTAAAAGACGAAAACGGCAAGTTGCTCCCCGGAGTCGCACCGGTCGCCATGCAGCAAGGTGGCTGGGTCGCTCAAACCATCGCGCGCGACCTCGAAAATCAGCCGCGGCGCGATTTTCGTTATCACGACAAAGGAAGCCTGGCCACGATTGGCCGCGCCGCCGCCGTTGCCCAGATCGGCAAGTTCGAGTTGTCGGGATATTTCGCCTGGCTGGCCTGGCTGTTCATCCACATTCTTTTCCTGATCGGATTCCGCAATCGCCTGCTCGTAATGATCCAGTGGGCATGGTCTTATCTAACCTACGAGCGGGGAGCCCGCCTCATTACCGGCAGCGACGAACTTCCCGGCTGGATGCCGTCTCAGCCCGCGGTGAAGGAGCACAGTGCAGCGACGGGCGTCTCGCCCGTCCACACCGACGTCGACGCCACAGTCTCGGCGGCAAATTTGGATCGTCAGTAGTAGCGATCACGCTATCTCTCTAGCCGATATAATCAAAGTTGCCGTGAAACGCGCTGCTGCCTTCGTCTCTCTGTTTTCGCTGCTTGTCTGCCCTCTCCTGCGTGCCCAGGACAACCCTGCCGCTGGCCAAAGTGCCAATGCAGGAGCTGTCATCGGACGAACCCTAGTCGTAATTCCCTTCGAGAATCTTTCTCCCACTCCCGGCCTGGAATGGCTCGGCGAATCTTTCCCCGAAGCCTTCCATGAACAGATGAATTCTCCCGTGCTCTACGTAGCCAGTCGGGACGAACGGATCCGCGCTTGCGATCGCCAGGGCATTCCAGCCAGCGTCCACCCTTCGCGCGCCACTCTTTATCGTCTCGCCGAGCAGATGGATGTCGATTACGCTGTGCTCGGCTCCTATATATTTGACGGCACGCGCCTGACTGCAACTGCCCAGCTGCTAGACATGCGGGCGCAGAAACTATTGCCCGCTGTCACCGAATCCGCGCCTCTGGCCGATCTCGGCAACCTCCAATCCGCCCTCGCATGGGATTTGCTTCGCCAGATCCGCGCCGATTTTTCCGAGTCCAAGGAAAAGTACGTCGCGAGCGTCGCTTCCATGCGACTCGACGCCCAGGAAAATTATGTTCGCGGAATGCTCGCCGCCCCCGCTGATGAAAAACTTCAGCACTATCGCGAAGCCGCCCGCCTCAATCCCGATTACGCCCAAGCCTGGCTGGAGCTCGGCAAAACTTACTACGCTCAGCGCGATTACGAACCGGCCATCTCCGCTCTCAGCCAGATTAAGCCGACCTCCGCGGTAGCACGCGAGGCAAATTTCTATCTCGGCCTGGCCACCTACGCTCACGGAGACTTCGCGAAATCCGAAAGCGCCTTTGAATTCGTGGCCGCCCGACTGCCGCTCGCCGAGGTCTACAACAATCTGGGAGTAGTCGTCGCCCGCCGCAATCAGAAAAAAGCTGCGGATTATTTCGCGCGGGCAATACAAGACGATCCCAGCGACGCTGACTATCACTTCAACATGGGAGTAACTCTCGGCCAGACCGGCGATCGCGCCGGCGCGGCCCGCGAACTCCGCGCAGCGCTCGATCATCATCCAAACGACGCCGAAGCAAAAATGTTGCTCGACTCTCTCGCACCGACCGCAGGCAGTATCATCCCGGCAAGCTCCACCTCAAAAGCGCCGCAGGAGCGCATCAAGTCGAACTATGAAGAAGACACCTTCCGACAGATGACCACGCAAATGGAGAGCTGGGCGGAGCAGCGCTTCGCTCAATCCGATCCTCGGGCCCACGCGCGCTATCACATCGAACTGGGCAAAGAACTTCTGTCTCACGGATTCACCGCCGACGCCGAGGCTGAATTCCGTCATGCTGCCGCAGTCGATCCATCAAGCGCCGCGGCGCTCACCGCCCTCGCTGAAGATTACGACGCTCGCGGCGATCTCGCTGAAGCCCGCGCCGAGGCCGAAGCCGCATTACGTATTCGGGAGTCGGCGGAAGCGTATCTCATTCTGGCCCGCCTCGATTTAAAAGAAAATAACACTGAAGCCGCAGCCCAGAACATCAATCGCGCTCTACAACTGGAGCCCAGCAATTCCGCCGGACAAGATCTGAAGCGCACCCTAGCAGCCAAGCTCGCGGAGAAAGCGCAGCCGCTGTCACAGCCATGAAGTTGTATCGATTGTTTTCTTCTCGGTCCTTTGCATCCAGATTTTCGATGTCCGTGCTTCGCTGTTTTGCCGTGATTCTTCTTTTCGGACTTTTCGCTGCGTCCTGCTCAGCCGACATTTTGCGAGTTGTGGTCGAGGATGCCATCCAGCCCGTAACCGCCGAATACATTGGCCGCGCGCTCGAACTCGCTGCTGCCAATCACGACCAGGCTGTCCTCATCGAAATCAACACTCCCGGCGGACTCGTCGAATCTACCCGCGACATCATCGAAAAAATTGTGGCCTCGCCCGTTCCTGTCATCATCTATGTAACACCCAGCGGCAGCCGCGCCGCATCCGCTGGATTCTTCATCCTCGAATCGGCCGACGTCGCTGCCATGGCTCCCGGAACCAATACTGGCGCCGCGCATCCCGTAATCCTCGGCGAAAAAATGGACGACGTGATGAAACTAAAATTAGAGAACGACGCTGCCGCCCTGATGCGCTCCGTAGTCACCAAGCGCGGACGGAATGTCGAACTCGCCGAAAGCGCCGTGCGCGAATCGAAATCCTTTACTGAGCAGGAAGCGCTCGACAAAAACCTGATCGAATACATCGCCGCCAGCGAGCAGGATCTTTTCCACCAGCTAAACGGCAAAAGCTTCAAGCGTTTCAACGGGACGACGGCCACGCTAAATCTGCAAAACAAAGATGATAAGAACAAAGACTTGCCCATCCGCGACTACCGTATGACTCTAAAAGAGCGCATCCTCTCCCACATCATGGACCCGAACATAGCCTTCATCCTGATGGCCATCGGAGCGCTCGCGCTCTACGCCGAATTCAACCACCCCGGCGCCGTCATCCCCGGAACCGTAGGCGTGGTCTTCATCCTTCTGTCGGCATTCGCCCTGAACCTGCTGCCCGTGCGCTTCGCCGCCGTCGCCATGATCATCGGAGCCTTCATACTCTTCGCCGCCGAAGCCAAATTCGCAAGCCACGGCGTGCTCACCACCGGCGGCATCGTCCTCTTAACCCTGGGCGGATTATTCCTGGTTGACGGCCCCATCCCAGAAATGCGCGTTCATCTTTCGACCGCGTTAGCCGTAAGCATCCCATTCGGAATCATCACGGCATTCCTGATGAGCATCGCCATGCGCGCTCGCCGCAACAAAGTAGTCACCGGCGAACAAGGCCTAATCGGAGAAATCGGAATCGCCCAAACCGCGCTAGCGCCCGCCGGAAAAGTATTCGTGCACGGCGAACTCTGGGACGCCGTCTCCGTAGTCCCCATTCCCGCCGGAGAGCACATCGTAGTACGCCAGGTCGATGGACTTACACTAAAAGTTGATCCTGTATTAGCGGCGAAACCAGTGGTGGCGTAGGCCAGACACAAATCGGACACTGCGACCAAGATTTAAGTCCTTTGTCCTTCTGTCATTCTTCCTTCTGGACGGAAAAAGCCCAACTATCCCTACTCCATGCTTTGGGCGCTGTTTACTGATTGGTACTGGCACCCCCCTCCCGAAAATTGCCCCGGACTCGACCAGGAATGCAAAAGAAGCATGAAACGAAATTTCGTTTTGCGACACTATTCCATTAGATCGAGACCAAGAACATTTAAGAGGAACCACATGAAAAGCAAACGATACCCACTATTCCCAACGGCAGCCAAATTGGCTATTGCTGCAGTTCTAGTTTGCTTGGCTGCATGTACTGCCACGTTGGAGTGTGGAAGTTGGGTCTTTAATGGCACTGTGCAATCGAACCCCGACGCGTTTCCCCTGAGCTCGGCATTTACCTTCACGCCGTCGACCTGTGGAAAGACCTGCGCTTGCGACACCGATGCCCAGATTCAAATAACGTGGGTGTACGACGAGACCAGCAAGACAAATCTCTATGCCGGCTCTGGAGATGCAGGCCGTGCGGATGCGAATGGATGGAACGTTGACCGAATCGATGGCGAGGGCTATGGCTATTACTCGCTGATTAACGACGGCAAGACGTTTGCCAGTTTCTGGAATACCACCGGCAGTAATGGCACTCCGACCACGTTATTTGACGAGCCTGGCGGCTGGCCCGACAACACCTTTTTCTACGCAGTCGATGTGACGACCTGCTTCAGTTCCAGGACGTGCAACAACAACATCCTTGGGTATTACTTCTGGAGTTGGTACATAGACAGTTCGGGCAATGCCTCGAAATTTATTATTGGTCCGGCATGGAAGGATCTAGACACCGAATTTCAGAGCGCCCTGGCAGCATGGAATGCGTGGGCGCCGACGTCGGGCACGGAAAGTGGAACTTCTGGCATTGCGGGTGAGCCATCGCTTTCTCATGCGGTCAATTTCCCTGCCATGTCGGATTTGTAAACTAACGAGCGCCCAGAAAGGCAACGACCGTGAATAACCTGAAAACAACAGTATCCGCCTTGATGCTCTTGTGCGTTTGCCTCGCCGGATGCGGCGGCAGGGAGAAAGAATCTCCCCTATCGGAATCGCAAACCGCTGCCAAGACTAAGTTGGAGTCTCTGCAGCAGATCGTGGCGCAGACGGCACAGACTTACAAGGCAATGGACAACGCCACTCTGTTGAAGAACCTGGTGGAACAGAGCACAGCCCAGAAAGAGCCATTTAACTCGCTGGCCTATCGGGAACTGCAGGGAAGAACGGATGTTAGTGCCGATTCTCTGGCGTCTCTCATCCGTGATATGCATAACGGCAATGCGCTTCTGCCGCTGCTGCTGCTTCGAAAATTGAATAACAAGGCATATCTCGATTTACCGGCTGACCTGCGGGCCGCTGTGCTTACGGATGCATTGCAGAATTCAAAGATGTTCAATACTTGGGGACTGCCGCACGGTTACCTGGAAGATGCATCGAGGGCCATGCTCGAATCCGGCAAGAGCGCCTATCCGGCTCTTAGACGGATGCTTTCCGAAACACGTCCCGCGCCGGTTTTTGGAGGGCAGGAGTTCATGGAATACAAGCGTTATAAGTATCGCCTCTGTGACTATGCACTGTTTTTCCTCGAGAAAATGCAGGGCAATGTAGATTTCAAAATGCCGATGGCGGTTGCAGATAGGGACTCCCTCATAAGGGAAATGTTGAAATAGTCCTTCGTGAGGTGCCGGTTGAGAGTCTCATCCACGGACTCACCCTGCGCCAGTCGCTGAGCGCCCGAATCTTTCTCAACAACGTGCGGAAATGTCATGACCGCGCGTACCCTCTTACTTGCGCTACAATCCGCTTAGACACTGATCGTTTTTAATCGATCGCTCTTAAACGATCGTTCTTAACAAGAAACAAAAATTGCTTGGAGGCATCCATGCTGGATCTCGGCTTTCCTGTGATCGCAGTTGCGGTCATCATCGTCGTCATCTACCTGCTGAGTTCCATTAAGATCCTGGCCGAATACGAGCGTGGCGTTATTTTCCGCCTTGGCCGCCTTCAAGGCCACGCCAAGGGTCCGGGAGTGATTCTGGTCTTCAGCCCGATCGACCGCATGGTGCGCATCTCGCTCCGGCAGGAAGCGATCGAGGTTCCGCCGCAGGACGTCATCACCCGCGATAACGTCACCCTCAAAGTAAACGCGGTAATTTTTCTGCGCGTGATCGATCCCAACAAGGCAGTGGTGGAAGTTTCGAATTACGCTTACCAGACTTCGCAGTTCGCGCAGACTACGTTGCGCTCCGTGCTCGGCGAACAGGAACTCGACGAACTGCTGGCGCATCGCGACAAGATTAATTTGCGGCTGCAAAGCATCCTCGACCAGCACACCGCTCCTTGGGGCGTGAAGGTCGCCAACGTGGAGGTCAAGCAGGTGGATATGCCCGAATCCATGTTGCGGGCGATGGCTAAGCAGGCCGAAGCGGAACGTGAAAAGCGATCGAAGATCATCCACGCCGAAGGCGAGTTTTCGGCGGCGCAACGCCTGGTGGACGCTGCCCACTTGTTATCTACCGAGCCGGCCAGCATTCAGCTACGTTATTTGCAGACGCTTACGGAAATCGGCGTCGAAAAAAACACGACCGTAGTGTTCCCAGTGCCGATCGATTTCTTCTCCGGCATGCAGAAGTTGCTCGGAGGTAATCCCAATGCGGCTGCAACCAAACCTGCTACACCGGCAGGAAGCTAAGGGGTAGATACTAAATTTCCATGCCCACCGCCGCACAACAAGATACTGAGATCACACTTGGCACCGGTCGCATGCTGGCCATTTTTTTCGCATTTGTGCTGGTCTGCGCTTTCTTTTTTGCCATTGGCTTCAAGCTGGGGACAAAAACCTCGATGGCAGGAACAGGCATTTTGCGAAACTCTTCTGTAGGAACTCCTGCGACCGTCGTTCGACCCTCCGCCGCAAAGAACGACGCCTCCCAATCCACGCCGCAGGCTAACAATTTTAGTTTTTATAAAGCAGTAGGAGAGAAGAATGCCGACGCGGCGCTTACGCCCCAGGATGCTGCTTCTCACGATGCCGCTCACGAAGTAAAGACGCAGCCAGCAAGTGCGACGACGGCTGCGGCTCCGAACGCGGATACGTCGACATCATCAAAAGACGCCACAAATGCGGCAACCGTCGCGCCAACGAGCGGGGGGTACTACGTGCAGGTCGCCGCGGTGAGCCGGCAGGAAGACGCCGAAGCGCTGGTCGAGGCCCTGAAGAAGAAACAGTATCCGGCATTCGCCGCAAACAACGCCTCGATCGACAAATTCTATCGCGTTCAGGTCGGACCTTATGCCGAGATAAAAGATGCCGAGGCGATGCGCGCTCGCCTGATCGGCGACGGTTACAATCCAATTGTGAAAAAGTAGAGGGGATTTTGTAATTTCGTAATCTGATAATTTGGTAATTTGAAATCGTGATCGCTGGGTTTCAAATTACACAATTACAAATTACACAATTACCAAATGTCCTCCTCCGCTCCCAACCTTGATCGCTTCCTGCACGCCATAGCCGATCCAACTCGCCGCCGAATTCTGCTCGCGCTTAAAGAAAAAGGCGCATGCTCAATCGAGACGGAAGACGGCAACAAGGAAACCGGACTCTGTGCGGGTGATATAGAAGACCGTGTGAAACTGGCGCAGCCCACCATTTCGCATCACATGCGAATCCTGGAAATAGCAAATTTGGTCGAAGCCAAACGAGAGGGACACTGGCGCTGGTATCGACGCAATGAAAAATTGATCACAGAAATGATGCGCGGATTGAAGGAACAACTTTAGGCAGTCCGACTTTAAACAGTTCGGCCTTACAAGGTTCAACTAGCCTCCCGCGCTGGCGACGGAAGCTTTTTCTTCATTCTTCTCGTTCATCTTCGCAGCAGGTTTTCCGTCTCTCTGGCTGAGCGCGCGCACTTGAGAAATCAGGTCTGCCACTTCAAACGGCTTGGCCAATGACGACACGTTTTTCTCTTGTATAAAGCTTCGAGTCTGTTGGTCGGTTACAGTCGAGAACGTCAGCAGCAGGCCTTTTTCCAGTCCAGGACAATTTTTCGCGATCCACTCGTACATTTCTATTGCGCTATGCCCACCTGGCATGCGGCCATTCATCACGATCACGTCAAAAGAACCGTTACGGAGCCGCTCTTGCGTGTCCTCGATGCTCATCGAGGTGACAACTTCAGCTCCCGCCCCAACCAGAACATCGCGTTCGAATTCCAGTACGGCTTCTTCGTCTTCGACCAGGAGCACGCGTCCTGCGAGTACGGACTCTCGACGCGTGGAAGGCACAGCCTCTGGCAGAGCGGGTTTTTCGCTGGCAAGCAATCGGACTTCGATGGTCGCTCCGCCTTCTTCGCGGTTGCGCGCCACAATTTCTCCGCCATGCTCCTTGACGATTCCGTAGCAGATGCTGAGCCCAAGGCCAGTTCCCTTGCCCACGGATTTGGTGGTGTAGAAGGGATCGAAAATTCGACTGGGATCCTTAATTCCGGGTCCGCTGTCATCGAACTCCGCGCACACGTAAGCGTCCTTCCTGAAGACGCGGACTTTCAACACTCCACTTCCGCTGCTCTCAACCATGGCATCGAGGGCGTTGTTAATAATGTTCAGGAAGACCTGTTCCAGCTGATGAGGATCGGCTACCACCGAGGGCAGGTTGTCGGGAATTTCACGTTCCAGCGAAACGTTGTTCACCTTTAAATCATATTCGCGCAACGTGAGTGACTCCTCCAGTACTTTACGCAAGTCGACTTGTTGCTTTTGGGGCTTGCGTTGGCGCGCGAACGAGAGAAGATTCTGTACGACGCGATGGGTCCGTTGAGCCTGCTTGAAGAGCTTGCGAACGTAGTCAGCCGATTGGGGATCGAGGCCTGCCCCGTCGAGAAGTTGCGCGTATCCGAGGATTGCAGTCAGCGGATTGTTCAGCTCGTGTGCGACACCTGAAATCAATTGGCCGACAGCCGACATTTTTTCGCTCTGCAACAGTTGTTCCTGCGTTCGCCGCAGGTCTTCATAGGCACGGCAGGTTTCTTCGTAGAGTTGAACTTTTTCAATCGTGGTCGCCAGTTGGCGGCTAATGGCCACCAGGAGATTCTCATCGTTACTGGAATAATGCCGGTCTTCTTTACTGGCAATACCCATGATGCCGATGGGCTTGTCCTTGCTCCACAGCACCACCCAGATCCAGTAAGGCAACCGGTCCGCACATACGAACTCGACCACTGCAGGCGGCAGATGCGGCATAAAGTCCTGCGTCACCACCTCCGCTCGCGAACGCATTACGAGATCCCCCAAGCCATCCGGAAAGACGACTTCGGACATGCGCACGCGCGCCTCGCTCCGCGGCCCCCAGCCAGCTCGCCGCCGGTAAGTGCCCTCCGGTTCCGCTGCCAAATAAACCGAACCGGTTTCTGCGCCGAAAAGCGAAATCACCTGACGGAGCGTGAGGTTCAGAATTTCATCCAGATCGAACGACTGAGTCGCGATTACGGCCATTGCGTTGAGCGCGTTCAATTCACGATTACGCCGCCGCATCTCGTCTTCAGAGCGCTTTTTCTCGGTGATATCGAGAACGAAGCCTTGATATCGCTCAATATGTCCAGCGGCATCGCGGGTCGCAAAACAGCTCTGCGCCACAGCCCGATGCGTACCATCTTTCCGACGAACCGTATTTTCAAAATTGCGTACGTAATTGTGCGCGTCAATTTCCTTGCGAAAAGCTTCGCGCTCCTCGGGAATCGCGTGCAGCACGCTGCCCATGTCAAGCGCCATTAACTCATCGCGGCTGCTATAACCGAGCATGGTGACAAAAGCATCGTTGCAATCGAGCAACTCACCATCGGGCGTCGCTACGAACACGCCTTCCTGCGCCTGCTCAAACAGCATCCGATATTTTTCTTCTGCGACCTGACGCTGGGTCGTGTCGTGCACCACGTGGATGACACCTTTTTGCTGGGTTCCCTGTTCGGCGTACGACGAGGTCGAAACCACCGACTGCCCGCCGAAACACGGATCCATGCCTTCCGACAGCCCTGAGCCGCGTTCACAATATGGGCATCCGTTCCACGAACGCATTTGCGGCAGAACCTCGTCACAGGCATGGCCCAGAACATCGGCCGGAGCGAGTTCGAGTCGCTGCAGCAAAGCTTGATTGGTTTTGAGGATACGGAAATCTGCGTCGTGGGCCAGAATTAAATCCTGGATGGAATCGAAAGTGTTCATCCACTGCCGCTGCGAGCGCAGCACCTGCTCGAGCAAGCGAAGATTTTCGACCGCGATGCCGAGCGTCTGGGCCGCCGTTTCCAAAAAGTCCAGTTCTTCACGGGTATGGTTGCGGCTCCCTGCGCAGCCGAGCGACACCATCCCAATCACCGATTTCTTGCCCTGAATGGGCAGAAAGATTACCTGCTGAATGCCGTTTTTCTTCAGCGGGATGCGCTGCGACTCCGATAACTCTGAGAGCTTAGCCACTGCCGCCCGATTCTCCTGGAGAACGCGGACCGGGATCTCATTCGACTCAGATTGCGCGATAGCTCGCAGAAATTCCGGCGATAGGCCGCAGTGCTGTGTGGGAACGAGGATGGCGCCTTCCATCAACTGGAACCACGACCCTTTCGCGCCCACTGCGCTTTTCAGTTTTTCCAGAGCGGTCTGCATCATCGGAGCATGATTCTGGCCACGAGCAATCGTGACCGCCAACTCATTCAGCACGGCAAGCCGACGTGTGCGAACCCGCGAGTCGTCGAGCACCACCAGCAAAATGCTTGAACCGAACAGAACCTCCGCCAACAGGTAGCCTTCGTTGGGAATGTGATTGGTGAACCGAAACCAGTGCAGATTCAATGTAAGCAGCCCGGCACCAAACAGAAACGGCCCCAGCCCGATACGCCCAAACCGATACCGCAGAAGCTCGACAGCCGCTCCAAGTGCGATCACGCGGCATGCGATTTCCAGCGCCTGTCCTAGGATTTTCGAATCCGGCAAGTACAGAGGTTGCATAGCGGCACAGACCATCAGCACCCAGAAAATCGCGACCAGCGCCGTTAACTGTCGCCGCGCCTGCGCGGATATGAGCGCCGCTGCTGCGAACAAGCCCACTGCCAGCACAAAATCGGCCTGCGCAAATGCGACGATTGTCTTCGAAGCGGTGTGCAACTCGCCCGTGCCTGCTACCCCTAGAAATGCCCCATAGGCGACCCAGGCTGCGGCCCACGCCAGCAGACACTGTTCCCGAAAAACGCGGAAGAACAGGAGACTGACAACGACCACGATCAGGGCAGCCGTTTCCCGCGCAGTCAACCAGGGGACGGTCAACATGCCAACCGAATTCCCAAATATTCCGGCAGGATGCATAGATAGAGACAGACGCACGAACACCTAAGCTCTTTAAATATCATGCAGGCTACTCATCGTTACCGGATTTCCGTCTCCAATTGGTTACTTTCGGAATGTGAAGTCGTGGCCTAGAATGAGCGATACATTAACTTAGCGCCATGCCTAATGACCGCATCCTCGTAGTGGACGACGAGGAAACAATCCGCGAGATTGTCTCCTCCACCCTCAATGGAGCCCATTTTCAGACCCGCCAGGCCGCCAGTGGGGTGGAAGCCTTGGCGGTGCTCGAATCCGGCGACGAATTCGACCTTGTCCTTTCCGACCTGATGATGGCCGAAATGGATGGAATTACGCTTTTGGAACGCGCCAAAGAACGCTATCCGGATATGCCGATCGTGATGGTCACCGCGGTCAGCGACATCGAGGTCGCCCTGCAGGCTCTCCGCAATGGAGCGTACGATTACCTGCTTAAGCCTTTTGAGCGTGAACAACTATTGGCTACGGTCCGGCGTGCCTTGGAGAATCGGCGCTTGAAACGCGAAAACGATGCCTACCGCACCAACCTAGAGGCCCTAGTTGCCGCGCGTACCCTGCAATGGAAAACTGCTCTCTCCAGCCTGGAAAAATCTTACGACATTACGCTCGAAGCGCTCGGCGATGCGCTTGATCTTAAGGACGCTGAGACCGAAGGCCACTCTCGCCGCGTGACGGCATATACCATCGCCATTGCGCGCAAGATGGGTTTGCCCAAAGAAGAGATCAATGTCATTGCCCGCGGAGCCTTTCTGCATGACATCGGCAAGATGGCCATTCGCGACGACATTCTTCGCAAACCTGGAAAGCTCACGGACGACGAAATGGCCGTGATGAAAGAACACTGCTATCTCGGCTACAAAATCATCTCCCGCATTCCTTTTCTGGCGGAGGCGGCGGAGATTGTTTACGCCCACCAGGAGCGCTACGACGGGCTGGGTTATCCGCGTGGATTGAAGGGCGAAGAGATTCCCCTCGGCGCGCGTATGTTCTCGATTGCCGACACGCTCGATGCCATGACCTCCGACCGCGTCTACCGCCCTGCCCAATCATTTGAGGCTGCGCGCAAGGAGATCGAACTTTGGTCGGGCCGACAATTCGATCCCAAGATCGTCAAGATATTCCTCGAAATGCCCGACAATATCTGGCAGGATCTCCGGAAGGACATCAACGGGCCGAGCCCATCTTTCCCGAAGGTGTAACGGGTAAAGGGTGTAACGAGCAAAAGGTCCGACCGTTAATCAGCACGCAGCGCTGAGCGGCAGGCATCGTTTTATCCTGATCGCGCCATCCAACCTACAAGTGAAGTAGTCCAAACGGCCCCCACTACGGTTGCGTTCTGCCGTTCTGGGATGAGTAACCGGTGCCCGTCAGAATGCGCCTGTTCGCATCTGGCGGGTAAACGGTTTCATGTCCCTTCTTGACATCCCACCCGCAAATTTGCACTGCTGCTTGAGTTCCGAGCAGGGCGCAGCTTGCTTTTCTTCGGTCGCAACTTAGGCACTGGCTCAGTTTCAATCAGTTTTGAAAAAAGGCGGCTTCACAGCCTGCGGAAAAAAACTCTAGGGTAGAGACGGGGCTTGCCCCGTCTAGGCGCCATCTGAGAACTATTTGTAGGCACGAATGGGAAGGGCGCAGCCTTAGCCGCTGAGGGACGGCAATTTCCAAACTGGGCCATTACTGCAACTTGAGACGCCTGGCACGTTCTAATCACAGAGGTGTATAACGGAAGCCGAATCAAACAGAGAGGTCCCGATGAAACCCACGTTTGTCGCTCTTTGCGCCGCGCTCGTTTTTAGCGCTCTGGCGATGGCACAGAGTCCCGTGCACAATCCTGAGCCGAACACTGTTTTTGTGGGCGCCGACGGCAAATTTGAAACCGCGCCCGATACTGCGCTCATCCAGTTCAATATCTCGGCCCAAGCCGACAGCGCTAAAGACGCTTACGATCAGGCTTCCAAACAGGCCGAAGCCACACGCCAGGTTCTGCGCGCAAACGGAATCGATCCAAAATCTGCCGAAATCGGATTTTTCTCCGTGAATCCGCAATACGACTGGAAGAACCCGAAGCACAAAGTGATCGGATACCAGGTCACAACCAGCGTCAGCCTGAAGCTGAAAGATTTTTCCAAGATTGGCCCGGTGACTCAGCAACTCGCCGATGCCAGCGTCGGTGAAAGTCAGACGCTGAGTTACACGCTGGACTCGACCGAAGAAGCCAAGAGCAAAGCGGTCGCCGATGCTTATAAGCGAGCCCACGCTTCCGCGCAGGCCCTCGCGGCTGCCAGCGGACGAACGCTGGGCGAACTCTCCTACGCTTCGGTCGATACCTTTGAAAATATTCGCGTG
>Ga0209169_10000519_pt1 | contig 23556 bp, 17 predicted proteins | sample HubBroMetageWRM4_FD_188346 | JGI IMG/M metagenome (GOLD analysis project Ga0209169, IMG submission 188346) | Warmed soil microbial communities from the Hubbard Brook experimental Forest, New Hampshire - Hubbard Brook CCASE Soil Metagenome WRM 4... | ecosystem: Environmental > Terrestrial > Soil...
ACCATGCCGCCATAGAACAAAGCCAAACCGGGGATGGTCATCATCAACACAATGGCCATCGAGGTCAGCATCCAGGCGGTGTCGCCTGAATTTGGCGTGCAATTCTCCGTCACCTTGACGCCGTCACAGGCCGGCGGCGCGGCCGGCGCCGCCGCGGCGGCGGTGTCGGTCGCCGTTTGTGCGAATGACGAATGCAGTAACGGCGGGCTGAAGAGGAGAGCGAGGACAATCACCGCGGCAAGCGCACACAACACCGCACGCGAAAAATTCTTAAGTTCCATAACAGTCTCCTCTCCCTGAAAGGCGGGTGCGGGTTGGCTAAAGCGCGGCGGCATCGGTTTCGCCGGTGCGGATGCGCACGGCGTGATCGAGGCCGAACACGAATATTTTGCCGTCGCCGATTTGTCCGGTCTTCGCCGAGCTCGAGATCGCCTCGACGACTTTTTCGACCTGATCGGCGGCGCAGGCGATTTCGAGCTTGATCTTCGGCAAGAAACTGACCGCGTATTCGGCACCGCGATAAATCTCGGTGTGCCCTTTCTGGCGGCCGTAACCTTTGACTTCGGTGACCGTCAGGCCCTGAACGCCAATTCGGGTCAACGCGTCGCGAACATCATCGAGCTTGAACGGCTTGATGATGGCGGTGACGATTTTCATCGTTTCAATCTCCTTGGCCGCCGCTTTGCGCGACAGACTTGCGCTTCGGCGCCCTGCTGGCGCCGCATGCGTCTAGGGCGAAGGAATCAAGGGCCGTGCCAAGTATTCGGAGAGGATAGATCGCGGGGCAGAAGGGCATATTTGCTCAAAATCGCGTCACGTTCGGACCGCCCAAGACGATCCAAGGCCGTCCTTACTGCCTAAAAAATAGGCGAAACGCTCCGAGGGTGCCCAAGGATGCCAAATACCCGGCGTTAGAGCGCGTTGGCGTCGGTTTCGCCGGTACGGATACGCACCGCCTGCTCGATCGGGGTGACGAAGATTTTGCCATCGCCGATTTGGCCGGTTTTGGCGCTGGCGCCGATGGCTTCGACCACCCTATCCGCCTGGTCCGACGGCACCGCGACCTCGATGCGGATCTTCGGCAGGAAGTTCACGACATACTCAGCGCCGCGATAAATCTCGGTGTGACCCTTCTGGCGCCCGTAGCCCTTGACCTCGGTCACGGTCATGCCGTGGACGCCGATGGCAAGAAGCGCATCGCGCACCTGCTCGACCTTGAACGGTTTGATGATGGCGGTGACGAGCTTCATGGTTACACCCGGCGCAGCACTGAAGAACGCACCATATCGGCAATCCCGGTAGCCTTAAATCACTTCTTGCGCGAATGATGCGAAGCTAAAGAGTGGTGCTTCATCTTGGCGTGCCGGCCGAGATCATGCGTCTTTGGCTTTTTCCGTACGGCGCTGCCGCAGCAAGCCTTCCTGCGCCACCGAGGCGACCAATGTGCCGTCGATGGCGTAGATCGAGCCGCGGGCAAGACCGCGCGAGCCGCCGAGATTGGGGCTGTCTTGGGCGTAAAGGAGCCATTCGTCGGCGCGAAACGGCCGATGAAACCACAGCGCGTGGTCCAAGCTCGCGGCCATCACGTCCTCGTTGAACACGGTCTTGCCGAGCGGCACAAGGGCGGTGTCGAGCAAAGTCAGATCGGAAGCGTAAGCGAGCACGCATTGATGGATCGCCGGTTCGTCCGGCAGACGTCCGGCCGCGCGTATCCAGACGTGGAAGCGATCGCCATCGAGCTTTTCGCCGAAGTAACGGCCGTATTCGACCGGACGAAGCTCGATCGGGCGCTCGCGTTCGTAATAGCGGCTTATCGGATCGGACGCGCGCGCCTTGTAGCGGCTACGGATCTCGGATTCGCTCGGCAGCTCGTCGGGCTTCGGAACGTCCGGCATTTTCAGCTGATGCATCCAGCCTTCTTCGGTGACGTGAAATGACACCGCCATCGAAAAGATCGCGCGCCCATGCTGGATCGCGTTGACGCGCCGCGTGGTGAAGCTCTTGCCGTCGCGAATGCGGTCAACCTCATAAATAATCGGAACCTTGGGATCGCCGCCAAGCAGAAAATAGGCATGCAGCGAGTGCGGCGGTCGCGTCCCGATATCCTCCACCGTGCGGCATGCCGCGACCAGGGCTTGGCCGATGACCTGCCCGCCAAATACCCGTTGCCAGCGCGATTGCGGCGACCGACCGCGGAACAAATTCACTTCCAGCGGCTCGAGATCCAGGATGCTGAGGACGTCTTGAAGGGCAGCGGACATGCAATAGCTTCCAATATGCGCGCGTCAGGCAACATCGCCAGCAACGGCGCCAGTGTGGCGGTTCAGAAGTCCGCATCATTTTTGCCGGGAACTTATCCGGCGGACTTCTGAACCAAAGCCACAATTCGCACCGCCCCAGCGCAATGCTATGCTGCCCGTGGGCCTCGGTCCAGAAACGGGCAGTGTAGCGGATTTGACATTCGCTAACCGCCAGCCGGCAACACTTGAAGCGAATGTCAAATCCAAAGCTACACTAAATCAGATAATTGCTAGTGTTCCTTCGATCCTAACATTCGCATGAGAGGCTGCCGAAATGGGATGCGAATGTTAGAATCGGAACACTTGTATTAGGCGTGCTTAATGCCCGGTCGAGAAGACCATATCGATGTGCTTATTGCCGGCGGCGGCTTTGCCGGACTGACGCTGGCGATCGCGTTGCGGCAAGCCCTCGGATCGGGCTTTTCGGTCGCGCTTGCCGATCCGACGCTCGGGCGCAGCCACGCCGACGACGAGCGCGCTTCCGCCATTGTTACATCGGTGCGCCGGTTGTTCGAAACGCTCGGCGTTTGGCAGGCGCTTGCCGGCGAAGCGCAGCCCATCCTCGACATGGCGGTCACCGACAGCCGGCTCGACGATGCGGTGCGGCCGACGTTTCTTACTTTCGGTGGCGAGGTCGAACCGGGCGAGCCGTTCGCCCACATGATCGAGAACCGCTTTCTGATCGGCGCGCTGGAGACGAAAGCACGTGATCTCGGCGTCGATTTGCGCGCCGGTGCGGTGAAAGATTTTTCCTACTCTCCCGTGGAGGGAGGGTCGGCACATCAAATGGAAGTCGCACTTGCCAACGGCAGCGCGGTCGCGGCGCGTCTGTTGGTTGCCGCCGACGGCGCGCGGTCCGCCATCCGCGAGCGCGCCGGCATTGCGGTGCATGGTTGGAATTACGGCCAGTCCGCCATCGTGATCAATGTCGGCCACGAACGCAGCCACAACGGCCGCGCCGTCGAGCATTTCCTCCCGGCCGGGCCATTCGCGATTCTTCCGCTTAAGGGCAACCGCTCGTCGATTGTTTGGACCGAGACGACTGAGGAAGCGAAACGTCTTGCGGCCCTACCCGATGACGCCTTCCATGCCGAACTCGAACGACGCTTCAAGCTTCATCTCGGCGACATCACTGCGGTCAGCGCGCGGCGCGTTCATCCATTGGGATTTTTTGTCGCCCGTTCTTTCACCGCCGAGCGCATTGCACTGGTCGGCGACGCCGCTCACGTCATTCATCCGATCGCCGGCCAAGGCCTCAACATGGGGCTCAAGGACGTCGCGGCGCTCGCCGAAGTGATTGTCGATGCCGCGCGACTAGGCCTCGATCCCGGCGCAGCGAGCACGCTCGAACGCTATCAGCGCTGGCGCCGGTTCGATACCATGACAATGGGCCTCGCGACCGACGGGCTCAATCGCCTGTTCTCCAATCGCTCCGATGTGTTGCGCGTCGTTCGCGACGTCGGACTAGGCCTGGTCGACCGGGTGCCGAACCTCAAACATCTTTTCATCCGCGAAGCGGCAGGCCTGGTCGGCGAAGTGCCGAAACTACTGCGCGGCCAATCGCTCTAACCATCATGGCGCTCAATCACATCGCGGTCGTCGGCGGCGGCGCCTGGGGAACGGCGCTGGCGCTGACCTGTGCGCGTGCCGGGCGGAAGGTGACGCTCTGGGAGCCCGACCCTGACCATGCCGCGCATTTGCAACGAACCCGCGCCAGCAAATATTTGCCGGGCATCACGCTCGACGACACCATTGTCGTCGCGAGCGAAGCCGCCGCCGCGGTCGAACCCGCGGCTGTCCTCTTGGTAGTGCCGGCGCAAGCGGTACGCGCCGTTGCGCAATCCTTGGCGCCTTTGGTGGTGGCGGAAACTCCCATTGTTGTCTGCGCCAAAGGCATTGAGCGCGGCAGCAGAAAATTCATGACCGAGATTATCGAGGCCTGCATGCCCGCGACCGTGCCGGCCATTCTGTCCGGACCAAGCTTTGCCGCCGACGTCGCGCGCGGCCTGCCGACCGCGGTGACACTCGCAGCGCGCGACGAAAAGCTCGCAAGCGAATTGGCGCAGGCGATCGGATCGGCGCGCTTTCGGCCGTACCACTCCGCCGATGTTCGCGGCGTCGAGATCGGCGGCGCGGCGAAGAACGTGCTCGCCATCGCCGCCGGGATTGTTGTCGGGCGCGGTATGGGCGCGAGCGCCGCGGCGGCGCTGACCACGCGCGGATTCGCCGAACTCATGCGCTTCGGCAGGGCCTACGGCGCCCAGCCGGAGACGCTGATGGGATTGTCAGGCCTCGGCGATTTGATCTTGACCTGCTCGAGCCCGCAGTCGCGCAATTTCACCTTCGGCGTCAACCTCGGCCGCGGTCAGCTACCGGACGCCATCAATGCCGGCTTGGCCGAAGGCATTTTCACCGCCGGCGTGCTGGTTGAGATGGCGCATGAGCGCAATGTCGACATGCCGATTGCCGCCGCCGTTGTTGCACTGCTTGACGGCAAGCTGACGGTGGACGAAGCCATTGAGTCATTATTGACGCGGCCGCTTCGCGCGGAGGGGTAGAGTTTTTGGCCGTCATGGCCGGGCTTGTCGGGCATTACGGCGCAATGAATGCTGGAGGAATTGCCATGGCGTATTGGCTGATGAAGACGGAGCCGGAAGAATTTTCCTGGGATGATCAGGTCAAAAGCGGCGCCAAAGGCGAGGCGTGGACCGGCGTGCGCAATTTCACCGCCCGGCGCCATCTCCAGGAGATGAAAAAGGGTGACAAGTTTTTCTTCTACCATACCGGCGACGAGAAACAGGTGGTCGGCATCGGCGAAATCCTCCGCGAGCATTTTCCCGACCCGACCGCCGGCAAGGGCGAGCCGTGGGTCGCGGTGCAGACCGCGGCGATCGAGCCGCTGAAAAAGCCGGTGACACTTGCCGCCATCAAGGCCGAGCCGAAATTAAAAGACATGACGCTGGTGAAATACTCGCGTCTCTCGGTCCAGCCGGTGACGGCAGAGGAATGGAAACTCGTCTGCAAGATGGGTGGCCTATCCGCGCGCTGAGCGCCTCCCCCTTGGGTTGTGTCAAGGACCGCACCGGCCTGTTTTAATGAGACTTTTGGAGCGCTTGTCCGCGCCGACAGCGCTGCGGATAATGGCCGCCAGGGGAGTGAACGCGCCAGTCGAAGTGCGTTGCCTGGAGGACGAAATGTCGGAGAAAGTTTACGAGGTGCCGGCCGAATGGGCGAAGCGCGCTTTCATCAACGACGCGAAATACCAAGAAATGTACCGGCGCTCCCTGGCCGATCCCGACGGCTTCTGGGCGGAACAGGCCAAGCGCCTACATTGGTATCGGGCGCCGACCAAGATCAAAAATACGTCGTTCGACAAGCCTAACGTCTCGATCAAGTGGTTCGAAGACGGCACGCTGAACGCCGCTTACAATTGCATCGATCGCCATTTGCACGAGCGTGCCGATCAAGTCGCGATCCTCTGGGAAGGCGACGATCCGAAAGACTCCAAGAAGATCACCTACAAGGAGCTGCACGACAACGTTTGCCGCTTCGCCAACGTGCTGCGCAACCGAAACGTCGTCAAAGGCGACCGCGTCACCATTTATCTGCCGATGATTCCCGAAGCCGCGTACGCCATTCTGGCCTGCGCGCGGATCGGCGCCATCCATTCCGTGGTGTTCGGCGGCTTCTCGCCGGATTCGCTGGCCGGCCGCATCGAAGACTGCAAGTCGAACGTCGTCATCACCGCCGACGAAGGTTTGCGCGGCGGACGTAAAGTACCGCTCAAGGCCAACACCGACGCCGCCATCGACAAAGCCGGCGGCGTCGACCACGTCATCGTGGTGCGGCGCACCGGCGCGGCGGTCAATATGCTGCCGGGCCGCGACGTTTGGTACGACGAGGCCGCCGACATGGTGACGGCGGAATGCCCGTGCGAGCACATGAACGCCGAAGATCCGCTGTTCATTCTCTACACGTCTGGATCGACCGGAAAACCGAAGGGCGTGTTGCACACCACCGGCGGCTATCTGGTGTTCACCTCAATGACCCACCAAGACGTGTTCGATTATCACGACGGCGACATTTATTGGTGCACCGCCGATGTCGGCTGGGTCACCGGCCACAGCTACATCGTCTATGGGCCGCTGGCGAACGGCGCCACCACGCTGATATTCGAGGGCGTGCCGAATTATCCGACCGCCTCGCGCTTTTGGGACGTGATCGACAAGCACAAGGTCAACACCTTCTACACCGCGCCGACGGCGATCCGCGCGCTGATGCAAGCCGGCGATGATCCGGTGAAGAAGACCTCGCGCGCGTCGCTGCGGCTCCTCGGTTCGGTCGGCGAGCCGATCAATCCGGAAGCGTGGGAATGGTATCACCGCGTCGTCGGCGACGGCCGCTGCCCGATTGTCGACACCTGGTGGCAGACCGAGACCGGCGGCATTTTGATTTCGCCGCTGCCGGGCGCGACGAAATTAAAGCCGGGCTCAGCGACGCGGCCGTTCTTCGGTGTCGTGCCGCAAATCGTCGATGCCGAGGGCAAGGTGCTCGAAGGTGCAGCCACCGGCAATCTCTGTATCGCCGACTCGTGGCCCGGGCAGATGCGCACCGTCTATGGCGATCATCAGCGCTTCGTCGACACCTATTTTTCCGCTTATCCGGGCAAATACTTTACCGGCGACGGCTGTCGGCGCGACGAAGACGGCTATTACTGGATCACCGGCCGCGTCGATGACGTCATCAACGTCGCCGGCCATCGCATGGGCACGGCCGAGGTCGAATCGGCACTGGTCGCGCACCCGAAAGTGTCCGAAGCCGCGGTCGTCGGTTATCCGCACGACATCAAGGGCCAGGGCATCTACGCCTATGTGACGCTGATGGCCGGCGAGAAGCCGAGCGATACGTTGCGCAAGGAATTGGTGCAGTGGGTGCGAACCGAAATCGGTCCAATCGCTCAGCCCGATCTACTTCAGTTCGCACCCAACCTGCCAAAGACCCGCTCGGGGAAAATCATGCGCCGAATCTTGCGCAAAATTGCCGAAGACGAGTCTGGCAATCTCGGCGACACCTCGACGCTTGCCGACCCGGCCGTAGTCGACGATCTGGTGGAAAACCGGCAGAACCGGAAGAGCGCTTAGCCCCTCGCGCCGCGTCGGTGGTGGGGTGAGTTCGGCGGCACGACTTCGCTGGCCGTGGTTGCGCGCAAGACACACCCTTCCCGAAAAATTTGGGAAAACTTCACCCTGTTACACGCGCGCTAATGAGCCGCCGGGCTTCTTCGGTTAAGATCAAGCTTGGCTGCCACGCCGCCGCGGGCCGGCTTGGCGAGGGTTCGCAACGGGGTATTTGCAATGCGAGGAAAGATTTTGCTGTCGGCGGCATTGGCCGCCGCCGTTATCGGTGCGTTGGCGTTCGCGCCGCGAGTCGCACAAGCGCACGGCGCCGTCGTTACCGCGCCGTCCTCGGTCTCGGCAGGGACTATTGTCGTGCGCACCAGCGAGCGGCGGCTTTATTACGGGCTGGGCGGTGGCCGGGCCATCGCCTATCCGGTTGGCGTCGGCCGGGCGGGCAAGCAATGGTCGGGCACCTCCTACATCAACGGCAAGTACATCCGTCCCGACTGGGAGCCGCCGTCAGTGGTGCGGGCCGATCATCCGGGCCTGCCGAAGGTCGTGAAAGGCGGCTCGCCGCGCAATCCAATGGGCGTTGCGGCCATGTCGCTTGCCGGCGGCGAATATGCCATTCACGGCACCAACCAGCCGGGCTCGATCGGCCACTTTGTGTCCTACGGCTGCATCCGCATGTTCAACGAGGACATCAAGGATCTCTACGAGCGGGTGAACGTCGGCACCGAGGTCGTCGTCCAATAACCTGAAGAGGGACGACTAGAGTTCGTCTTCGGGCCTCAGCACCACGAACCGCGCCGCCCACCGTCATAGCTGCGCGCGAAACCGCCAGTCAGCAGCGCCGTGGAAATGTCCGGGGTGTCGCGCGTGGCGGCGAGCGCATCGACCCGGCCGCCATATTTGTCGATGCCGATTCGCGAGACCGTCACCGCGCCGGGTGCGAGCATGGTCTCAAGCGCGGTGCGCGCGGCCTGCGCCTTGGCCGCTTCGTCGGCACAACGCGCGTGCAATTCCGGCGCGTCGATGTTGCGCAGCCGAATCTTGGTATTGACATCCAATCCCGGCCACACGTGGACGCGCGCTTCAAAAGTATCGCCGTCAATAACGCGCAGCACCTCGGCCGGATAAACAAGCGTTGCGTCCGCCGCGGCAACGACGGCGGCGCTCTGCGGTAAAGCGGCGCCGTCGTCTGCCGGCGCTTGCGTGCTTTCAATCGAATGTGGGCTCGGCAGCGGCCGCACCGGCCGGACGATCGCTCCGACCATGAAGCCGGCGGCAAAAAGCAAAACAGCTGCACCGACAGCCCCTTGGTGCCGCGTCGGCGCCAGACCCGCGAATGACTGGGCCAAGCTCATGGCCTACCAATGATTGTGTCGAATTAAATAACGGTTAAACTGGTTGTATAGGATAATATTCCGTATAGAGGAATAAAGTCAAGAAGCGATGAGCTGCCTGACCAACCCGGCGCGGCCTAGGCGAGGCTTCTAAAAATCCGAAGCGAGGCCGTTGATCTCCCAGTCGCCATAGCGCGTCGGCTCCGGCCCGTCGCGGCCCGAAATTTCCTTGGGCGCATTCAAGGCCGTCAGGTCGCGCTTGGCGCGGCGAGCTGCCGCTTCGGCAAGCGCGCGCTCGGCCGCCGGCGTCAGGGGCCGCTTGTCGGCCGGGGCATCGTTTTTCCCGGTGTTCGCGCCGGGCGGCGAAGGAAGTTCGTCGGTTGGCATAACCTCTGACTTGGCGTAGCGGTGCCAAATCTACAAGTGGCCTGTCGCAAGGAGGAATTTGCGTAAATGAAAACCGCGCGCCGGCAACCGGCTGCTGCATCCCAGAACGATCCGCCGGGGCTCGCCACGCGCCGCATCGCCGCCGACATTGTCGAGGGCGTGCTGCGGCGACAGCGGCCGCTCGACGAGCTGTTCGACGGCGCAGCCGCGCCTCGCGCGTTGACCGAGCTTGATGAGCGCGACCGAGCTTTCGTCCGCGCCCTGGCGGCGACCGTGATCCGGCGGCTCGGATCGCTGCGCTACATCTTGAGTCTTTTTCTCGAACACGGGCCGCCGAAAGAAGCGCCCCGCGTGGAAACCGCGCTTCTTCTCGGCGCCGCGCAAATTCTTTTTCTCAACGTACCCGATCACGCCGCCGTCGATCTCTCGGTGCGGCTGGCGCAGCGCGACCGTCATGCGGCGCATTATACGGGCCTCGTCAACGCTGTGTTGCGGCGCGTGGGGCGCGAAGGCGCCGAGCGGCTGCGCGCCGCGGACGCGGCGTTGCTCGACACGCCGGAATGGCTGATGCAGCGCTGGATCGCGACCTACGGCGCAGAAACCGCGCACGCGATCGCCGTCGCCAATAGCCGCGAGGCGGCGCTCGACGTGACGGTGAAGAACGACCCGGACGTTTGGGCTGGTCGGCTTGACGGGCAGGTTTTGCCGACCGGTTCGGTGCGAACGGTCGCCGGCGGCGTGGTGACCGCGTTGCCCGGCTTTTCCGAGGGCGCCTGGTGGGTGCAGGATGCCGCGGCAGCGCTGCCGGTGCGTCTGTTTGGTGACGTCGCCGGCCGCCGCGTTGCCGATCTTTGCGCCGCGCCCGGCGGCAAAACCGCACAGCTTGCGGCCGCCGGCGCGCGCGTCACCGCGGTCGACCGTGCACCGGCACGGCTTAGTCGGCTGCGCGACAACTTGCAGCGGCTGTCGCTTGATGCCGAGCTCGTATGCGCCGACGTGGGCGAATGGTCGGCCGAACCGTTCGAAGCGGTACTGCTCGACGCGCCCTGCTCATCGACCGGAACGATTCGCCGGCACCCCGATGTGCCGTGGCTCAAACAGCCCGCCGACATCGCCAAGCTTGCCGAATTTCAGGGCCGCTTGCTGGCGCACGCCGCCGCGCTGACCAAAGCGGGCGGCACGCTCGTCTATTGCACCTGTTCGCTCGAGCCAGAGGAAGGCAAGGATGTTGTCGCCGGCCTGCTGGCGCGTGAAACTTCGTTTCGCCGCAACCCACTCGGCGACGGCGAAATTCCCGGCATTGGCGGTTTGATCGACGATGATGGTGACCTGCGCACGCTGCCCTGCCATTTTCCCAATCCCGACGCCCGGTTTGCCGGGCTGGACGGTTTTTTCGCCGCAAGATTGGTGAAGCATTAGCGTTTGGCCGAAAAACCGGCTTAATGGCCGCCGCCGCGTCATTCCGTTATGGTTTCGCGGCAACAATACCGACGCTTCCACCGAGGAGGGGCGCACGCGGCATGGCACGCGTTGTCATCGCTGACCGTATGAAGCTTTCGGGGCTGCTTTTGCGCGGCGGCGCGCGGCAATTCGCCGGCCGCGTCATCGGCCACCCGTTGCTGCGCTGGCAGCTCTCCCCGTTCAAGGCCGACCGGCTATTGATCTCGCCGCAGGAATTGCGCACCGCGGACGCCACCCGCGCGACCGAAATCTATGCCGGCCGTTTCACCTTCGCCGGCAAGGTTGTGATCTGCGACGACCGCTCGGTTTTTCAGATGGCGCCGCCGTCGGCGGAATGGGCCACGGCGCTGCTTGGCTTTTCATGGTTGCGCCATTTGCGCGCGGCGGAGTCCGGCATTACCCGGGCGAATGCCCGCGCCCTGGTCGATGAATGGATCACCCTGCAAGGTTCATGGCACCCGGTGGCTTGGCGATCGGATGTGCTGTCGCGGCGAATCATCTCCTGGCTCAGCCAGTCGCCCTTGGTGTTGCAGGACGCCGACGTGCGTTTCTATCGCCGCTTTCTGCGCAGCCTGATGCGGCAGGTGCGCTATCTGCGCCGCACCGCACGACACGCCAATCGCGGCGTTGCCCGCATGCAGGCGGCGGTCGCGCTTATCTACGCCGCTTTGTGCATCGCCGGTCAGGCGCGCTACATCAAATCCGCCAGCGACCACCTCAAGCGCGAGATCGAGCGGCAAATTCTTCCCGACGGCGGTCACGCCAGCCGCGACCCCGGCGCGATCATTGAATTGCTGCTTGAATTTCTGCCGCTGCGGCAAGCGTTCGCTTCGCGCAACGTGGCGCCGCCGCAAGCGCTGCTCAACGCCATCGACCGGATGATGCCGATGCTGCGCTTCTTCCGGCATTCCGAAGGGACGTTTGCGCATTTCAACGGCATGGCCGCGACGCCCGCCGATCTCCTGCTGACGCTGCTCGCCTATGACGAGACGCGCGGCGCGCCGCTCACCAACGCACCCTATTCCGCCTATCACCGGCTCGAGGCCCGCGGCGGTGTCCTGATCATGGATACCGGCCGCGCGCCGCCGCTCGATTTAAGTCTAGAAGCTCACGCCGGCTGCCTGTCGTTCGAATTCTCCTCGCCGAAGCAGAGCCTCATTGTCGTCAATTGCGGAATGCCCTCGACGGCGCGCGAGGATTGGCGGCCGTTGGCGCGGTCCACCGCCGCCCATTCGACCGTCACCTTCAACGATGAATCGTCCGCGCGTTTCATCGAACGGCCGATCTTCCGCCGTCTCCTCGGCGGCTCGCCGATGGTCGGCGGTCCAAGCCGCGTCTCGGTGGTCCGCGAGGATGGCAGCGACGCGGTGATCCTGCGCGCGGCGCATGATGGCTACGCCGACCGCTACGGCATTGTTCACGAGCGCACCGTGGCGCTCGCCGCGGACGGCACGCGCTTCGACGGCGAGGACCTATTCCTCGATGCCAGTGGCCGCCCGCAAGTGCGCACCGGGCATGACCGTTACGCGGTGCGTTTCCATCTGCATCCTTCGATCAAGGCGACCGGCTTTACCGATGGACATGGCGCTCTCCTTGTCATGGCGAATGGCGAGGTGTGGACGTTTAATGCCGGCGAGAGCCGCGTGCAGCTTGAAGACGGCGTCTATCTCGCTAGCAACGAGGGGCCGCGCCGCAGCGTGCAATTGGTCGTCCACGGCCAGGCGCGCGCAACGCCGCGCGTGGTGTGGAGCTTCCAGCAGGCCGATCCGATGACGGTCGCAACCGCCGGCAATGCGCGCCGCGCCCGATCGGAACAGCCGAAGCTGCCGCTGTGAGCCGCCGGGGTTTCCAGTATAAAAGCAAACCATGACCGAGCATCTGCGCCGTGCTGCGCGCGCCCTGATCGCGGTGTCCGACAAATCCGGCGTCGCCGAATTTGCCCGAGAACTTATCGGTTACGGCATCGAAATTGTTTCCACCGGCGGCACCCGGCAAGCGCTGATGGATGCCGGCCTTGCCGTCATCGACGTGGCCGAATTAACCGGCTACCCGGCGATGATGGACGGCCGCGTAAAGACGCTCCATCCGGGAGTGCATGGCGGCATCCTCGCGGTACGCGGCAACAGCGCGCACACGGAAGCTATGCGCGCGCATCGCATCCGGCCAATCGATGTGGTGGTGGTCAACCTCTACCCGTTCGAGGAAACGGTGGCGCGCGGCGCGAGCTTCGCCGATTGCATCGAAAATATCGACATCGGCGGTCCCGCCATGATCCGCGCCGCCGCCAAAAATCACGGTGACGTCGTGGTTGTCGTCGAGGCAGTAGATTATGCCGCATTGCTTGACGAATTCGCCCGGCACGGCGGCATGACCACGCTTGATCTGCGCCGGCGGCTTGCCGCCAAGGCGTTTGCGCGCACCGCCGCGTATGACGCCGCAATCGCCAATTGGTTCGCGAGTGAACTCGGCCAATCGGCGCCGGACTATCGCGCAGTAGCGGGGCGGCTGATCGAAGAGTTGCGTTACGGCGAGAATCCGCACCAGGCGGCGGCTTTCTACCGTATTCCGGAAAAACGCTTCGGCGTCGCCACGGCGCGGCAAGTGCAGGGCAAGCAGCTTTCGTACAACAACATCAACGACACCGATGCCGCTTACGAATGCGTCGCCGAATTCGATCCGGCGCGGACCGCGGCTTGCGCCATCATCAAGCACGCCAATCCTTGCGGCGTCGCCGAAGGCGAAGACCTCGCCACCGCCTATCGCAAAGCTCTGGCCTGCGATCCGGTGTCGGCATTCGGCGGTGTTGTCGCGCTCAACCGCGCGCTCGACTCCGGCGCGGCGCGGGCGATCACCGAGATTTTCACGGAAGTCATCATCGCGCCTGACGCGACCGAGGAAGCAATTGCGATTGTTGCCGCCAAAAAGAATCTACGGCTGCTCTTGGCGGGCGGCCTGCCCGATCCGCGCGCGAAGGGCCTCGGCATCAAGACGGTGGCCGGCGGGTTGTTGGTGCAAACGCGCGACAACGCCGTGGTCGATGACATGAAGCTAAGACCTGTCACGAAACGCGCACCGAATGATGCCGAGCTGCGCGATCTACGCTTTGCTTTCCGCGTCGCCAAACATGTCAAATCGAATACGATCGTCTATGCGAAGGAATCGGCGACCGTCGGCATCGGCGCCGGACAGATGAGCCGTGTGGATGCGGCGCGCATCGCCGCGCGCAAGTCCGCAGACGCCGCCAAGGACGCTCATCTGAAAGAGCCGGCGACCAAAGGATCGGTGGTCGCGTCCGACGCTTTCTTCCCGTTCGCCGACGGGCTTTTGGTCGCCATCGAAGCCGGCGCCACCGCCGTGATCCAGCCGGGCGGTTCAGTGCGCGACGATGAAGTCATCAAGGCCGCCGACGATGCCGGCATCGCCATGGTGTTTACCGGTACGCGGCATTTCCGGCACTGAGGTGTCGTCACCGGGCCGGCGCAGCAGCGCCGCGACCGGTGATCCATCTTTGCTTCTGCGGGAAAAACTGGATTGCCCAGTCAAGTTTACAGCCGGGCCGGCAACTTCGGGCCGGACCCGGTTGCCCGGCAATGACGAAACCGACTTAAACCGCGCCGGTGATCCACTGTTCGAGCTTCTGCTTAGGCGCGGCGCCGATCTGGCGGGAGGCAAGTTCACCGTTCTTGAACAGCATCAGTGTCGGGATCGACATAATGCCGAACTTGGCCGCAGTGCCTGGATTTTCATCGACGTTGAGCTTGACGATTTTTACCTTGCCGTTGAGCGATTTGGAAATTTCTTCCAACGCCGGCGCGATCATGCGGCAGGGCCCGCACCATTCCGCCCAGAAATCCACCACCACGGGTTCGGTCGCTTTAAGGACGTCCTTTTCGAACGTTGCGTCCGTCACTTTTTCGACCATGGGAGACCTCGCTGAGTTCGCGGAAAAAAGGCAGGGCGCCGAAAGTATGAACGGCATTTGCCAGCGTCAAGGGACTCTCACCGGAGCGTGAATTTTACTTCTTTCGCTCGCGATTTCCGCCAAAGCCGCCGCCATGGCCACTCCCGAAACCTCGATCAGGGCCGGCCCGCCGGTAAAGATCAGTGCCGCGCGAATCGTTTTCTTCGGGTAAATGCGCGCCAGCACCGCGGCGTAAAGTGCAAGCTGCCGGATGTAAGATTTTGGGACGTCCGCGGCACTGCCGGGAACGGCGCGGTCGGTCTTGTAATCGGTGATGAGGACCGATTCGGGAGTGACCGTCAGACGATCGACCTGCCCGGCTACCGGAATTGGCTCAGCTCCCGAACACGTCACGCGCCCGGCGATGGAGAGTTCAGCGCGGCTGCCCGGCGCGAAGGCTGCGGCAAATATCAAATCGTTGAGGATGCCGAGCACCTGGCGCGTCATCTCGGCTTGCTCGGCGTCGGAGAAACCCGCCGCGGCGCGCTTCAGATAATGCGCAATCGCAGCCTTGCGTCCCTCTTCCGGAATGTCCGGTAATGACTGCATGAGCCGATGCAGAATGCGACCACGCGCCAGCGCCTTGCGGCGCTCGGCAACCGTTGCGCCGGTGCGCGCGAAGCCGGGACCGATTTCTTCCTCAAAGGCAGAAGACGGCGACAGCACCCGCGGTCGCGATTTTTCGGGCGGCGCGGACTCGCGCGCCCAAGATGGCAGTTCCCGCTGCTGCAGGGTTGCGGGCGCTTGTGCGTCCCCAAGCCCGGCGGTCAGGCCGCTTGTCCCCTTGCGGAAGCGCCAGACTTTCTCGCCGCCTTCCTCACCCTCCGCAAGCTCCGGCTCGAGCTCCTTCTGTACCAGGGAGTACCAGCAACCCGCTGGCCGCTTTGTTAAACCGTCAGCGCCGCAGATGATCAGGCGCTGGGCGGCGCGCGTCATGGCGACATAAAGCAGCCGGCGATATTCGTGTTCGGCTTCCGCATTGGCTTGAGCGCGCGCGGTTGCAGCGTCCGGCACGTCGTCGGCTTTGCGTCCCACCCAGATCGTTGCACCGTCGGAAAGCTGCAACAGCCGCGGCGGTTTCATCACTGGCGGCGTGATGGTGTCGGCAAGAATCACGATCGGCGCTTCAAGACCTTTGGCTCCGTGCACGGTCATGACTCGCACTTCGTCGCGCCGGATCTCCATGTCGCGTTTGACTTCGGCGCGCGCGTCACGGAGCCAAGTCAAGAATCCCTGCAGGGTCGGCGTCTCGCGCCGCTCGTAATCGAACGCGACGTTGAGAAACTCGTCGATCGCGTCGTTCGCCTCCAGCCCAAGCCGGGCGAGAAAGCGCTGCCGCCCGCCGTTCTGGCCGAGGAGAAGTGCATAGAAGGAAAACGGCGTCTCATGCCGCGCCGCGTCCGTCAGCGCATCGAGCCGCGCGGCGGCGGCAGCGAAAATCGGTTTCTCGGAGCTTTTTCGTGCCAGCGCTGTGCGCAACGAAGCGCGGCCGCGGCCATGCGCGATCGCAAACAAATCCTCGTCGTTGAAACCGAAGAGCGGACTGCGCAGCACCGTGGCCAACGCCAGATCATCCTGCGGCAACAACAACGCGTCCGCCAGCGCCATCAAATCCATTACCGCAATGTGCTCGGTGAGCATGAGACGGTCGGCGCCAGCGACCTCGATTGCCTGGTTCTTGAGCGCGCGGATGATCGCCTCGAACAATTCGCCGCGCTGGCGCACCAAGATCAAAATGTCGCGATAGCCGGCGCCGCTGTCGACCATGCGTCGCACCGCACGCGCGATACGGCGTGCGAGTTTTACGCGCGAACTCGTCTCGTTCACCGCGTCGAACGGCGCGTCCCAGCCTTCCTTGTTGTCGTCGCGCTGATCCGGCTTTTCCGGCTCCCAAATCTCGACCACGCTCGGTGCCGCGTCTTCCAGCGCGATGTGCGGCGGGAACCCGGCCGCGTCCGAGGTGACGCTTGCCGCGATCTCCTTGCGGGCGAACACCAGGTCGACGGCAGCGAGGATTTCTCCGCCCGAGCGGAAAGAGTGCTCGAACTTGGAGTCGACAAAACCCAGGCCGGCCTTTTCGTGCGCGCTTTTGAAGTGCCGGCGCATGTTTTCGAATTCCTTGGGCGCGGCATTCTGGAACGAATAGATCGACTGCTTTTCGTCGCCAACCGCGAACAGCGTGCGCATCACACTGCGTGCGCCGGCGCCGGCGAAGAATTCGGCAGTGAGCCGACGAACAATTTCCCACTGCTTATGGCTGGTGTCCTGCGCCTCATCGACCAGCACGTGATCGACGCCGAGATCGAGCTTGTAATGCACCCAGGCGGCGCTGAAGTCGGACAGCAGCGCTAGCGCCTTGTCGATCAAGTCATCGTAGTCGAGCAGGCCCCGCCGCTCTTTCTCGTCGCGATAACGGGTCAATACTTCGTGCGCGACCGTAGTAAGCGCGGCGCTGCGGTCACGGCTGCCGACGGCGCGGCGGCGTTGGAGCAGTGGGATCAAGCGGTCCCGTTCTTTGCTCAATCTCTCGCGCAGACCGCTGTTGATTGACTGAGTAGCGACCGAAGCACGAGGCTCGCGCTCTTTAGTGAAGAATACGTCGAGGTATTTGTCGATCAGGTCCGACCCGGACAATGAAGCCAGAGTCGCGAAGCGTTCCGCCTGGTCGCAATCGGTCTTGCGTCCGCCCGCAAGAACGTCGGCAATCGCGGGCCACTCCGACGGCGCAATGATCTCGCCGGAAAAATACGCCGCTTCGACCACCTCAATGCTGTCCGCCGGCTCGACGCCGAGGAGTTTCGACATATTGCCATTGACCGCATCGATGCCGCCGCCGCCACCTACCCAGCGCATGATGGCATCACGCCGGCCGATGGCTTCACGCACCACATCGCGAAAAGTCTGATCAGCCGCCGCCGTCATGGCGCTGTTGAGCGCCTGCGCCAGCAGGCTGTCCGGATCGCGGGCGCCGTCAAGCAGCACGTTGAGCGTCAGCCGTTCCAGCAGCTCCGACTGTTCGGTGTCGTCGAGCACGGAAAAGCGGGCGGCGACGTTCGCTTCAAACGGAAATTGATGCAGCAGCTGCGTGCAGAAAGCGTGGATGGTTTGGACCTTGAGGCCGCCGGGAGTCTCCAGCGCCCGCGCAAACAAACGCCGGGCGTGCGAACGCCGGCGCGAATCCGGCTCAAGGCCCGAACTTTGCTTTATCGCCGCATCGAGGCTCGCATTATCATAGACCGTCCATTGGGCGAGCGTATCGAACACGCGCTTGGCCATGTTGGCCGCCGCCGCTTTGGTGAAAGTGATGCAAAGGATCTTCTCCGGCTCGACGCCCTTGAGCAAAAGATTGATGACGCGCTGGACCAGCACGTGTGTCTTGCCGGAGCCGGCGTTCGCCGCGACCCACGCCGACGTCTCGGGATTTGCCGCCGCGTGCTGGCGCCGGGTTACTTCGTCTGGAATCTTCTGGGGCGATCTCATTCACCGCCCCAAAAATCGTCGATCTCGCCGCCAGTTGCCGACCACTCCTTGACGCGCGCGAGATGATCATAATCACCGTAATGCTTGGTCCACATCGGATGGACCAATGAGCGGTAAGATTCGTTTTTATCGTCGAAGCGCCGAGCGATTTCGGTAAGCCGCTTCAACGCATAGTCGGCCTGGTCGTCGGTCGTGGTGCCCTTGAAATCAATCAACTTCGGTTCGCCGGGCCGTGCACCACCTTTGAGCAGAACGTAGCCGACTTGCGCAACGGAGGCGGGATCGACGCCGGGAAATCCGCCTTTACGCAGGATCGCGGCTTCGAGCGTGAGCTGGGGCGCGAGCCCGGTGCGTACCTGTTTCTCGGTGCGCGCTGAGCCCGTTTTGTAATCGAGGATGACGTACCGGCCATTGGCGTGCCGCTCGATGCGGTCGGCGCGGCCGACCAGTTTGAAGACGCCATTGGCAAGTGGAATGTCGATCTCGCCGCGAATCTCGGCAAGGATCTGTTCGATGTCCGGGCGACGCTGCGCCTCCCAGGCGGCGAACCAGCGCGCGATGCGCTTGAAGCGCGGCCACCAGAACGCGCGCGTTTCGGGAAAGTCTTCAAGCGGCGCAAAATGCGGCTTGCCGATTTTGATGAGAACTTGCTCTGGATCTGTCGGGAGGCTTTCCGCATAACGCTCGGTAAACTCGCCGACCGCGGCGTGAATGACGTTGCCGCGCTCGGCAGCACCCGGCGACATGTCGACCGGGTCGAGCGGCACCAGCTTCAAAATGTATTTGGCGTAGATGGTGTAGGGATCGCGCAGCCAGTTCTCAATATCGGTGACGGAAAGGCGCGGCGGCCGCACCTCGCGCGGCGGCTTTGGTGCGGGTTGCGGCTCGGGCGAAATTTTGCCCGGCCGATCGAGCTCACGGGCCCAGCCGACGTAAGCGTTGCCGCGATCGAGCGCCGCTTGCCACCGCTCTTCGCCGGCAATGGCGGCAAGGCGCTGGATAAAGCGTGAGGGTACGGTCGGCGCGCCCCCGATCTTGGCCGAGTAGCTAAGAACCACTTCGGGCGCGCCGAGAAGCTGAGCGAAATCGTGCGCGGTCAGGCCGATGCGGCGTTCCGGCTGATCGAGGCCGAGTTTTTGGCGCATCGGCCGGCTCAGCCACGCGTCACAGCGGCTTTCCGGCGGCCAAGTCCCTTCCACCAGACCGCCAAGCACGACGCGGTCGCTGTCCATGAGGCGCGCCTCGACCGTGCCAAGAATGCGGACTCGCGCGCCGGCGCGCGGCGGCGGCCGGACTTGGCGTCCCGCGAGCGCGGCAACAAACAGCTCGACATAATCGGCGGTATCGACGATGAGATTGGCAGCAGCTTCACTGGTGGCCAATTCTTCGAATGCTTCGGCGAGCTTTACGCCGTCGGCGCCGGCAAACCCCGCCGCCTCGCCGCCCTCCTCCGACAAAGCGGCCACCACATCGCGATGATGCGTGGCGATCTCGCTCAGCGGAAAGGATTGATCGGCAATGTCCTCAAGCGGCGCCAGCGCGGCGTCGAGCGAGGTAACGAGATCGGCAGCCGCGGCAAGTTCGTTTTCGCCGAGCGTAACGCGCGGATCGGATCCATGCAGATCAGTCGACTCTTTGCGGTGAAATTTTCCCAATTCGTCGCGGAACGTGCTTAGCGCGTGCGCCAAATCCTTGCTACCCGCACGTGGACGCGGACCACGCAGCACAGCGCGTTCGAGCGCGGCAACCGCGCGCCCGTCCGAGCGGAGCCGCAACAACGGATGTTTGAGCAGGGCAAGCAATGGCACTGGCGCGAGACCGCCGAGTGCAACTTCGGCAGTGAGCCTCGCAAAAATCCCGGCCGGCGTCGTCGCCAACGCCTCGCCGCTCGAATCCTCGGCGGCGATGTTCCACCGGGCGAGCGCAGCGCGCACGCGACGCGCCAGCGCGCGGTCAGGAGTGACCAGCGCCGCCGTTTTTCCCTCGTTGACCGCTTGGCGCAGTGAGACAGAGACCGCGAGTGATTCCTCCTCCGCATGCGCCGCTTCGATCACACTGATATTTTGAAGCGCCGCATCGGCGGCCGCGCCGAATTCCCGATCGGCCGCAAGCTTCGCCCAAGCGTCGGCCGACGAAGCCGGCCGCAGCGCTTCCGAAACGAACCGCTCGCGCCGGCTCGGCTCGGTGAGATTTTGCACGGCATCGCGCGCAATACCGATGCGGGCGAGTAGCGCCTGCATGGCAAATTGCGGATGTCCCGGCGCCGGCGCAATTCCCTTGCCTTCATCACCGGCGATCAGGCGCCAAGAGTTTTCGTCCAGATCGGTATCGAGACCCGGCAGCACCACGGCGCCGTGCGGCAGGCGTGCAATGGTCGCGATCAATTCCGCGGTCGACGGGATTGATCCGGTCGAGCCGGCCGCGATCACCGGGCCGCCGGTGTGACGCGCCAGCCGCGCGGCCTCGGCTTTAATCAGCGCGTCGCGGCGCTTTGCGGCTTCCTCGCAGCGCCGCTCCTTAAGCACTTCCGGCCATCTCTCGCGTGCAATTTGCAGAAATCTGAGTGTCAGTTGCCAATAGGGATCGAGCTGGTCGGGCACGAGACCGTCGAGTTTCTCCCACGGCACGCCGCGCATAGTCATGTCGTCGATCAGGCGTGCGAGATCGTCGGCGAGCGCGCACGCCGCTGCCGGCGTCTGCGCGACGAGCGGCGCACCGCCAGCGCCGTGCAATTCGGGAGAGTCCGCCCATTTGCTGATGAGGCCGGCGAGCAGCAGGCGCCGTTCGAGCCCGCCGAGTGCCGGCAGCAGCGCCAGCGCATCCTCGGCCGCGGCGCCGGCCGCGACTTCGGCAAAGGCGATCTCGTCTTCGTCGATATCGCCCAGCGCGACAATGCGCGGCAGAATCGCCGCATCGGTTTTCATGACATCGAGGAAAGCCTCGCGCGCCAACCGGCAGGCACGACGCGTTGGCAAATAAAGCGTCGCGGCGGCCCAGGCCAGCGGATCGTCGGCAAGCCTGAGGCCGAGCTCGCCGTTTCGCAACGCATCAAGCAGCGTCGGCAAAAATGGCGCCGACGCAGGAATATTGAACACGCGAGAGGGCATATCGGGTTCCGGTAACCCGGACGGCCTAGTGGTCCGATTCTAACATTCGCATCCTATCCCGGCGCGCCTTAGGCGAATGTTAGAATCGAAGGACCACTAGCGAATAAAAGTGCTAGTGGAGCTTTTGGATTTGACATTCGCTTCGCGGACTAACGGCTTCAGGGTAGCGAATGTCAAATCCGCTCCACTAGAGCGTTTGTGCGAGCGCCGCTTGCGCCGCGGCCACGGCCTCCGGCGTACCCACATGCATCCAAACGCCCTCGAGGCGCAAGCCGAACAAGCGATCCTTGTCGGTGGCGGCGTCAAACAGACGCGTCAGGGAGAACGCGCCAGCGGGAGCATCGGCGAACAAGCTCGGCGAGAGAACGGCGGCGCCGGCATAGACGAACGGCACCACTTCTTTTTCGGCGCGGCGGCGCAACCTTCCGTCGGGCAACATGGCGAAGTCGCCGCGCCCGGAATAGCCGATGCTGCCGGCGGTCGGCGCCAGAAGCAGCAAAGCGTCCATGATGGCGGGATCGAAGGTCTCCGCGAGCCGGACAAAATTCGGCCGCACGCCGTCGAGCCAAAGTGTGTCGGAATTCACCAGAAAGAACGGCCCGGCGCCGAGCTCCGGCAACGCCTTGGCAATGCCGCCGCCGGTGCCGAGGAGCACCTCGCGTTCGTCGGAAATCACGATCTGCGGATGTTGGCGCGCCTTGAGATGCTTCACCAAAGCGTCGGCGAGATGATGCACATTGACCACCGCGCGGTCGACGCCCGTTTCCGCGAGGCGGTCGAGCGAATAATCGATCAGAGCCTTGCCGCCGACTTCTACCAAAGGCTTCGGCAGATGACCGTTGTACGGCCGCATGCGCGTGCCCAGGCCCGCCGCCAACACCATTGCACCCTTCGGGATCGACGTATTCCCCCGCGCCATGTCCTTCATCCGCCGATTCGCCGTATCATAACCCATTCAGCGGCGGCACGTTGACTTCATACCAGGCTTTCAGCGGCGCCAACGCCGGATGAGCCAGCGACCGCTCCAGGTAGCGCAATAGCCGGGGAACATGACGGAGATATTGTGGCTTGCCGTCGCGCCGGTCGAGGCGTGCGAAGATGCCGAGAATCTTGGTGGCGCGCTGGGCGGCAAGCGTGGCGTATAGCATGGCAAATTCCGCGGCGTCGAAACTCTGATCGCCCATCCGGGCGCGCGCATAGCGGCTGAGCAGCTTCACCTCCAGCTCCTCGGGAACGTCGACGCGCGCGTCTTGCAGCAGCGACGCGACGTCGTAGGCGGCCGGACCGATCAAGGCATCCTGGAAGTCCAGAAGCCCGATTTGCGCAAAGCCTTGGCGCTGCGGCAGCCAAAGAAGATTGGGCGAATGGTAGTCGCGCAACACCCAGGTGGGAAACGCCTTGAGCGCCGGATCGAGCGCTTCACGCCATAGCGCAATGAATTCCGCGCGTGCGGCGCTGCTCAGCGCCGGCGTAGCATCCGCCAGATACCAATCGGGCAAGAGCTCCGCCTCGATCAGGAACGCGCCGAGATCATAACGCGGCAAGCGATATTCAAGATGCGGCGCCACCGCCAAAGCGTGCGGCAGTTTGCGGCGATGCAGCGCGGCCAAAAGGTCGACCGCCGCTTCGTAGCGCGCCTCGATCGGCGCCGGCGGATCGCCACTGACAATGCGGTCCTCGCCGAGGTCTTCCATGATGATGAACCCGCGGTCGAGTTCGGCATGGAGGATTGCCGGTGCCGACAAATCGCGTTCGCGCAGTCCGGCTGCGAGCGCGACATAAGGCACGACATCCTCGGCGAGATGAGCGACGGCGCTATAGGGCTTGCCGTCGCGTACCGGTGGACCATCCGGCCGCCGCGGCGCGTTCATCAGGATGACGTTTTGCTGGTCGAGCGTGAGCCGTTCGAAAATACGCGTCGAGGCGTCGCCGATCATACGATTCCTTCGCGCGCGGCCGAAGCCCGATTCCTCGAGAAAGCCGCGCAGCTGCGCAATTCGTGTGGTACGTGCCGCAAACGCGCCGTAGCCGGCAACGCGGGCATTGCGCGCGTCCGGACCGAGCTGCGGCGCGAGCGTAAACGCGATATCGAGGCGATCGGCGGGCAAAAATCCAGCCGCGCGGTCCGGCCACTCCACCAAGACCACGGCGCCCGCCGGCAAATCGTCGAACCCGAGTTCGGCGAGCTCGGCCGCTCCCGAAAGCCGGTAGAAATCGGCGTGCACAAGTACAAAACGCGGCAGCTCGTAGGTTTGCATCAACGTGAACGTCGGACTTGGCACTTCGATGGAATGATCACCGGCAAGGTAGCGGATCAGCGCACGCGCAAAGGTGGTTTTGCCGGCGCCCAAATCGCCGGACAGCGTCACCAGATCGCCAGGCTCGAGCGCGAGCGCG
>Ga0209169_10000520_pt1 | contig 23542 bp, 17 predicted proteins | sample HubBroMetageWRM4_FD_188346 | JGI IMG/M metagenome (GOLD analysis project Ga0209169, IMG submission 188346) | Warmed soil microbial communities from the Hubbard Brook experimental Forest, New Hampshire - Hubbard Brook CCASE Soil Metagenome WRM 4... | ecosystem: Environmental > Terrestrial > Soil...
CGCGCTGGCAACGCTGGAAAAAATCGCGGGAGATTTTCGCAATGATGCGGATTGGTCCGCGGCGTTGATTGACGGGCCGCGGGTGCTGGGGATCGAAGCGCTCTCTTTGGATGGCACGGTGGTTCGCCTGCAAGCGCGGACAATTCTGAACCGCAAGGACGATGTGGCGCGCGAGTTGCGGCGGCGAATTAAATTGGGATTCGAGCAAGCCAAGATTCCGCTGCGCCATACGCATCAGGTGATGCTGCAGGGTGATGTGCCGCAGAGCGACGAGTAACGCCGGCCGATTCGCTGCTGACAAAAACCTTCAACCGAAAAACTGCAACTTAGTAACTTGGATTGATCGACCGTGGGAACAACTTCGACCGACAACGGAGGACAGTGCGATGGGACAAGTGACGCATGAGCAGGTGAATCTGATGCTGCGGTTCTACGACATCAGGCGCGAGCCGCGTTTGCGCGAGGCGCGGGATTGGTACGTGCGGAATTTCAAGCCGACGTCGCTGGAAGACGTGATGAACGTGGCGCCGCCGAATTCGCAGGAAAACGCATTCATGCGCATGGTGTTGAGCTACTGGGATATGGTGGCGAACGTCGTGAATCGCGGGCTGATCGATGAGGAATTTTTCTTCGAGAGCACAGGCGAGCAATGGATGGTTTGGGAGCGATTGAAGCCGATCGTGAAAGGGTGGCGGGAGATGTTCAAGAACCCGCACGCATTTGCGCGGCTGGAGGAACACGTGAAGCGCTTCGAGGCGTGGCGCGAGAAAAATGCGCCGGGCAGCAACGAGGCAACGCGGCAGATGATGGCGTCGATGGCGGCGCGTGAACGGAAACCCTGATAAAAGGGTTTTTTTATGTTGTAGCGCTGCACAGCTGCTGCGCGGGTCGAGCGCCGGACGCGGCGGTCGCCGCGCAGAATATTGCTATGAGGCGTGGGCGAGTTATGGTAATTTCCTGCTCGACCCCCGCGATTGTTATTTTCCTTAAGCATTTCCATGCACCGGGAAGCTCTGGACGGAAGCTCAGAGCCAGAGAATTGCCCGGGGAGGAACTAGAAACATGAATGCCCGCCATCCCGTTACGTGCCTGATTGCGCTGCTGATCTGTTTAATGCTGGCGATTCCTGCCGATGTCGCGGCGCAGGCGGGACAGGCGACCCCAGCGCAACATGCTGGGAAACTGACCGCTGTTCTGCCCGTCGTGAACGTCATTCGCGGGCCGCAGCAGACGCCGGCTTCTACTTCGGAGGCGGTTTATTGGGGCGATGTGATTAACACCGGGCACTTGGCGCGCGCGCGCGTGGCACTCGACGATGGATCGGTGCTCAGCGTGGGATCGGATTCCAATCTGACGGTGACGAAACACGATGGCGGAGCGCAGCAAACCGAACTGGATCTGAATTACGGACGCGTGCGCGCGAAGGCCGTGAAGCAGGTGAAGCCCAACGCCAATTTTCAAATTCGCACGCCGACCGGAGTTGCCGGCGTCGTGGGAACCGATTTCGCGCTGGATTCGCAGGGCGACACGACGCGGATCGTGGTGTATGAGGGAAAAGTAAAATTCTGCGCTTTGAAGCCCGGCGGGGTGCTGGGGCCGTGCGTGATTGTGGGAGCGGGCGAAAGTTCGAGCGTGCAATTCAACGCCGCTCCTACGCCTCCGGTGCCGGCAACGCCCATGACCGTGACGGAAATGAGCAGCACGACCAGCGTGAGCGGGGGAGCTGGCGGAGCAGCAGGCGGTCTTGGAGTTGCGGGCGCGACGGCGGTGGGAGTTGGCGCAGCGGTCGCAGTCGCGGTGGCGGCTATCGTGATTCGTTCGGTGACCAAGACGCAGACGTGCTCATCGCCGTTGGCTGCAGCCCATGTGATACCGGCGTCGAATTGCACGGGGATTAGCAATGCGGGGAAGGCGCCGGGGCAGCGGCCCTGACGTTTTTGTGATGTGTCGTGGCAAACGGGTCTTCTCGATCGGCGCAGAGGCGAGATCGGCAGAATCAAATCCCGCGGAGTAAAACCAGCAGAGTCACAAATGGGGCCGGGAGTGGTGTGTGCGAGCGTGCCGCGCTGCCAGGAATTCGTTGATCAGGCGAATGGCTACGCCGGGTTGGTCGGTTTCAAAAATGTGGCTGGCGCGCGGAAGCAACGCAAGTTTTGCCCCGGCGATGCGTTCAGCGATTAGCCGAGCATTCGCGACGGGAATGAGTTGGTCGGTTTCACCGTGAATGATCAGCGTTGGCGCGGTGATTTGTGCGATGCGGCTGTAGGCTTCCCATTGGAGAATCCCTTGCAGTTGGCCCAGGTATCCTTGCGGAGTCGGATACCACTGCATGCGGATGGCCATGTCTTCATCAATGCGCTCGCGCGGGGTCGAGGGGTCGTAGATGAATGGGATCATGGCTTCTTTCGATTCTTCGGGGGTCATCGCCTGGCGCGTGAGGATTTGCAGAACTTCGGGAGCGGGGCGCACGACGTGTGGTCCACCGGCATTCGTGCAACCCAAAATCAAGGAGCGCACGCGCTGCGGATATTGCAGCGCGAACTCCTGCGCGATCATGCCACCCATGGAGACGCCGAATACGTGCGAGCTAGTGACTCCTGCGGCATCCAGTACGGCGGCTGCGTCGGAGGCCATTAACGCGATGGAATAAATGCCCGGCGGCGCATCGCTTTGGCCGATGCCGCGATTATCGAACGCGACGGTGCGAAAATTTTGCGCGAGTGGAGGGCGCGCGCGATGCCACATGTAGGAGGGGTAGCTCAGGCCATTGATGAGCAGCAGAGGTTCGCCCGAACCTTGCTCATCCCAATAAATGTTAGCGCCTTGATTTTCAACGAACGGCATGAAGCCTCCGCGGGCGCGAGCTGGTTACTGTGCGGGAAGGGAGCGGGCGCAGGGAATCAGATAGTCGCACACAGATGAATGTTACTAACACGCGCGCCATTGTATATAATCCGGCTCACCATGCCAAATCAAGAAACGCTGTACGAGGTGGCCAAACGGGTGGCCACGATTACGCTGAACCGTCCCGATAAATTAAACGCCTGGACCGCGGTGATGGAGCAAGAGGTGCGCGCCGCGATGGCCGAGGCAGAGCGCGATGAAAATGTTCGCGTGATCGTGCTCACGGGCGCAGGGCGGGGATTTTGCGCGGGCGCGGACATGTCGCTGCTGAGCACGGTGGCGACGAAGGGGCTCGATGCGGCGCAGCGGGCGCAGGCGGTGCAAGCCAGCGCAAATGCCAGCGCAGGCGGCGGGCGCGCGGATTTCCAGAAGAAGTATTCGTATTTCCCGGCGCTGAGCAAGCCGGTGATTGCGGCGATTAATGGGCCGGCGGTGGGCCTGGGACTAGTGATTGCTTTGTATTGCGATTTGCGCTTTGCTTCGGATGCAGCGCGCTTTAGCACGGCGTTCGCGCGACGTGGATTGATTGCGGAATATGGCATGGCGTGGATGTTGCCGCGGCTGGTGGGGCAGGCGAACGCGCTGGATTTGCTTTTTTCGGCGCGATTGATCGACGGAGCGGAGGCGTTTCGAATGGGCCTGGCGAACCAGGTGCATCCGCAGGACGTGTTTCAGGAGAAAGTCCGGGAGTATGCGACCGAGCTAGCGTCGAATGTGAGTCCGCGTTCCTTGCGCGTGATGAAGCGGCAGGTGTATGACGCGATGTTCCAGACGCTGGGAGAAGCGTTTGAAATCGCCGAGCGGGAAATGCTGGCCAGTCTGCAGTGCGAGGACTTCAAAGAGGGCGTGGCGCATTTTGTGGAAAAGCGCGCGCCGACTTTTACTGGGAAATAGCAGAGGCCTATGAATCTCGAGCCGAGCGCGAAGGCGAAGGAACTGCGGCAACGGTTGCAGAGCTTCATGGATACGCACGTCTATCCGAACGAACCGCAATTCGAGCAGGAGACGGCGCGCGAACCTTGGAAGCCGACGCGGATCGTCGAAGCACTGAAAATAAAGGCGCGCAGCGAGGGGCTGTGGAATTTGTTTCTGCCCGAGGATCCCAGCGGGGCGGGACTGAGCAACCTGGAGTACGCGCCGCTGTGCGAAATCATGGGGCGCAGCCACATGGCTCCGGAAATATTCAATTGTTCGGCGCCGGATACCGGGAACATGGAGGTGCTGGCGCGTTATGGCACGGCGGAACATAAGGAAACATGGCTGAAGCCGCTGTTGGCAGGCGAAATTCGATCCTGCTTTTCGATGACGGAGCCGGATGTGGCGTCTTCGGATGCGACCAACATCTCGGCGAGTATCGTGCGGAGCGGCGACGAGTACATTATCAATGGGCGGAAGTGGTGGTCATCGGGTGCGGGGGATCCGCGTTGCAAAATCGCGATATTGATGGGTAAGAGCGATCCCGCGGCGGCGCCGCACAAACAGCAGTCTATGATTCTGGTGCCGCTGGACGCGCCGGGAGTGAGGATTGTGCGGATGCTGAAGGTGTTTGGCTACGACCATGCGCCGCACGGGCATGCCGAGATTCAGTTCGAAAATGTGCGCGTGCCGGCGGCGAATATGCTGCTGGGTGAAGGCCGCGGTTTCGAGATCGCGCAAGGGCGGCTGGGGCCCGGGCGGATTCATCATTGTATGCGCTGTATCGGAGTGGCAGAGCGCGCGCTGGAGGCGATGTGCCAGCGCGTGCAGGCCAGAGTGGCGTTCGGGAAAGCGCTGGCGGAACAGGGAACGATTCGCGCGGGGATTGCGGAATCGCGCATGGAGATTGAGCAGGCGCGGCTGCTCACGTTGAAAGCAGCCCGCATGATGGATACGGTGGGGAACAAGGCGGCGCGCGCGGAGATCGCGATGATTAAGGTAGTGGCGCCGAACGTCGCCTTGCGCGTACTGGATCGCGCGATACAGGCGCACGGAGGCGCGGGAGTTTCGCAGGATACTTTTCTGGCGAGCGCTTGGGCGATGGTGCGGACATTGCGATTGGCGGACGGGCCGGATGAAGTGCACATGGAATCGATCGCGAAGTGGGAGCTGGCGAAAAGTGCAAAACCGGCCGGAGCTTTGCCGGGGAAGTAACCTTTGCTCGCGGCGCTCGGACGCGCGAATCAGGCCAGAAACTGAAACGGGAAAATCCGCCATGCCGCTTATTTTGAAAAATCCGCACGCGCTGAAAGAGTTCGTGGGCAAGGAAATTGGCGTGACGGAATGGCTTCAGCTTACGCAGGAGCGCATCGAACAATTCGCGCAGGCTACCGGGGACCGACAGTGGATTCATCTGGACCGCGCGCGGGCGGTGCGAGAATCGCCTTACGGCGGTACGATCGCTCACGGATTTTTGACGCTTTCCTTGATCGCGCATTTTGCGCATGAGGCGATGCGAATAGAAGGCGGCTTGCGGCTGGCGGTGAATTATGGCTTGAACCGCGTGCGATTTCCTGCCGCGGTGCCGGCGGAGTCGCGGATTCGCGGGCGTGTGGGATTGCTGGCTTGTAAGGAAATGTCGGATTCGCTGGAAGCGATTTACAGCGTTGCGGTGGAAATCGCGGGGAGTGAAAAGCCCGGTTGCGTAGCGGAGTGGATTGTTCGCTATTACCTGTGATTGGGTTTGTGGCAGCCCGGGCGTGAAGGCTTCGTGGCAGCGCGTGTCGAACCGACGTTGCCGAGCAGGGTGCACGACGGACAGCGCACGGAAGTGCGCCTCTACCAGGGCCCAATGGAATGATGCACTAAATTTGGCCTGATTGGGCCGTGTGCAGGGAGGCGCGCAGGAGCATCTGGATGGTTGCGGGCATGGCGGCGAAGCGGGCGTCTTTGGTGAGGCCCTGGTGGTAGCGGTAATAAATTTGCTGGACGATTACCGCTAGTTTGAAGCGCGCGAAAGCTAGGTAGAAAGCGATGAGCGAAACATCGCAGCCGGTTTTTTGCGCGTAGCGGTGCACGAATTCCTCGCGTGTGAGACTTCCTGGTTCTGTTGTGGGTCCCCAGCGATTTTCTTGGATATCCTGCGGATCCGTTTTGTCTACCCAATACGCAAGAGCGGTGCCCAGATCGCTGAGCGAGTCCCCGACGGTGCACATTTCCCAGTCAAGAACGCCGACGATTCGGGTGATTTCGCCGGGATCGAGGACGACGTTGTCGTATTTGTAGTCGTTGTGGATGAGCGAAACGGCCTTGGTCGTGGGCATGCGCTGTTGCATCCACGCGGTGATTTTTTCCACTTCGGAATAATCGTGCGTCTTGGAGCCGTGGTAGCGCTCGGTCCAGCCGCGGACTTGGCGTTCCAGATATCCTTCGGGCTTACCCAGATCGGCGAGACCTGCGGCGCTGTAATCCACGCGATGTAGGGCGACCAGATTGTCTATGAAGGATTCGCTGAGGCAGTTAGCTTTATCCGCGGAGAAATCCAGGCCTTGCGGTAGCTTTCTGCGAAGGATGATGCCGTGCACGGGTTGCATCACGTAGAAGGGCGCGCCGATGATGGAATCGTCGTCGCAATAGAGGAGCACTTCAGGGGCGGGAGCGTAAACGGAGTGGAGTTTGGAGAGCACGCGAAATTCGCGGCTCATATCGTGAGCGGATTTCACTTTACTGCCGAAGGGCGGGCGGCGGAGGACGATTTCTTTCGCGCCGAGCCTCAGAGAGTAGGTGAGATTGGAGTGGCCGGCAGGGAACTGGCGAACTTCTAAGGCGCCGGATTCCTCCCGAAAGTGATGGCGTAGATAGGGCTCCAGCGCCGCTGCGTTGAGTTCTTCGCCGGAGCGAATCGCTGTTGGTTGATCGAGAAAATCGCTCATCAGAAAATCTCCCTAGCGATATGTCAGCATTGCGGGATCGGCGATGTGTTCGTGGATATTGAAACTGCTGAGCGTGAAGCGGTCGGCGCTGTAAAGAAATTCGCTCCAGGAGGAGTTGCGCGACATCCAGGTCATTTGCAGCGTGTTTTCCGGCGAGAGATGCAGAGCGCGTTGCATGGCTACGGCGATGGGGCCGCCGGAGGTGAAAATCGCTACCCTTTCACCGCGTGTTGCAGTGGAAAGGAATTGGTCGAGGCCGGAATTCACCCGGGCGCAGAATTCCGGCCATGTTTCCACGCCTTCTGCGCGGATCGCACCGCGCACCCAGTCGCTTATCACGGCTGCAAATAATGTTTGGAAAGTTGCGCGTTTCTCGGTGTCCTTGCTGGCGGATTGGAATGCAGCATGGAGAGCGCGGATTTCTTGGTCTTTTTCGAGCAATGCCGGAAGAGTCGCGCGAAGCACTTCTTCCGCATGATATTCGTCGAATTCCGGGAGCGTTTGCGGTTCTGGGAAATGGAGGCCGGCTTGGCGGTAGGAGGCGGATAGGAACTTCACAGTGTCTGCTTGCCGGGCGCAGGGGCCGACGGAGACGCGATCGAACGTGATTTTGCGTTGCGCCCAGTGCTCGCCGAGAAGGCGTGATTGCGTTTCGCCGAGCGCGGACAATTGGTCGTAGTTCGGCTGCAGGAAGGACGCTTGCGCGTGGCGGACGATATAGAGAATGCCCATGGTCAGGTTCTTTGGTCGTTCAAGGTAAGGTTACCCGGCAGTATTGTGATGGCGAAAAGCGCGCAGGTCCAGACCAGGATGGCGCATCGTGGAATTTCAATTCGCGCGCTAGCTAGACGGCCGCGCCCTCTTCTTTGCCGAATTGTGCGAAAGTTTTACCTTGCTCCGCGAGGCGCGCCAGCAGCGGAGCTGGTTGCCAGATCTCGCCGTGCTGGCGATGGAACTCGGAGATGCGCGCGTAAACCTTTTTTAGGCCGACCGTGTCCGCGTACCACATGGGGCCGCCGCGATAGCCGGGGAAGCCGTAGCCGTTGAGATAAATAATGTCTATGTCCGAAGCGCGCAGAGCGTAGCCTTCTTCCAGAATGCGCGCGCCTTCGTTGACGAGCGCGTAGAGGCAGCGGTCCACGATTTCGGTGGCCGAAATTTCGCGCTGCGGGATTCCTGCTTCGGATACCCATTTGCGGATCAGTTCATCGACGACGGGATCGGGCAGGGCGCGACGCTGTTCGTCGTATTTGTACCAGCCAGCTTTTACCTTTTGGCCGAAGCGGCCGAGCTCGCAGAGATTGTCTTCGAGGAACGGCTGGCGGATGCCCGGTTTTTCCAGGTGACGATATTCTTTGCGGATGCGCCAGCCGACATCGAGGCCGGCGAGGTCTCCGGTCGCCAGCGGGCCCATGGCCATGCCGAAATCGGCCAGAGCTTTATCGACGGCGGCGACGCTGGCGCCTTCTTCGACGAGGAACTGGGCTTCGCGGCGGTAGGGACCGAACATGCGATTGCCGACAAAGCCGCGGCAATTGCCGACGAGCACGCCGATTTTGCCGAGCGACTTGGAAAGTTGCATGCAGGTGGCGATCACTTCTTTGGAGGTGGCTTTGCCGCGGACGATTTCGAGCAGGCGCATGACGTTCGCGGGACTGAAGAAATGGGTGCCGATGACGTAGGTGGGGCGCGCGGTGGCGGAAGCGATTTCATCAATGTTGAGCGTCGAAGTATTGCTGGCGAGGACGGCGCCGGGTTTGCAGACGCGATCGAGTTCTTTGAAAACTTCTTTTTTCAGAGCCATGCCTTCGAAGACGGCTTCGATGACCAGATCGACTTTTGCGAAATCGTCGTAGGAGAGCGTAGGAGTGATGCGCTGGAGGCGCTCTTCGGCGTCTTGCTCAGTGAAGCGGCCGCGCTTAACGGAATGGGCGTAGTTCGACCGGATGGTGGCGAGCCCGCGATCGAGCGCGGCCTGGTCTGTATCTTTTAGCAGCACGGGAATTCCGGCGTTGGCGAGAACCATGGCGATGCCTCCTCCCATGGTGCCGGCGCCGACAACCGCAGCGGATTTTATGGCGAGAAGCGGAGTCTCCTTGGGGACGTCGGGAATCTTGCCGACTTCGCGTTCGCTGAAAAAAACGTGGATGAGGGCTTTGGACTGGTCGGAGAAGAGGCACTCGAGGAACAGTTTTTGTTCGAGCTGGCACCCTTCGGCGAACGGCAATGTTGTGGCGGCTTCGATGGCCGTGATGGCTGCGGCGGGAGCGAGCAGGCCGCGCTGTTTTTGGGCGACCGTTTCGCGCGCTGCGGCAAAAATCGGCGCGTTGGCGGCGGCGTTGCCGAGTTTTTCAAGGCGCTCGCGCGTTTTGGGTGCGGGCTTCGCGGCGATTTCGCGGGCAAAGGTAATGGCGCCGGAGAGAAGATCGCCTTCGATGATGCGATCAACGACGCCGAGCTGCAGAGCTTCCGCAGCTTTTATGGGGTTGCCGGTAGTGCACATCTCGACGGCTTTGGCGACGCCGGCGAGACGAGGAAGGCGTTGCGTCCCGGCCGCGCCGGGAATGATGCCGAGTTTTACTTCGGGCTGGCCGACCTGCGCGCTGGAAACGGCCACGCGATAGTGGCAGGCCATGGCGACTTCCAAACCTCCGCCGAACGCTGTGCCGTGAATGGCTACGATCACTGGCTTTTTGCTGTCTTCGATTTTCAGAAGAAAGGGCAGTAGGCCTGCGCCGCGGAGCTTGCCAGAAGTCATCTTACCGAATTCTTTAATGTCGGCGCCGGCGATGAAGGTACGGCCGCCGCCGATAAGGACTGCGGCTTTGATGTCGGCGTCCTGCGCGATTTGGTCGAGCGCTTCGGAAATGCCTTCGGGGACGCCGGGGCTGAGCGCATTGACCGGAGGATTGTTAATGGTGATTACGGCGATGTCGTTTTCTTTTGCGAGTTGGATGAGATCAGTCATCGAGAAATTCCTTGGTTTGTGAATTTGGAGTTTAGGGAATCGCCCATAACGCAAATCGCTGCTGCAAAGTCAAAGGCGGCTCTAAAGTCGAACCGCGAAACTCAGACCTCTTGCGGCGGACCGTTATACAGACTTCGCGGAGACGGTGCCGGAGTCAATCACGGCTGAGGCGATGCGCTCGCGATGAAAGGTCGCGTCGCCGAATGCCGTTTCCGAGCCTTTGGCCCTGCGGTAGTACAGGTGCACATCGTTCTCCCAAGTGAAGCCCATGCCGCCATGAATCTGGATGCCGCGATTGCCGACGGTGCGCGCGGCGTCGCTCGCGTACATTTTAGCGATGGAGACGGCAGTTGATGCGTCCGGAGAGTTTTCCTCGAGCGCCCATCCTGCATAGTACACCGCGGAACGGGAGCTTTCGGTTTCCAAATACATGTCCGCGCATTGGTGCTGCACGGCTTGGAACGTGCCGATGGCCTTGCCAAACTGTTTGCGCGTTTTGGCGTATTCGACGGTGATGTCGAGGGTGCGTTGCATACCGCCGACCAATTCGGCACAGAGGGCGGCGGTGGCGACGTCGAAGGCGCGCGCGAGATCGGTGCTGGCGCTGATTTCTTCGGCGGGAGTATTGTTGCATGCGACGACGTACAGTTTTCGCGTAAGGTCCATGGCGGTCATGGGAGATATTTTCAGGCCGGGAGCTTTGGCGTTCACGACGAAGACGCCGTTGCTCGCGACTACGATGATGAAATCGGCGACGGCGGCGTCGGAGACGAAATATTTTTCGCCGCTGAGTTTGCCGTTGCTGGCCGTGAGCTGAACGTCACGCGGATTCCAGCTGGCGCTCGATTCCAGGATGGCGACGGTGGCGCGAGCTGCGCCGTGACAGATGGGCGCAAGATATTTTTGTTTGTGCGCGTGTGAGGCTACGGCGTCGAGAACAGCGCCGGCCAGCACCACAGTCGAGAAAAACGGGCCGGGCAAGAGCGCGCGGCCAGCCTCTTCCATCAGCAGCATGAGTTCGACTTTGCCCAGGCCGACTCCGCCGTAGGCTTCGGGGAAAATGATGCCAGTGTAGCCCTGGTCGGTCAGTTTAGACCAAAGCGCGGCGTCGTAGGCGGTGTCGGTTTCCATTAGGCGGCGCATTTCTGCGCTGGGACATTCGCCGGCGAAGAACTTGCGCGCGCTGTCTTTCAGAAATTCCTGACTTTCACTCAAGCCGAATTGCATGGAGGTTCCCCTTCTGACTTTTTGGCCTAATAACTTCTGGGCAGGCCGAGAACAAAGTGGCCGATGATGTTTCGTTGCACTTCGGAAGTGCCGGCTTCGATGGTATTGCCGCGCGTGCGCAGATAGGCATAGGACCACATGCCGTTGTCCATGGCGCGCGAGTCGCCAGCCAGCAATTGGCCGTATGGGCCGAGAATTTCCTGCGCGATTTGCTGGAGGCGTTGATTCAGCTCGCTCCAGAAAATTTTCTGGATGCTGCCTTCGGGGCCGGGCACGCCGGTGGCAGTGAGACGGCTGAAGGCGCGCATCTGGTTGAAGCGCATGATTTCGATTTCGGCGCTGCACTGCGCAAGCTTCTGGCGAATGATGGGATCCTGCGCGGCGGGGCGTCCGTTATGCTGGATGTTGCGCGCGAGTTCGATGAGACGAGTGATGTAGCGCTTGAAAATCAGATGCAGGCGCGCGCCGTAGGAGCCGCGCTCGTACATCAGCGTGCTCATGGCGACGTTCCATCCGTCGTTCACTTTGCCCAGGACGTTTTCAGCGGGCACGCGCACGTCGCGGAAGAAAAGCTCGTTGAATTCGGACTCGCCGGTCATTTGGCGCAGGGGGCGGACTTCGACCCCGGGAGATTTCATATCGACCAGGAGGACGGTCAGGCCTTTGTGTTTCGCGGCGGCGGCGTCGGTGCGCACGACCAGTTCGCACCAATCGCCGACCCAGCCGTAGCTGGTCCAAACTTTTTGGCCGTTGACCAGGTAGTGCTCGCCGTGGAGGACGGCTTGGGTTTGCAGACCGGCTAGGTCAGAGCCGGCGTTTGGCTCCGAGAATCCCTGGCACCAGATTTCTTCGGCGCTGAGAATTTTCGGGATGTAGCGCTGCTTCTGCGCTTCGGTGCCGTAGGCGATGATGGTGGGGCCGATGAGGCCCAGCCCAAGGGAATTGGCCATGGGCGGGGCTTCGACGCGCGCCATTTCTTCCCAGAACAATGCTTGCTGCATGAGCGTGGCGCTGCGGCCGGCGTATTCCTTGGGCCAGGAAACGGCGGCCCAGCGGCCTTCCTGCAGTTTGCGCTGCCAGGCGCGGAGATAGGGGAAGGATTCTTCGATAGGTTTTTCGCGCCACTCGTTCCAGTCCGTCGGCACGTTGCAGGCGAGCCAAGAGCGGAGTTCGTCGCGAAACTGCAATTCGTCGGCGGTTAGGTTCAGATCCATGATTCAGACTCCTTCGCGTTGTGTGGCGCAGCGTGTGCGCCGGATGTTGCGCTCGACTGCAAAACAAATCTTTGCCAGCCGAGATGCGTCAGGCCGCAGCGGTCTGCCTCAGACGCCCGATTTTGCTTTGGGCGGCGACACGGTAAAGCCTGGGCGCAGGCTGTCTTGCCCTTGCCAATATTTCTTGCGGATGTCTTTTTTCAAGATTTTGCCGGTGCCGGTCTTGGGCAGGCTCTCGACAAATTCGAACGAGCGCGGGCATTTGTAATGCGCCAGGCGCGAACGGCAGAATTCGATGAGTTCGGATTCGGTGGCGGCGGCGCCGGGCTTCAAAACCACCAAAGCTTTGGGGACTTCGCCCCACTTGGCATCAGGGACGGGAATCACGCCAGCTTCCAGGACGGCGGCATGCGCGAGGATGGCTTTTTCCAGTTCGAGAGAAGAAATATTTTCACCGCCGCTGACGATGATGTCTTTCTTGCGATCCACGATGAGCGCGTAGCCGTCTTCGTTGAGCGTGGCCATATCTCCGGTGTGGAACCAGCCGCCACGCAGAGCTTCGGCGGAAGCTTCGGGCTGGCGCCAGTAGCCTTCCATGACGCCGTCACCGCGCACGATGATTTCTCCGATGGATTGCCCGTCGTGCGGCACGTCTTTGTCGTTCGGATCTACGACGCGCAGGTCCACGCCGGGAATTGCGTAGCCGGTCATGGCCTGGCCAGTGAAACGCTGCTCGCCTTGCCAGTCCATTCCGGATTTCATGGGCGAAACAGAAAGCGTGGGGGATGTTTCGGTCAGGCCGTAGCCCGAGAAACATTCGCAGGCAAGTTTTTCTTCGACTTCGCGAATGAGCGTGGGCGACGAGGCGGCGCCACCGATGACAATGCGGCGCAGGGTGGTGAGCTTGTACTTCTGGCGCTCCGGGCAATTCACCAAGGCGGTGGCCATGATGGGAACCAGGCTCAAGGTCTGCACGCCTTCTTTTTCAATGAGGCGGAAAACTTCCTTGGGGTCGAAGCGTTGGATCATGACGTGCGTGCCGCCGAGCATTGTGAGGAAATGCGCGACGCCCCAACCATTGGCGTGGAACAGCGGAATAGTGTGAAGCTCGACGGCGCCTCTTTCGATTTGCAAACCCAGGCAGACGTGCACAGCGTGCAGGTACACATTTCTGTGCGTGAGCATTACGCCTTTGGGATTGGCGCTGGTGCCGCTGGTGTAGAAAAGTTCGCACAGGGAATTTTCATCCATGGAGGAGATGTCCGCGAAATGGGGCGTGGCGCCGGCCAGAAGCTGGTCGTAATTCTCCTTGGAGAGCCAGGGCGCGGCGGGAGCGCCGTCGAGTTGGCAAATGAATCGGACCGAAGGAATATCCTTGCGAAATGCTTCGGCGACGGGGAGGAACTGTTTTTCGACGAACAGAGCGGAGGCGCCGGAATCCTTGAGGATGTAGCCGAGTTCGCCGGGCGTGAGGCGAATATTGAGCGGAAGCAGCACGGCGCCGGCTTCCAGAACGCCGTAATACGCTTCGAGCAAGCGATGGCAATTGCTGCTGAGGAACGCGACGCGCTCGCCGGGCTGTATGCCAGCCTGGCGCAAAGCTCCCGCGAGGCGGCTGACGCGATCGGCCATTTGCGCGTAGCTATATCGGTCGTCATTGCAGACGACGGCGGTGCGGTGGGGATACTGTTGCACCGCGTAACGCAGGAAACGCAGGGGCGTGAGTGGAATATTCATAGTGCGCTCGCCTGAATCAGGCGGATTGACCTCCATCAACTGCCAGGATTTGCCCGGTAACAAAATCGGACGCAGAGGAAGCGAGAAAAATTGCGGCGCCTTTCAAATCTTGCGGCCCGCCGAATCGGCCCAAAGGTATGCCGGCGAGGAGCGATTCCTTGTTTCGTTCGATTACTTTTTCTGACATGTCGGTAGGAAACCAGCCGGGCGCGATGGCGTTCACCTGAATATTGTGCATGCCCCACTTGCAGGCCAGGTCTTTGGTGAAAATGATGACGCCGCCTTTGCTGGCGCTGTAGCCGATGGCGGAGAATTTTGGTGAAGAGCCGCGCAATCCGGCGACGGAGGCGATATTGATAATTTTTCCGCGGCGCTGCGCGATCATGGCCCGGCCCACGGTTTGTGAAAACAGGAAAGTTCCCGTGAGATTGGTTTCGATGACTTTGTTCCACTGTTCGAGCGTCATGTTTTCGACTGGCGCGCCCCAGGACGTGCCGGCATTGTTGATCAGAATGTCGATGCGGCCGAAATGTTCGAGTGTGGCGTCGGCGACCGCTTGAATGCTGGCCGGATCTTTGACGTCGCAGCCTAGCGCGAGGACTTTAACGCCGGCGGCTTGCAATTGGGAGGCGGCTTGCTGGCAACGTTCCTTTTTGCGGGCGCAGAGAACCAGGCTGGCGCCCATTTCCGCCAGGCCGTCGGCCATCTGGCGTCCGAGGCCCACAGAACCGCCCGTGATGATGGCGACGCGGCCGGTGAGGTCGAAGATTTTGGAGGTGGTCACGTTAGGCGTTGTCGCCCTGGGTTATTTTCGTTCATTGAAAATAGCGTGTGTTTATATCATATGTTAGAAGCTAACGCTAGTTGCTATGACGGAACCCCTAGCAAGACCGCACCAGACATCGCATCCGGACAAAAAGCAGATCCCGCGCCCGCTGGCGCGGGACCGCGATGACACCGTCGCGGCTTCTTTCCGAAAACCGTGAAACCGCGCCCCGACGCAAGACGGTATTTTTCCGCCAACCCTGTCTCGGACCGCTCAGTACGCCTCGCCGAACGAGAAGCCTTGGGTGCAATCGCCGCCGAAGCCGAAAAAGCATGGATGCGCAAAGGCGTCGAAGGGACGCAGATAGGGCGCTGGCGTGTAGTCGATGTAGGCGGGCGGAGTGGGAACGATGGTGCTGCCCACCTCAAAGATATTGAATTGCGGGCCGAGCGCTGCGGCATCGCCATTCAGGAGATTGGCTTCGATACTCGGCCATTTGCCTGTTTCCAATCGCTGCAGCAGGGTTTCGACGGCAGCGATGGTTTCGGCGGGTGTGAAGGCGCAGTGCCCGGCGCGATCCACGAAAGTTTGGCGCAACAAGCGGCTGTTATCGTCCACGCGCTCCACCACGTCCTTGTAAGCGGTTTCATTTTGCACGACGACGAGGCCATCGCCCTTGGTGTGCATCGAGAGGACGGGAATATCGATCCGGCCATCGAAAATAATGTTTTGCTCGAGGTAGTGGACCGCCTTCGGATTCGCTTGGATACGCGCGGCGCGGTTCAGAGTGTCGAGGTCTTCTTCGAGGCTGAGCCCGGCGGTCTGATAAAGCGCCCAGACTTCGTCGCGGTCAACCGATTTTTCCAGTTGCTTGCGATAGTCGACGCCCGTGTTCCAGGAGACGTTGCCGCCGGCGCGCGCTTCCAGTTCGGCGCGAAAAGCGAATACGAAGGGAAAATCAATTTGCTGATCCCACAGAAACTGATTTGCTTCCTGACTGGCGAAATCGGTGGGAGACGGTTCCGGCGTAGTGGGAGTGAACCAGCCGGGAGTGTCGCTGAGAGCTGCGCCCAGAGCGATACGCGCGCGGCCCTGTGGCGTGGACTGCGCGGCGGCCAAAACGTCTTCGGCCAGGGTGAGATTGGCGGTGGGATTCGCGATGCCAACCACCTGCAAATTGGTGGCGGGCGCAAGGAGCGTCTTGAAAGCGAATTCGGCATCGAGCGCGGTGTTCCAGGTCGCTACGCCGCCGGACAGCACGCCGCACATGGGTTGCGCGGCGCTGAAGCGCTTGGGATTTCTCTGAATTAATCCGGCGGTGATAATGCCGCCCAGAGAGTGTCCCCAGGCGATGGTGGCGACGGGGTGCGCGAACATGGTGTCGAACAAATCTAGGACGGCGATTTGATCGGTGAGAGCTTCGTGAATTGCCCAGCCGGTGGTGGCGTAGGACGAACCGGCGAGGGCGAAGCCATTAGCGAGGAGAAACGCGCCGGTAGCGGGATCGCCGACATCGGTGGCAGGATTGGGGCTGCCCGGCGTGACGTAGCCATGGCTATAGAGAAACAAGGTGCCGTTCCAATTGTTTGGAACTTGGATCAGGTAGGTGGCGCCGTCGCTGAGCGAGCCGGCTTTTGTGGTGACGTTGGCCTGCGCGCCCGAGGTATCCGCGCTGCAAAGAATGAGAATCGTGGTGACGGCGATGAAAAGCACGGTGGATTTAATTTGTTGCCACATTTCAACCCCTCCTATTGCTGCGAAGTCCCAGAGTCCGTGGCTCCGGCGAAATGATCCGCCGCAGGAATTTCAGAGACGGCGCCGGCCGTGGACGTAGCGGGGACGGCCGGCGTTTTTGCGCCGCGCAATTAGAAATTCAATCTGCAGCCGAGCTGAATCTCCCGTTTCGGCAAGGCCGAGGTGAAGCCGAGCGGCGTGCTCGGGGAGAGCGCGGCGCTGCCGTGCACGTTGAAGGTAGTGAACCCGGGCGTGAGTCCGAACAGCGGGCTTACTTCGTTGTTCACGCTGGCATAATTCGTGTGGTTGGCGATGTTGAAACCTTCTGCGGTCAACTGCAGATTGGCGTGCTCACCGAGCTTGTGCTGCCAGGTCAAGCGCGCGTCGAAGTCAACATAGCTGGGGCCCAGGCCGGTGTCGCGCGGAGCGCCGATGGGGCGTTGGTTCGTTGTGTGGTTGTCGCCGTTGACCTCGCCGCCGGCGAGCAAGTTGAAGGGATGGCCGCTGTGGTACTGGAAGACCGGCGAGAGCTGAAAACCGGACAAGAAAGCGTTCTTCCATGGGCTGTTGATCACTCCGGCCAGCACGACCTTATTGCGTTCATCAAACTCGGACAGGGCGCGATCCGCGGCTAGGTCGGTCGGATCTTGCGGACCGAAGTCGGTGTTGAAATCGGTGCCGGTGTCATAGGCTTTGCTGTAAGTGTAATTTCCGAAGAACGAGAAATTATCGTTGAAGCGTTTGTGGACTTCGATAATGCCGCCTTCGTAGAGAGCGGACGACGCGGAGGTGTATTGGTTGTTCTGTGTGACCAGCACATTTACGAAGCAGGGCGAGACGGGCTGACCAAAACCGTTCAGAGTAATCGCGCAAGGGTAAGCGCCGCCGGCACCTGCACCGGACGTTTCAAAGCCAGCCGCAGGGTCGGTAGCTGCGCTAGTGTTCCAGTTGCGATAGGAAACGGACTTGCCGTTGGCCAAGGTTACCGTGCTCATCGGAGTCGAGGGTTGCAGATTGGTATCAATCGCAACCGGAAGCCGCAGGGTGTGGGAATAGATAAAGCTGGCGGAAATCGAGAAGCCGGGAGCGATCTCGCGTTCGATTCCGAGTGACGCCTGTTGCGAGTAGGGAGGCTTGTAGTTCGGCGGGTTGCTGAACAATACGGTCAACGGCGAAAGCTGGCCGCTGTTTTGCACGAAGATGCCGGAACCGAGCGGTTCGGGAAAAACTCCACCCGCGGTGGTTGGGAGCAGGGACTGCGGGGTGATACATGCATTCTGGCCAGCGGTGGGGGTGGTGCATTGAATTAGGCCCGCGGCGAACAGGGTCTGAAAGATGGTAGCGGAGTTTTGCAGAAAAGGAAGGCCTGTAGCACCCAGAGGATCCGCGTAAATGGATATGAAACGGTTACAAGGACTTGCAGCATTGCCGGGGAATATGGTGCCCGGCGCGCCGAGCGCTGTGACTCCGACGCCGCAAGTATTGACGGCATTGTTCACTTGATCGGGGATCTGGGAAGTGTTGTGTTGATTTTCGACGGTGCTGCGATTCTTGTTGAGAACGCCGAGGCTCAAGTCCACTTGGGGGATTTGCGCGTCAACGGGACCGTAGAAAATTCCGTAGCCGCCGCGGATAACGGTTTTGTGGTCCTTGAAGGGATCCCAGGCGAAAGAGATGCGCGGGGCGACGTCGCCATAGAAGGTATTCAGCGGGAGATATTGCGAGTCAATTTCATAGCGCAGGCCGTAGTTCAGCGTGAAGTTGGAAGTAATTTTCCAGGAGTCCTGCAAATAGATTCCGGTCAGCGGACGCGTGTAGGCGGGATAGTCCGCGTTGCCAAATCCCTGTTGATAAACCTGCGGCAGGCCAAGAGAGGCGCTCTGCAGCGAATTTAGGCCATCCTGGAGGCTGTCGAGTTGCGGGCTCAGCAGGGAGCCGGGAAGCGGTCCGAAGACAAAGCGACCCGGGAGGAAGGTGTGGGATTCCGAGTGATTGCCGCGGAGAATCTCATTGCCTCCGAATTTGATGGTATGGCTGCCGCGCACCAGGGTGACGTTGTCCGCGAATTCGTAGCGGCGCAGGATGGTGAGATTGGGTAGGAAAATATTGGTGCCCAGATTATTGGCGAAGCTGGCGATCTGCAGGCCGACTTGTCCCGGTTCGTTCGGGATTACGTCAAAGCTGTTGTAATCCCACTGAGCGCGAAATTCATTTTCAGTGCGCGGGCTGAACACGTGATACCAGGAGGCCTGAAGATTGTTGTCGTAGTCGTGAGTGGAGCTGCCGGCGGAAAAACCGGTGAGCGATTGCACGTCGGGATTTTCTTCCAGGTCGTGGCCGTAACGGTAGCTGATATTAATCGAGTCTGCTTCGCTGATGTGATGATCGAGGCGGCCCGAGAACAGGTACTGACGCGTATTGTAATTAAACAGGCCGCCGTTGGATTCCAGCTGGTTGATGAGGTAGGTGTTGAGAGCGGTTTGTCCCGCGGTGAGGCCGGTCAGCTGGCTGGTAGTCAATGCCAGCGTTAGGGCTCCGGCACATTGAGGGCCCGGCAGCGGAGTCACGGTGCCGTTGGGATTATTGATGCACGGAACCGGGCCCGGCTGGAGAGCGAGTCCGTTAATAACGGCCTGCTGAGCGGGGGTGGGAAGAAATTCATTCGTGTTGGTCAGCAGCGGAACGGCATTCTCGGCATCCTGGCGCAAGCCTTCAAAGGCAAAGAAGACGAACGTCTTGTCCTTGTGGATGGGGGCACCGATGGTGCCGCCGAATTGATAGCGCCCAAGGGAGTCTTTAATGGGCGAACCCACAGAATTAGTTGCGGGATCGAAGACCTCGCCGGGGGCGAGCGCCTGCGTGAATGCGAAAGGATCGCGCGCGTCCAGGCCGCTGTTGCGGAAATAACTGTACAGGGTGCCGTGCACGTCGTTCGTGCCTGATTTTGTGACGATGTTGACGGATGCGCCAGTCGCGCCGCCCAAATCCGCGCCATAATTGCTGCGATTCACCTGGAATTCCTGCACGGCGTCCTGGCTGACGGTGAGGCGAACGCCGCCCGCATCGTCGCCGGTCTCGCCGCCGTCAACGGTGACGCTGTTGCCGCGGCCGTTGCTGCCGTAGAAGGATAGGCCGCTCTGCGGAGTCTGCTTCACGCGGAAATCCTGATCGTCGGTGAGACGGGTGGAATCGGCGACACCGGGGAGGAGCAGGGTGAAGTTCAGGTAGTCGCGGCGGTCAATGGGAAGATCTTCGATATATTGCTGCGTGATGGTATTGGACTGGCTGCCACGTTCGGTCTCGACGACGGGCGGCGCGGCGGACACTTCCACCACGGAATTGGTGGTTGCGACCTGCAGATGGAAATCCAGGATGGCGGACTGTCCGACGGTGATCGTGACGGCCTTTTGGATCTGGGTTTGAAAGCCGGGGATCTGCGCGGTGAGGTTGTAGGTGCCCGGAGGCAGGTTGGCAAAGCGGTACTCGCCGCTGGGGTCGACGGTGGAGGTGAGGCGAATGCCCCTGGACAGGTCTTCCGCCGTCACCGCGCCCTTGGGGACGACCGCACCGGTCGGATCGGTCACCGTTCCACTGACAGTTCCCGAAGCGCCCACACCTTGGGCGTGCGCGACTGGACTCGCCAGCAGCAGACAGGCTGCCAGCACCACGGCACATGCAAATGAGATCAGTTCTCTCATGGCTCCTCCTAATGTGTGGGACAAGTGCGGGATTTCAAGACCTGGGAATGGGCGCAGGGCGGAGGCAGTGCGGCGACCGCGACTCTGGCAAAGCGCGCCGGGCGCGTTTTCGCCGCAAGAATCATTGCGGAATTCGTTCCACGAATTCGAAGACACCCGACCCCCGTCCAACCCAATCCCTGAGAATTGTGAGTGTAGGTATCACATCATAGTTACTAACGTCAACAGGAAAGCTGATGCGGGATATCAGAATTCCTGATGAAGGCGCGGCGGGGTGGGGCAGGGCGGCGTTCTGCTGCCGTGGTAACGCAGAGCGCTTAACGCGGAGTGAGGACGATGCGGCCGGAAACTTCGCCGTTGCGCAGTTCGGCCATGGCTTCGTTTACTTGCGCCAGGGGGCGGGTGGTGATTTGCGAGTGGATTTTTCCGGCGGCGGCCATGGCCAGGACTGCGCGGAGATCCTGGCGCGTGCCGACCGACGATGCCTGGATGCGTATCTCTGATGCGGCCATCGAAATGGGCGGGAAGCAGATGGATTCCGCGGGCAGGCCGACGACGAGGAGAATTCCGGTGGGGCGGACGCAGAGAAATGCGGCGTCGTAGGCGGCTTTTGCGGCCGAAGTTACGATGGCGGCATGCACGCCGCCGGCGCGGCGCAATTCCTTGGCAACGTTCGCAGTGATCGCGTTCAACGTTTCGGACGCGCCAAAAGTTTTTGCTTGCGCCAGTTTTTCATCGGAGACATCAATCGCGCTGACCGATGCTCCCAGCCCGGCGCCGATTTGCACCGCGATTTGGCCCAGGCCGCCAACGCCGAAGACCGCCAAACGCTGGCCCGGCTGGATTTTGGCGTGCTGCAGGGCGCGATACACCGTGACGCCCGCGCAGAAAAGAGGTGCGGCATCGCGGCAGGAAAGCTGCTCAGGTATTTTTAGCGCGTGAGAGGAGGGTGCCTTGAGGAATTCCGCAAAACCGCCGTCCACGGTTACGCCGGTGATTTGTTGTTTGACGCAGAGATTCTCATTGCCTTCGCGGCAGAATTCGCACTCGCCGCAGCTCCAGTGCAGCCAGGGAACGCCTAGGCGGTCGCCGACTTGCAAATCTTCGACCAACGCTCCGGTTTCCACGACGCGGCCGGCGATTTCGTGACCGAGGATCAGCGGTCTCTTGATGATGCGCGCAAGCTGCGGCCAATCGCCGTCGGCCAGGTGCAAATCGGAATGGCACACCCCGCAGGCTTCGACCTCGATCAAAACGTCGTGCGGCCCTGGTTGCGGTTGCGCGATTTCTTCGATGCTCAGGGGCGATTTGAATTCGCGCAGTACGGCGGCTTTCATGTGGTGCGCCTCAACGAACCTCGGATTCGATTTTTCGCCGCAGCGGCAGGCGTGAGTGCGATCACAGCACCGGCTCGAAGCGATTTGCGATTACGGCCGCGCGCCCCGCAAGAAAAACTCTACCGCGTTGCGCACGCGCTCGGTCAGTTTGTGCGGCCCGGTGAGATCCACGGCCCACTGACGAACGACCGTATTGAAAAGTCCTTCCATGAATTCGGCCAAGTGGACCACGGGAAAGTCACGAGTTACTTCGCCGTTTTTTTGACCTTCGGCGATAATTTCGCGGAGAAGATTCACCGTTGCCGCTTCGGCTCCGCGCAGCTCCGGCGAGCGCACCGGGTCCATGGCGCCGGCGAGAATTACGGCCTGCCAAAGAGGGCGGCCGACTTCGGTCACGTTGCCCAGAGTTTCGTAAAAGCGGCGCAGGCGTTGCTCGGTAGTGGCTTTGGTGGAGAGTTCGGACTTCAGGCTTTCGGCCTGGCGGGCGAAAGCGCGGCGGCCGACTTCGCGCAAGACTGCCTCTTTGCTAGGGAAATAGCGGAAGAAAGTGGGCTGGCTGATTTCCAGAGTTTGCACGATGTCGTCAATGCGCGTTTTTTCATAGCCGCGCTGGCGAAAAAGATGCAGGGCCGTTTCGATAATCTGTTGGCGCAGGCGCGCTTTCTTGCGTTCGCGCAGGCCACCGACTGCTTCCTTGCGCGAGCCGGCGCGGCCGCGTTTGCTCGCGGAGTCGCCGTTGCTATCGTCGTTGATTGCGGGCGCTGACGCGGATGGCTGTCTGGGGGAAATTTTTGCGCGCGGCATAATGCGGTTCCTCCTGCACGGTGCACACCGGGGCGGGGTGCGCGAACTATATTGTGATAGTGGCCCTAACATTATAGTGACTAACGCTAGGTTGCAAGCCCCATGTGGTTTTCTTCTCATGCGGAGAGCGTCGAAGTTACAGGGAAAACGGGCGGGCCGATCGGCGGATTTGTCTGCGGCGGACCATACATACCAGTAACGCCTTTACTGTTGCACGTTACCGTTATCGACGGACACTACCGCGCATGCTTCAGTATTTTGAGCCGCGTGCTTGCAGTTCTCCAGAGCCTTCCTACGCGCCTCGTCTACCGTCATCTGTGCGGCGGACAGGCCGAATGAGTGCTGAGATGTGGCGAAGGCTTTGTGCGGCCCAAGCAGCAAATAACTCTGAAAATCGTGCAGCCCCGCTTCGCTCAGTCCGGCGGGAGGCGGAACGTTGGGCGGGGTAATCTCAGGCAGCGGTTCTGCCAGCGTCACCAAATTTTGTGCCTTAAGAAAGTTATCAACCGTAGAGGACCAAGCCTCAACGTGACGGAAAAGCGAGTGCCCGTCTTCTCCGATGGGAGGCGCAAGTACGAACTGGTCCTGACCTCCCTGTGAACGAAACGCTGCGTCGAACTTTTGCGCCAACTCGGGCCAGAAAAACTTGTCATTCTGCGCGTAGATCCAGAGCATCGGCGTCCGCGAATGTTTCCCGAAATCGCGGTATGCGCGCAGCAGATCACCAGAATTGCACACATCGTGATCCGCTTGTGAGCCTCGCCCTCCTGCAAAGCTAATCGCAGCCACCAGGCCAGGAGGAGCCTTGGCGGTGAGGGCGACAGTTGCGAATCCTCCAGTTGAAACACCCATTGCGATAATGTGCGTGGCATCTACCTCTGGTAGATTGCGCGCATAATCAATGGCAATGCGCAGGTCCTCGGCTGAGTAATCTCCAGCCCTCTCGTAATCGGTTTGTGGGCAGCGTCCGCCGTGGCGACCATCCTGCTCGCCGCCGGATCCTCCGTAGCCGCGACGCACAACAACAAGAGCGATCCATCCTCGGCGGGCAAACCATAGCGCTTGAGGAAGCTCCTGCCAGGGCGTCACCTGGGCGTGCTCCTCCGACTTCCGGGAGGATCCGTGCGTTATGACGATCAGGGGACGCTTCCCTGGCAGTTCCGCGAAAACCAGCAGCGCATCGAGACCACCAGGGGATGCCGATACCCATGGAATCTTGATCTCGCGTTCAACGTAGCGCTGCGCGCTTGCGCCAAAGAATGCCGTCAGCAGAACCAAGAGGCCGAAGTGGAACAAGCGTGGCTG
>Ga0209169_10000521_pt1 | contig 23512 bp, 25 predicted proteins | sample HubBroMetageWRM4_FD_188346 | JGI IMG/M metagenome (GOLD analysis project Ga0209169, IMG submission 188346) | Warmed soil microbial communities from the Hubbard Brook experimental Forest, New Hampshire - Hubbard Brook CCASE Soil Metagenome WRM 4... | ecosystem: Environmental > Terrestrial > Soil...
GTATTAGACCAGTACCAGCCTAGTGCGTCAGCGCATCGAGCCGGCGCTCCAACTCTTCCTCGAAGCGCCGCACCGTCTCGGCCAGCAGTTCCCGGCCACTCTCGAGCTCGGTGCGCCGGTCCGCCTTCGCGGCTTCCGCGAGCCACGCCGTCACTCGCTCAACCTGCCGGGCGCCCACCATGCCGGCGCTCCCGAGCAATGTATGGAGCCTGCGAGCCAACATCGGGCTATCGCCCTGGACGGTGGGGTCGAGCATGTCGAGTGTCTCGTGCGCGACCGACAGGAATGACTCGTAGATCTTCCGCAAGGGCGACAGCCGCCATTGCAGGCTCTGCCACAACTCGTCGAATACAGGGGCGGCAAGCGCGGGCAGCTCGGCGATGCGCTCAGCGATCTCGCCGTCCGCGATCGCGTTGGCGCCCGGCACGAGCCACTTGCAGAGGACGTCGCTGAGCGCGGACTTCGTGAAGGGCTTCGGCAGGAAATCGTCCATGCCCGCATCGAGGCAGCGCTGTTTGTCGTCGATCATGGCGTTGGCGGTTATGGCGACGACCGGAATGTAACGGTGTAACACCGCCCGCATCCGGCGGGTCGTCTCGTAGCCATCCATACCCGGCATCTGGCAGTCCATAAAGACGAGATCGTAGGTTTCCGAGCCAAGCAACTCGAGAGCCTCCGCGCCCGTGCCCGCGATGCTCACGGTGCAATCGAGGCTCTCGAGCAGACTCTGCGCGACATATTGATTGGCGGGATGATCCTCGACGACCAGGATGCGGCCCGGTGGATTTTTCAGAATGCGCTGGCTCTGGTCCTCCAGCGGCTCCTCATCGGAGGCGGCCAGGGCCAGCGTCACACGGAATGTCGAGCCGCTGGCGCCGCTGTTGACCAGTACCAGGTTGCCGCCCATCGCCTCGCACAAGCGCCTGCTGATAGGCAGGCCGAGGCCCGCGCCACCGGCACGACGGGAGACCTTGGACTCCACCTGTACGAACGGGTCGAATATGACATCACGCTTGTCCTCAGGCACTCCATCGCCCGTATCGACCACGTCGATGATACAAACCCGCCCGTCATAGCGGGCACGCAAGCTCACACCCCCGGTCGTCGTGAACTTCAGAGCGTTGGAGACGAGGTTGGCGAGGATCTGCTTGATCCGCGCGGGATCGCCGATGAATGATCTCGGCAACGAGCCCTCGGTGGTGGTGCGCAGATTCAGGCCAAGCGACTCGGCACGCGCCCGCGCCTCATCGACCACTTCGCGCAGGACGCTGGCGAGATGAAAAGGCTGGTGTTCGAGTGGGAAAGCGCCGGCCTCGATGCGACTCAAATCGAGTATGTCGTTGGCTATGTTGAGAAGTGTCCGGGCCGAGACACGGGCAATGCCGATGCGATGTCTGCCTTCCGCCGACAGGGACTCGTCGCGAAGCATGTCGATCGTGGCCATCAAGCCGTGCAGCGGCGTCCTGATCTCGTGACTCATCATGGCGACGAAATGGCCGCTGGAGCGCTGCGCGGCGTCCACGAGGTGGTGTGCCCGTTTCAGCTCTTTGAGCGCGGTCTCGTGAGTGGAGACGATCTGCGCCAGCTCGGCCTCCCGGGCACGCAGAGCGAGCTCACGTTTTTGTACCGCACGCCGCAGGCGGGCCACGTGGTTGCGAATCGAATCGAGTCGCCGCCGATGCAGGCTGAGGTGCCGGCGCAGCCGCCGGCGCTGGTGATTTCCGGCCAGTACACGCCGCACAGTTTGCACGCCCACCACGCAGACAACCGCGACCGCGATGTCGATTGCCGCACACAGTAGCGCCGCGCCTAACGTCTCAGCTGTCGCAAATGTGACAACTGTCAGAAACAACAGCGCCACGGCACTCCCAGGCCACCCGGCAATGAGACCTGTTACCGCGACGACTACGGTCTCCAGCGATACGCTTGCCGCGCTACCCAGCGTGAGCGGAAACAGATGAGCGACAATGGCCGCGATCGCGCCGAGTAGGCCGGCGGCCACTTGGAAGCGCCGGCGCCTGATGCGCGCCACTCGTCGGAAAAGGGCTAGAGCGCTCAAGGGGCAGCTACAATGACAGGTACTGTGTCGACCGAGTTCATCTTGCTTTGACTTTCCATAGTGTCGCCACCGAGCCAGGGACCCTATCCGCGTCTCCACCAACGTTGCCCGTGCCCATGACCGAGGAAGTGCTGCTACTCGATGATGACCTCACCACTCTCACATTCCTGGAGGGTGTGCTGAGCGGTGCCGGTTTCAAGTGCTCTGTCAGCGGCGATCCGCAAGAGGCACTCGCGACCGTCGCCGCACGTGAAGAGATCGCCGTCGTCGTCAGCGACCTCTACATGCCGCACATGAGCGGCCTCGAGTTCGCCGACGCCCTCACTACCCTCGGTCTCAACAGACCGGTACCCCGTGTTCTGCTTCTGACAGCCCGACCATCGCTGGAGTCCGCGGTCGGCGCACTTCGCAGCGGCGCCCACGACTTTCTGGTGAAGCCGGTCCGCCCCGCCGAAATCATCGACACTGTCACTCGCGCGCTGGAGCGCGCCCGCCAGGACCGCCGTGCATTCATGGCCAGCGCTCCGGATGTCGTACAACTCATCCGTCATGCCGAAGAGTTGACGGGCGAGTTGCGCAGACTGGCCGAGCCAGCTGCCCGGAACGCCTCGACCGGAGCACGCCTGAACGATCTGTCGCGGGATTCGTTCCAGAACGTGGCGCCATTGCCATCGGGTCAGCGGACCAAGGTCTCAGTGCTCGACACCATCGAGCAACTGCGCCGGGTCCGCGATCGTTACAACAGTCACAAGCTCGATGAGGTCGCCTGGGAGCTGCTGCTGGAGTTACTCCGCGCCGAGCAGAGCAATCAGAAGCTGTCGGTCTCCGCGCTCACCATCTCCATTCCCGGCGTGTCGGCGACCACCTCGCTGCGCCGGATCGGCGAGCTCGCCACGGGGGGCTACGTCGACCGCACTCCGGACGCCCGCGACGGACGCCGCGACTTCGTGACTCTCACCGTCAAGGCCCGCAGCCTGCTGTCGGACTACCTGGCCAACGTCGATAGTTGTTTGACAGATCTCCTTTCAAACGAAACTGCGGTGCCGGCCGCCGCGGCGCGCTCCGGCGGCTAAAGCTGGAGCGTTGGGCGGACTATAGCCGCGCCCCACCGCCGGCTCATAGGGCTAACGGCGTCTGTTACGAACGACTGCATCCAACATGGATGAGAAAACGCCGCTCGCGCCCGCTCCGGTCGCAGCGCGTGTGAACTGAGTCGCACGACGGCGACGCGCGCGCAGACTAGAGTGCGCTGCTTGGGAAGACAACACCGGGGGCGCCAACATCCATGCAGATCAACATCGCGCGGGCGGCCGATTATGACCAACCGCGCGCCGTGGGCCAGGCACTCACGACCATACTGATCGTGGACGACGACACTACCGCGCGTTTGACAATAGCAGCGATGATCTCCAACGAGGACGAGTACCGGGTGATTCTCGGCACGGGAGCCGCAGAGGCGCGCGAGCGGCTGTCGTCGATCGACCCTGACGTCATCGTGTGCGACTTCGTAATGGACGGTGTGAGCGGCGATGAGTTCTTCCGCTGGCTGAAGGCCGACCGGCGCTGGCGTTATGTCCCGATCATAGCCGTGACCCGGCTCGACAATCCCCAGGTGCGCGCCGATCTGCTCAACGCCGGAGCGGATGCGATCGCCGCCAAACCGATCAACGCCCCCGAATTGCGGGCGATGGTTTACGCCGCCGCCAGGACGCGGCGGCAATATCAGAACTTGATGCGTGAGGGATCATGAAGAGAACCAACGGGATCATCGAGCAGCTCAATATCGCGCCACGCGCGACCGACCCGTGGGAGGGGATCTCGGCCGACGTCATCCGACGCTTCGTCGACGTGCTGTGCGCGCAGCATGCTCTGCCGAAAGAGGTGCTCATGGCCTACCACGCCGATCTCGAATCACTCGATCGTTGGCTCATCGACACCAAGCGGCGCACGCTCGTCAGTGCGACGGACGAGGACGTCCGCGAATACATCAGCGTGTCGCTCTCGTGTCTGAGAGCGTTCTATGGCTTCCTCGTCAGCTCTGGCTGCCGGGACGACGACCCCACGGAGCCCGATCGCACCCCGCGAAGCGCACGCGCCCTGCGCCGGGATCGGGAGCACTAGCCCCCCCTCGAGGCGAGGTATAGGATCGGCGCCGCACCGGAGCCGAGCCATGCTGACCGCCACAATAGAAAACGTGCTGAACCGCGGCCTGCCCCGCTCGCCGCGCGCACAGCAGCTCTGTGCCGAGCTGACGGGGCGGAGCGTGGCCGTCGAAGTCCGTGAGATCACGCGGCTGCTGGTGGAGTCGAACGGAAGCACGTTACGCATCACCCGTGGTGATGCCGGAGCTGATGCGGAAATCGTCGGCGGCCCCTTCGGGCTCCTGGCCCTCGGCGGTGCTACTCCCGAAGCCGTACTCCAGCGTGGCGACGTCGAGATTCGTGGCGACGCGGAGCTCGCCCAGAAATTCCGTGAGCTGTTCCTGCTACTGCGGCCGGATCTCGAAGAGGAGCTGTCGCTCGTCGTGAGCGACGTGCCAGCACACCAGGTCGGGCGTTTCGCCCGAATGGCCTTCGGCTGGACTCGCAAGGCCGCGACCACCACCGCCGAGAACATCGCGGAGTACCTCGGCCACGAACGGCACGATCTGGTGCCGCGAAACGAGGGCGAGCAGTTCCTGCGCGGGGTGGATGCCGTACGCGAGGACGTCGATCGACTCGAAGCGCGGATCTCCCTGCTCGGCCAGACACGCGGCGGCACACAGTGATACCCGCGGTGAGAGGCTCCAGCCGGTGAAGCTGCGCGTGCTCGCGCGGCTCCTACAGATCCAGCGCGTACTCCTCAAACATGGCCTGGATGATTTCGTCCGCGCCACTCACCTGTACAGGCCGCTACGCTTCCTGTTTTTCCTCTCACCTGGCATCTGGTTCGAGCGTCGCCGCCGCGCCAGTCGTGGCGAGCGCTTGCGGCTCGCACTCGAGGAGCTCGGCCCCATCTTCGTGAAGTTCGGCCAGGCAGTGTCCACCCGCCGCGACCTGTTGCCGGAGGACATCGCCGACGAGCTGGCAAAACTACAGGACCGTGTACCACCCTTTCCCGGCTCGATCGCCCGGGAGAGCATCGAGCGCGCCTACGGCCAGCCTCTCACCGAGGTGTTCGCGGAGTTCGACGAGACGCCGCTGGCCGCCGCATCCATCGCACAGGTGCACGTAGCACGGCTGTTGGATGGGAAAGAGGTCGTGGTGAAGGTGCTGCGGCCTGGAATGCGCGACCGGATCGAGCGCGACCTGGAAGTGTTGTATGCGCTCGCCGGGCTGGCGCACTCGTATTGGAGCGACGCCCGGCGGTTGCGGCCGCTCGAGATCGTCGCGGAGTACGAGAAAACCATACTCGACGAGCTCGACCTGATGCGCGAGGCGGCCAATGCCGCACAGCTGAAGCGCAATTTCGCGGGTTCCGATCTGCTTTACGTGCCGGACGTCTACTTCGACTTCTGCCGGCTCGAAGTCATGGTCATGGAGCGTATCCATGGCGTGCCCATCTCCGACATGGAGCGCCTGCGCGGCGTCGGCGCCGACATCGCGAAGCTCGCCGAGAATGGCGTACGCATTTTCTTCACGCAGGTGTTCCGGCATAACTTCTTTCACGCCGACATGCACCCCGGCAACATTTTCGTGCTGCTGTCGGACCCGGGCAATCCCCGCTACGCGGCGATCGACTTCGGCATCATGGGCACCCTCGACCCGAGCGACCAGCACTACCTGGCGGAAAATTTCCTGGCGGTGTTTGATCGCGATTACCGGCGCGTGGCGCTGCTGCACGTCGAGTCAGGTTGGGTCCCGGCAAACACCCGGGTGGACGAGATGGAGTCGGCGGTACGCACCGTGCTCGAGCCGATCTTCAACCGCCCGCTGAAGGATGTCTCCTTCGGCAATATCCTCGTGCGCCTGTTCGAGATCTCGCGGCGCTTCAACATGGAGGTACAGCCGCAGCTCATCCTTCTGCAGAAAACTCTGCTGAACGTGGAGGGGCTGGGGCGCGACCTGTATCCGGAGCTGGACATCTGGCAGACGGCAAGCCCGATCCTGAGGGAATGGATGCGCGAGCGCTTGAGCGTTCGGCAGGTGCTCAAGGACCTGCGGCGGCAGCTGCCCGAGATCATCGAGGTAGCGCGAACCATGCCGACGCTTCTAAAGGGCGCGGTTCAGCGGGCCAAGGGGGGCCGGCTGCAGATGGAAGTGACCTCGGCCGACCTCGAGGCCCTGAAAGAGGAGCTCCGGCGCAGTGCCCGCCGCCGCGACGTCATTCCCGTCGGGGCGGCGATCCTGTTCGCGGGACTCTTCTCGCTCGCCGTGTCGGGGGGGCAGGGGTGGCAGGGCTGGGGACTTTCGCTCGTCGGCGTGGTGTGGCTGCTGCTCGCCTGGCGGAGACGCTAGCTCCTAGCCCCCCGGGTGCGGCGCTTTACGCCATAATCTCGCCCCCCATGAATGCACCCCGCTCACTCACCGAGGGCTCGATCAGCAGCGGGATGCTGCGATTTGCCCTGCCCATCCTGTACGCGAACATCCTGCAGTCGCTGAACGGCTCGGTGAACTCCATTTGGGTGGGGCGCTTCCTTGGCGAGGCCGCGCTCACGGCCACGGCGAACGCGAATACCGTCATGTTCCTGCTCATCGGTGCCGCCATGGGCATCGCCATGGCCGCAACGATCCTGATAGGCCAGTGCATCGGCGCGAATGACATTGCCGAGGCGAAACGGGTCGTCGGGACGAGCGCGATCTTCTTCGCCGCCCTCTCGGTCGTCATGGCTATCCTGGGCTTCGTCCTGTGCGAGCCGCTGTTGGCCGCCATGAGCACCCCTGCTTACGCATTGCCGCTCGCCGTCGCGTACATGCGGGTGATCTTCCTGGCTCTGCCGTTCATTTATATGTATGCCTTCGTGATATCGGCGCTGCGGGGCGCCGGCGACTCGAAGACGCCGTTCTATTTCATGTTGCTGTCGGTGGCCATCGACATCGCCTTGAATCCCTTGTTCATTTTCGGGTGGGGACCGGTACCGCGCCTGGGGATTGCCGGCTCTGCGTTGGCCACGCTGCTGGCGCAGGCCATCAGCTTCACCGCACTGCTGCGACACTTGTATAAGCGCCGCCACCTCCTGGCGCTGCACAAGGACGAAGCCCGCAACCTGCGGGTCGACTGGACTATCGTGGGCACGCTGGTGAAGAAGGGCATCCCGATGAGCGCCCAGATGCTGGTGCTATCGCTCAGCTCGGTGCTGATGATCTCGCTCGTCAACAACTTCGGCGTCGACACCTCGGCGGCGTATGGCGCGGCACTCCAGCTTTGGAACTACATCCAGATGCCGGCCTTCGCGGTCGGCATGGCGGTCTCGACCATGGCCGCGCAGAACGTCGGCGCCCGCAAATGGGACCGGGTGAATTCCATCGCCAGGGTCGGCGTCGTATTCAGCGTTGTGTTGATCGGCTCGCTGGTGTTGATCATCGAGATTCTGGGTACGCGCGCCTTTGAGCTCTTCCTGCCGGCTGGCTCGGAGGCGCTGCGGCGCGCGTCGCACCTGAACCACATCGTGACGTGGTCGTTCGTGTTCTTTGGTGTGTCGATGGTGCTCTTCGGAGTCGTTCGCGCCACCGGCGCCGTCATGGCGCCACTGTTCGTGCTGACGCTCTCGCTCCTCCTGGTACGCTTTCCGCTCGCGGAGGCACTCATGAGCCGCTATCAGATCGACGCCGTGTGGTGGAGCTTCCCAATCTCCTCCGCACTATCCGCCGCCCTCGCCGTCCTCTACTACAAATACGGGGGCTGGCGCACGGCTCGGATGGTAGGCGGACCTACACAGCCCGTGGTTGCACCCGAGAGTTAGTCGATCACGCCCAGATCGCTGCCGCTGTCATGAGCAGGCAGGCGGAAACCAGTACGACAATGGGTGCGGGCCAGCGCTCGGCTCGATCGATGAGATGGTTCGCAGCAGCTCTCATGCGTCTTCTCCTTCGGCTTAAGCTCCTAGTGCGTGAGCGCTTCCTCAGTGCTCACACCCGATCACAAGCAAATCGCATGCCGGCATGAACCGTTACGTCCTATTCCCGTTCCGGGGCGGCGCCCTGGCGCTGTTGCTGACCTTCACCCTGGGGCAGGAGCTGGCCCTGTACGCCGGATGGATGGGCTTACCGCTAGGCGTGGCGTTGCTGTCGTGGTTTTTTAAATATTGCTTCATTCTTCTGGACGCCATCGTGATCGGCGCCGCGGAGCCGCCCGTGTTGTCGGTCGAAATGATCAATCCGATCAACGAGCAGCGCCCACTCGGCCAGGCACTCCTGATCGCGGGCGGAGTGGCGCTCAGTATGGGCGTGGGAAAAGTCTTGGGCGCGGTGCTGGGTTGGTCGACAGCCGCGCTGTTGTTGCTGGTCCTGCCGGCGAGCATTGCAACACTAGGGATGACGGGACATTTACTGCGCGCTGCGTGGCCGCCGGAGCTGTGGTCGGTGATCCGGGGCGTCGGGCGCGACTACCTTGTGCTGGTCGTGGCAATTGCGGGATTGGCGCTGCTTTTTTTCGCGCTCGGGCACTACGGTGCAAATTCCTGGGTGTTGATCGGCGGCGGGCAGCTGTCATTTCTACTCGCTTTCGCCCTCATAGGGAGTGTTCTACACGAGCACCGCCTGGCACTCGGCATCGAGTACCGCACCCTGGAGGAGCACATTGCCGAGCGCACCGAAAGAGAGCATGCCAGCGAGCGCAATCGCATGATGGACCATGCCTACATGAAATTTCGTGTAGGTAAGCCGCTCGAGGGCTGGCAGGAGATTCAGAGCTGGTTCAAATCGAAACGCGCCGGCGTGGATCCGGGCGACGAGCGGCTGCTCGAGCATCGCGCGGTGTTGGCTATCGCTGCGGGCTGGGACGATGTCCGGCCCGCCGACCGGCTCACCAACGAGCTCATCGAATTATATTTTGCGCGGCGCCAGACGGGCCGCGCTCTCGAGGTCGTCGAGGAGCGGCTGGCAACCAACCCCAAATTCACCCCGTCACAGCCCGCGCACGCGCTCAGACTCGCGGAGCTGGCGGCCGCAGCCGGTAAGCGGGCGTTACGCCGGCAGTTGGTTCCCGACGAGAAGGCGTGAGTCGGTCAGGCCGCCGCGGTCCTGGGCTCGATCCACAGCGCCCGTGCGCGCCCGCAGACCTCGCCATCCTCATCGAAAATCGCCGTACCGGCTTCATGCTTGCGGCCGTCGTCGCTCATCCGCCAGCCGACGACGGTACAGGACTCGTCGACGTGCACGACACGATCGAGGTGTACGGTGAATTCGGCCAGCAACATCATACGGTCGTCACCAGTCAGCGCGTAGTAGCCCGGACAATCCAAGGCAGCCGCCATGAACTCCGGACGTATCTTGCCGTCGCCGCGATCCAGCGATGCATCAGGTACCCAGGGGGCCGCCACGACCGCGCGCTCGGGAATCGAGCCCGCGAAAATCCTGAGTCCATCGCCTCGGGGACGCTGGGTTCCGCACACGAAGCAGGTTGGAAATCGATGCGCGTTGAAACCCGTATACCGCCGTGAGGCCTCCACTGCCTCGAAGTAACTCACCGCAGGCGGGAGTTCCAGCCGCAACTCCGAGTGCTTCGCCTCGCCGACCACCGCATCGCCGTGACGTACCTCGAAGGCGCCCTCACCGCGCGCAACGACTTCTAACTCGGTATCGAGCGGCGGCGGCTTCAGGAGACGCACCGCAAGCGTGTCGGAGGCTAGCGTGGCGACGAGACCCGCGAAGTACCCGCCGTTTGACGAGCTCGCCGGTCCGCAAAAACGTCTTGCTACGGTGATGGTATTCATGGCGAGCACGATACCCGATGTTGCGCGGCTCGCCACAGCGCGAACGCGATCAGCGCGGCGCACAAGGAAGCCTCGCTCAACGTCAGCATGGATCCGCTCGCCAGCGGAGCAAGGGCGCCGAACACAACTGCCGAGATCACGATAGAGACACAGGATTGCACCGAGGCGGCAGACCCGCGCGCCTTCGGAAAGAGGTCCAGCATCCGCAACGACAGCGTCGGGCCCACCATCTGCACGCCCACAGCGATCACCGTGAGCAACACCTGCTGTAGCAGCAGGGGCGGGGCCGCAATCAGTGCGTGTACAGTCATAGTTAGAATAGATCCCGTCAGCGAGAGCGAGAAGCCGATCTGGCACTGCTTCATCGTCGGAATCCGGCCCGCCACGCGGCCCGAGATCCAGGCGCCGATGACGAATCCACTGATGACCGGGAAGAAGAGCGCCGCGAACTGGGTCTCGCGCAAGTGCCAATGATCGAGCACCACCATGGGAGCCGCGCCGATGAAGCACATCATGGTGGCGAAGTTCGCACCCATCGCGAGCGCGAGGAGCAGAAACTCGCCATGCCCGGCGACGCGCGCAGCTGTACGCGCCAGCTCGGGCACGTGCAGACGCGGCCGGCGCTCGGGAGGATGAGTCTCGGGCAGCTTCAAATAACTCGCGATCGCGAGGGCCGCGCCGAAGGTCGCCATGAAGCCAAACACTCCGCGCCATCCGAGCGTGACGTGAATCCAGCCGCCAATGACCGGAGCCACGGCCGGAGCGAAGCCGAAGATCATGGTCACGAGGCTGAGGAGCTTCTGTGCCTGCGGCCCATCGTATAGGTCACGAATCACGGCGCGGCCGACGATCACACCGACGCCTACGCTCGCTCCCTGAAAAGCACGGAACACGAGCAACGTCCCGAAGGTCGGAGCGACAGTGCAACCAATGGAGGCGAGCGTGTAGACCGCCAGGCCGATGACAATGACACGCCGGCGACCGACGGCGTCCGACAGCGGACCCTGCACGAGCGACATGAACGACAGCGGCAGCATGTACACCGTGAGGGTCTGCTGAACCGCCCAAGCGCTGACCGAGAACTGCTCGGCGATAGCATGAAAAGACGGGAAGAAGGTGTCGATCGAGAAGGGACCCGCCATGGAGAGGGCGGCCAGCAGAAAGGCCAACCCGCCATGGCGGCTTTTGCGGCCTTGGGGCGAATCAGCTACCGGCGGGCTTCCGGAGCTTGCGTAACCAGTCTGTCGCATCTTCACCGCGCTCGAGAACCTCCACCAACGCCGACCCGATCACCACTCCGTCAACATGACCACGGAGCAACTCCACCTGCTCGCGGCTGCGGATCCCGAATCCGGCGCAAACAGGAACGGAGGCTAACTCGCGCACACGATCCAGGTAGTGTACGACTTCCGTCGGCACCGCGACGTTCTTGCCGGTCGTGCCCGTCATCGTGACCGCATATACGAAGCCCTGGCTGCCGGCACACAACTGCTTCATGCGCTCCGGCTTCGTAACGGGGGTGACCATCTGCACGAGTGCAATCCCGCGAGCATCCAAGGCCGCTCGCATCTCGGCGCTCTCGTCCAGCGGCAGGTCCGGCACGATGAAACCCGACACGCCGGCCTTCGTGGCCGCATCCGCGAGGCGCTTGATCCCGAATGCCAGCAGGGGGTTCAGGTAACTCATCAGAAGGAGCGGCGCTTTCAGCCGCGTCATGGCTTCGAGCTCGCTGAAGATCCAACGCAGACTCACACCTTGCGCGAGCGCCGCGTGGCTCGAGCGCTGGATCGTCACTCCATCGGCCATCGGGTCCGTGAAAGGAACTCCGATCTCAACCACATCGGCACCGGCCGCCACGGCTTGCAGGTGTTGCCGAAACTTGTCGCGGCTCGGAAAGCCCGCCGTGAGAAACGCCACGAGCGCGGGCTCACCCTGGGCCGATGCGGCACGAATTGCGCTACTGATAGCGTCACGTCCGTTCATTTGCCGGCCCCCTCGGCGAGCAGCGTGTTTTGCAGTGTCGGCATGTCCTTGTCACCCCGGCCTGACAGACAGACGACGATGTTGCGGCCCTTGTTGTTAGCGGCCCAGCGACGCGCACCGAACAGCGCGTGCGCACTCTCGATCGCCGGAAGGATGCCCTCGTACTGGCTGCATGCCTTCAAGGCTTCGAGCGCCTCGTCGTCCGTCGACGCGAGGTAGCGAACTCGGCCGGCGGCGAGGAGGAGGGAATGCTCGGGACCGACACCCGGATAGTCCAGACCGGCGGAGACGGAATGCGTCTCCTGGATCTGCCCATCCGCATCCTGTAGCAACATGGAGAAACTGCCGTGCAGAACTCCCGGGCTACCGAACGACAACGTCGCCGCGTTGTCACCCAAGCCGGACCCACGTCCCCCGGCCTCGATTCCAATGATCTCCACACTCGCGTCAGGCACGAACGCGTGGAACGCACCGATGGAGTTCGAACCGCCCCCAACGCATGCGATGACCGCGTCAGGGAGAGCGCCCGTCTCTTCGAGTATCTGCGCACGAGCTTCACGACCGATCACGGCTTGCAGCTCGCGCACGAGATAGGGATAGGGATGCGGGCCGACCGCCGAGCCGATCAGATAGTAGGTATCAAGTGGATCGGACACCCAGGCGCGCAGGGCTTCATCTATCGCCGCTCGAAGCGTGCGATCGCCGGTGGTGACGGGAACGCACTCAGCACCGAGCAGGCGCATGCGACCGACGTTGGGCGCCTGACGCTCCATATCGACCGCGCCCATGTAGACCGTGCAGGGGAGACCTAAGCGCGCGCAGGCGGCCGCGCTAGCGACACCGTGTTGTCCGGCTCCGGTCTCCGCGACGATGCGCTTCGCTCCGATCCGCTTCGCGAGCAAGGCCTGCCCGATCGCGTTGTTGATCTTGTGCGCGCCGGTGTGCGCGAGATCCTCGCGCTTCAACCAGATATTGGCGCCCCACTTCTCGGACAGGCGCGCCGCGAAAGTCAGTGGTGTCGGACGGCCGATCCACGTCTTGAGCTCGCGGTGAAACGCCGCCTGAAATTCTTTGGAGTGAAGATGCTCGCGCACACCCTGCTCGAGCCGCTCGAGCGCGGGGATGAGCGTCTCGGGCACATAGCGGCCCCCGAAGGGACCGAAGCGGCCGAGCGCATCAGGGAATTTGCCGGCGATGGAATCGGCCAGCAAGCGGGGACCATCCAGGCCGAGATCTGACACTGTCATACGGGATCCTCATAGACGACGCTCAGCTCGCGCGCCGCTCTCACAAAATTCGCAATGTCGACCGGGCTTTTGATACCCGGTCGGGCTTCTACTCCACTCGATACGTCGACGCCGAACGGCTGCACCGCTGCGATGGCCGCTGCGACGTTGGCAGGATTCAGGCCGCCGGCTAGCACTAACTCCGTGCGCCGCGCCACGCGGCGTGCCGCCGTCCAATCGCAAGGGACTCCTGCGCCGCTGGTGAGTCCTTCGAATAACAGGCGCGGCGGAAGTGTGTAACTTTCATTGTTGGCCCCGCGGTCGCCTCCCACCGGGTCGCCGGCTCCGCGAAAGACCGGGAGTAGCTGGAGTTGCGCCGGCAGCCGCAGCGAAGGGAGGTCGGTCGAGTCGGTTTGCAACACGTCTGGTTTGAAGATCGCGACGATGTCGTCGATATCCTGCTGTGTCGGATGGCGCGTCACGGCGACGCAACGGACGCGGCCTCTCGCGGGGGCGGCTAAGCGTCGGGCCACGTCCGGCGTGACTTGGCGCACCGACTTCGCAAACACGAAGCCGATGGCGTCGGCCCCCGCGTCGAGCGCCGCGGCGACAGCGTCGGGTGTGGTAAGGCCGCAGATTTTGACCCACATGGTCATGTGCCGGCTTTCCCGTCGCGTTGGCGCGGCGTGCGTGTGTCGGCGCGGGCAGGCGCGCCTGGTGGCACCTGCGCGCCATCATCAGCGCGCGCATGAAGCGGCGCGGACGCTGCGGGGTGCACTTCAAGCGCCGTCGCACGCGCTCCTCGCCCGGCTTCCAACATTGCGGCAGCCAGCGCTCGCGGGTCGCCGCCCTGCATGAGCGCGCTGCCAACGAGCGCGAGCTCGTAGCCTGCCGCGGCCACGCGACGTGCGTCGTCCACCGTGGCGACACCACTCTCAGCCACGCGTGGCACTGACGTCGGCAGCAAGTGCGCCAACTCGTCAAGCCGCCGCGGAACGATCTGCAGCGTCGCCAGGTCGCGGCAGTTCACGCCCGCCAGCATCTCGACGCCGCTCTGCGCGTGGTGCTCAACAATTGTGTGCATTAGCTCAATGTCGCTCTCGTCGAAGGCTTCCAGCAGCACAAACAACTTCAACTCTCGCGCCCGCTCGATGAGCTCATCGAGCGCCTCACGCGGCAGCATCCGTAGGATGACAAGGACACCGCCGGCCCCTGCTATACGCGCCTCTGTGACTTGGTAGGCGTCGACTAGGAAATCCTTCCGCATCGCCGGCACACCCAGCGGCGTGAGAACGCCCGTGGCGAGCTCGAGGTGCGCAATAGAGCCGTCAAACCGACTCGGCTCCGTCAGTACAGACACCGCAGCAGCACCCGCTCGCGCATACGACGTCACGCGCGCGGCGACGTCTTCTTCACCCGACTTGAGCTGCCCCACCGCCGGCGAACGCAGCTTCATCTCCGCGATGAGATCGAACCCCGCCGGATCACGCCGCAACCGCGGCGGCAGCGGCGATGCCAGCGCACGCGCCAGCATGTCCGCGTCAGGGCACGCGCGTCGCGCCGAATCCGCGCGCTGCCGACTTCCCGCGGCCATCTGCCCGAGAAAATCGGTGCTCATCGCGCCGCCCCCGTAACCGGAATCACTCCAGCGCCAACATCCGACCCCGCGGCGCCAGCTCCTGCCGCCGCGCGATCAGCCACGCCGCTCGCTCCACGCTGCCCACCGTCCGCCACCGCGCGCTCCGCTGCTGCGCCCGGTCCAGGCGTGGCCGCACCTCGCGCGCTCCCGGCCGCAAAACTCGCCAACGCCTCCAACACCCGGCGAGCCGCACCGCTCTCAATCGCATGCAGTGCGCGCTCAACACCCTCGCGCGGGTGGTGTACCTTCCCCGTCACCTCGAGCGCCAACGCCGTGCCCAGCAGCAGGCAGTCCCTATGCGGCCCCTTGTCCCGGCCCTCCAACACAGCTTTCAGCGCCGCAGCGTTCTCCCGTGCATCTCCGCCCGCGAGGTCCTCCGACTTGCACGGCCCAAGCCCATAGTCCTCGGCCCTCCGCATTCCCACTTCCACCCGTCCCGGCCGCACATCGAACAGCGTGAAGGGTCCGATAGGCGTCGGCTCATCCCAGCCTTCCGCACCGTGCACCACGAACGTCCGCTCCATCGGCATACCGGCAATCGTCTGCGCAATGAGTCTCGCGACATCCAGACTAAACGCACCGATGAGGTGAAAAGGCGGCTCGGCAGGATTAGCCAACGGCCCCAGGATGTTGAATATCGTGCGCACACCTAACGCCGCGCGCACCGGCGCAATGGCCTTCATCGCGGGGTGGTAGTGAGGCGCGAACAGAAACGTGAAATTCGCAGCCGCGAGGCAGTCCGCAACACCCTGCTCATCGAGCGGGATCTTCAGCCCAAGCACCTCGAGCACATCCGCGCTGCCGGCGCGGCTCGAGATCGACCGATTGCCGTGTTTCAACACCGGGACCCCGCACGCGGCCGTCAACAGTGCAGTACCGGTGGAGATGTTGAGGCTACCCGAGGCGTCGCCGCCGGTCCCGACAATATCTATAGCGCGCAATCCAGCGGGTACCGGCGGCCGTCGCGCCAGGCGGCGCATCGCCGACGCGAAGCCCCTCACCTCGTCCGCGACAGCACCTTTTGTCCGCAGCGCCGCCAGAATGGCACCGGCCATTGCGGGTGACCCGTCCGGGTTGGTCAAATGCGTGAGCAACTCTTCCGCCTCGACCTGCGAAAGATCGCCGCGCTCGAGCAAACGCTCCAGGAACTCACGCGGAGATGGCATCGCTCGCTCCAACAACAGACGACCCACGCCCGCGCTGCCCTCCACTGAAGCCGAGAAAATTCTTCATCAGGGCAGGCCCGTCGGGTGTCAGGATGCTTTCAGGATGGAATTGCACACCCTCTACCATGAGCGTGCGATGGCGCACCCCCATGATCTCGTCCTCCGCCGTCCGCGCGCTCACCTCCAACTCCGGCGGCAAACTCTCCGGCGCCGCAATCAGGGAGTGATAACGACCCACCTCGCACGGCTGCGGCAATCCCTCGAATAATGTGCGCCCGTCGTGTTGAATAATGGAAGTCTTGCCGTGCATGAGCCTTCCTGCGCGCACGACCTTTCCTCCGAACACCTCCACGATGGACTGGTGCCCGAGACAAACGCCGAGTACCGGCAATCGTCCGGCAAACGCTCGAATCATGTCCATGGATACGCCGGCGTCGTAAGGCGTACCGGGGCCCGGCGAAATGCAAAGATGCGAAGGCGCGAAGGCGAGCGCTTCAGCCACTGTTATCGCATCGTTCCGGTAGACGTGCACGTCGGCGCCCAGGACCAGGAATGCCTGCACGAGGTTGTAGGTAAATGAATCATAGTTGTCGATCAGCAGCAGACGCGCGGTTCCAGACGATTTAGTCATAACCCGGTACCCCCAGCAATCTCGAGTGCGCGCACCATGGCGGCGCTTTTCGCCAGCACTTCCTCATGCTCGGTTTCCGGCACGCTGTCGGCAACGATGCCAGCGCCCGCCTGGTAACTGTATTCGTCGCCCTGGAACACCAGCGTGCGAATGGTGATCGCATGATCCATATCGCCGCGAGCGCCGAAGTAACCCACCGTTCCGCCGTAGAGTCCCCGGCTCACCGGTTCCAACTCATCGATGATCTGCATCGCGCGCACCTTCGGTGCACCGACGAGAGTGCCCGCCGGGAATGCAGCCGCGAACAGATCGAAGGCGTCACAACCAGGAGCAAGCTCGCCATGCACACCACTTACGATGTGCATGACATGGCTGTAGCGTTCGATCGCGCGGTACGGCTCCACATGCACACTTCCGGGAAGAGCGACGCGTCCGAGGTCGTTACGCGCGAGGTCGACGAGCATGATGTGCTCGGCGTTCTCCTTTGGATCAGCGCGCAGTTCCTGCTCCCGGGCCGCATCGACCGCGAGATCGTCAGAGCGGGGCCGCGTTCCCGCGATGGGCCGCAGCTGCGCTCGCCCTCCTTTCAACTTCACCAACGCCTCGGGCGATGAGCCGACGACGGTAACATCCCCCAACGCGCAGTAATACATGTACGGCGACGGGTTGATGAGTCGCAGCGCGCGATAAGCCTGAAAGGGATCGAGCTCATGATGACCGGCGAAACGCGCGGAGAGAACGAGCTGATAGACGTCTCCGGCTGCGATGTATTCCTGGGTCCGGCGGACTCCGTCCATGTAGTCGGAACGACTGTATCCCGGCGTGGGCAGCGAATATTTCCCGGGGCTCGCGCGCGTAGGAAGTCCACCGCGCAGAGCCCGAACCACCTCGTGCCGCAGGGAACGCCGCTCTTCCTCGGAACCCGCATGCACGAGGGCAATGCCGCGCGTGAGGTGATCGAAAACCAACAGGGAACGCGGCGCTACATAGTGAAGCGCGGGAACACCGCTCTCGAGCCCGGTTCGGGCCGAGAGCCTCTCGAAGAAGCGCACCACATCGTATGACGAATAACCGACAAGTCCGCCTGCCAGCGGTACGCCCGCAATGTCGGGTTGTGGCTGTGGCGCGCGTTGCAGAGCAGTCCGCAACCCCGCGAGCAGCTCCGCGCGCGTGCCTGGTATCGGGCGACGCTCGCCACCGATCATGAAGCCGTCGCGATCGAGACGAACCTCGAGGCCGTCGCCGAAACCAATGAACGAGTAGCGCGCCAGGCGCTCCCCCCCCTCGACGCTCTCGAGCAGGAAACGCGGCGCAAAGCTCGCCAGCTTCATAAACGCCGAGACCGGCGTGTCGAGATCACCCGCAATATCGAATGGCGGTTTCAACGCTCTCTCCAATACCGACAGACCCAATACGGCAAAAAGCACGCAGGCAAGAAAAAACCCATCCCGGGGGTCATTCCGGAGATGGGTTCTTTGCAAGCCGTGAGATTCGTTTAGTCGCGCGAAACTAGCAGGCCGCCCACTCCGTAGATGAGGTGCGCCACCACCAGAAAGAACAGTTGTTGAGCGACTGCTGCGACATTTGCGGCCGAGTATTACCGGGCCCCGGCCAAGCCGTCAAGGCAGCATGAACCGTTTTCGTGACCGCCATGACGCGGGCTCGCCCGCCATCGCGGGACGTTCGGCTAAAATGGTGCCCCGCTTACGGGCGACCGATCGAAGACCCCAAATGAGTTTCAAAGACCTGCTCGAGACCTGGCGCGCGACCGCCGCCCAGCCCCGCACCGCGACGGAATTTGCGGTCCGCCTGCCCCTCGATGATGCCGCCCGCCTCGCTGCCCTGGCCGAAATGTTCCCCGGACGCACCCCCGAGCAGCTCATCACCGACCTGCTCGGAAGCGCCCTGCAGGAGATCGAGACCTCGATGCCCTACATCGCCGGCAAGAAGGTCATCTCCAGCGACGAGCAGGGCGACCCGATCTACGAGGACATCGGCCTGACGCCCCGCTTCGTCGACCTCACCCGTCGAAATCGCAAAAAGCTCGAGGCAGAGCTTCCCAAAGCCAAGTAAGTCCGGGGTCAACGCGCTACCCTGGGGCGACGTTAGGATGACTGACCGGAACCCGACACCCTGCGGAGGCGTTCGATTTGAGGTATGACGGTGTGCAATTGATGAGCGATGTAATCAAAGGAACCATTGCGGGAGGCGTAGCCACAGCGGTGCTGTCGCTCGTGATGTTGCTCATCGGTGTCACCGGATATGAGCCCCAGCTCGAGCTGACGCGTGTGTTGCTGGCCCTGCTCGCCGAGCCGCCCTCACAATATGCGCTCGGCTGGGCCTTGCACTTCATCATCGGCTCGGTCGTTCTGGGAGGCTTGTTCGCCTACATCGAGCCCCGCCTGGGCGCAGACACCCACACAAAGAGCGGTGTTCTCTACGGCATCGTCGCCTGGTTGATCGTGATGCTCGTCTTCCTGCCGGCCGTGGGCGTCGGATACTTCGGGTTCCAGCTTTCGCTGTTCGCGCCCCTGGTCATGCTGGGGCTGCAGGTTCTCTACGGCGGCGTGCTCGGCTGGACCTACGGGAAGCTCTCGCCCACGCACGATCCGTTCACGAAGCACCATCCCGCCTGATTAGTCACGCAGGCGCCTCCTGCGGCACAATCGCGGCCTCAACGCGCCTCGAGGCCCCTTACATTATGCCCTCCTTCGACACCGTCTCCGAACTCAACGCCCACGAAGTCGCCAACGCCGTCGACCAGGCTAACCGCGAGCTCGGTCAGCGCTTCGACTTCAAGGACACCGGGGCGGTATTCGAGCTGGAGGAGTTCACGGTCAAACTCAAGGCCGAAGTCGATTTCCAGCTCAAGCAGATGTTGGAGATCCTGAAGCTGCGGCTCTCCAAGCGCGGCATCGACCTGAGTTGCATCGAAGTCAAAGACCCGGTCACGAACCTGGCGAGCGCCCAGCAAGACGTGATTCTCAAACAGGGCCTCGACCAGGAAGTCGGCAAGAAGCTCATCCGCCTGATCAAGGACTCGAAGCTCAAGGTGCAGGCTTCCCTCCAGGGCGACAAGGTGCGCGTCACCGGCAAGAGCCGCGACGACCTGCAGTCGGCGATGCAGCTATTGCGCACCTCGAAGGTGGAGATGCCGCTGCAGTTCAATAACTTCCGCGACTGACACCGTAGACGCGCGACTTACCCCGGGCTCTCGCGACCGACCCGACTCGGTGCGCGCAGTGCCCTGCACAGAGCCTCGGCCGCGGCCACGACGCTCGGTCCAAGCCGGACGAGCCTCGGATCCTCGAACGCAACCAGCCGGCCGGTTTTCACCGCCTTCAGACTCCCGAATCGGCGCCATTCAGCGAGCCAACTCGCCCCTTCTCCGGGGGGAGCCGCGGCCACGATGATGTCCGGGTTACGCGCGATCACGGCCTCCGTATCGATGATTGGACCTAACTCCCGCAGGTCACCAAACACGTTCCGGACCCCGCACAAAGTCAACGCGTCGCTCATCAGCTGCGTACCGCCGACGGTGTAAATGGGGCGATTCCAGACCTCGAGCAACACTGTTGGAGGCGCGCCAGCCGCCGGAACTTCTGCCGCCTTGGCTCCCGCTGCCTTAGCTGCTGCGGCACCTGCTCCTCCGCCATACTCACGCGCAATCCGCGCAAGCTCCGCGGTGAGCGCGCTCGCGGCCTGCTCGGCTACTGACCCGTTCGAATTCAACGCGCCCAGGCGGCGCAATGAGGCCGGCAGATCCGCAAGCCGGTTGACCTGCTGTCGATAAATCGGGATGCCGAGCCGCGCGATCTTCTCGATCTGTGCCGGATTGCCACCGCCAGGCCAGACCACCACCACGTCCGGACGCAGAGCGACGAGACGCTCCATATCGATCGCCGTAACGTCCCCGATACGAGGAACCCGCTTGGCCGCAGCCGGCTCATCGGAAAAATCAACGGTAGCAACGAGACGATCGCCAACGCCCGCGGCGAACAACATCTCGGTCGCCCCGGGTGCAAGACTGGCGATACGTTCAGGTTGATGTGGGAGGGTAACCCGCTGGCCGGTGTCGTCGGTAACGGTGGTCGCGGCGGCCAGCGGAGCCGCCGCTAAAATTATCAATGCCGCCCAAACAGCGCCACGCAATCTCAACCCAACTTCTCCGCCGCCCACTGCACAATGGGCGCGATCCGCGGCGAAGATAGCGACAGCGCGCCAGCCAGATCGACCCAGCGCGCCTCGTTGTGCTCCGGCCTGCCCAACTCCGGGCTCACGGGCAACGTGATACCCTCGGTAGCCGTCTCGGCCAGGTAATAGCGCGCAATCTTGTTGTTGCTATAAGGCGCGGTCTCGCGATATTCCTCGCCCCAGGAAAACCGCAGGTCCGCGATCAGTGTTTCTTCCTGCACTTCACGCCGGGCTGCGGCGAGCGGGTCTTCACCCGGCTCCACCACGCCCTTCGGAAAATCCCAGTTGCGATAAGCACGCAACAGCAAAAACAGCCAGCCCGTCGGGCCAGGCCTGACGACGACCACTCCCGCGGAAAGGCGCGGTGCACGAGCGGTTCGGTCAGGCATGCTTCACCCCATTGTTGTCAGGCGGCTTGGGCTGCTCCCGCGCCGGCTTCGAGCTTCGCACTTTCCAGCACCCGCGCAACCGCATGCACCGTCGCGGCAATGCGAACCGCACTCTGCACCGTTTCCCGGGTGAACTCGTGTTTACGCAGTTGACGCTCGTGCGAGGCCACACACGTGCCGCAGCCATTGATAGCAGAAACCGCCAGCGAGAGCAGCTCGAAATCGAGCTTGTCGATGCCGGGGTTGCCGATCACGTTCATACGCAGGCGCGCGGGTAGCTGTGCGTACTCCGGATCCTCCACGAGGTGCAGGAAACGGTAGTACACGTTATTCATGCCCATGATGGCGGCCGCTGCGCGAGCGCCATTGATATAGGCGGCATCCAGGTGAGCCGCGGCCAGTGCCTCGAAGTCACGAGTGAGCTCCGGGTTACGGGACGCGATCGCCGAGGCGAGCGCCACAGCCCAGATCTGCTTCTCCGACAGGCCAGGGGCGCCACTCGTCGAGAGCACCGAGCCGAGATTCAGTCTCAGGTCGCGGGCGTAGTCCGGGATGGCATCCCGAATGTTGTCCAGGGTAGTCATTACGATGAATCCTCCACAAAGTCCGGCGGCCGCGCTGCGCGACCGCCGGAGTGAGTCTGTTAGACCCGTGATATCGACCGAATCGGTGGGCTTAGGCAGCCTTCAGAGTGTCCTCGCCCTTCTTCCAGTTGCAGGGGCAGAGCTCGTCGGTCTGCAGCGCGTCCAACACGCGGATCACTTCCTCCGGGTTACGGCCGACGTTGAGATCGGTGATGTAGACGAAACGGATGACACCCTGCGGGTCCACGATGTACGTCGCACGCTGTGCCACGCCCGCTTCCGGATCGAGGATGCCGAGGCGGGTCGTCAGCTCGCGCTTCAAGTCCGAGAGCATCGGGAAAGGGAGATTCTTCAACTCGTCCTTCGTGCTACGCCACGCGAGGTGCACGAACTCGCTGTCGATGCTGACACCGAGCACCTGTGCGTCACGCGCTTTGAACTCCTTGTCGAGCTTGCCGAACGCCGCAATCTCGGTGGGGCAGACGAACGTGAAATCCTTGGGCCAGAAGAACACGACCTTCCACTTCCCGGGGAAGCTGTCCTGGGTGAAGGGCTGGAACGCCTTGTCCGTCTCGTTCGAGACGACGCCCGTGAGGGAAAATTCCGGAAAACGCTGACCGATACCTGACATGCGCAAAAACTCCTAGAGAGGGTTGTTCTGTAAGTCCCTTACGGGATGCCAGCGATGATGCGGCCCCACCCCCTATTAATCCAATCGATTAACTTTATAATATCGATAGACGCCATATATCGGGTACACCATGACGGACATCAAGCTGAAAGACCTGCGCTACCTGGTCGCGGTCGCCGACTGCCGCCATTTCGGGCGCGCCGCGGAACGCTGCTTCGTCAGCCAGCCGACGCTGTCCGCGCAATTGAAAAAGCTCGAGGAATACCTGGGGGTGCAGCTCATCGAGCGGCAGCCCAATAACGTGTCGCTCACCGAGGCCGGACAACAGATCGTCGTCCGCGCCCGGCGCATATTGGAGGCCAGCGAGGAGGTCGTGACCCTGGCTCGATCCCATCGGGACCCACTGGCCGGGCGGCTGCGAATTGCCCTGCTGCCCACCATCGGTCCCTACCTGCTGCCCCGCATCTCGCAGGCGTTGCGCAAGTCGGTGCCGCGCCTGGAACTGCAGCTCTACGAGTATCAGACCGAGCCGATGCTGGAGAAGCTGCAAGGGGGCGCCGTCGATATCGGCATTCTGGCGCTCCCCGTCGACCTGGAGGGGCTCGAGGCTCGCGAGCTGTACGTCGAGCCTTTCATCGTGGCCATGCCTGACCAACACAAGCTCGCCAAGCGCGAAAGCGTGCGCACGGAAGACCTGCAGGGCGAGACGCTACTGTTGCTCGAGGATGGTCATTGCCTGCGCGACCAGGCGCTGGAAGTTTGCAGCCGGATCGGCGTGCAGGAGAAGCAGGACTTCCGTGCGACGAGCCTGGAGACCTTGCGGCAGATGGTGGCCACCGGCGCGGGCCTGACACTATTACCCGAGCTCGCGAGCCGTGGCGCCTATGGCAACGCCAAGGGCGTTACTATCCGACCGTTCGCGAAGCCGGCGCCGGTACGGCACGTCGGCGCCATCTGGCGCAAAACGACTGCGCGCGGCCCGGCGATCGATGCGATCTGCAAGCTAATCTCGGACCACGCCAAGTGAGTGGGTCGCGGCGGCGGCGGGCTCCGGCATGGCTGTCGGCGCCACTGCAGCGACAGGCGTCGGCGCGCTGACTGACGCTGCGCCGCTCTTGCGGGCCGACCGTGCCAGCGCGATCCCACCGACGATGACCA
>Ga0209169_10000522_pt1 | contig 23504 bp, 20 predicted proteins | sample HubBroMetageWRM4_FD_188346 | JGI IMG/M metagenome (GOLD analysis project Ga0209169, IMG submission 188346) | Warmed soil microbial communities from the Hubbard Brook experimental Forest, New Hampshire - Hubbard Brook CCASE Soil Metagenome WRM 4... | ecosystem: Environmental > Terrestrial > Soil...
TACTGCACCACCCACGCGCTGTCGGTTTCAGCGAGCGCGCGATCGAGCGCATCGTCCCATTCCGATTCGCTGCATTCCCAACCGAGCAGCACACCTTTGCCACCGTATTCATCGTTTGGCTTCAGCACGAAATCGTTGCGGCGCTCGCGGACGTATTCAAGCAGGCCGAAGGCTTCGCCTTCGCGCGTGGTTTTCGTATCGGCGACAAGCCGCGTCCACGGCACGTGCTGCTGTATCAGGTCGCGCTCGACCGGAGTGAAGAGCGCGTCGTTGCGCTCATCGGTGAGTACCGCGAAAAACGATTTCTTGTGCGGGATTTTGCAGCTGAGCGCGTTTGCGACACACACCGCCTCGGCGGCATACGCGGCGACGAGCGCGGCGCATTCGGCAGGGCGCGCGATGATGTCGTTGATCAGCACACGGCGATAGACGAGATCGATTTTGTGCCCGTGCGCGGTGAGGCGGCCACCTTCGAACACGAGATCGCGCGGGTCCGCGATGATCGTCGGCACGCCAGCCGCCTCGAAGTGGTCGCGAATGATTTCAAATTCGTTGAAAGTCGGAACTTCGCGCCAGTCCACAATCGCGATCACCGGCGGAGACGCTTTGCCGCCCCATTCCGCGTAGCTTGCAAGTAGCGCCTCTAGAAGCAGCTTCATCACAGGATATTTGCGCGCCGCGTAGCGTTGCTCGAAGCGCTGCATGATCGGCAGCGCGAGGAAAACGTCAGCAAGAGTTTCCGCATAACCGCCGCCAGCCGGCGATTCGCCGTTGTACTCCGCGAATTGCAGCGAGTTCGGCAGCAGAAACGCGTCCAGGCGCGACGCGGTGCTCGCCGTGGCGTAGCGCGGATTCAGGCGCGCGAGGCGCTCCTCTTCGGGCGACAGCGCGGACTGCGCGAGCAACTCCGGATCGGCGAGCGACTGCTTCACCACGCGCTCGCCCATCGCGGCGATCGCTTCGGCGACTGGGCGCACGCGCTTCTCTTCCTCGGTGGTGAGAAAAAACGGACGCAGGAACGGGCAGTGGACTCGCTCGCCAAACGTGAGCCGCTTCGCGCGCATCGTCGCGTTCAACTCCTGCGCGAAAGCAGGCGCAAGTTCCACGTCTGGGCGAAGCAAACTGTTCCAGAATTCCACCGGTGCCGCTGGAGCGGGCGACGGCTGCGCTCCGCCGCTCATGCGGGTTTGGTTCCGGGCCGCGGCTTCGGCGAAGCGGCGGACGACGGCTGGGGCGACGAGCCCACGGACGGCGGAGTGGAAGACGGTTGTTGCGCTAGTGCGGGGGCGGGACGGCCGGGCGCGCCGGTGAATCCCGAAGCCGGGCCGATGCCAAGCATCTGCTCCCAGCGCGGCCACGGGTACGACGGATCGCCGTGCAACGCTCGATCGATCACAAGGCGCGCCATGCGATCGACGACCGTGCCGAAATAAAAATCCGTGATGCGATCGCGCTCCATGTCCGGAGCGGGATTCAGAAAATCGATCGCGTACGGAATGTCACCCTTGATCGCGAATTCGATCGTATTCATCTCGTAGCCGAGGGCTTGATTGATCGTCTGCGCGTCTTTCACCACGCGCGCGCCCAGCTCGGGCGAAAGATAATTGTGATCGATCAGGTAGCGCCGCTGGCCCGGATCGTAAACCACAGGAATGATGTCCATCTTGCCGAACGTAAAGCAGCGGACGTACTTATCGAAATCGACGTTCTCCTGCAGCGTCATGCAGTAGGGCGACGTGCCGTCGTACGCTTTGATCAGTTCTTCTTTGTTATGCACCTTGTAAACATGTTTCCAGCCGCCGCCGGAGTACGGCTTCAAAAACGCAGGCCGGCCAACGTAATCGAGCAGCCCATCCCAATCGATCGGGTAGTCGAGGTTGCGAAGCGATTCGGAATTGATGTCCACATCGGACGGGTAACCCTTCTGCGGCAGCACCACGGTGCGCGGAATCGCAACGCCAAGCTTGCTCGCGACGGCGTAATTGAAAAATTTGTCGTCGGCGGTCCACCAGAAAGGATTGTTGATCACGTAGGTGCCCTGCAGCACGGCGTGCTTCAGGTACGCGCGGTAATACTCCACCTCGTGCGAGATGCGATCGACGATCACTTTGTATCGCGGCGGCTCGCCCATTTTCGTGCCGTCGAGCTTCACGAATTCGGCGGTGATGCCGTCTTTCGCGCCCAGCTCGTTCACTTTGGCGATGAATGCGGGCGGGAAGCTGTATTCGCGGCCGCAGAGAAGTCCGATCTTCATGTCGCGCGCTCCTTCGGGGCGATGCGATTGCGTGTGAAGCGTTTCGATTTCAGTGAATGCAAAATCAATCGGCGCCGGGACCGCCCGCAGCGCTAGTCGATGGCTGCGTGACGCCCTCACGTGTTTCTTCCACAATGTGGCGCACCACGGCTTTCAAATCACCGCCGGTTTCTTTGAATACACGGCGCTGGCGCTCGGCTCCGGTGCCCTCGCGGAAAATGCGCTGGATCGGTTCGAGCGCGTAGCGGCTGCCAAGATCGTCGAGCACGTCGTCCACAAATTCGAGCAGCTCCTCGGCGAGGATGCTCATCGGAACTTCGGCTTGCTTGCCGAAGTCAATCAGCTTGCCCTCGACGCCCCATCGCGCGGCGCGCCATTTGTTTTCTTCGATCAGCGCGCGGTGATACATGCGGAAGCCCATATTCGCGAGATACAGGCGGTGGAGCTTCACGACGATCGCTTGCGTCAGCGCGGCGATGGCAATGGCTTCGTCCACGCGCGTTACAACGTCGAAAATGCGAAACTCGAGTGTGCCGAACGTGGGATGCGGGCGCACGTCCCACCAGATCTTCTTTGCGTTGTCTATGCAGTGCGTACGGACGAGCAGCTCAATGTAATCCTCGTACTGATTCCACGAGTGCAGATGATCGGGAATGCCGGTGCGCGGAAAACGGCGAAACACCGTGGTGCGGAAAGATTTCAGTCCCGTGTCGCGGCCCATCCAGAAAGGCGAACTGGTGGAAAACGCGAGCAGGTGCGGCAGAAAATACCGCGCCATGTTCATCAGCTCGATCATGCAGGTCTTATTCGGCATCGCCACGTGCACGTGCATGCCGAAGATCAGCAACGAGCGCGCGAGTTGCCCCATCTCTTCCACGATATTTTCGTAGCGCTCGCCGGGCGAGATGACCTGATCGATCCAGCTGGAAAATGGATGCGTGCCTGCGGCGGCCACAGCGAGGCCGCGGCTTTCGGCCGCGCGCACGAGTTCACCACGAATGCGGCGGATGTCGGTGTCCAGTTCATGCACGTCCGCGCAGATGTGCGTGCCGATTTCCACGATCGACTGGTGCATTTCGCGCTTGATGTGATCGCCGAGGCTGGGCGTGGACGCTTCCATCAGCTCGCTGACGTGCGAACGCAACTCCCACGTGGTGGGATCGACGATTTGGAATTCCTCTTCGACGCCAATCGTGAACCGGTGGTCCATGAGAGGTCCTTTACGGCCGGGGCGAGCGGGGTGCCGCGCACCATCATACTCTGAGTTTTTTGAAATTTCATGGCACGGCGTGAGGGCGCGCGCGGGTGGCGAAAGGCGGTTTTGAGCCCATTTTAAGGGCGTTTCGTGCAGGCTTGCGAGTGCGGAGCGCTAGAGGTCGAAGAAAACGGTCTCGCTTTCGCCCTGGAGCACGACGTTCCACTCGAACTTGTTCGCCTCAGTTTCGCTCGCGCGCGCGATCAAGGTGTCGCGCCGGTCGGCGGGAATGGCGTGCAACGCCGGGTCGGCGGAGTTGTGAGGGTCGGCGGGAAAATAAATCCGCGTGGAAAGATGACGCAGCAGGCCGCGCATAAAAATCGTGACGGAAATGTGGGGCGCCTGCGTGGCTCCGCCGCTACGACTGCGAACCGCGCCGGGCTTGATCGTAGTGAAATGAAATTCGCCGTTTTCGTTTGTGGGGACGCGGCCGAAGCCGGTGAATGTCTTTGCGCCAGCGCGCGCGGCGTACTCGCGATCGAAATATTCGCCGTTCGCATCGGCTTGCCACAGCTCGAGCTGCGCGTCTGGCACAGGTGCCAGGTCCGCGTCGTAGATGTGCCCGTGAAACGAAAGGATGTGGCTCGCGGGCGTGCCATCGGGCGCGAGCGAGTGGCGATTCAGGTGCGTGAGGCCGAGATGGAAGAACGGCCCCACGGTTTGTGGCGGCGTGTGGATGCGGCTCAACTTCGTAACCTCAACGGGTCGTCTCCATCGGCGTGCCGTCTGGTCCACGCAACACGATGTCAAATTTATAGCCGAGTGCGTGCGACGGAATCGCCGTCGCGAAGTCGAATGCCGCCACCATTCGCTGTCGCGCGCGATCGTCGCGAATGCTGTTGTAGATCGGATCGTGCGCCATTAATGGATCGCCGGGAAAGTACATCTGCGTGACGAGGCGCGAAAGCAGCCCCGCGCCGAAAAGCGAAAAATGAATGTGGGCCGGACGCCAGGCGTTCGCGTGGTTCTGCCACGGATACGCGCCGGGCTTGATGCTCACGAGGCGGTAGTTCCCTTCCGCGTCCGTGATCATTCGCCCGCAGCCGGTGAAATTCGGATCGAGCGGCGCGGCGTGCTGGTCATTCTTGTGGCGATAGCGTCCCGCTGCGTTGGCCTGCCAGATTTCGATTAGCGCGCCTGGAACGGGACGGCCGGAATCATCGAGCACGCGCCCGCAAACGATGATCCGTTCGCCGATCGGCTCGCCGTCGTGCTGCGTCGTGAGGTCGCTGTCGGTCGCCGCGACGGCGTCATCACCGAAAACCGGGCCGGTGACTTCGCTGAGCGAGTGCGGCAACAGGATCAGCGGCTTTTTCGGCGCGCGTTTGCGCGAAGAGACGTACGTGGGCCAGAGGTAGTCGGGTTGTGAGCGAGCCTCTGGACGGCGGTATTGCGGGATGTCAGCCACTCACACGATATTCGTGCGGCGCGCGCGAGATGTCAACGGTTGTCGCGTCACTCAGCGCGCGGCTCGAGGCGCGGTTTCGAGATTGGCAGGCGAATCTGGAAGCGCGTGTCTCCGGGCTTCGACTGCACAACAATATCGCCGTGATGTGTGGAGATAATGCGGCGCACCATGTCGAGCCCGAGGCCAGTGCCTTCGCCAACGGGCTTCGTGGTAAAGAACGGTTCGAAGATGCGCGTTTGAATTTCGGGCGGGATGCCGAGCCCGTTGTCGCGAATCTCGACGAGCACTCGATCGTTTTCGCGCGCGGTGCGGATGCGCAGCTCGCCCTTGCCGTGCATCGCAGACGCGGCGTTGTCGATCAGGTTGGTCCACACCTGATTCAGTTCGCTGCCGCGCGCGCAAATCGGCGGGAGCGATTTGTCGTAGTCGCGCTCCACGTCGATGCCGTGCTTGAGCACGTGATTCATCATGGTCAGCGTGCTTTCGAGGCCCTGGTGGATGTCCACTTCCTGCTCGGGCGCCTGATCCATGTACGAATATTCTTTGATCGAACGCACCAGCTCGGAGATGCGCTTGGAGCCATTTTCAATTTCGCCGAGCAGGCGGTAGGCCGTCAGCCGCCGGACGACGCGCGAAATCACATCGGGAAACGCGGACGCGCCAAGGACCTCGTAGCCACGCTGAAGTTTATCGATATCCGTGTGCGCTTCGGAAAGCAACGGCGCCAGTTCCCACGCGTCTTTCACGCCATGTTGTTCGAGCCAGTTGGAGATGGACTCTTCGCGGTCGGCATCTTCGATAGCATCCGGCACAAACTTTCGTTCCAGGCGATGGATGAACTCCTGCTCCGCCTCGTCGATAAACTGCGTCTGTTCGTTCGTAAGCGTGTGATGGCTTACGCGCAAGCCGGCGAAGCGCAACGCATCGAGCGTTTCGCGCAAAGAAGCGGAAGAACGGCCGATTGCCGCGGCGGGATTATTAAGCTCGTGCGCGAGGCCCGCGGACAATTTGCCAAGCGCCATCAGCTTCTCGCGCTGCACATCGAGCTTAGTCGATTCGCGGATGCGGTCACTCATCACGCCGATCAGCCGTTGCGCCAGCTCCGGCGCAACCGTGAGCATTTCGGCAAACAGGCTCTCGTGAATCAGCGCGGCGCGCGAAGGCGAGACGACGCGAGCTGTGCCGCCGAAATTCTGCATGCGTGAAAACGGCAGCTTGCCGGTGACCATTCCAGCGCGCGCAATATAAATCGGCGAGTCCGGCTGATTTTCACGTTGGATATCGATTTCGCCTTCGAGAATGAACACCAGCGTGTCTGCAACGACGCCCTGCTTGAACATCACGTCGCCCGCCACGGCCCAGACGTCTTTCGCGTGCGCAGCGAGCCACGCGATGTGATCTTCGGGAAGATCGGCGAGCACGGGAATGTCGCGCAGGGCTTGCTGCAGCGGCTTTGCGCCGGCGCGCGGCGGCGCGGAAACGGGACGGAATGTGGTTTCGCTCATGTCAGACCTTCTTGAGGTACTGGTGCACGAACTGAATTGCGACGGAGCCTTCACCGACGCCGGAGGCGACGCGCTTCACAGATCCCTGACGAACATCGCCGACTGCAAAAATCCCGGGCACGCTGGTCTCGAAAAGCCACGGATCGCGATCGGGCGTCCAACCGGCGGGCCGTTTGCCGTCTTTCATAAGCGCGGAACCGGTGGGGATGAAACCCTTCTCGTCGCGAACGATCGTGGTGCCGAGCCAGTCCGTGTGAGGTTCAGCGCCGATGAAGATGAAAAGCGAGCCGGCCTTCACGCGCGAGCACTCGTTCGTTTGCGAGCAGAGGATCGAAATTTCCTCGAGATGGTCGTTGCCGTGAGCTTCGGTCACGACGGAATTTACTTCCACGTGAATATTGGGCTTCTTTTTGATTTCGTCGATCAAGTATTGAGACATCGTCGCGTCAAGCGAGCCACCGCGGATCAACATCACCACGCGCCGCGCGTACTCTGAAAAATACAGCGCGGCCTGGCCGGCGGAGTTTGCGCCGCCGACCATGTAAACGTCTTCGTCTTTGCACGCGGCAGCTTCGGTGAGCGACGAACTGTAGTACACGCCGGCATCCTGAAATTTTTCAACGCCCGGCACGTCGAGCTTGCGCCACTGCACGCCTGTGGCGATGAGCAGCGCGTGGCAGGAAATTTCGTGGCCTTCGGAAAGTTTCACGATGCGGTAAGGGCCATCGACGCGCAGGCCCACGACTTCCTGCGGTGCGAGAATTTCCACGCCGAAGCGCCGCGCTTGCATCACCGCGCGACGAGCGAGGTCGCCGCCACTGAGCCCCGCGGGAAAACCGAGATAATTTTCGATGCGCGAACTGAGTCCCGCCTGGCCGCCGGGAGCCTCGCGCTCGATCATCACGGTGCGAAGGCCTTCGGACGCGCCATACACCGCGGCCGCAAGCCCCGCAGGGCCGCCGCCGACGATCACCAGGTCGTAGAACTCTTGCTCGGCTTGCGTGCGAAGCCCGAGTTTCTGCGCCACTTCGGCGGCTGTAGGTTCAGCGATATTAGAACCGTCCGCGAAAAACACCCGCGGCATTTTGTGAGCGTCTTCACCGAGAGACTCCACAAGGCGCTTCACCTCGGGATCTTGCGGCTCGGTGGTCACGTCCAGAAAAACGTAGGGCACGTGGCTTCGTGCAAGAAAATCGCGAATGCGAAAAGATTGCGGTGACCAGCGGCTGCCGAGCACGCGCACGCCCTGGAACGGAGGCCGAACGGTGGCCTGCCAGTCCGCGAGCAGGTCGTCGATCGCGGGATACAGCTTCTGCTCGGGCGGGTCCCACGGCTTCAGCAAATAATTTTGAATTTGGACTTCATTGATCGCGCGAATCGCGGCGTCCGTATCCGCGTACGCGGTGAGCAGCACCCGCTTTGCCTTCGGATAAATATTCTTCGCCTCGGCGAGAAAAGCGACGCCGGTCATGTGCGGCATTCGCTGGTCCACAAGAAACAGCGCCACTGCGTCGTTGCGCTTCTGCAGCGTGCGAAGGATCTCAAGCGCGGCCGCACCGGAATCGGCGCGCATGACGCGGTAATTTTCCGCGTAACGCTTGCGGAGGTCGCGTTCTATGGCGCGAAGGACTTCGGGATCGTCGTCAACGGATAGAAGGATGGGTTTCGCCATGGGGCTTTCCTGAATACGCTCTACATGGTTACACGAGGTGAGATGAATTCAAAGGCGCTGCGGATGCGCGGAAATGGCGGCGACTTTGGATTTTCGGGAGCTGAGCCCGCTTGCAAACGGCTCTAGCGCGCGTTTGTGGGCCTTAGAGCTTGTTCATACCGTCGAGCGCCGCCACTTTGTAAGCTTCGGCGAGCGTCGGGTAATTGAATACCGTGTCGCGGAAATATTGCACAGTGCCGCCGAAATACAGCACGGCCTGGCCGATGTGAATGATTTCCGTGGCGCGCTGGCCGATGGCGTGGACGCCGAGCAGCTTCTTCGTATTGCGGTCGAAAAGCAGCTTGAGCATGCCGCTTTCGTCGCCGAGCATCATGCTCTTCGCGAGCTCGTTGTATTTCGCGACGCCAATCTCGTACGGCGCCTTGCGCGCGGTGAGCGCCTCTTCCGTTTCGCCAACCATCGAAATCTCGGGAATCGTGTAAATGCCAAACGGAAAAAGTTCCGGCATGTGTTCTGCGGGAATGCTGAACATGTGGCAGCTCGCGAGTCGTCCTTGTTCCATCGATGTGCTGGCGAGCGCGGGGAAACCGATGATGTCTCCCGCGGCGTAAATGTGCGGCACGTTCGTCTGGTAGTGCTCGTTCACGGCGAGCTTGCCGCGCGAATCCACGCTCAGGCCGGCATTTTCCGCGGCGATCTGGTCGCCGTTGGCCTGCCGGCCCACAGCGTAGAGCAGCGCGTCGCCCTGCACTTTTTTGCCGCTTTCGAGTTCCGCGAAAACGCGGTCGCGATTCGTGTCGATACCGATTCTCGTCACTTTCTCGCCGAGGCGGAAGACCGTATTGTTCTGCCGCAGGTGATATTCGAGCGATCCCATGATTTCGCGATCGACGAAGTCGAGCAGCGTGGGCCGTTGGTCGATCAGCGTGACCTCGCTGCCGAGCGTCGCGAGAAAGGATGTGTATTCGAGACCCACCACGCCGGCGCCGACGACGATCACATCACGCGGAAGACCGTCCATGCCGGTGAGCCGGTCGGCATCCACGATGCGTTTGTCATCAAAAGGAATATCTGCGCCGCGCGCCGGACGCGTGCCGCACGCGATCAGAATGTGGTCCGCGCGCAGCGTCACTTTTTCCGTTTCGCTGATCACTTCCACCGAGTGCGGATCGACGAATTTCGCCGTGCCTTGATACACCTGAATGCCATTGCGCTTGAGTTGCGAGCGGATCACTTCCGTTTCGCGCGCAATCGTTGCGCGCACGCGGAAGGCGAGGTCCTGCATGGTGATATCGTTTTTGCCGCGATAGTGGTCGCCGTAGAAGGCTTTCACGGCGCTGCCGGTGAGCTGGAAAATTGCTTCGCGGACGGATTTGCTGGGAATCGTGCCAGTGTGAACGCAGACGCCGCCGATCATCGTGGTGCGGTCAACGACCGCGACTTTCTTGCGGATCTTCGCCGCGGCGATCGCGCCCTTCTGCCCCGCCGGGCCGCTGCCAATTACGATCAGGTCAAACTGAGCCTCACCCATCAAGTCACCCGTTCAAATATTTTTTGGATTCAGCCACTGCTTTCGCGCGCGCGAATGGCAATCGCACGCCGCGAATCGAGCCACGTGCCCGGCTCATCGCACGGAAGGGGTGAACTGAGCGACAGAGCGATTGTGTATCGGCATCTTTGCTGCAATGTGAACAACCCTAGGATAGCGAAATTTGCGGCGGCTCGCCAAGATTCGGCGCGGTGAGCGGCGAGACGGTACAGACGCGGAAACGCACGCCCGCTTCGCGATTCGCGCGATCGGCGTCATTCCGCTGCACGATCCGCGAGGACCTGCGGCCTGAACGGACTGCGAGGCTCAGTCGAGCCTACGCAAGAACGATCAGCTCGATTTCGACGCGGGCGTCGCGCGGCAGCCGGGCGACCTCGACCGTGGAGCGCGCCGGCGGATGGTGCGCGAAATATTTTCCATACACTTCGTTCATCGCGGCGAAGTCGTTCATGTCCTTCAGAAACACGGTGGCCTTCACAGCATTATCGAGCGACGAGCCGGCAGCTTCGGCGATGGCCTTTACGTTTTCGAGTACGCGCGCAGTCTGCGTCGCGACGTCGCCTTCGATGAGCTGGCCCGTGGCGGGATCGAATGGAATTTGCCCCGAGAGAAATACAAAACCGTTGGCGCGAATGGCTTGCGAATACGGCCCGATGGCTTTCGGGCCTCGTTCGGTGGCGATGATCTCTTTCACGTTGTCCTCCTGAATGTTGCCGGCAATATCGAATGTCGCTTACTGCGCCGCCGCAGCGTACCGCGCACGGAAATCCTGCGGCATGCCGGTGTGATTGAGCCACACGCGAAACGTCGCGGCGAGGTCTTTGCCGCAACTGTGCTCCACGGACGACCGCAGAACTTCGTAGTCCACTTCCTGCCCGGCCATGATGTTCATCATGTCCACGATGCCCTTGCGCACTTTGTCGCCGCCGCACTGGTCGTCGAGCGCCACATAGAGCAGCGGCGCCTTCGCGAGGCTGATCGCGCGCTGCGCGTACGGATCATCGGGCGTCGTCGCGGAGATCGGTTCCTCTTCGAGCGGTTTGCCGTCCTTCTGCTGGCCGTCGAGATTCTTCACGGCTTCGTCGTAGCGGCGGATGTAATCCGCGATGCGCGCGCGACGTGCCGTATCGCCGCCACGCGCTTCATCGACGACGATCGATGCGTAACCCGACAGTCCGCCGCTGATTCCGATCGCAGCGTTCGACGCGGGGTAAACTTTGTTGGAGAACCAACCCTCGGCGACGGCTTGCGTGGCGAAGCTCAGAAATTTGTCGCTATTCACCCCGAGCGCAAGCGCCGCGGGATTCACCAGCGCGCCACCCGGAAACGAAAGTGCCGTCGCGCCGTCTGTATTCGAGCCTTGCGGCCCGAAGCCAGCCGACTCGACGACGTGCGCGGCACGCACATTCTTGTCGAGCGGGCCAAACTGCTTTTGCATCACGTCCCACGCGCCGGCGACCTCAGCAGATGCATGGGCGGGCGATTCGGTGAGCGGTTTCGACGTCCAAAAGCTCGCGGCGTCCTTGCCGCCAGCGCCGGTGGCGGAATCCGCGTAACGACCGGCGACAACGTAGATATTGAAATCGTTGGGTCCGAGCTTGTAGCGATACTCGATTTCCACGCCGTCTTTTTTGCTTCCCGCACGCGCGCCACGCGCCACAACTAGAAAATCACTCGGCACTCGAACCGTGTATTGCGTTTTTTCTGGTCGGATCGGCTCGGGCGAGAGCACGTGGTTCGGCGGGATCATCACCGGCAGCCATCCGTGCGTGCCGAGATGAAAATTGTCCGCATTCAGCGTGATCTGCGGCCCCGAAAGCACCGGAGCGCGAAACGCGTATTCGATCACTAGTTCGCGGCGATCTTTCACAGCGAATGGCGACGCAAACGAAATCCGCAACGCATCCGGCAGCGTGGTCTGATACTCAGCGGGCAGCGGATTCGCCGCAGCGGGTTTGCCGTCAATCGTGACGCGCACGTCGGCGCGGCCAAACACTTTTTCATTGGGAAAATCGACGTCGATGAAATCGAGCGGGGCCGTGCCGGTATTCTGTAGCGTGTAGATACTGCGAATCTGCAGCTCGGGCGCGCCGGACGCGACATAGTGAACGTCTTCGGTCTGTTTCTTTACGTCGTACTCTGGCGCGAGCGGTACGGCACAGCCCGACGTAAAGAGGATCAGCGCGAACACGGCGATGGCGGTGAGCGACAGGAGAGCGCGGCGAATCAAGGTGCTGCGATTTTACCGGGGTAAGGTGAGGCGCGAAAGGCGGAAGATTGTGTAGCGAGGTGGCAAGGCCGGCACAGACGCCGGGCGCTCAGACGTTGTAAACGCGCTCGATATCGAAGACCCCGGCGATGCGCTTGATGCCGGTGAGAATGCGTTCCAACTGCTTGCGGTGCTGCACGTCGAGCGCAACTTCGATCCGCGCGCGCATATTGTGCCCGCCGCCGCTTTCGAATGTGCGAATGTTCGCGCCCGTCTCGCTGATTACGCCGGTAATGTCGGCCAGCATGCCGGGCCGGTCTTCCGTGAAAATGCGCAGCCGTACAGGAAAAGTCGCCTGCGTCTCGCCCGCCCACTGCACAGGGATGCGGCGCTCCGTTTCGTACAGCAGGTTCTGCACGTTGGGGCAATTCTTGCTGTGCACCGCGATGCCGCGCCCGCGCGTCACGTAGCCTACAATCTCATCGCCCGGAATCGCGTTGCAGCACTTCGACCGGTACACCATCAAATCGTCGTGTCCGCGAACCACAATCGCGCCGTCGTTGATGCCCAGCATCTTCTTGACGGTCGAGCCGAGCTTCGGCGTTTCTTCCGCGGCCGTTTCAGCGAGAGTCTGGCCGCTGGCCTTCGCGAGCACCTGGCGTGCCGACCATTTTCCGTAACCCAGGTCCGCGTGTAGGTCGTCAATCTTGCCGCAGCCGTATTCACTCGCGACGCGCTGCCAATCTTCTTCCGTGATTTTCTTGAGCGTGATGCTCGCCGCGCGCGCTTCTTTCTCGAGAAGCTTGCGGCCCACATCCTTGGCCTGTTCGCGCTCGTGAAGGTTGATCCACTGGCGAATCTTGCTGCGCGCGCGCGAAGTCTGCACGAACGAGAGCCAGTCACGCGAGGGTTCGTGGCCCTTCTGCGTCATGATCTCCACAACGTCGCCATTGGAAAGCGCATGGCGCAGCGGAACGATGGCACCGTTCACGCGCGCCCCGATACACTGGTGCCCCACCTCGGTGTGCACGGCGTATGCGAAGTCGATTGGCGTCGCCTGGCGCGGGAGCACCACCACGCGGCCCAGCGGCGTGAACGTGTAAAGCTCTTCGGGATACAAATCCACGCGCAACGTGGAAAGAAATTCGCTTGGCTCCTGCATCTCCTGCACCCACTCGATCAGCTGCCGCATCCACACGATGCGCTGATCGTCAGCGCTGGAAACTTCGCGCGCGCCATCCTTATATTTCCAGTGAGCCGCGACGCCCTGCTCCGCGATGCGGTGCATTTCCTGCGTGCGGATTTGCACTTCGAAAGCCTGGCCACCGTGGATCAGCGCGGTGTGCAGCGACTGGTACAAGTTCGGCCGCGGCATCGCGATGTAATCCTTGAAGCGGCCCGGCACCGGCGGCCACATCTGGTGAATCACGCCGAGCGCCGCGTAGCAATTCTTCACCGTATCCGTGATCACGCGCACGGCGAGCAGGTCAAACACCTGGTCGATGTTGCGCTGCTGTTTCTGAATTTTCTGGTGCAGCGAGTAGAAGCGCTTCACGCGCGCCTGCACTTCCACGGGAATTCCGGTCTCGACCATCTTGTTGCGGATGTTTTCTTGCACGTCCTGCAAGAATTTATCGAACACCTTTCGCTTGGTCGCGAGCTTGCGATCCAGATCCATGAAGGCGTCGTTATCGAGGTAACGGAAAGAAAGGTCTTCAAGTTCGCCGCGGATCAAGCCCATTCCAAGACGGTTGGCGACAGGCGCGTAGATGTCGAGCGTTTCGCGCGCGATACGCTGTTGCTTCTCTGGCTCCAGATAATTCAGCGTGCGCATGTTGTGCAGCCGGTCGGCGAGCTTCACCACCACCACGCGAACGTCATTCACCATCGCGAGCAGCATCTTGCGGACGTTCTCCGCTTGCCGTGCTTCCGGCGCCATCAAATCGAGCCGGCTAATTTTCGTTGCGCCTTCCACGAGACGCGCAACGTCCGGACCAAACTGTTCGGAAATTGTAGAGAGGGGAATTTTTGTGTCTTCGACAACGTCGTGAAGCAGCGCCGCGCAGAGCGACGTAACGTCCAGCTTCATGTCCGCGAGAATGTGCGCTACTTCGACAGGATGGGAGAGGAACGGCTCGCCGGACTGACGCACTTGCGTCTTATGCTGTTCGGCGGCGAAATCGTACGCGCGCCGCAACAGCTCAAGGTCGTCCCCAGGGCGGCTGCGGCGAACCTTGTCCATTAATTCAACGAAACGAAGGTCGATGCTTCGCCGCGCGGCCTGTGAAATCACGGGTTTCCCGGCCGTGCTCATGTCTCGCTATTTTAATCCCGGCGTGCCTTCACAATCGTACTTAGGTGGGCGGGATTCTATTGGTTTTCTGAATACAAGGTATTTGATTCGTAAATGGCGGGGCGTGATTCAGGCCGGCGCTACCGGAAGCTACTGGTACTTAAGCACTTACTGGCCCTTCTCGACCGGGTAACCTTTGGTGATCCAGTCGGTATTGAAGTCGGTGGGAAGCAGCAGCACGCGCAAGTGAGTAAATCCCATGTCGTTCAGGGCCGTGAACGCAGCGCGAATATTGGGGCACTTCTCGAGAGGACAGCAGCCGCAGTAGATCACCAGGTTCGTGTCGCGCGGCAGCAGATCGGCAAAAGCTTTCAGATCGGCGAGGCCTTCGGGCTTTCCCGTTGCGCCGTGGTAGCTCGCGCTGGGGATGTGCGCACCTTCGTAGAGCGGGCGGAAGCCTACGTACACAATCGTGGGCTTCGCGGATTTTGCGGAGGAGATTTCCGCGGCGAGCGCGGCTGGCTCCACAGTCTGCGACGCGGACCACGGATCTTTATTGGCGTCGGAATGGCTGGCGGCGACAGCGATCGTCGCTGCAAACGCGGCGCTGAGCGCGAGGGCCGCGAGCGCCCCAAACAAAATTTGACGCGTTCGTTTCATGAGGTCTGCCGCCAGTGTACACCGAAGCGCGGCAACGTTGGTGCCTGTGGTTGTGATGGCTCAACCCGCGACCAACTGAGAGTTGGTCGCGCTCAGACTCGAAAGTCTAAGCTACACGCGCTGCGCGCCCTGAAAGCATAGCGCAAAAAAAACCGGCAGCCCTTTCGGACCGCCGGTTCGTGCAACTTATTAGATGTGACGCGCGATTACTGTTCGGCCTGCTTGTCCGCCGCGTTCATCTTCTGCTGCTTGATGGCTTTCACCTTGTCGACCAAATCGTCGGCGGCCTTGTTGTCGGCGTCGCGCGCTTCGGGCGTGCTCTCCATATCCGCTTTCTGGCGGTCGAGCAGGTTCAAATACGCCATCGCGTCGTCGTAATCGGGACGCAGCTGAATCGCCTTCTGCAGGTTTTCAATGCCCTCGTTCACGGTCGCGCTGTACTTCGCCGCGAATTGCGCTCCGAGCGCCGCCGGCATCGGATCAGTGTCGCGAATCGTCTTCTTCGCGGTCTTGTTGTATTCCTCGCGCATATCCTTGTTGCCGCGGTACGCGAGCGACCAATCGATCACGCCGATCCAGTAATACGGTTCCGGATCGTCGGGCTTCAGCTTGATGTGCTGCAAGTGGTATTGCTTGGACTGATCGAAGAGCTTCGGGTCAAACGGCGAGCCGCCCATGTTGTACGTGATCGAGCCGAGGCCGTCGATGGCCGCCAGATTGTCTGGAAACTTCTGCAGAATTTCCTGATATTCCTGTTCGGCCTGCTGGCCGTTGCGCATGTTCTCCGGTGAAGGAGCGCCCGGAATATATTGCGAGGAGTACGCGGTGGCGAGGTAGAGCCGCGCGTTGAGCAGGTTCGGATCGAGTTCTTTCGCGCGCTTGAAATCTTCCAGCGCGGCGTCCGTCTGGCCGCCCTTGTAGGCCTGAACGCCCTTGTTCAGCGCGTCGCGGGCGCGCAGCTTGTCGCAGGCGGCTCCCGAAGCGATGGAAGCCATGACCAAGGCCAGAAGAACTGTTGTGTGGGGCTTACGCTTCATCCTGCTCTCCTTATTCGATTGCTCTGCGCCCGCCGCATGAGAGGCTCGCGAGGCGGCGGCAGTCGCAGACGGTTTTCCGGTTGGACATTGTACGCGGAACACCCGGTTCCGCCACAATGTATTACTGGCCGGCTTCGATTTTCGCGGTAATCAAGCCGACGCTATCGATGCCGGAGCCGCGCATGATGTCGATCGCGCGAGCTACCTGGGCGAATTCCACGGAATCATCGCCCTTCACGAATGCCACTTTCTCGGCTCGCTGCTTGAAGATTTCTTCCAGGCGCGGTCCGAGCGCATCCCAATCTGTGGGATCCTGATTGATCAGGACTTTTCCGTTTGCAGTGACCTGCACGACGATCGTCTTATCGAGCAGCTGCTGATCCTGGTGCTCGGTCGGCGGCGTCGGCTGGGGAACGAGCGCGTCCAAGCCCTGCGGAGTGGTGGGCGTGATCACCATGAAGATGATGATCAGCACGAGCAGCACGTCGATCAGAGGAACGATGTTCGGTTCGGACATCGAACCGCCGGTATTGCCAACTGACATTCCCATTGCAGGACTCCTTTAAAGCGAGTGGGGCATCAATCCGACGCTGTCGATTCCCGCGCCGCGCATGATATCGATGGCACGCGCGACCCGGGAAAACTCGACACCGTCATCGCCGCGAACAAAAGCGACCTTTTCGGCTCGCTGTTTATAAATTTCTTCCAGACGCGGGCCCAAATGCTGCCAGTCCGTCTGGTCCTGATTAATCAAAACTTTCCCGCCCGAGGTGATCTGCACCACGATCAACGCCGCATCGGGAACCGGCTGTGCTTCGTTCGCCGGTTGAGGAACTATCGCGTCGAGCCCTTGAGGCACCGTCGGCGTGATCACCATGAAGATGATGATCAGCACGAGCAGCACGTCTATTAGAGGAACGACGTTCGGCTCGGACATCGAGCCACGTTTTCCGCCAATCGACATTCCCATTAAGTCCTCCGCTGAAGGCGCGAGGCTTCGGGCGTCTCGCCGGAGCTAGTTGCCAGCTCCGGCTGGAGGCGCAGGAGCATCCGTCGCCCCTTTACCGTGAGTCTTTTCGGTGAGCAGGCCGAGGTGATCCACGCCGGCGGACCGGACTTCGTCAACGGCCTTCACGACGTCGCCGTATTTCGCGCGCGCATCCGAGCGCACGTAAACGGTCTTGTCGAGGCGGTTGGAAATCAAGTCCTTCACACGGGTGGTGATGTCGCCCAGTTCGATCTGCGTGGTGCCGAGATAAAGCTTACCGTCGCGCGCCACCGCAATGATGATGGCGTCGTCTCGATCGGCGTCCTTCAGATCGTGGGCGTTATCCACCTTGGCCATGTCCACGGACACGCCCTTCTGCAACATCGGCGTGATAACCATGAAGATGATCAGCAACACCAGCATGATGTCCGCCATCGGAATTACGTTTGGCGCCGACATCACCGCGGGTGCTTTTGGCTTATATGCCATCGCAGTTTTCCTCGGTGGACCGGGTTACTTCTTTGCGCCGCGGCGCGTGATGAAGTAGTTGATCAACTCCATGGAGGAGTTATCCATCTCCACGTCGAAGGCTTCCACTTTGTTGGTGAAGTAGTTGAAGGTCCACACGGCAGGCACGGCCACGAGCAAGCCGAGCGCGGTGGTCAAGAGCGCTTCAGAAATACCGCCGGCGACGGCCGATAGACCAGTTGCCTTCGAAGCCGCGATGCCCTTAAACGCGCCGATGATGCCCATCACGGTGCCGAACAGTCCGACGAACGGTGCCGTCGAGCCGATCGTGGCCAGACCCGAAAGGCCGCGCTTCATTTCCGCGTGCACGATCGCGACCGAGCGTTCCAAGCCGCGCTTCGCCGCTTCGATCACTTCTTCGTCGCCAACCTGCGCAGACGCCGCCTGGAATTCCGAAAGACCCGTGGCGACAACCTTCGCGATATGGCTCTTCTTGTTGCGTTCCGCGATCGAGATCGCTTCGTCCAGCTTGTTGTCCTTCAACGCGCCGGCTACCTGCTGCACGAATACACGGGACTGTTTGCGAGCCGCGCTGTACATCAGAGCGCGATCGATCATGATGCCCACCGACCAAGCCGACATAATAAAGAGAATGCCCACGACGGACTTCGCCGGGATGTCCATGTGCTGCCACATGGAAACCAGGTCCCAGCTCGGTGCCCCTGCATCACCGCCCTGCTGAAACAGCATGACTGCCGCCATCAGTGAATTCGCAAACATGAGTTTAGATCCTCCATTCCTTTTCTAGCGATCACGGCAGATTCTGCCGGTCGGTATTCCTTTCGAATCCAGCCCCAGGCCCGCAAAGGACCCGAACCGTCCTGCTTAACCGCCAAGAGTAAAGACGACAGAAATCGTGGTATCGACGTCCACAGGCTCACCATTGAGCATGGTGGGCTTGTAGCGCCACTGGTGAACGGCGTCCATCGCAGCCTTCATCAGCAGCGGCGGGCCGGAAACATAGGTGAGTTCTTCGATTGAGCCGTCCTTAGAGATGATGGCGTGCAGCACCACCGTTCCGGAGACGTGCGCGGTCTTTGCGATCTGCGGGTACACCGGCGTCACCTGGCGGACCAGGTTCGCAGCGGCAACGTTACCGCCGACGCGGAGGGGCTTATTGGACTTGGGCGGAGGCGGCGGCATGTTGGAGCCCGAGGTGCCGCCGATGATGCCGCCGAGTACGCCGCTGGCCGAACCACCGGCCACGCCGCCGACGACACCGCCCATAGCGCCGCCAACGTCGGGCGGCTGCTCTTCTTCCTTAATAATATTGACCTTCTTCGGAATGACGGTAGGAGCCTTCAGCTCGCCGTCGTGAATCAGGTGCACCTGCGGCTTCACGATCTTGATCGGAGCAGCAGGAGGCGGCGGCGGGGGGGGCGGCGGGGGCGCAGCAAGGAAGGTGGTCAACATACCCTTCGGCAGCGCCTCGGTGTAGATCAGCGGAATCAAAATCATCACGATAACGATGCCCACCTGTACGAGCGTAGAGATCAGTACCGTCCAAGACTTGTGCGTCTTGGTCTGAGTCGCACCGGATACGACGAGTTGATCGAACATTTCTACCTCCTGGCCGCTGCTAGTACGCGCTTTTCGGCTGCGGATCCGGCGCGCACAGCGTTTCCATCGCCTCTATATTTGTTCCACAACACCACAATGGGCGCTGCGATGCCAAAACTGGAGTACGTTCCTACCACAACTCCGACCACCATAGCAAAAGAGAACGCTCGCAGTACCTGGCCGCCCGTGAGGAACAGTACCAGGACCGTCAAAAACGTCAGGCCGCTCGTCAAAATCGTTCGCGAAAGCGTCTGATTGATCGCCTTGTTCACCACATCCTTGAACGCGTCGCGCCTCATCAATCGCTGGTCTTCGCGTACCCGGTCAAAGATAACGATCGTATCGTTCATGGAATAGCCGACCAATGTAAGCAAAGCGGCTATGACCGTCAACGAAATTTCATATCCGAACAGTGAGAAGAAGCCGAGCGTAATCAGCACGTCATGAAACACCGCGATTACTGCCGCCGCTCCATACACCCACTCGAATCGGAACGCGATGTAAACCAGCATGCCAGCCAGCGCATACAGCGTCGCCAAAATCGCCTGCCGCCTCAACTGCGCTCCAACCTTCGGCCCCACCACTTCCACGTTGCGAATCGTAAAGTTGTCCAGCGCGTAGCTGCCGTTCAGCGCCGAAATCACTCCAGGCGTTACACCATCCACGCCGTTCAACTGGTCGAAGTTCGTGACGATTCCGCCGTGATCCTTATCGCGCGCCGCCAGCAAATTTCCCGCCAGCGTGTTGTAACGATCCGAGGCGCTCGTGCCCGCCGAAAGCGGATCTTTCTGAATCAGCACCGCAGCCAATTGATCCTTCGTGGCCGCATTGAAATCCGATTTGCCCGCCTGCGCCGAAGTCCCGAACGTCTGGTGCAGCACGTTCAGAATCGATTGCCGGTCGGCGTCCAGGTTCTCGTCCGTCAGCCCCTTGCGCTCGAGGCCGATCACCACGTCGTTCTGCGATCCGCCCACAACGCTGTCGCTGATCGTCTGAATGGTGCTGTCCGCCAGACCCGCCGCCGAAAGACCCTTGCGAATCTGATCGAGGGGCGGCGTGCCCGCGAAGCGAACATAAATCAAAGTGCCGCCCTTAAAATCGATGCCGTATTGCAGGCCGCCCTTCTTGATAATCGAGGCCCAACCCAGCACCAACAAAATCAGCGAAAGCGCAACGAAGTACTTCGCCTTGCCAATCCAATCGACGTTGACGTCTCTGAACAGTTCCATTGCGCTAGCTTTCCGCCTTTAATTGGACACCGGCTGGTTTGGGTTTGTTCCCTACCGCCGCGAATTTATTGAAGATCCCGAATACCGCTACTTCACTCAAAACTAGATGCTTAGAGGCTCCTGCCGGTCCATGCGGCTGAGGTGCCAATCGAAAATCGTGCGCGATACGAAGATCGACGTGAATACGTTGGCCAGAAGACCGATGATCAGCGTAATCGCGAAGCCTTGCACCGGGCCGGTCCCGAACAAAAGGAGAAAGGCCGCCGAGACCAGCGTCGTAACGTGCGTGTCGATGATGGTCCGGAACGCGTTGTTGAACCCGTTCTCCACCGCCGACGACGGCGTCTTGCCGTTGCGAATTTCTTCGCGGATACGCTCAAACACCAGCACGTTGGAATCGACGCCCATACCGATCGTCAGCACCACGCCCGCGATGCCAGGCAGCGTGAGTACCGCCCCGACCAGCGCCATAAACGCGATCAAGATCAACAGGTTCAGAATCAGCGCCACCACAGCGTTGACGCCACTGAGCCGGTAGTAAACCACTAGGAAGAGCATGACCACGATCAAGCTGGCGAGCGATGCGCGCACACCCGACCGAATCGAGTCCGCTCCGAGCGACGGCCCAACCGTCCGCTCTTCCAGGTATTTGATGGACGCGGGCAGCGCACCGGCTCGCAGCACCAAGGACAGATCCTTCGCCGATTCTTCGCTGAAGTTGCCCTCGATCATGCCGCGGTCTTGAATTTCGCCGTTGATCGTCGGTGCCGTCTGCACCTTGCGATCGAGTACGATCGCCATGCGCTTGCCGATATTCGCGCGTGTGAAAGGACCGAAGCGTGACGCGGCCGCGGTGGAAAGCACGAAGTCCACTTGGTATTGCCCCGGATTGTTCGTGCTCGGGCTGGTGGTTGCGCTCTGCAAATCCGTGCCGGTAACCGCCGGCGAGCGAGCCACGATGTAATACACCTGCGAGCCTGCCGTTGCGCCCGGCGTGTCGTTCTTGCCCGGCATCACCACCGAACCCGGAGGCAAAATACCGCTATGCGCCGCCAGCGCAGCAGCTTCCGATGGATATACCTGGTCGTCGGTAACGAGTGTCAGTTCCAGTTGGCCACCCGCCTGAATCACGGCTTTCGCGCGCGTCGGATCGCCTTCACCCGGCAGCTGCACCAAAATTTCATTGTCCGCGCGGCCCGTGAACGCAATCGTCGGTTCCGTCAAGCCCAGCGCGTTGATGCGGCGCGTGATCGTCTCCAGCGCCTGCTCCATCGTGTCGCGACGGAGATCCGCAATCACAGACGGCTTCAGCGTCAGCAAGTAGCCGTTCGGTACTCCGGCAGCCGGCGACATGATCCAGTCCGGGAATTGCGTCGTGACGATATCGCGGAAGTTGCTCGAAGAGGCGGGATCGATGCCGCTCACCTGAATGTGCGTGTCATCGACGCGGCCGATATTTCCAACCGTGATACTCTTATCGTGCAGCGCCTTCACCAGCAGATCCACCGTCTGGTCGCAGCGCTGGCCAATCGCTTCGTCCACCTGCACTTGCAGCACCAGGTGGCTGCCGCCCTTCAAGTCGAGGCCGAGCTTGATGCGGTCCGCAAACGCCTGCTTCAACGCCGTCAGGCTCGTCGGCGGGGGAAATCCAATCAAACTGAAAATACAGGCCAGGATCACCAGGCCGATCAGGACAAACTTCCACGTAAACTGGGAGCTCATGCGGGCTTACGAATTCTCCTTCGGAGGTTCCTGCTGCATTCCGGCGATCGCGTTGCGCGACACTTTCATTTTCACTTGCTCGGCGATCCGCAATTGCACGGTTCCATCGCCTTCATCAAGGCCGACTATCGTGCCATAGATGCCGCCGTTTGTAATCACTTTGTCGCCGTTTTTCAGGGCGCCCAGCATCTCGTTCACTTTCTTCTGCCGCCGTTGCGCGGGCAGAATCATCAGAAAGTAAAAGATCACCATGATCAGGATCAGCGGCAGAAACAGCATGATTCCGCCGGGCTGTCCCGGAGCCTGCAGTACGCAGGCGAGTTCGCTCAAGTTGCCGGATGCAAAGTTCAAGTTCGTGCGCCTTTTCCGTTGCCGGATGAAGTAGCCGCCGCAGCCGGCCAGGGGCTGCAGCGTTTCAAAAACCGAGTTGTACCGCGATGCGCGGCCCGCCCGGGACGACGAGCCGATACAAAAAGTTGGGAGGCGCCGCTCCGCCGGGTGTTGCGCCCAACACCTGCCTGGGTTTGTCTATTTCAGACGAGCCTGAAGGTCAGAACGGAACTTTTCGAGCGTCCCAAAACGAATAGCCTCTCGGATTCCCCTCATAGTGTCAAGGTAAAAGTAGATGTTGTGAAGGGTGTTAAGGATGGTTGAGAGGAATTCGCCCGACGCATAAAGATGCCGTAAATAGGCCCTCGAGTAGCGCTTGCACACCGCGCATCCGCAATTTTCGTCGATCGGCCGTTGATCGTCAGCGAATTGCTTATTGCGAATCAGCAGCCGGCCCTGCGAAGTGTAAAGGCAGCCGTGGCGCGCGCTTCGCGTCGGGAGCACGCAGTCCATCATGTCCACGCCGAGCGCCACGTAGTCCGGAATTTGTTCCGGCTTGCCGACGCCCATCAAGTAGCGCGGCTTTTCCGCCGGCAGGCGCGGCGTTACGGTACCGGCCATTTCGCAGGTGATCGCGTGCGATTCGCCCACCGCGAGCCCGCCGATCGCGTAGCCCGGAAATTCGAGTGCAACCAGTGCGTCCGCGCTTTCCTTGCGCAGATGCGCGTGCGTTCCGCCCTGCACGATGCCGAAGAGCGCTTGCTTCGCCGGATCGCCATGCTCGTCGAAATATTTTTTGGAGCGCTTCGCCCAGTCCAGCGTGCGTTTCGCCGCGTCGCGCGTTCGCGCTTCTGGCGCCGGCGCTTCGATGCATTCGTCGAGCACCATGATGATATCCGCGCCGAGCGCGATTTCGATTTCGAGCGCTTTCTCCGGCGAAAGAAAATGTTCCGAGCCGTCGAGGTGCGAGCGGAATTTCACGCCCTCGTCGCTTACCTTGCGGAGCTCGCTGAGGCTGAACACTTGGTAGCCGCCGGAGTCCGTAAGAATCGCGCCATTCCACGACATGAATTTGTGGAGACCGCCGAGCTTGCGGATCAGCTCGTGGCCGGGCCGGAGGAAAAGGTGATACGTGTTGGAAAGAAGAATCTGAACGCTGAGGCTTTCGAGATGTTCCTGTGTGAGGCCTTTGACGGTCGCCGCCGTGCCCACCGGCATGAACGCCGGCGTATCGATCGTGCCGTGCGGCGTTGTGATGCGGCCCAGTCGCGCGCCCGTAGGATCGGTCGCGAGCACCTCAAACCT
>Ga0209169_10000523_pt1 | contig 23462 bp, 24 predicted proteins | sample HubBroMetageWRM4_FD_188346 | JGI IMG/M metagenome (GOLD analysis project Ga0209169, IMG submission 188346) | Warmed soil microbial communities from the Hubbard Brook experimental Forest, New Hampshire - Hubbard Brook CCASE Soil Metagenome WRM 4... | ecosystem: Environmental > Terrestrial > Soil...
GGGTTATCGCGCCGAGACCAAGGCTAACGCCATCGCACTGGCGCGCAAGCCCACCTACGACCGCCTTCTGCGTGAGTATCCCAACACGCTGATTCATACTAGCGGACCCTTGGTTGGATTGCCCGAGGGGCAGATGGGTAACAGCGAAGTTGGGCATCTCAACATTGGCGCGGGCCGCATCGTGCATATGGACATCACGCGCATCGACCTGATGATCCAGAACGGGGAATTCTTCTCGCATCCCGTGCTGCTCGCAGCGATGAAGCACGCGCGCGTCGGCGAGCGAAGATTGCATCTCTTCGGTCTGGTCTCTGACGGAGGCGTGCATTCGCAGCAGGCTCACCTCTACGCGCTGTTGAAAATGGCAAAGCAGAATAGTGTGGATCGTGTTTTCGTGCATGCCTTTATGGACGGCCGGGATACGCTGCCCACCAACGGCGCCGGTTATCTCGAACAACTGCAGCAGAAAATGCGGGAGTACAACTCCGGCAGGATTGCCACGGTGAACGGACGTTACTATGCGATGGATCGCGACCGCCGCTGGGAGCGCATCGCCAAGGCCTACAACGCCATGGTTTTCGCCGATGCCGAAGGCGGAAAATTCTCTGACCCGGTGCAGGGGATGAAAGATTCCTACAACCGCGGCGTTACCGATGAGTTTGTTGTGCCGTTTGTCTGTACTGACCGGAATGATCAGCCGCTCGCGACCATTCGCGATGATGATGCTTGCATCTGTTTTAATTTTCGCGCCGACCGTGTCCGCCAGATCACGCGCGCCCTGGCCCGCAACAGCGGGCTGAATGCGAAAGGTGGCAGCGATCTGCCGGGCGCGGCCGATCTCGATGCCACGATTCCGCGCGACCGGGTTCCGAAAAATCTGCACTACGTCTGCATGACACAGTACGACAAGAACTTCAGCCTGCCAGTGGTGATTCCGCCGGAATCCATGGCGAACATTCTGGCTAACGTGATGGGTGGTCTCAACATGCGCAACCTGCGCGTGGCCGAGACGGAGAAATATGCGCACGTTACATACTTCTTCAATGGCGGCGTGGAGCAGCCGTTTCCGGGCGAAGAGCGCGTGATGGTGCAGTCGCCAAAGGTCGCGACTTACGATCTGAAGCCGGAGATGAGCGCCGCGGGCATTGCCGACGCCGTCATAAAGGCTACGGAAGAAGGAACGTTTGACGTGATCATCGTGAATTTCGCCAACGCGGATATGGTTGGGCACTCAGGCAAGATCGAGCCTACGGTGAAAGCCGTCGAAACCGTGGATGCGTGCCTGGGCCGCATCGAAGCCGCGGTTCGCGCCAAGGGCGGCGCCATGTTGATCACTGCGGATCACGGTAACGCCGAAATGATGATTGACCCTGTCACCGGCGGACCGCACACGGCGCATACTACCAATCCGGTGCCGTTTATTGTTCTTGCTCAGGATGCGAAGCAATACACCTTAAAGCCCAACGGCTCACTGCGGGATATTTCTCCGACCATGCTGGGGATGCTGGGCATCGACGAGCCGAAAGAAATGACGGGGGCTGATTTGCGGACCTTCCTGAAAGGCAAATGAGCGCCTCGACGCGAAGGCGACGTATTACACCGGTTCAGAACGGAAATTCTTCACCGCGAAAATGCCCAACACGATGAAGATCGCCAAGAGTACAACTTCAACGATCAGGAACGGCGGTTCTGTCTGCGTCGGAGCCAGCGCGTGACATGCACGAGGGTGAATGTCGATAGAGACATACCTAGCATCATTGTGCCCGTCCTTCCGAGGCCAAGATGTTACGTCCGCTCGAGAGAAAGCGCAAGACAGGTCCAAACCGGATACTGACGATTCAAATTCCCGATCCACTTCCCGACCTACCGCCTCGTGCTACAGTTTTCTCGCGGACATTTTGTGTTCGCCGGATGACATGGAACCACGATTGATCTGGATCAATTTGCTGGTGAAGCTGGGCGTAGCTGCGGCCGTTTCCAGCAGCCTGGTGCGTTCCGTGGAGTTCAAGTCGCTTCTGTTTCGCGAAGAGCGTTCGCTGCGGCAGAAAATTTATCTGGTGCTCTGGTTCGGGTTGCCGATCACGATCGGAGTATGGATCCGGTTCTCGGCCACAAGCTTTCTCGCGGGAGATCTGAGTTTTGAAACTGCGCTGCTGCTGGGCGTGATCGGCGGGCGCTGGGCAGGCGTGCTCGGCGGCGTATTGATGGCCTTGCCCGCGCTGGTGCACGGTGAGTGGGCGACGCTGCCTTTCGGCATGCTGTGCGGATTCATCGCCGGTCAACTGCGCACCATGGCGCTCGATAAGGACGACATCTGGTCGTTCTCTCCCTTCATCGACCTCAGTATCTATCGCCTGATTCGCCGCAATTTGCCGACGCCTCACTTGTTCGACTGGCAGATCATGTTCTTCACCACGATCTTCGGACTGCGTTTTGTGCAAAGCCAGTTGGCGCACTACTTTCTCCATTCCATCTTCAGCATGGACAGCAGCAATCTGTGGGTGGAGGCGGCGATCTACGCGGCATCAGCAATGGCCATCGGGATCGAACTCAAGATTTTCAACAGCGTGCGCATCCAGATCAAACTGGAGGAGCAGGAGCGCCTACTTCTGCACGCGCGCATGGAAGCGCTGCAGAACCAGATCAATCCTCATTTCCTTTTTAATACCCTGAACTCGATTTCTTCTCTGGTCCGCTTCGATCCGGATAAGGCCCGCGACGTGATTTCGAAACTGGCCACCATTCTCCGGCGTTTGCTCAACAGCGCAGACTCCTTCGTGCCGCTGCGGGAAGAAGTGGAGTTCATCGACAACTATCTTGACATTGAGGTCGTTCGTTTCGGACCGGATAAGCTGCGGGTGGTGAAGGAACTGGATCCCGCGTCGCTCGACGTGATGGTTCCCAGCATGCTCTTGCAGCCGCTGGTCGAGAATTCCATCAAGCATGGACTTTCCTCGCTGGTCGAAGGCGGCAGCATTTACCTGCGGAGCCGCTTAGCCGACTCCGGGTTGGTCATCGAGGTGGAGGATGATGGCGTGGGCATGGCGTCGACGCCGCAGGTGGGATCAAACAGCTCGCAAGGCGCCGGCATTGGCATGGCTAACATTTCGGAGAGGCTCCAGGTGTTGTATGGAGATACTGCGCGCATGACGATTGACAGCCAGGAAGGGAAGGGAACTCTGGTTCGGATCCGGTTGCCGCTCTTGCAGGCCACCGGAGCGGTTCCGGAGGGTTTCTACGTCGAGCGCTCGACCACGCGCCGGTAAAAATCTTCGTACTGCGGAACGATCCTGCTGGAGCAGAAACGCGATTGGGCGACAGCGCGAGCTGCCTTTGCCATGGTCCGCAGGCGGCTTTCGTCGGTCAAGAGATCGATCGCGTAACCCGCCATCGTGTCTACATCGCCCACGTCGGCAAGATAGCCGCTCACGCCGTGTTCAATCACTTCTGCGACGCCGCCGGTGCGGGTCGCGATAGGGACCACTTCACAGGCCATCCCCTCCAACGCCGCCAGGCCAAATGATTCCAGTTCACTCGGCATCAGCAGAATGTCGGCGATTCCGAGCTTTTCCTGCACCTGATCCTGTTTGCCAAGAAAAAGAACATCTTCGTGGATTCCCTTTTGCACGGCTAGCCACTCAGCCACCGAACGGTCGGGACCGTCGCCGATCAGCATTAATCTCGAGGGAATCTTCTTGCGCACGCGGTCGAAGATCTCGATCACATCCGAGACTCGCTTTACTGGCCGAAAGTTGGAGAGATGTACCAGCAGACGCTCGCCGTTGGGCGCATACTCGGCACGAAGCTCGGGGCTGTTGTTTCGGACATACACGTCACAATTGACGGAGTTGTAGATTACCTCGATCTCTTTCTTCACGTCGAGAACCCGCATGGTGCGGTCGCGCAGGTAGTTGGAGACCGCGGTGACGCCGTCGCTCTGGTTGATGGAATAGCGGGTGATGGGCAAGTAGGAACGGTCGATTCCCACCAGTGTGATATCCGTTCCGTGCAAGGTGGTGACGAAGGGCAGGCGGCGGCCGCGCGGACCATCCCCCAGCATCTGCCGCGCCAGCAATGCGCTCACGGAATGCGGGATCGCGTAGTGTACGTGCAGCAGGTCGAGATCATACAACTGAGCCACTTCGGCCATGCGCGTGGCCAGCGCCAGATCGTACGGGGGATAGTCGAACAGCGGGTATCTGGAGACCTCGACTTCGTGATAATGAATATTGGGTTCCTCACCCCTGAGCCGAATGGGCTGTGCGTAGGAAATGAAATGAATCTCGTGACCGCGCTGGGCCAATTCCAGGCCAAGTTCGGTGGCCACGACGCCGCTGCCGCCGTAGGTCGGGTAACAAGTAATCCCAATCTTCATTCCGCTAAAGTCCGCCTTTTCTTAACAGCTCTGTATTCGATGGCAGGAAACAATAGAGGATGCAGATTGTACAGGCGCGGACGGGCTGATGCGAGGAAACGATGCGAGGAAACAGTGATTTGATGGGGGAGGGGTTATTCGTCAGCTTTTGGGCCAGGCTTCATCATGCCGGGATCCAGTTTGTCCAGGTGAGCTTGAAAGCGTTTCTTAGTCTCCTCCGGCAGGCCGGTGAATTCGATGCCCATACCGACGCCGGGATCACGGGTGCGGATCGTGGCAGTGGCGGTGATGTGTTCCTGGTCGATCCAGAAATCCACCTTCAGCACGGTTGTGATCGCCAACGGCATGGCCGTCTCAACATAACAACCGTTCCCACTAATGTCAGTGGCGTTTACGCGCATGGGAGTATTGACGCGTTCGTCTTTGAATTCCAGAGGAAACGAGATCTTGTGGCGCTGAAACCTTCGGCGATTATCGGGAGTAGGGACCGGCAGGTTGGACCGAACTTCGACAGGCAGTTGGCTAAGCCACGGGCATTCCTGGTCGACCACCAACTGAACTCCGACCTGAACTTTCTTTAATCCTGCGGCTTCTGACACCCAGATTACTTTGCAGCGAGCTTTCTTCGTCTCGTATTGAATGCCGATGACGTCGCCTACCTTCAACTCTTGCTCGATGCCGGAAACGCAGGCTCCGGTGATGCTCACATTTTGTGCGGTGGCGTTTTGATGGAAGGGTTGACCGTTCGCACCCATGCCCCACACACGTACGCGCAGGTCTAAGGTCGCTCGCGGGGCTGCCCCAGTGGCAGACATGATAAAGGCCTCCCAGCTAGAATTTCTGAGCCGGTTCTAAGCCAATCATAACCCAGACATGCACGTGCAAAAGGTTACTAAGGTCATTCACTTTTGGCCGGGTCGTGTAAGGGAAACCGGAAAACACTACGGCTCGGTTTCTGTAAGACGTAAATCGCGATAGGAAATCAAAGTGATTCCCTGATCCAACAGTAACTGCCGCGCCTCGGGCATGGTCAAGACGCGCAACTCCGTCTCGCGCGATTGGCGCAGGCGAGTCCTGGCTGAGGTGAGATCAGCGTCGTTGTAGCCCGGATGGCAAACGAATTCCCAGGTTCCTTCGGGAATGATGGCTGCGATGCCGCGGAACAGTTTTTCATCGAGGGCACCGGTGACGACGATGCCGAGCGTGCCATCTGGAGTCACAAAGCCCTCCCGCGTCGCGGCTTCGTGAAACCTGGAAGCCAGTGTGCGAAGAATTCTTACCTCGGCGTAGCGAGTCCAAAGACCAGGACGCACCAACAGCGCGCTCGACTTCAGTGGTTTGCTGGGGCCAAACGGATTGCGAATGGCGTTCACGCCGCAGGCTCGGGCAGCGCGCAGCAAAGGCCGCAGCACCGCAGGAAACAGGTGCGTGTGTTTGTGGGTATCTACGTGAGAGACGCTGACGCCGGCCGATTGTAGTCTGCGAATCTGCGCGCAGACTTCGATTTCGACCTCGCGCGGATTCAGACGGCCGGCCAGGGCGCGTGCGGCGAAAGATTTCAGTCCATCCCGGAAGCGAGAGCCGCTCGAGTCTGACGTCGTGATGGAAGGCAGTTGCTCCGCGTCGAGAACCGGAACACCGTCGATCAGTACGACATGGCAACCCACACTCAAACGAGGAACAGTCGCTGCCGAACGCACGGCGTCGTCAAAGGCGCGCCCCTTGGCCATCAGCGTGGTGGAGGTCACGATTCCGCGAGTATGAGCCTCGACGATGGCGCGATTGATGCCCGCAGTGAAGCCAAAGTCATCGGCGTTAACGATCAGACGGCGCACGGCGTCAGTCTAGCAGGGGTGAGGATCTCGTCGCAGACAGGTGAGATTGTGGTATCCATTCCGAACAACTTCCCCGGGCAATCATTCGTCCGGTGGAGTCTGAACTCAATCCTATTTGTACGATTTTGGAGGAAGCAGAAATTGAAACCCGAAATAGCCCAGGAAATAGGACTGGTTGCTGCGGGTTGGTTCGAAGCTGCGTCCGGCCATGAATAGAAAGATCACGGGACTATGAATTTTATAGCGAGCCCCAAAGTCGATGGTGGGCTGGTTCTCTGAGGGATGGAAGGTTCCTTGCGAATAGAATTCGACGTCCGCTTCGAGTTTTGGAGTGAAATCGTGGCCGATTACAAGACCGGTAATCCATCCATCGGGTCCCTTGTGCGCGAACTGATAGCCGATTTCATAATCCACATCGATGGGGCCAAATTTCCTGGAGAACTCGAAGGGCAAAAGGAAAGATTGGCTCGTGGGCGTGATGCCGCGGCGAACGGCATCGTTCGGGTTGTTGAGGAAGAACTGGGGGAAAACCGAGACGTTGAGGCCGGACTCCCCGGCATCATAGAAACGCCATTTAACGCCGGGGTTGGATTGACCGAGACCAAACCTGGTCCCAGAGGAGGGATTTTGAACTCTTAACCAAGCGTTTTCATAAGTGAGCTGGATGCGATCGCCAACGCCGAAATTGATGTCGAGATCGGGTACGTGAGACACAGACTGATTGCTGTAGAAAAATGGCATATAGCCGAGATTGATTTCCCAGTTGAGATTGCCCGGTGTGCCGGGATCGTTGGTGTAATAAGGTGGACCGCCCTGCGCCGCAGAGCGGAGCGAGAGGGTGGCAGGTATCACTACCAACAGCAGGATAAATGTGCGGACTGACATAAGGTTGATCACTTTCGAAACGCGCAAATCCTTCCTATTTGAGAGAAGCTCGGACCACTCAAATCCGGCGCACCAGTCCCTCGCTGGTGGCCTTCGTATTGCGGACCAGCAACAACACGAGAAGCATCCCGACGAACGGAACTATGCCCGCGACAATGATAACTGGATCGAAGGAGTGAGTTCCGGTCGCTCGCCGCGCGTCGGACAAATAACCTATGAACTTGAACGCTGCGATGGTTCCGATTCCGGCGCCCGTACCGCTCAGGCCGCTTACCGACGCCACGGATTCGCTGTGATACAGATCGGACGGTAACACGTTTGCCGTGATCGTAAATCCGGCATAGGAAAAAGTCGCAAATGCGAACAAGAACGAAATCAGATAGAGATTAGTTGTGAAGATCGTAGGGATCAGCAACGTCATTCCGATCCCGCCGTAAATCATCACGGCCTTGCGCGCCGTGCCCACCGACCATCCTCGCTTGATCAGGTAGCCCGACACTGCTCCGCCGAAAAAACTGCCTGCATCAGCAGCGATAAATGGTATCCACACCGCAATGAGGCTGGTTTTCAGTTCGATTCCTTTAGCGACCAAATAGATCGGAAACCACTCGGCAATGAAAAAGAAGACCGGATCGGTAAAACTTCTCGCAATGATCGTTCCCCAGGTCTGCGGCAGTTTGAGCAGGTCGCGCCAGCGTGGACGGGCCGTGCCCTCATCTTGTGCATCCGCATCACGCTTGTCGGCCACGATCATGTGGAGTTCGGCTTCGCTGATGAGCGGGTGGGTTTCCGGCGGATAATAAAGCCATCGCCAGGCAATGAGCCAGAGGAATCCGAGGGCGCCGGGAACCATGAACGCGGGACGCCATCCCCATCGCGAGTAGATCGAGTAGGTGAGGTAAGGGGTGATCGCGGCTCCGATGGAGGAACCGCTGTCAAAGAGTGCCGTTGCCAGGCCGCGCTCGCGCTTCGGAAACCATTCCGAGACGGCTTTCGTTGCGGCTGGCCAGTTGGCCGATTCGCCGGTCCCCAGCAAGAAGCGGAAGGAAGCAAGGCTATAAAACCCACTCGCCAACGAAGTCAGGATCGAGATGATCGAGTACCAGAGGACGCTAAGTGTGAGGCCTCGGCGCGTACCGATGCGGTCCATGAGCTTGCCGAAAACCGTCTGCCCAATGGAGTACGCGACGCGGAAAGCGATCGCGAGATTGGCGTAGTCGCTGTTTGTCCAGTGATACTGGGATTGAAGATACGGAGCCAGCCAGGAGAGCGTTTGGCGGTCAATGTAGTTGATGACGGTGGAGGCAAACAGCAGGCCGCCGATCCACCAGCGTAGACCAGAGATCGAGTGCGCGCTGTGTGAACGGGGTTGGTCAGCCTTGGCCATGTCGGTGCTGAGTTGCGGGTGAACTCGACGACTCTTTCCCGCAAAATTGCTTAAGCGGAAGTCTTCAGCGCGGAGCTCAGCAGACTGGCGGAGTCCTTGTCCAGATACACGTTGGTGTTGGCGTGTGTGCGCAGGATCGAGGCAGGGGCCGTCGGACTGATCTCGCCTTCGAAGCACATCTTCACGGCCTGCGCCTTTCGCGACTCGGGCACGATGGCCAGAATCTCCCTCGCTTTCATGATTTGCCGTACGGACATCGAGATCGCCTGCTTGGGCACTTGTGATATGTCGGCGAACCAGGCTTCTCCGACCTGCTGGCGGCGGCAGGCTTCGTCAAGGCTGACAATCAGGTACGGTTCTTCGGTTTCGAAGTCCGCAGGCGGATCATTGAAGGCAAGATGGCCATTCTCCCCTACACCCACGAAGGCGATATCCACCGCGGCAGATGCCAGTGCCTTGCCCACCTGGCGGATCACCTCGGAAACATCGCGCGCGTCGCCGTCGAGGGGATGAAACTTCGCGATTCCGGCTTTGTTCACCAGTCGATCGAGAAGTATCTTGCGAAAGCTTGCAGGATGGGTCGCAGGCAAGCCGATATATTCGTCGAGGTGAAACACTTCGACTCGTCCCCAATCGATATTCGAAGACTCGGTGAGAGCAGCCAGAAACTCGAACTGGGAGGTCCCGGTGGCAGCGATGACGCGTGCCTGGCCACTGTCCCGGATGGCGCGGCGGATCGTAGCGGCGGCCTTCTCGGCGGCCGCTTTTCCCAACGAACTCTTGTCGTCGAAAACCTTTAACACCATTTCTCGGCTTTTTCTCCAGTGAGCTCGAGTGCGTACCCAGTGAGATGCCCGGAAAGTATACAAGAACTCGACCGACCACAAGCCGCGCCCGATGCGGATCGAGAACGGAATGGGATTGAAAGTACAGTTCGTCTCACACCGTGAAAGTTCCAGGTCTCGGCGCCCGTTGACGACTGGACAGATTACACTGATCAGTCGTGTGAGTGCCGAGGTTAAGGCGACTCGCGCGACTCGTCCTCAGACCGGTGCACGGGACTGCGATGCAGAATAGCGTTCTGAAAATCGACCCCAAAGACAATGTCTTAATTGCACTCGCAGATCTGCGCAAGGGCGAGCGCATCACTCACCCGGATCAAGCCTACATTCTGACGTCGGATGTCCCGGCCAAACATAAGTTTGCCACGCAGAATCTATCAGCCGGTGATGATGTGGTGATGTACGGTGTTCTCGTCGGTAAGGCGAGAGAGCGAATTCAAGCCGGGGAAGTCCTGACAACACGCAATGTAAGACACGATGCCTCGCGCTACTCCGAGAGTTCGCGGCAATACGAGTGGAGTCCTCCCGATGTGTCGCGTTGGCGGCAGCGAATCTTCCTTGGATACCACAGGCCCGATGGGCAGGTCGGGACGCGGAACTATTGGTTAGTGGTACCGCTGGTTTTCTGTGAGAACAGAAATATTGGGGTGTTAAAACAGGCGTTCCAGGAGGAACTGGGTTTCGCTCAGCCGAACATCTATCGGCAACAAGTAGCTGAAATGGTTCGGCTTTATGGTGAAGGCAAATCGAAAACCATCGAGACACATGTGCTGGAACCGCAGTCCTACTCGGCCATCCGTCCCAAGGTTCTGGAGAATGTTGATGGAATCAAGTTTCTGATGCATGAGGGCGGTTGCGGCGGAACGCGTGAAGACGCCAATAATCTTTGCGGGCTGCTTGCGGGGTATATCCATCATCCGAATGTTGCCGGAGCGACTGTTCTAAGTCTGGGATGCCAGAATTCACAAGTTGCCATTCTCCGGGAACAGATCGCGCGGCGTGATCCGCGTTTCAGCAAGCCTATGTTTGTATTTGAGCAGCAACAGAGCGGCTCCGAATTCAAGATGCTTTCGGAGGCCATCCGGTCGACTTTCATCGGACTCATGGAGGCGAACAGAAGTCAACGTGCCCCCGCCTCTCTGTCTCACTTGTGCGTGGGTTTGAAGTGCGGTGGCTCGGATGGATTTTCCGGTATCTCTGCGAATCCTGCGGTTGGCCGCGTGTCGGATGCGCTGGCAGCTCTCGGCGCGAGGAGCATCCTCTCCGAGTTTCCTGAACTCTGCGGTGTCGAGCAGGAATTGATCGATCGTTGCATCGGGCAGGCCGTCTCTGATCGCTTCATTCAATTGATGCGCGATTATGCGAACCGGGCGAAAGCCGTCGGCTCAGGCTTCGATATGAATCCTTCGCCCGGAAACATTCGGGATGGATTGGTGACTGACGCCATGAAATCCGCCGGGGCTGCCAGGAAGGGAGGAGCTTCACCGGTGGCTGCGGTGCTCGATTATCCTGAGTACTGCATTGCGCCGGGATTAAACCTCCAGTGCACACCGGGCAATGACGTCGAGTGCGTCACCGCGCAGGTGGGCGCAGGCGCCAACCTTGTTCTGTTCACCACCGGGCTGGGGACGCCGACTGGGAATCCTATTGCGCCGGTGCTCAAGATCTCAACCAATTCGCCGCTAGCCGAACGGATGCAGGACATCATTGATATTGACACGGGTGCTGTCGTCTCAGGTGAAAGCTCGATCGAAGAGATGGGAGACGTACTGCTGGAGCGGGTGATTGAAGTGGCGAGCGGTCAGGTTCGAACCAAGGCAGAGTTGCTCGGGCAGGACGACTTCATTCCTTGGAAGAGAGGCGTCTCCCTCTGATGAGGTGCCGCCTGAGATTCCGTCTGTTGTAGGCGCGAACATGCAACTTGCAGGAAAACGAATGAGCCATCCTCTTTTGGATCTCACCCATAAAACCGCGGTCGTGATCGGCGGAACTAGCGGGATTGGACTGACCCTGGCCCGCGGGCTGGCACAGGCTGGCGCAAATGTGGTTCCGACCGGACGCCGCTCTGAACTCGTCGAGGCGGCCAGCCACGAGATTGAGTCGCTGGGCAGAAAGTCGCTACCAATCACCTGCGATGTAGCCGACAGGGAAAGTCTGAAGGCACTGCTTACTGCCGTTTGCCGCAGATTTGACAGCGTGCAGATCCTCGTAAACTGCGCCGGCCAAACGAAACGAACTCCCACTCTGGATTTAGGCGAGCCGGAATGGAACGCAATATTGGAAACGAATCTGACCGGCACATTGCGCGCCATGCAAGTCTTCGGCCGGCACATGATCGAACAAAAATACGGTCGCATCATCAACATAGGTTCGCTTTCCTGCTTCCTTGGTCTTTACGAAGTTGCGGCGTACGGTGCCAGCAAAGCGGGCGTGCTGTCTCTGACCAAATCGCTGGCCATCGAATGGGCTCGATACGGAGTGTGCGTCAATGCCCTGGTGCCGGGCGTATTTCGCACGGCCTTGAATGCGTCGTTGCTCGATGGTACAGCCCGCGGTCAGGAGTTTCTGCTACGCACGCCCATGGCGCGCTTCGGTCAACTGGAGGAGCTCGTGGGGGCTGCGGTATTTCTTGCTTCTGACGCTGCCAGTTTTGTCACGGGGCAAGCAATCGTAGTCGACGGTGGAATTCTTGCCAGCGGGGTCAATCAATGATCCGTTTCCCCTCGCGCTCGTCAGGTGACAGCAAGCGTCTGATGTATCGATCGCGACAAGCGCGTATTTTCGATGGCGTAATCGCTTGCACCCTCATTCTTGTCGCAGTCCAGATACTCGCCGCAGCCGAACCCCCTGTGATGGAAAGTACAAAAGCCCAAGAAGACATGGCGCCGAGTACGGATCCGACTATCGCATTCTGGCGTGGAGTTCAAGCTGTCTATACCGACAAAGCTCCTTACGGCCAGAGCCAACCGCGCTACCGTACCGAGATCCTCTCGCGCTGGACAGAGAAGAATCTCTACTTCTTATTCGTTTGTCCTTATGAAGTGCTGCATCTCAAGCCTTCACCCGACAGTGCAAGCGAAACATATGAGCTTTGGGATTGGGATGTTGCCGAAGTCTTCATTGGTTCCGATTTCGAAAACATCCGCAGATATAAGGAGTTCGAGATCTCGCCGCAAGGGGAGTGGGTTGATCTCGACATTGACCTATCTCAGCCGCATCACGAAGAGGGCTGGAAGTGGAATTCTGGCTTCACTGTGGCCGCCCGCATCGACCCGGCCGCGAAAATTTGGTACGGAGCCATGCGCATCCCATTCTCGGCATTGCAGGGCCACGCTCCATCAGTTGGCGACAGGTTTCGAATCAATTTGTTTCGCAGCCAGGGGCCGCCGCCGAACCGAACCGAGGTTGTCTGGCAACCCACGATGAGTCACACGTTCCACGTCCCAGAGAGATTTGGCCTGCTTCGCCTCGGCGCGGAAGGGCCGGAGTAGGACGTCTTGCGCCGTGCCGGCGTGATTCAACCAGATCAACCGCCCGCTCTTTGGACCCCTCCGCCGGACTGCCGGGGCCGGTTGGTGTTCAGAGTTTTCGTTTGCTGTCGACTCTTGGTTTGTTCTGGACATAAGACAATCAACCGATATAAAAAGAAACCTTCCGTTAGCGTTCGCGCCTCGCGCTTAAGTTGCAGTTCCAGCATTTCGCTTCGTCCAGCGGCCCCGAACGCACGGAAACCGTCGGGAGGAGAACGATTCATGCGGAGGCGGGACTTCGTTAAGGCCGGAGCAATTCTGGGAGCCGTGCGCAGTTTCATGCCACCGCGCTTGTGGGCCGATGTTCCAGACCATCTATGGGAGGGCTACGACTTTGGCTGCCCGACCATGACCAACCGACTCGACCAGGGCCCATTCGGCATCGCCCAGGACGAAGGTTGGTTCACAATTTTCACCACGCAGCCTTCGCGCAATCGCATCCGAAATTTCGGCTCCGGTTTGGTCGGCTACACGTGGGAGGAAAACGGTCCGGCGCTGACCGTGCAGTGTGGCCAAGAAACCTTGGAACAGAGCGTCGAAAGAATGGCATCTCTGCCATTCGTGGACGTCTTGTACATCCGTTGCGACTGGCGAGATGTGCAAACCAGTCCTGGAAAGCTCCAACTTTCTCCTGTTTGGGAAACCACATTCGACGCCGCTAAGCGCCACAATCTAGGTGTCGGTTTCCGAATCCAGCTCTCCAGCCCAAATATCCAACCGCAAAAGCTCTCGATGCCGGATTTCCTGCACGGCAAAGTTCCAATCGTCAACATCGGCCACAAATCGAAAGCGCACCACACCGACTTTGATTTCTACGAGCCTCGCTACGACTCGCCAGAATTTCAAAAAGCTTTTGCCGACTTGAATGAGTTGCTTGCTGCAAAATTCGAGGGCAATCCCCAGTTGGAATACATGGATTTGATGATGTACGGCTTTTGGGGGGAAGGTCACACCAACGACTTGCCAAATCCGTTCCCCGACTACCTGACCGCAGAAAAAACCTTTGTTCACATGACCCAACTCCAGATCGACGCGTGGAAAACGACGCCCCTGGCGGTCAACACCCAGCCCGATATCAGCAGCGTGGGCAACCGACAGGTGCAGGATATGGCTGTTCGCGCAGGATGCTGGCTGCGTTCCGACAGTCTCATCATGGACGAACCGATCCAAATCGAAGAACTCGGCAATCGTCCACCCTGGGTCGCGATCGTCATGGAAGATGGTGAGAATCGACACTATGTGCTCCCTGAGTTCGCGGCCGAGGAGAAAGCTTGTCTCAGCAAGCTATCCGGCTCGAAACTCGCGTTTGTTGGACCGGACGACGAGGCCCTGCCAAACGACGACTATCCTCACCGCGTCGGCGGCCCGATGGATCGGCCTTATCGCGAAAGCGCGAGCTACCACGCGCTTGATATCGGAACGAATTATTTTGGACTCTGGACTGAAGCCGATAACATCCGGCGCTACTACGACAAGTATCCGGATTCGCTCCGCGCCATGGAGCAACGGCTCGGGTATCGCGTGCGCCCCTCAATCATCTGGCAGAGAAAACGCTATGACACGATGGAACTGATTCTGGGCATTGTCAACGATGGCGTCGCGGGAGTGCCTGGAATTCTAGGCATCTATGCCGAGACTCTCGACGGCCGGGTCAGAGCAGGAGGGAATCTTGATGCCGGTCAACCGTTCGCCGGCAAATTGCGACAAGCCTCGATCATTCTCCCCAAGGACATGGACGGTCAGCAGATCAATCTGCGCGCGGAACTTGAGGTCAAGGGCGTGCGAAGGCCTGTCCGTTGGGCTTGCCATGAGCGAACCAATCCCGACGGTTCTCTGACCATTCGTCTTAAGAAGGGTGGCGATTCAAACTGGATAAAGGGAATATAGCGGGAGTAGCTCGATGTTGAAATCAGACGTGAATCGTCGCGAATTCCTGAAGATCACTGCTGGAGCCGGCGCTGCCTTGGCCATGCCAACTTTAGGACATTCTGCTGTCTCCCCGAAAATGGTCGGCATCCAGGTTGGAGCAGTTTCGTTTGTGGATGAAGGTACCGAGAAAGTCCTGGATGTGCTTCAAGAACGTGCCTGCGTAAACACGTTGTTTCTGGCAGTATTCTCCTACGGTCGAGGTATTGCCGGAAGACAGATTCCGGGCCAGCCGCTGCCTGATCATGGCAAGCAGGAATACGATCTCAATTTTCACGGCGGGAATTTCGCTACTCCTCATCTCCAGTACTACAAGAACACGGTTCTGAAAGACACTCGTGCTCCCGACCATGGCGACCTGGATATCCTGGCCGAAGTGCTCCCTGCGGCTAAGAAGCGCGGCATGAAGGTCATCTGCTGGCTTGAGGACGTGTTTCGCACCGACCTGCCGAACATCGAGAAATTGCAGGAGCGAGATCTGTATGGGCGGAACGCCGAGACGCTGTGCGTCAACAATCCAGACTACCGGAATTTCCTGACCGGCCTGGTCGAGGACTATGCCCGTTCCTATGACATCGACGGCATCATGTGGGGCTCCGAGCGGCAGGGGGCGCTTTGCGACAGCCTCGGAGCCACGCACGACACGCCACCGATCGATCCGGGCAACGTTACCTGCTTCTGCGAATTTTGTCAGAGCCGAGCGAAACAACAAGGCATCAATGTCGAGCGCGCCCGGCAGGGATTTCTGGAGTTGGAAAAATTCGTTCGCTCGGCGCGGAGCGGCAAGCGCCCCATCGACGGCTACTACGTTCAATTCTGGCGGCTGCTGTTGCGGTATCCCGAACTAGCCGCCTGGGAAATGCTTTGGACTGACAGCCTTCGCGACACCTACGCAGCAATTTACAAAACGGTTAAGACAGCCAAGCCGGCAGTGCCGGTGGGTTGGCACATCTGGCACAACAATTCCTTTAATCCGATCTACCGTGCGGAACAGGATCTTCACGAGCTCTCCAATTATTCCGACTTTATCAAGGTCGTCATGTACAACAACTGCGGCGGCGAACGCATGGCGTTGTATGCAGACAATATCGGCTCGACCCTTTATGGAGATCTCTCAAAACAGAACCTGATCGATCTTAACTATGCCTTGATGGGATTCAGGGAACGAAGCTACGACCAGATTCCTCACACCGGACTTTCAGCAGACTACGTCTTCCGCGAGACGAAACGCGCGCTCGATGGTGTTGCTGGAACGAAGACCCTGATTTGGCCGGGCATTGACATCGATATTCCGACCGAACCCAATAACAGCAAGTGCACGCCAGAAAGCGTCAAGGAGGCAGTCATGGCAGCCTTCCGTGCTGGCGCGCCAGGCGTGCTTCTATCTCGCAAGTATTCCGAGATGCGCCTCGCCAACCTCAGCGGCGCTGGAGAAGCGATTCGCGAATTGAAACTGTCAGGTTGAGAACCGCTTGTCACAGTCGCCCGGCTTCCCGGTAACGTTGAGTGTTCTAAGAGGTGGTAAGTCCACCTCTTAGTGAGTGCTCACACCACTGACTCCACGCCGGCAGCGAAGTAGTATGGTTGGTCAACATCGGCGAGTAGTCCTGGCTGCTTCGGCTGCCAACTCAGCTGTTTCCGAGTCCACTCGCCGGACGCCGGAAGGTCGCCCGCCGCAAACTGCGCGAACCAGCCGAAATGCTCGTTCGCCTCCTCCCGAGTCTTGGCGACGACCGGAAGGTTCAAGCGGCGGCCGATCAGAGATGCAATCTCGCGGAATGGTATTCCTCCCTCCGCCACCCCGTGATAGCGGACGTCCAGAGCGCTCTTTTCCAGCGCGAGCCGATACACAACCGCAGCGTCGAGCCGATGCACTGCTGGCCAGCGGTTGAGCCCGTCGCCCACGTAGGCCGAAACTCCCTTTTCGCGAGCAAAACCAATAAGCATCGGAACAAAACCATGATCACCCTCGCCATGCACTGAAGGAGGAAGTCGCACCACGGACGCGCGGACACCACGCGATGCCACCTGAACTGCTGCCTGCTCCGAAGCGCGAGGCCAAGACGGAGAGACAGGCGGGGCCGCCACGTCTTCGGTCGCGACCTTTCCCGGGGTCAGTAACCCCGTGCCGGATGTCACGATCAAGGGACGGTCAGAACCAGCGAGCGTCGAGCCGAGAACCTCGATGGCGCGTTTGTCGATTTCGCAGCTTTCTGCAAACTTCGAGAAATCATGGATGAATCCGGTGTGAATGACACCGTCAGAAGCCTCGGCTCCGCTGCGCAGGCTCTCGAGATCCTGCAGAGAACCGCGATGTACTTTAGCCCCTGCAGCGGCTAGAGACCTGGTACCCGCATCGGAGCGAGCAAGACCAAGGACCTGATGCCCCGCACCAATCAGCTCTCGAACCACCGCGGAACCGACGAATCCTGTTGCGCCAGTAACGAATACTCGCATATTAATTCTCCTTTCGTTGTTTAGCGATTGAGTTGAGATTCCCAAGCATTTCAGCGGGAATATGGAGCTGTGAAGCCTGAAGATTCTCGCGAAGGTGTTGCACAGAAGATGTTCCCGGAATCAGCAGGATGTTGGGCGAGCGTTGCAGAAGCCATGCCAGCGCAAGCTGCATTGAACCCACTCCGAGTGAGGCTGCTGCTGTGTCGAGTTCCGACGACTGTAGCGGAGTGAAACCACCCAGTGGGAAGAACGGAACGTAAGCGATCCCTTGCGCGGCAAGGTCGTCGATGAAAGCATCGTCGTTCCTCTGCGCCACGTTATAAAAGTTCTGCACACAGACAATTTCCGTAATGCTCTGCGCCTCGGCAAATTGTTTGAGAGTAATGTTGCTCAGACCGATATGACGGATGAGCCCCTGACGCTTGAGTTCAGCGAGCACAGTCAATGGCTGCTCGATCGATCCCTCCAACGGTTCCATGATTCCGCCGACGCGAAGGTTCACGACGTCCAGAGCGTCCATGGCGAGATTTCTCAGATTGTCATGAACACCATCGATGATCTCCTGCCGTGAAAGAGCGTGAATCCAGGATTTGTCCGCACCCCGACGAGCTCCAAGCTTAGTGACGATCACAAGGTCATCCGGATAGGGATGTAGCGCCTGCTTAATAATCTGATTGGTCACGTGCGGACCGTAGTAGTCGCTGGTATCGATATGGTTCACGCCGGACGCTACGGCTTCGCGCAGAACGGTGATTGCGGCATTAACATCGCGCGGCGATCCCCACACACCGGGGCCAGCAAGTTGCATTGCGCCGTAGCCCATGCGGTTCACTGTTATGGCTGTGCCGCGCAGAGTGAAGGCGCCGGCGAGAGCAGTCTGTTGAAGCATTTTGTTCCTCCCGGTCTCTTGTTGCGTTTTGCTACAATCATTTGATGAAGCATTCTTCAGGTTTGGAGTTCGCATTATGGCAGCTAACGCTCTAGTTGCATTTGAGCCAAGAAAGACGCCTGTTCAAGCCAGGGCGACGGTCACGGTAGAGGCAATTTCCGAGGCAACTGTTCAGGTTTTGCTCAGCCAGGGAACTCAGCGCTTGACAACTACGCGAGTAGCCGATCGCGCTGGGGTATCCGTGGGAACCTTGTATCAATATTTCCCGAATAAACAGTCCCTGCTGTTTGCGGTGCTGGAAGGCCATTTGGAACGGATGACCAAAGAGGTGGAAGATGCCTGTGAACACGCGCGCCACAAACCGCTAACAGAGATGATCAAAGAGGTAGTGGAGGCGTTTGTGAACGCAAAGATTGCTCGCGCAGATATTTCGGTGGCCCTCTACAAAATCGCCCCGGACGTCGGAGGGCTGGCGTTGGTCAAACGCGTGACGCAACGGATGCGGAAAGCCATCGCGCGGATGCTCGAGTCGGCAACCGATACAAAGACCTCACCCGACGAATTCGCCATACAAATGATGCTGGTTGCAATGTCAGGCGCGATGCGCTCGGTGCTGGAGACAGGAGGTTCACCAGCTATGATGCGTAAGTTGCGCGAACATCTTGTTGTGCTTTGCCAATCGTACATGGCGGCAGCGACGATCGGCGTTCCTAAAGCGCGAGAAGGGACAAATCTCAAGAGAATGGCGCAGTTATAAGAGTCGACACTCGCCAATGAGGCTCTCCTTGGAAGGAAGAAAGGCGGTGGCGACTGACGGTGATGCAAAAGTACACTTTCCTAAAGCAGGCGCAACCGGGTCCTACTGTAAAACCACGGGTCTCGACCGGGATGATCCTTACGGTTCAGTGCCAACCGAGGGCTGGGGCGACCGTAGTCAGAATTGCCTCCATGACGTGCGAATTGTAGGCAACACCTAGTTGATTTGGAATGGTTAGCAATAATGTGTCGGCCTCCGCGATCGCCTCGTCTTTTCTAAGCTGCTCGATGAGAATATCTGGCTCAGCAGCGTAGCTGCGCCCGAAGATCGCCCGCGTATTCTCTTCAATGAACCCAATTGTGTCCTCTTCCTGAGGGCCTCGTCCGAAGTAGGTGCGGTCACGGTCATCGAGCAACGGGAAAATACTGCGGCTAACGGAAATGCGCGGAGTACGCGTGTGACCAGCTTCCTTCCAGGCTGCGCGAAAGGCACGAATCTGGGCGGCTTGTTGGACGTGGAGTGGCTCGCCGGTCTCGTCGAACTTGAGGGTCGAGCTCTGCAGGTTCATTCCTAGCTTCGCGGCCCACACTGCTGTCGCGTTGGACGCGGACCCCCACCAGATTCGATCACGCAGTCCCGCCGAGTATGGCTCAAGACGTAGCAGCCCCGGAGGATTGGGAAACATAGGACGCGGATTGGGCTGAGCGAAGCCCTTGCCGCGCAGCAACTCAAGAAATTCTTCGGCGCGCCGGCGGCCCATATCTGCATCGTCCTCGCCTTTAATCGGGTGGTAGCCAAAATAACGCCAACCATCGATGACCTGCTCGGGGGAGCCGCGGCTGATTCCTAACTGCAGTCGGCCGCCAGAGATTAGATCCGCGGCACCGGCGTCCTCCGCCATGTAATCAGGATTCTCATACCGCATGTCGATCACTGCGGTGCCAATTTCAATTTTTCGCGTTTTCGCACCAACCGCCGCGAGTAGCGGAAACGGCGATGCCAGTTGCTGGGCGAAGTGATGAACCCGAAAGTAGGCTCCGTCCATTCCCAGGCGCTCTGCTTCTACGGCGAGGTCAATCGACTGTAGAAGCGCATCGCTCGCTGACTGGGTTTGTGACTGCGGTGAAGGTGTCCAATGACCGAATGAGAGGAAGCCAATTTTCTTCATGCAATATAAGTCTCTTGATTTATGCCCATTGTTTTGTAAGCTGACGTCTCATCGGCGAGCGCTAAATAAAATTGGGTTTCGGGGGTGCGCACACCGATTCAAACCAGCGACTGATGTACACCTCGGCATGACCTTCACCGCAGTAATGCCGAGCTCCGGCAGCGTTGGCGGTTTCAGAATTCCACCGGTACACAGTAAGCTTGGAATCCCCACATCGAATCACGAACCAGTGGGTAGGATTGGTGGTCACCAGTCCACAGACTTCACATCTAAATTCCTTCAGAGACGCCATGCGGGCCGTTCCGTTATAAGTGGTCTGTCATCTTCACTCCGCGATCGAGGCCGGTCGCATACTCGGCGTCAGAACCGTCAGTTCGCCGACTTGTTCCCTCTTCACGGTACCACGCAGCTTGGCGTGGTCTATCATCCAAACCTCAGGAATGATTTCGCCGACCAGTTTTCCATGACAGAAAAGCCGCACCACCGAACTCTCAGAGACGACAATTCCCACCGCTTTGGTCACTGCGCTCATGTTCGCGGCGGCAATGTGACGGCTACCCAATCCCAACGGCACATCCACTTGTCCGGCCACAGCATCGAGATAGCGGCACGCGGAAAGGACAATTCCCTGGCGACTCACCACGAACCCGCCGTCCAGTTGCGCCAATTCCTTGATAGTTCCGCGTAAATTTAGATTGGTGACGTGCCGCGAAGACTCCGGATGCCCTAGCAACGGATCCAAAATCAACGGTCTGGATTTCGCGAGGACTGCTTTCTCATCACCGAGTGTAAATAGCGTGCCAACGCGTCTTCCCTCCCGACCCTCGCGAGCAATTTCCACCGCGAGCTCAATCAAGGACTCTAGAACGTCGGGATCGTACTCCGTGACCTGGCAGAGAATGCTCTCAAACATCCATCAAATCTCATCTCTTGGGGTAGACGCCACCTTCTACAGCGGGATGCACTCTGCTTTGGATGAAGGGATCACCAAGAAGATTCAGGTGTGGAAGAGTGACACTCGAAGCCTGAGGACGTCGAAGATGTAGTCGCGTTCTTGGCTTCGGACAAAGCGCGCTGGATCGGTGCCAGGGTTCCCGATGATGGTGGCTCGAAGGTGAAACTAATACCGCAAGGAGCGCAATGGAGAAGCGAGTGGATGCGGGTTACGATGCGGACCACACCGCGGTTTGTTGGGGGGACTCTGTAGCAAATATGCCCGATCTTGGCCTCTGCTAGAATGTTTTTCGGGTAGAGCTTGGCGTGCAGCACTAGAGATCTGGAGTATTCCCGGCGTAACTTGCTCGCCATGTTCGCAGCTCAACTCGTCCAGTTTTGGTCGAACGACGGCGAAAGTTGCAATAGGTCTTTTGTTTCAATGTGGGCGGTTAGCTCAGCTGGTTAGAGCGCCTGCCCAACAAGTGTATCCCTCGGGATTGCCCCGACGTAGGTTTCTCTAGAACTTAGCGCCGGTCGGGCTCCGGTGAATTGCCCGCATTTACCCGCGTTTACCCCGGCCTAGGCACCGGTTAGGCACCAAAAATAAAGCGATCGGTACGGCGTTGGAGTAGTCCTCGACTAGTTGCTTCCTCCGCGAAAGCCGGTAGCGCCGGCACATCTACTTGCCTTTGATCTCGCTTGGGCATCTGTGCTCGGCGAATTGCTTGCGGAGATTTTCTCGAGCGTCGGATGTCCTCTTGAGTGAGGCTAAGTGCGTGGAGACCGCGACGGCCGGCACGCTGCTCACCCACTTGGTGACGCGAAGACTGCGACTTGCCACGCTACAGTGTCCCACAGGATCTTGAAGGACTCGCGGACGCTAAAAGACCCACAACCCCCGTCGATTTCTAGGCACCTAAGCGTCAACCAAGAAAGGACATTCGTCAGAGGACGAAACCGCATGAGGCTCATATTGGTTGTGGTGTTGATTTTGCTTCTTCTCGGAGCACTCCCAACTTGGCCATATAGCACCGGCTGGGGATACTACCCCAGTGGGGGATTAGGGTTGGTATTGCTTATCGTGCTGGTGTTGGCTTTGACGGGCCGTCTGTGAAAGGCGGCAGAGAAACTCAAAATCGAAAGGATCATGATGACCACCCAAGCTGCGAAGTGCGCCCGCGTGCCCTGCGTTTGTATACCGCGCGCTGGCGAGAAGTATTGCAGTCAGTTTTGCAAAGAGGCTGGTTCGAGCGAGACGGAGATCGCATGCGATTGTGGTCATCCCGCCTGCACAAAATAATCTAGCTACGTCGCAATCTCGCGCACCTTAGCGTGTCGGCCGTTCGGGACTTTTACGAGCGGGCTTACCAGAATTGCCGCCTGATCTACGACCGCCTGCCGAGCCCCCGACAAATGCAGACGCTCGTCCAGGTGTGGAAGCTGCTGTGGAAATGGGCTGATTTCCGCGAGGCCCAGATGAATTTGGCTGTTGCTCTTCGCCGCGAATTGGCCGACCGCGCTCGGAAATACGCGCAAGCTCAAGGATTGCCTCATTGTCTCAGCTACGGCGAAGCCCCGATCGTATGCTTCCCGCCGTACGAAAACGACTCGCGGCATGGCAACTTTCTGGCGGGGAGCTACAGGGCCATAGGAAGAAATCCGGCGTGGGGAAGACGCTTGGCGAAGGTCCATACCCAGGGTCATAGATCGCTTCCCCCGGCCGAGCGGGGACGCTGGATGGAGCTTGATACGTGCACAAGTTCCGACGCTCTGTTAATGAACGTCTTCTGCTATCCCGGCCTATCACGACACGGTAGGGTCGCAGCACTCCTGGGAGCTGATCCGGACACCTCAGCGTGTTTCGGGTACAAGGCCCATGTTCCGCTGGTCAACGGCAGACTTGATCGTACGGAAGTTGATCTGCGACTGGGGAACGTCTTGGTTGAGGCAAAACTCACTGAGGGTGATTTTCAGAGTGTCCGGAAACGCTCACTCCTGGCATATCGCGATTTCGCGGAGGTGTTCGACGGGCAGGCACTTCCCCAAGTTAACGACCAATATCTCTCTTACCAACTCCTCAGGAATGTGCTCGCGGCTCACGCTCTGGACTGTGCGTTCTGCGTGCTGGTTGACGAGCGGAGGCCGGATCTGATCGATGCGTGGTACGCCATTATGAAATGTGTGAAGCCGGTTGAGCTCCGGACCCGGCTAAGAATCTCGACCTGGCAGGAAGTGGCACAGTCGGCGCCAGCGAAACTCCGAGCTTTCTTGGCGACAAAGTACGGAATCGAAGGTCAATGAGTGTAATTGATTGCATGACAATGTGGGCTCCGACGGCCGCTGTTTTTGGTTCGGGCGCAACCTCTACCGCGTATTTCGCAGCCAACAATGATGAGGCAGTTTCTTCCGCATTCACGATCACGCTGCAATACGTGGCGCTTGTCTCCTAGAAGGATATCCTCCTCGTGGCCCAGT
>Ga0209169_10000524_pt1 | contig 23458 bp, 21 predicted proteins | sample HubBroMetageWRM4_FD_188346 | JGI IMG/M metagenome (GOLD analysis project Ga0209169, IMG submission 188346) | Warmed soil microbial communities from the Hubbard Brook experimental Forest, New Hampshire - Hubbard Brook CCASE Soil Metagenome WRM 4... | ecosystem: Environmental > Terrestrial > Soil...
CCCATCGCCCATCGCCCGCCGACCATGCATCTGGCATCCGGCCGACGGCAGTCCCCTCCCCGGGCTCCTGTCCGGCCCGCATCCGAGCCCGGCGCAACCCCCGCCTGATGACTGGCTCAGCATGAAGCGGCGCAGATGCCCTGTCAATCCCCGGATCCGGCCAGCAGGCGAGCAGTCAGGACTGGCCCCGGCCCGGCCGGCCGCCGCCGGGCGGGCTCACCTGGCTGACCAGGAACTCCTCCCAGGTCCGCCTGCCCACAGCACGGTCCGGGGCCAGGTTCGCGCCTGCCCGTCCGCGCGGGCGGCCTGCCCTGGCAGCCGGGCCGGCACCATCAGCCGGTACTTGCCGCAGGCCGCAGGCAGCCGCGGGACCGCAGCAGCTCGCAGGCAGCCGCGGGACCGCAGCAGCTCGCACGCCTCACCCGGCATTCCGCCGGCCCGGGCTGAACGCCGGTGCTGTTCCGCCGTTGTTCCGTCTGAGCAGTGACGATGGCATCGACCGCGACGCGGGTGGACTTGTCGCGGTGGGTGCCAGACGTGCTCGTACGTATTGCCCCACCAGCGCGAGAGTCGCGAGAGTCGTACGAGCCGGAGCGTCAGGTGCCAAGCCCGCGCAGAACCGTCGATGACGTGGCCGCCAGGCTGGGTGTCGCGGGCAGGAGCAGCGTGGTGATGCCCAGGGCCTCGTTCATGGCCGCCAGCTGATATTCATGGCGCAGGTCGGATCCGTTGCGCACACCGCGGATGATCACGCCGGCGCCATGCTGCCGGCAGAACTGGACGGTCAACCCGGCCCACGCGGCGACCGACACGTTGTCCCAGTCCGCGGGGAGTTCCCGGCGCAGCAGGACCGCACGTTCCGATTGGGTGCTGGCCGGCTGCTTATCGCCATTGACAGCCACGAGCACGGTGACACGCGCGAAAAGATGCCGTGCCCGCTCGATGATGTCGAGATGACCGGGTGTGACGGGGTCGAAGGTGCCGGGATAGACCGCATGCTCCCCCAGCCGGGTCCCGCCGGTCGCATCGGACATCGCCCCAGAGATCCTTCCCGTCCAGCAACGCTCAGGCGGAACCGCGCTCGACCAGTTCGCTGCTCAGCAGCATGTGGACCGGCCGCCGCGCCCGTCCGGCCATCTGGTCGTCCAGGATCCGCAGCGCTTCCAGGGCGGTCTGCTCGATCGGGTTGCGCATGGTGGTCAGGGCCGGCTCGACCATGGTGGCCGCCGCGGAGTTGTCGAACCCGACCACGGCCACGTCGTCTGGCACGCGCCGCCCGGCCTCCCGCAGCGCTCCCATCGCGCCCACTGCCATCAGGTCAGAGGCGACGAAGAGCCCCCGCAGCCCGGGGTTGCGTGCGAGCAGTTCCTCGGCGCCATGATGGCCGCTGCTCAGCGACCAGTCGCCGGCGGCTACCAGATCCGGGTGGAACTGGCTCCCGAGGGCACGCCGGTAGCCGTCGAGCCGCTCCCGGCCGCTGCTTGTGTGCAGCGGCCCGGTCACGGTCCCGATGGCGCCGTCAACCCGGCCGGCCAGGTAGCTCACCACGGTGAAGGCCGCCCTCTCGTCGTCGATCGCCACCCAGGAGAACGCATCCTCGAAGCCGAGCGGCTTGCCAAGCACCACGAGCGGTAGCCGCTGTGACAGCAGCCGTCCGAGCAGCGGTTCCTCCTCGTGGGTCAGCGCGAGCAGCGCGCCGTCCACGTGGCCCAGCGTCAGGTAGTCGCCGAGGAAGTTCTCCTCCTGCTCATCTTGCGCGGTCGTTATCAGCAGGTGGCGGCCGGTCTTGCGCAGCTGGCGGGAGAAGACCCTGGCGAACAGCCCGAAGTTGGGGTCCTCGAACAGGCGCTCCTCGCGGTCGGAGATGACGAAGGCGATCGAGCCGGTGCGGCCGCGGGCGAGGTTCCTGGCCGTATGGTTGACCGAGTAGCCGAGGGCGTCGATCGCCGCGTTCACCGCGTCGAGCACGGCGGGGCGCACGTTGCGGCCGCCGTTGATCACACGGGATACTGTGCCGCGCGATACGCCGGCGAGGCGGGCGACGTCCTCGATTGTCGGGCGCCGGCGTGCCTGGGGTGCGCTGCGCTGAGTTGAGCTGGCCACCAGCGCATTCTAGTCGGCCGAGCCGACGTTGTGCCCGCTCCCAAATTAGCCGTTGTCACAAGTCAATATGCCTGTTAGCGTGTCGGAAAGGCTAATTTGGGAGCGCTCCCAAAAGGCGTGGCAGGACGCGAGGGGTGGCGCGCAGTATCCAGGATCAGGAGGTAGCAGCGCATGTCGTCTTCGATCCGCAGCACCAGCCGGGTACGGCGCCGGGACAGGCGCCTGCTGGCGATCATCGCCGCGGCGGCCGCACTGGCCCTCGCGGCCTGCAGTAGCGGTGGCTCATCTCCCGCTGCCAGCAGCGGCAAGGTCACCCTGACGTTCTGGTCGTGGGTGCCGGGCATCTCCCAGTCGGTCAATCTCTGGAACAAGAGCCACCCCGACATCCACGTGAACCTGGACGAGACCACGTCCGGCGTGGCCGGTACGTACGCCAAGATGTACAGCGCCCTGCAGGCCGGGAACGCTCCGGACCTGGGCCAGATCGAGTACGCGACGCTGCCGAACTTCGAGCACGTCGGCGGCCTGGTCGACCTGTCGCAGTACGGTGCCGACAACATCAAGCAGGACTTCGTCCCGTGGACCTGGGGCCAGGTCACCCAGAGCGGCGCCGTCTACGCCATCCCCCAGGACACCGGTCCGATGGGGCTCTTCTACCGCGCCGACCTGTTCAAGAAATACGGGCTCTCCGTGCCCACGACCTGGGCGGAGTTCCTGAGCGATGCGAAGAAGGTGCATGCCGCCCACCCGAACGTCTACATCACCGCGTTCCCGTCCAACGACCCCCAGTGGTTCTCCGGCCTGGCATGGCAGGCCGGGGCGAGATGGTTCAGCACTTCGGGCGACACCTGGGTCACCGGCATCGACGACCCGGCGTCCCAGCAGGTCGCCAGCTTCTGGCAGCAGCTAATCAGCGATCACCTGGTGAAGATCGACGTGGACTTCACCGCAGGCTGGTACAAGGACCTGTCCGACGGCACGTTGCTGACCTGGCCGACCGCGGTCTGGGGAGAGAACACCCTGGTCACCAACGCTGCCTCGACCAAGGGTGACTGGCGGGTGGCCCCGATGCCGAACTGGGGCGCCACGCCGAGCAACGGGAACTGGGGCGGGTCCACCACCGTGGTATTCAAGGACAGCAAGCACCCGGCCCAGGCGGCGCAGTTCGCCGAGTGGCTGAATACCAACCAGCAGAGCATCACCGGGCTCATCACCCAGGGTGGCCTCTACCCGGCCGACCTCGCGGGTGAGCAGCAGCCCGCCGCCAACTCACCGGTCGCGTTCTACGGCGGCCAGAACATCTGGCAGGTCTTCGAGGCCGGCGGCAAACTGGTGAACACCACCTTCCAGTGGGGCCCGATCATGAGCACCACCTTCACCCAGATGCAGGACGGCTTCGGCACAGCCACCAGCGGGTCCAGCACGCTCACCCAGGTGCTGGCGTCGACGCAGTCCCAGACCATCAACTCGATGAAGCAGCAGGGCTTCTCGGTCAAGCCTGGCTGAGCACCGCAGGGGCCGCCTGGCACGCCGGGCGGCCCCTCCCCGGTCAGTGTTCGCGCCAGCATGAGGAGGAGCCGCCATGGCGGTCGACCACCAGCAGACCCCTGCCGCCGCGGCCGCGCCTGGAGAGGCGGCGGCCGGATCGGCATCGCGGCGCCATCTCCGGCGTCGGCGCGGCCGATCGGGCTGGGCCCCTGTCATGTTCCTCGGCCCGTTCGGCGTGCTGTTCGTGCTGTTCTTCCTGCTGCCGATCGGATACGCGATCTACGAGAGCTTCCTGAAGGTCCGCGTCTCCGGCCTAGGCCTCGGCCCCAACTCCACGGTCACGGTATTCGCCGGGCTGTCCAACTATGCCCGGGTCTTCTCCGACTCGTCGTTCCTGAGCGGCGTGGGCCGGGTGCTCCTGTTCGGCGTGGTCCAGATCCCGGTGATGCTGATCTTCGCCATCGTCCTGGCCTTGCTGCTCGACTCGATCACGGTCCGGTTCAAGCGCTTCTTCCGGCTGGCCTTCTTCCTCCCGTACGGCATCCCCGGGGTGATCGCCGCGCTGCTGTGGTCGTTCCTGTACTTGCCCGGCCTGAGCCCCATCGTGGCGGCGCTGCACGATACCGGCTTCGGCACGGTGAATTTCCTCGGCGTCAACTCCGTCCTGTGGTCCATCGCGAACATCGTCACCTGGGAGTACACGGGCTACAACATGCTGATCATCTACGCGGGCCTGCAGGCCATTCCCGCCGACCTATACGACGCCGGGCGCCTCGACGGCGCCTCGGAATGGAAGATGGCCACCCGGATCAAGCTCCCGCTGGTGGCGGGCTCGCTGGTGCTGACTGCCATCTTCAGCATCATCGGGACGCTGCAATTGTTCAGTGAGCCGCAGGTACTGCGGGAGATCACCAGTAACATCAGCAGCTCCTACACTCCGAACCTGTTCTCCTACACGCAGGCGTTCGCGGACAACAACCCGAACTACGCGGCGGCGATCGCCGTGGTGCTGGCGATCGGGACGTTCATCTTGTCGTTCGGCTTCCTGAGGCTGGTACAGCGGCGCTGGGCGGGCGCGTGATGGCAGCTGGCACATATAAGGGCGCGCCCGCGGGTTCGGTGCGGGTCTCCCGGGCCGGGATCCTCGCCACCGCGTTCATGTTCGTCTGCGCGATTTACTTCCTGCTCCCGGCGTGGTGGCTGATCGTGTCCTCGACGAAGGGGCCGAGCACGCTGTACTCGTCGGAGGGGTTCTGGTTCAGCCAGCTGCACCTCGTCTCCAACCTGACCGGGCTGTTCAGCTACGACGGCGGGATCTACTGGCGCTGGCTGGTCAACACCCTGGTCTACGCCGGGCTGGGGGCGCTGTGCGCGACGCTGCTTGCGAGCGCGGCGGGATACGCGCTGGCCAAGTACGAGTTCCGCGGCCGCCAGCTCGTCTTCTCTGTCATCCTGGGCGGCGTGCTCGTACCCGGCACCGCGCTGGCCCTGCCGCTCTACCTGCTGATGAGCAAGGTCAGCCTGACCAACACGTACTGGTCGGTGTTCCTGCCAAGCATCGTCAGCCCGTTCGGCGTCTACCTGGCCAGGGTCTACGCCGCCGCCTCGATTCCTGACGACCTGATCGAGGCCGGGCGGATCGACGGCGCCGGCGAGGGCCGCATCTTCCGCACGGTGGCGCTGCGGATCATGTCACCGGCCCTGGTCACCATGTTCCTGTTCCAGTTCGTCGCCATCTGGAACAACTTCTTCCTGCCGCTTGTGATGCTGTCCAACACCCGCCTGTACCCGGTGACCCTCGGCCTCTACACCTGGAACAACGAGTACGGCCAGGCGCCGCAGCTGGTCAGCTACGTGATCATCGGCTCGCTCATATCGGTGATCCCGCTGGTAATCGCGTTCTTGTCGTTGCAGCGCTTCTGGAGGTCGGGCCTGGCAGCCGGGAGCGTCACGCTATGAGGGGCATCGGGTACGGCGGGGACTACAACCCCGAGCAGTGGCCTGAGTCCACCTGGCCCGAGGACATCCGGCTCATGACCGAGGCGGGCGTCAACCTGGTGACCGTCGGGGTCTTCTCCTGGTCGCGGCTGCAGCCCGCGCCTGGCGAGCTGACCGTCGGCTGGCTGGACCGGGTCCTCGACCTGCTGGCCGAGGCGGGGATCGGCGTGGACCTGGCCACCGGCACCGCGTCGCCGCCGCACTGGCTCGTCGCGGCACACCCTGAGATCTTGCCGGTCACGGCGGACGGCAAACGACTCGCGCCCAGCTCGCGCCAGCACTACTGCCCGAGTGCCCCGGCATTCCGCGCGGCCGCCGCGGACCTCGCCGGCCGGATGGCGCGGCGATATGCCGGGCATCCGGCCGTCACCATGTGGCATGTCAGCAACGAATACGGCTGCGACGTCCCTGCCTGTTACTGCGAGCTCTCGGCGGAGGCGTTCCGGGACTGGCTCCGGACGCGTTATGGCGAGCTCGACCGGCTGAACGAGGCCTGGGGCGGGGCGGTGTGGAGCCAGGACTACACGAGCTGGGACCAGGTGGAGCCGCCACGCACGGCTCCCAGCTTCGCCAACCCGACCCAGCAGCTCGACTTTGCCCGGTTCAGCTCCGATGAACTGCTCGCCTGCTACCGAGCCGAGCGGGAGGTGGTCGCCGCGCACAGCCCGGGTACGCCCGTCACGACGAACTTCCTGTACCTGTCCCGCCCGGTCGACCAGTTCCGCTGGGCGGCCGAAGTCGATGTCGTCTCGGTGGACAGCTATCCCGACCCGGCTAACACCGAGGCCCACCTGTTCTCCGCCATGACCTGCGACATGACCCGCTCGGTGGGCGGCGGACGGCCGTGGGTGCTGATGGAGCAGGCGACGAGCGCCGTCAACTGGCGGGCCGTCAACGTCCCCAAGGCGCCGGGGCAATACCGCGCGCTCAGCCTCCAGGCGGTGGCGCGCGGCGGCGACGCGGTCCTCTCCTTTCAGTGGCGCGCCGCGGCCACAGGCGCCGAGAAGTTCCACAGCGGCATGCTGCCGCACGCCGGAACCGACAGCAGGGTCTGGCGCGAGGTGGTAGGCCTCGGCGCGGACCTGAGCCGGCTCGCGCAGGTGGCCGGCAGCCGGGTACCTGCCGAGGTGGCCCTCCTGCTGGACTGGGAAAGCTGGTGGGCGCTGGAGCTGGACTCGCATCCGAGCCGCCTGCGCCTCACCGAGCTGATCCGCGAGTTCTACCGCCCGCTGTTCGAGGCCGGAGTAAACGCCGACTTCGCCCATCCGGAGCGCGACCTGTCCGGGTACCGCCTGGTGCTGGTACCCGCGCTCTACCTGGTCAGCAACGCCGGGGCGGACAACGTACGCCAGTACGCCGCCGACGGCGGTACGGTCCTGATCAGCTTCTTTTCCGGGATCGTGGACCCTGACGACCGGATCCGCCTTGGCGGGTACCCGGCGCCCTGGCGTGGCCTGCTCGGGCTGCGGGTGGAGGAGTTCGCGCCGCTGACCGAGGGTGCGGTGGTACGGCTCGACGGCGAGGCCGGCGACGCCGGCGACGCCGGCGCGAACGGTGACGAGCGGCTCGCGGTCGGCCGCGTGTGGCAGGACGCCATCGACCTTCACGGTGCGGAACCGCTGCTGCGTTACGCCGAGGGCCGGCTGGCCGGCCAGGCGGCGGTGACCAGGCACACGTACGGCCGCGGCGAGGCGTTCTACCTCGGCACGCTGCCGGATCGGGCGACCCTGCGAGTCCTGGTAGAGCAGGCGTGCCGTTACGCGGGCGTCGAGTTCAGGACCGATCTTCCGGCCGGCGTCGAGGCGGTCAGGCGCGGTGACCACCTGTTCCTGATCAGCCACCTGGACCGCCCGGTCGAGCTCGACCTCGGCGGCAAGAGCCTCGACCTGCTGACGTCGGACATCGTCGGGCCAGCCGTCGTGCTCGGGCCGCGCGGCGTCCTGGTGCTCACCGCGCGGGACTGACCAGATTAACCGGCGTGAAGCCGGAACCCCGCTTGAGGGCAGCCCCGCTCCGGCAGCGATGAACAGCCACGATCTTTAGCCGGTGGGAGCGTAAAGAACTTTATGAGCGCTCCGAGTATTCGCGTGTAGTCACGCGATCGAGTCCTCCTGTCGTTTGCCGGCCGGCCTGTTCGAGCCTTAGGCAGAGCTGCAACCATCCTGCACCCGCCCAGCACTGCGCTGGCTACCCGGGCGAACGACTATAGCGGTAGATGAAGATCACGCGCCATTCCAGTAAGTCGTGGGGCGAGGATCAAATGAGGGGCACGTATTGCGGTACTTGCTCCGACGCATCAGCGGAGGAAAATAATGCAGCCACATATTGTCGTACTCATACCGGCGCATAATGAGCAGGACTACATCGCCGAGACAATCAAGGGTGTCCAGGCCCAGTCGCGCCAGGCTGACTGGATTATCGTCGTGCCGAATAACTGCCGCGAAGATGACGCCACTGCCGCCGTCGCGGCCAGCCTTGGCACCGAGGTCATCGAGCTGCACGGGATCACCGGGCGGAAAGCGGGCGCGCTGAACGCGGCACTGGACCTCGTGCTGCCGCTGCTTGATGCCGACGATCTTGTGGTCTGCATGGACGCCGACACGACCATTCATCCGGACCTGCTGAAGAACGCCGAGGCGCATTTTGCCGCTGACCCCCGCCTTGGCGCGGTTAGCTCCAACCACCTCGTCGACTTCAAGCGCACGCCCATCGAGCTGCTCCAGGCGATGGAGTACGAGCGCGACCGGCGGATGATCGGGCGGCGGAAAGGCCATTACGGCTGCATGACCGGCATGGCCGCGATGTATCGCGTGGCCGCCATGCGGGACGTCAAGGCGCACTACGGCACCGTCTATGACCCGGACAACTGGACCGAAGACTGGAAGCTGACCATCGCGCTGAAGACGCTTAGGTGGGGAATGGTCCGCCCGCAGGACTGCCTGGCCACCACCGTGCCGGTCTCCACCGTCAAGGGCTTGTTCATCCAGCGGGAGCGCTGGGCGCGCGGGTACATCCAGACGCTGAGCCAGTTCGGCCTGACCCGGTGGACCGCCTTCCCGTGGCTCCGCCAGCTGGGTTTCGCCTGGTCGCTGCTCATGCGGGTGGGCGTCGTGTACCTGATGTGGATCTCCCGCCATCACATCATCGCGATCTGGATCGTGCCGATTATGGCTGTGATGATCGCCGACAACGTCAATACCGCGCGGCGGGTGGGATGGAAAGGCATCCTTGCCGCGATCGCCTTCCCCATCGAAATAGCTTACGGTGCGCTTCTCACGGTCGCAATACTTTCCGGCTACTACAAGCAGATCACCGGGGCCGGAGCCAATGATCAATGGCACATGGTGAGGAGGTAAATCAAATGTACGGACCTGCTGGAAAGGTAGCGGGCGGTGCTGCAGGCACCCTACCTGTGACCGGCTTTACAAGCGGTACCGGAATTCTATTCATGATAGTGCTCGGGACGGTTCTGATCGCACTGGGTGTGGCGCTGACACGCTTCATCCCGCGTCGGCAGCTGTTAGGTCCGCCCGGCCGGGGATTACTCCCCGGCCGGGCGGCTATGGGAGGAAAGGGTATGAAAATCATCAAGCGCATCCGTGTGCCGCTGACCGTCGTGTCGGTCGTCGCGGCCACGGTCCTCATGTCGGCGGCGGCGACGGCCTCATCGGTCACCACCGCCGCAGCGACGGCCTCGGCGGCCACCGCCGCCGCGCCGACGGCCACCACCCTGGCGGCCAGCACCGTCACGAGTACGACGGCGACGCTCAACGGGAGCGTCAACCCGGGCGGGCTGACCACCACTACGTGGTTCCAGTGGACGCCACCGGACGGGGACACTAACACCGTCCAGGGCATCGCCCCGGGCACCAGCGCCGTCGCGGTGCACGCCAGCATCACCGGCCTGATGCCCTCGACGGCCTACTCGTTCCAGGTGTACGCCTGGAACTCCAAGGGGCAGAAGAACGGCACGACCCTGTCATTCACCACGCCGGCCGCCGTCGGCCCGACACCCACCCCCACACCGACGCCGACCCCCACACCGACGGTCACGCCGACACCTACCCCTACTCCTACCCCTACATCAACATCCGCGGTGACGCAGATTCCCGTGCTGTGCTTCCACGGAATCGGCACGCCATCTAGCGTCGTGGGCTCGGTCGACTACTACAACACGACGCTGGCCAACTTCAAGGCCGAGATGGCCTGGCTGGCGAGTAACGGCTACCAGACCATCACTCCGCAGCAGTACACCGCCTGGGTCGCAGGGCAGACCGTGACTCTGCCGGCCAAGCCGGTCCTGATCACGTTCGATGACGCATTCCCGAATGACACGCAGGCGACCCCGGTACTTCAGCAGTACGGGTTCAATGCCGTGATGTTCGTTGTCACCGGCTACGCGAACGGCGATTACTCCTCATTCGGCACCGCCTACGCGCCGTGGTCGACCATCGAGACGATGGCGAGCCAGGGCTGGATGATCCAGTTGCACGCCGGGGAATGCGGGCATGCCTTTATGCCGTACGCCCCGGCCTCGTGCCTCGCCGGTCTCGACCAGTCGCTCATGACTGCCGACGACTACGAGTACTACATCTGGAATTTCGGCCAGACGGATGCGCAGTACGAGGCGCGCGTGACGGCCGAGACCACAGCCGGGCTCGCGGAGATCCAGCAGAAACTCGGCTACCCGGCCGGATGGCAATCCACCGTGTTCGCCGCCCCGTTCGGCGCCTGGGGCAACGGCGATGATCCGTGGCTGATTTCCTACTGGGACAGCATCTTCAGTGTGGTGTTCGTCCAGTACATCGCGGCTAGCGACCAGGCAACAGCCTCCGCAGATCATGTCCGCTACCGGCTAGAGCTTGGCTACGGCGCGCAGAGTGCATCTTATCTCGCGGCGAATATCTCCAACGCGGCGTTCACTCGTGCAGGCGCGGGCAGCGGCGCTACGACCGGCTCGGCCCAGAACGCGATCAATGTCGCTTCGTAAATGGTCAGAAGAAGGGTAATCATCGCGGTTGCCGCCACTGCGGTGGCGGCAGCCGCGATCGGCTCGGGAATAGAGGAACAGATGGTGAATTACGTATTCACCGATGAGTTCAACGGCCCAGCGGGGTCGCCGCCGGACCCCTCGAAGTGGAATCACGAGACGGGCCGGTGGACCGACAACAACGAACTGGAGACCTACACCGACAGCACCGCTAACGCCTACCTCGACGGCCAGGGCCACCTGGTCATCAAGGCCCTCAAGGGGACCAGCCGGCACGGTCGCTATACCTCGGCCCGGCTGACCACCCAGGGCCTGTTCGCCCGGAACCACGGGACCTTCGAGGCGCGGATCAAGTTCGATCTCGCGACCGGAGCCTGGCCTGCCTGGTGGATGCTCGGCTCGGACTACCCGACGGCCGGCTGGCCGCGGTGCGGCGAGATCGACATGATCGAGGTCTACGGCCAGCCGGGCTGGTCCCCGGACTCGACCGTCCATACCGCTGGCGACAAAGAGAACGACACGACCAAGGAGATGCCGGTCCCGGGCGGCGTCGACGCCGGCTGGCACGTCTGGCGCCTGTTGTGGGACGGCAATACCGGTCAGCTCCAGTTCTCGAAGGACAAACAGATCTACCTGACCGTCAATCCGGGCGAGCTGCCCAATTGGCCGTTCGGCGTCCCGGGGGCTCCCGGAGGGAACGCGTTCATGATCCTCAACCTGGCGGTAGGCGGTGACGGCGGCGGCCCGGTGCCCGAGAGCTTCACCTGGTCGACCATGACGGTCGATTACGTCCGAGTCTGGTAAGGCAACCCGGCGCCCTCTCTTCACGGAAAGAGGGGGCGCCCCGGGGGGAGGGCGGACCAATAAGAGTCGCGAGGAGGCGACTGCCGGCAGCACATCTCCCGCCTCCCCCGCCGCAACGGCAACCCCCATGCCGCCGCGGATCGCAGTGCAACCGGCACGCAACTTTCCGGCCAACCGAAACGCCACCCCCGCAGCCGAATCTGAAGGTATCAGCACCTGGAACGCAGGTAGCAGCTCCGGCAAAGGGGAACGAAATGAAGAAGCTAACTGGCCTCGCCGCCGTCGCAGCCACCGTGGGCATCCTGGCCGGCGCCGGGCTCACCTTCCACGGCGCCGCCGCCCTGCACACCGCCAGCCCCCGCACCGCCACCTCCCGCCCCGTGGCCGCCAGCACCGCCCCCGCCGCCGACCCGTCCGTGATCTGGCTGAACTCAGCCGGCGGCCAGGCCCAGGTAACGCTCAACAACGACATCAGCACCCTGGCCGCGGACCTGCAGACCGAAAGCCACGCACCGACCGTCGCCAACCACCTGGCCTTCGAGGCAGACGCCAGGATCGTACGGGCCCTGGCCCAGCAGATCCTCACCACCCCCGCCCTGCAGCCCACCGTCCACCCGGCCGAGTACAAGAACATGCTCACCGACTTCATCGTGGTAGCCAACCTGCTCCAGCCCGGCCCCGGCTACGGCACCACCCCCCAGGACTACACCGCCTGGAACGCAGCTATGAACGCCTCCAACATCAACGTCGCGTAAAGCTCAGCGTCGCAATTCTCTCCGGCCGCTACAAACAGAACACCGGGACCGGAGCCAATGACCAATCGCACATGGTGAGGAGGTAAATCAAATGTACGGACCTGCTGGAAAGGTAGCGGGCGGTGCTGCCGCCACCCTACCTGTGACCGGCTTTACAAGCGGTACCGGAATTCTGTTCATGATCGTGCTCGGGACGGTTCTGATCGCACTGGGTGTGGCGCTCACGCGCTTCATCCCGCGCCGGCAGCTGTTAGGGCCGCCCGGCCGGGGGATTACTCCCCCGGCCGGGGGACCGTGAGAGGAAAGGGAATGAAAATCATCAAGCACATCCGTGTGCCGCTGACCATCGCCTCGGTCATCGCGGCCACGGTCCTCATGTCGACCGCAGCGACGGCCGCAGCGACGGCCGCGACGACGGCCGCGACGGTCAAGGCCGCCGCGCCTACAGCCACCACCCTGGCAGCCGGCACCGTCACGAGTACCACGGCAACGCTCAACGGCAGCGTCGACCCAGGCGGCCTGGCGACCACCACGTGGTTCCAGTGGACTCCTCCGGACGGGGACACTGACACCGTCCAGGGCATCGCCCCGGGCAGCAGTGCCGTCGCGGTGCACGCCAGCATCACCGGCCTGATGCCCTCGACGGCCTACTCGTTCCAGGTATACGCCTGGAACTCCAAGGGGCAGAAGAACGGCGCCACCCTGTCGTTCACCACCCCCGCCGCCGTCGGCCCGGCGCCCTCTCCCACTTCGGCCGGGACGGTCTACCTGACGTTCGATGACGGGCCGACGGCCGGGTACACCAACCTGGTCCTGAATGACCTGAACGCAGCCGGGGCGCACGCGACCTTCTTCGAGATCGGCCAGAGCACTTACACCGACTCGGGCATGTGCCCGTCGACAGTGGTGGGAACTCCCACTCCGTCCTATGCGACCTGCCTCGCCAACGCGGGGAATGCGGCGTACGGGAATTACGGCCTAGTGCTCTCCATGCTGGCGGCGGGCGACCAGATAGGAACGCACAGCTGGGATCACCCCAATTTCACCACGCTGACCGCGGATCAGACGACTACGGAGATATCTCAGGCCCGGTCGCTCCAGGTCGCCGTCACGGGACAAGACTCCAAGCTATTCCGCTTCCCGTACAACCAGGCCACGACGGCAGCGCTCAGCTACCTGTCGGGCCAGGGAATGCAGTCGATTGGGGCGGATATCGATCCGAGCGACTGGAACTGGCAGTCGGTCACCGATGCCCAGGTTATCTCGGCGGTCATGTCTCAGCTCCAGGACGGAGCGGTTATCCAGCTCCATGATGGCCAGGATGTTCTCGGCCGGGATGGCGGGAATCCGGGGTACCTGCCGCAGCTGCTGCTCGATATCAAGGCAGCCGGGTACTCATTCGGGCTTCTTCAGCTGGGCAGCCCTGTTACCCAGCAATTCAATGGCAGCGCTAACAACCACGCGTAAGCGTTAACAAACCCCGGCGCCCCCTTCGGGGAAGGGAGGCGCCCGGGGAAGGAGAAGCAATGAGGGTTGCGAGGAAGCCGATCTTCTTGATCGCCCTGGCCTGCATCCTGGCCGGGGTCACGGTCCTGGCGATGTCGGCGGTCAAGGTTCTCGACCCGTTCGCGGGAAGCCGCCAGCAGGCCGCCCAGGAGCAGCTGCACAAGAGCTGGGCAGCTCAGCCGGGGCCAGCGCCGCGCCGCGCAGTGCCGCTGCCGCCGCAAGGCTGTCAGCTGGCTTCCCAGCCCCGTACCGGGCAGGTCTTCGCCATCATCCAGATTCCGGCGCTCGGCAAGAACTGGAAGTTCACGGTGATCGAGGGAACGGGCCTGCCGCAGCTGGCCACCGGGCCCGGACACGTCCCGGGAACGGCTCTGCCTGGTGCCGAGGGCAACGTGGGCATCGCGGCGCACGACGTGACGGCCGGGAACCCGTTTCTGCACCTGGCCTCGCTCAAGCCCGGGGACACGGTGACCATCACGACCGAGCACTGCGTGGTGACCTACACCGTGACCAGGCTGCCGTACCGCGTCCTTTACACCGACGTCGGTGTCCTGCGGCCGGCGGGCACGGAGCACACGCTGACGATGATCACTTGCTGGCCGGTTTATGTCCTGTACTTCGTCCCGCACCGCACCATCGTCTCGGCCATCGAGGTGTCCTCCGTGTCAACCTCCTGATCGGCTACCCGGACCCGCCTGCCCGCACCCGCCTGCCCGCACCCGTAACAGGAGCGATGACGGGCCGCCCGTCAGCTGACGGGCGGCAGCGAGCGGTACCAGATCTCGCCCACGATCTCGCCGAGCTGCCGGATCCGCTCGGGTCGCGGAGTTGCGGCCGGAAGCCCGATCTGGATGTAAGCCACCTGCTCGGTCATGCAGCCCAGGGCGTCGGCGAGCAGCGGGAAGTCGGCGGCGCCGATGCGGCCCTGGTCGTGCAGGTGCCTCAGCCACCGCTCGGTCCGGTCGACGAAGTCGGCGCGGGTGCGGAGCCAGAGCTTGCCGAAACCGTCGTTCCCGCTTACGGCGGCGGCCTCGCGCATCACCCTGAGCAGATGGCGATTGCGCGAGTACGCCTGGAAGAACGTCACGTTGACCGCAATCAGCGCGTCGCGCTCGTCGCTGGCTGGCAGGCGGCGATTCGACGATGACGCAAGCTCGTGCAGGGCCGGTTCCAGAGCCGCCACGAAGATTTCATCCAGGCTGCTGAAGTGGCGGTAAAAGTTGCCCTGCGCCGTGCCGGCCCGGTGCACGATGTCCGAGATCCGGGTCTTGGTATAGCCGTATTCGCGGAAACACTCGGCGGCGGCCTGGACGAGCTTCTCGCGCATCACCTGGCCACGCCGGTTCGGGCGACGGGCTGTGGTCCGCCCGGAGGTCGACGCGCGGAGTGCCGCAAGCTCGCTTGCCGCACCAGTTAGTGACTCGCCTGACGCATTCTCATCTGCTGACCCGGCCACCTGCGGGGCGGATGCCATGACGCCGCTCCTAGCGTTCATCCTTGTTCACCGGCGTTTCCCGGTTTGGTAATGGTATAGAGCCCGAACCGCGCCGGACGACATTCACCAACGCTCATGGTGACAGCCGCGACACAAACGGCGCCAGGGGATGGTCCGCGTCCGGCATCTCGGCGCCTGGTGAGAGGCCGGCGAACTGCAGCAGTGCCGCGACGTACGGGTCGAGACCCCCAGCGCCTCCGGCGATCGTGGCGTCACCCTCGTAGACCTGGCCGGTTTTGCCGTCGACCGTCACGGTGTGCCCGGAGAGCTTCAGTGATGTCCCCGTCCCGCAGCCCACCACGCATGGCAGGCCGATCTCGCGGCAGACGAGCGCCGCGTGTGACGTGCTTCCGCCGAGGTCGGTGACGACGGCGACGGAGCCGAACATGGCCGGCACGTCCTCCGGAGCCGTCGTCGGCCGGACCAGGACTACCGGCGTTCCTGCCGCGGCGAGCTCCATTGCCTGGTCTATGTCGGACACTGCCACGCCGGTGGCAATGCCCGGGCTGGCGCCGAGTCCCGTCGCGACCGCGCCGGCGTCCGCGTCCACGCCCGCCGTCGCGGCCAGGCTCTCGGCCTGCTCGCGTGAGACACGGCTGACCGCGGTGGCGGGATCGATGACACCTTCGCGGGCCAGGTCGACGGCGATGCGGACGGCGGCTGCCGGCGAGCGCTTCCCGGCGCGCGACTGCAGGACGTAGAGCCGACCGGAATCGATCGTGAACTCGATGTCGGCCAGGTCCCGCAGATCTGCCTCCACGGTCGCGGCGATCTCGGCGAGCCGGGAGTGGACGCCGGGCATCCGCTCGGCCAGGGTGGACAGCGGCTCAGGTGTCGCTACCCCCGACACTACGTCGTCGCCCTGCGCGCACGGCAGCCACTCACCGAACAGGCGCGGCTCGCCGGTCGCGGGGTCACGGCTGAACAGCACGCCGGTGCCAGAGTCCGGGCCCCGGTTCCCGAATACCATCGCCTGGACGGTCACCGCGGTCCCGCCGCCCTCGCCGAGCCGGTGCCGTGCCCGGTAGGCGCGCACCCGGTCGTTGTACCAGGACTCGAACACCGCCCCGATGGCCGCGCGCAGCTGGTCGTAGGGGTCGGCAGGCGGTGCCGCGTCCGCATCGGCCAGGACGATCTCGCCATAACAGCGGCGGAACCGTTCCCAGGTGTCGGCGGCCCATGTCGCGTCGCCGGATTCCGCGGCGAGCACGTCACGCAGCCGCGGTGTGATGCCGAGGTTGAGGACGGTGTCCATCATCCCTGGCATGCTCTGGGCCGCGCCGGAGCGTACCGACACGAGCAGCGGGCTGCCTGGTCCGCCGAACCGGCGCCCCGTTTCTTGCTCCAGCCTGCCCAGCTGCTCAAGGACCGCGTCCCAGACTGCGGCCGGGAGGTTGCCGCCGTTGTCGTGGTAAGCGGCGCACATGGAGGTGGCGAGTACGAAAGCCGGCGGTACCGGCAGACCCAGGCGGCGCATCTGGTTCAGGCTGTACGCCTTGCCACCGACCAGATCGCGCTGCAGCGGCCGTGCGCCGTCCAGCGCGAGGATGGCACCTGACATCACGCAGCACCTCCAGCAGCAGCGGCGCGGGCGGCGAAGAGCCCGCCCTCGACCGGAATATCGATGCCGTTGACCCACGACGCGGCGTTGCTCAGCGCGAAGCCGATAACTGCGGCGATTTCGTCCGGACGGGCGTGGCGTCCCACCATCGCGGCGCTGCGGTCTATGGCGGCCTGGCCCATCGTGGCGGCGAAGTCGGCCAGGATACCGGTTTCGACCGGGCCGGGGCTGACGCTGAGCGCGCGGATGCCGCCCGGCAGCAACTCGGCGGCGAGCAGCTGGGTCCACCGCACCAGCGCGTGTTTGGAAGTGTCGTAGGCCTGGCTGCCGGTCAGCGGGTACTCGCCCAGCCACGTGTGGATGTCGCCGGAACTCCGCGCGGCGAGCAAGGCGGTGATTCCAGCCGGAGGCACGACGTTGCGGTGCGCGGCGACCGACGCGACCGTGACGACCGCGCCGCCGGGGGGGATGCGGGGCAGCACACCGGTGATAAGGCGGCGGGGCGCCAGGAAGTTGACCGCCAGCACCCGCGCCGGCGCGTGCGTCCCCGGAATCCCGGCGACGCTGGCGATTGCGTCGACCTTGCCGGGCAGCGCCGCGATGGCCGCGTCGATGGCGCCGGGGTCGGCCAGGTCACACACCAGGCTCTCGGCGCCCGCGATGTCGCAGGGAATCAGGTCGAGCCCGATCACCGTGTGACCGGAACCGGCGAGCGCCCGGGCGAGCGCCGCTCCGATACCCGCCGCGGCACCGGTGACCAGGACCGTCCGGCTGTCCGTCATGACATCACCGCGGGCGCTGCGAGATGCTCACCGGCAGGCGCTTGATGCCGCGGAAGAAGTTACTGCTCAGCCGGGCGGGTTCGCCGTGCAGGTCGACGGTGAGGTTGCGCTCGATCAGCCGGCTGAGGAACAGCCGGGCCTCGAGCCGGGCCAGGTGCGCTCCCAGGCACGCGTGCACTCCCCACCCGAAGCCCATGTGCTCGTTCGGGCTGCGGCCGGCGATGAACCGGTCGGCGGCGGGGAACACCCGTTCGTCCCGGTTGGCGGAGCAGTACCACATCACCACCTTGTCGCCGCCGCGCACCGTGCGGCCGTGCAGCTGCAGGTCGCGCGTTGCCGTCCGGCGCATGGACAGCACCGGTGACACCCAGCGGACGAGTTCCTCCACCAAGGGGGGTATTCGCTCTGGCTCCCGGCGCACGAGTGCCCACTGGTCCTGGTGGTCGTTCAAGGTGACCATCGCACCCGACAGCAGATTGCGGGTCGTCTCGTTTCCCGCCACCATGAGGATCAGGTAGTACGCGTCGAGCTGGCCCCGGCTGAGCGGGAGGCCGTCGACCTGGGCGGCGCCCAGGACGCTGACTAGGTCGTCGGCGGGACACGCGTGGCGCTGCCCTTCCAGGCTGCGGAAGTACGCGAAGACCTCGTCGCGCGCCTTCGCCGCGGTCTGCGGGCCCTCCGAGTAGTCAGGGTCCTCCGAGGCCATCTGGTTGGTCCAGCGCAGCAGGTGCGGGCAGTCCTCGACCGGCGCCCCCAGCAGCCGGCCGATCATGACCAGCGGCAGCTGAGCGGCGATCCGTCCGACGAAGTCGAACTCCCCGGCACCGGCGGTGTCGTCGAGAAGCTCGTCGATCACCGCGACGATGTCGGACTCCAGCGACCGGATCCGCGCCGGGCGCACGTGCGGGACCACTATCTTGCGGAGCTGGCCGTGCCGGGGCGGGTCGAGGTGATGGATGCTGCGTTCGCCGTCGCCCTCGGCGCGCCTGCTCTTGATCTGCGTGCCCTCGGCCGCGGTGAACGCCTCGTAGTCGGAGGCGATGGCCCGCACGTCGTCATACCGGGTCACCGACCAGAAACCCGGACCGTCGGGCTCGTCGTTCCAGTGCAGCGGGTCGTGCTCCCGGAGGATCCGGAACACGGCGCTGTCGGTCCCCCGCTCGAAGGGGCCCAGATCCATCAGGTCGACCTCGCGCTGAGGCACGTGCACATCCATCCGTCTGACACCCTCCGACATCTCGTCCGAGTTGACCCGGCCCGGCGCCGCCGGATCTTTATGCGACTGATGAATCACTAAATCACATCTCGCCGTTAACCGGAAGACCCTTGATGAAGCGGAACGGACCGGCCTAGACTGATGCCGTTAAGTGCGACATACCATTCACAATCCTGCACTTCCGAGCACCCTGGACAGGAGAAACCCGCGTGTACCCGCCCGCCGTCGCCGACCGGTACCCGGACCGGGTTGCCTACATCATGGCTGGCTCGGGGCAGACGCTGACATACTCGCAGCTGGATCGCGCGTCCAACCGGCTGGCGCACCTGTTCCGGCAGCACGGGATAGGCACCGGCGACACCGTGGTGCTGGTGCTGGAGAACCGGATCGAATGGCCGGTCGTCGTCGCGGCCGGCATGCGGTCAGGGCTGTACGTGACGCCGCTGAACTGGCACCTCAAGCCGGCCGAGCTCGCGCAGCTTCTGGCCGAAGCCCGGCCCCGCGCCCTGATCACCAGCGCGGCGATCGCCGCCGGCCTGGCTGAGGTCGTCGGCGACCTCAGCGGGACCGCGGCGTGGTGCGTCGACGGCGGCCCGGAGATTCCCGAGGGCTTCGCCGACCTGCACGTCGCAATGTCGTCCCAGCCCGCGACGCCGATCGACGATGAGTCCCTCGGCGCGCGGGTCCTGTACAGCGGGGGCACGACCGGGCGTCCCAGGGCCTTCCGCCAGAGACTGCTCGGGGTACATCCCGCCGCCGCGCCGCCGCGGCACGCCGAACTGACCGACCGGCTGGGCATCGACGCCGGGACCGTGCTGCTCTCGCCCGCCCCGTCCTACCACGCGGCACCGTTCACCTTCCAGCTGATCACGCTGGCGGCAGGCGGGACTGTGGTGTGCCTGGAGCGCTTCGACGCGGCCGCCGCCCTCGCTGCGATGCGCACGCACGGCGTGACCCACTCGCAGTGGGTGCCGACCATGCTCATCCGGTTGCTGCGGCTGAGCCCGGCCGAGCGCGGCGCCCCGATCCCCACCCACCGGGTGGCCTTCACCTCGGGAGCGCCATGCCCGCCGCAGGTCAAGCTGGACATCATGGCCTGGTGGGGGCCGATCCTGCACGAGTATTACGGGGCCTCCGAGGGATACGGGCACACCTATATCTCGCCCGGTGAGGCTCTCGCCCGGCCGGGCTCCGTCGGCCGTCCGCTGTCGGGAGCGCGTGTTCACATCACCGGCCCGGACGGTAACGAGCTGCCCGCCGGGCAGGCGGGCCGGGTATGCTTCGCCGCGCCCGCGGGCCTGGCCTACCGCAACGCCGGCGACGGTGCGGCTCCGCAGCTGCGCAGCATGGGTGACCTCGGCGAGGTCGACGCGGAAGGCTTCGTGTTCCTGGTCGGGCGCGAGACGAGCACGATCATTTCCGGCGGCGTCAACATCTACCCCGCAGAGATCGAAGCCGTACTGCTCACCCACCCGGACGTCGTGGACGCGGCGGTCGTCGGCGAGCCTGATCCCGAGTTCGGGGAGCGCGTCGTCGCCGTCGTCGAACCGCGACCCGGAACCGGTTTCCTGGCATTGAGCGAGAAGCTCGTCGAGCTCTGCCGCGAGCGGCTCGCGCACTACAAGGCGCCACGGCGGGTGCTCATAGCCGACCGCCTGCCGCGTCAGCCTAACGGCAAGCTCAGCCCGGAGGCCGTCCGCGCCCTTGTCACGTCCGCAAAGGAGAACCCGTGAGCGACTTCCTGGTGCTGCACGCACTGCGGGTCAAGGGCCTGACCCCCTCGGCCCTCCTCAGCGCGCAGACAGGCCTGCCGGCCGCGCAGGCCGATGAGATCCTGCGCCGGCTCACCGGGCAGGGCCTGGTGACGATGCGGGAAGGGCGGGTGGCCGGAGCGTTGCTCACTCCCGCGGGTAAGCAGGCGCACGCGGAGCAGCTCGCCGAGGACGCCGACACCCGCGGTGCCGCAGCGGCCCTGGCCGCCGCCTACGCGGAGTTCCTCCCGGTGAACGGCGAGTTCAAGCGGGTCTGCCAGAGCTGGCAGCTGCGGCCGGACGAGCAGCCGAACGACCACGCCGACGCCGGCTACGACGCCGGGGTGATCTCGCAGCTGGCAGGCGTCCACCAGCAGCTCCTGGCCCGCGTCCTGGAACCGCTCGACGAGGCGCTGCCCCGGTTCGCCGCCTACCCGGTGAGGCTCGCCGCCGCCCTGGACCGGGTCCGCCGCGGCGAGGTCGCCGCGTTCGCCCGGCCGATGGCCGACTCCTATCACGACATCTGGATGGAGCTGCACCAGGACCTGCTGCTGTCCGCGGGGCGCGAGCGCGGCGCGGCCGACGAAGGCTGACCCGGGGGGCGGGGGCGACGGCGCTCACCGCGCCGCGTCGAGGATGCCCGCTACCGCGAGGCGCGCTCCTGCGGGGTCGTACGAGCGCCTGATCTGCAGCTTCTCGGCCTCGAGCGACCCTTCGGCGTGCGTCGCGAGCACCGTCTGGTATCCGCCGTAATCGCGGACGGTAAGGTCCGCCACGAGGCTGAGGACCCCATAGCGGCGGCGCCCGGGCACGGCGGCGGCGAGGTACTTGCCGAGCACCTCGGCGACCGCCGGGTTGTCCCAGTCCTCAGCGCCGGGCCCGGTGACGAGAAGTCCCCCGGCAAGATCCTGCAACCGGCCGACCGCGGCGTGGTAGCCGTGCGCGAAGTGGTACTTCGCCAGGTTCACGGTGAGCGGATCTGGCTGCTGAATCCCGTGGTCGCCTGGGTACGACCGGATCGCCGCGAGCTCGGCGAGCCCGCGGACGGTCTCGGCATACGCGATGAGCTCAGCGAGCTTGTCCCTGACGTGGCCCGCCTCGGCGATGCCGTTGACCTCGGCGACCGCGAACGCGCAGCCGACGATGAGGTCCAGCAGCGGCAGCTTGTAGTTGACCGCGGTGAACCGGTGGTAGCCGGCGAAGGCCAGCGCGAGCTCGCCGGCCTGCTCCGGGTGGCCGTGCAGGAAGACCCGCTCCTTCGGCACCCGGACGTCCTCGAACACGGTCAGGCTCTCCAGCATCTTGTGTCGAGCGGAGATCGGGAAGTCCGAAGCGTTCCGGTTTCCGTCGCTGAACGGCGAGACGTACAAGGTCAGCCCGGGTGTGTCCACGGGAATCGCGAAGCTCACCGCGTAGGCACTGTCCTGCGGTCCCATGGCCCGGGTGGGCAGGATGATCAGCTCGTCGGCGTTGGCCGAGAACGACGTATGCGCCTTCGCCCCGCGGACCGTGATCGAGTCGGCGTCTTCCCCGACGACGTGCAGGTACAGGTCGGGATCGGCCTGCGCGTGCGGCGGCAGCACGCGGTTGCCCTTCACATCGGTCTGGGCGACAGCCAGCGCCACGTCGTGGTCGCGGCAGTGCTGCCAGAAGGCGACGGCACGCTCGCGCTCCTCCCCGCTCAGGGTCTTGAGCAGCGCGAACAGGGCATCGCTGCCGACCTCCTTCAGCGTGATCATGCCCGCGCCGAGCGCGGATACGGCCTGGATGAGCCGCCCGCGACCGGCTAGCTCTTGCGCCGACCGGGGAACCGCATAGAACGCGGCGTACTGGGTACCGCCCTCGCGAGCGATCGCGATATCCGGGTGCGAGGCGGCGATGTCGTAGCAGATCGCCGAGTGGTCGACGGCCGCCTCGAACGGCGGGAAGGACGTGACGTCCTTGACTGCCTGGCCGCGGTAGATAACCCGGCGGCCGTCGCGGAGGCCGTCCCGGTACTGCTCCGACGTGCGAAGTCCCACGGCGGTACTCCCCTTCTCGTGTGATCGGCCTTCTCGTGTGATCGGCCTTCTCGTGTGATCGGCCTTCTCGTGTGGCCGGCCTTCTCGTGTGGCCGGCGGTCACCTGACGTTGGCGGCAGGCAGCGATGCCTCGCTGGAAAGGACGCGACGGAGCAGTTCGGTCACCGGCGCGGTGTCGAGCTCACCGAGCGCCGCCCGCAGCAGCGTGGCCGACACGTATCCGGCGTGCAGAAGCCCGGCGTCACTGGCGTGGTCGAGGTCGGCCGGGTCGGTCAGGTAGGACCGGACCGTCAGCTGCGAGCCGGTGCGCTCGATGGAGTACCCGATCCTGCCCCGCCGGCCGAGCGGGCCGTTCTCGATGCCCTTGATCTGGCCGAGGTCCACGTCGGGCACGTTCAGGTTGAGCACGGTGCCTCGCATCCCGGGGCGGGCAAGCAGCGGAACCGCCGCGCAGGCGACCTCCGCGGCCGTGTCGAAGCGCGCCTCAGGCAGGAACCCGCAGCTCACCGCCATGGCGCTGCGCCCGAGCATGGCGCCGGCGAGGGCACCCCCCACCGTGCCTGAAAACAGCAGCGAGCGGCCGGTGTTGGGTCCGGCGTTGATGCCGCTGATGACCGCGTCCGGAGGCTCGCCGAGGGCGCCGGCGCAGGCGGCGAGGACGGCAAGGCCCGGCGGACCGTCGATGGCGACGGCGGGTACCGACGGGGCCGCGGGCAGGACGTGATCTGCAACGGCTATCGGCGTCCCGTTGTCGACGCCGCCCAGCGACGTGCCGCTCCCGCTGCGCTCGCTCGAAGGCGCGGCGACAGCCACGTCGTGGCCAGCGGCCACGAGCCTTCCGACGAGGGCCGCCAGGCCCGGAGCGCCGATGCCGTCGTCGTTCGTGACGAGGATGCGCATAGTTGCCTTCCCACTGCCGGTCACTCACGAGGCCGGGTCCCGCAACTGTGAGCGACCGCGGTCGAGCTTGCTCACGGTTGCGACTTGA